>Ga0326597_10000840_pt1 | contig 52183 bp, 43 predicted proteins | sample RVTome_12_FD_203789 | JGI IMG/M metagenome (GOLD analysis project Ga0326597, IMG submission 203789) | Soil microbial communities from uranium-contaminated site in the Upper Colorado River Basin, Wyoming, United States - RVT100D185 | ecosystem: Environmental > Terrestrial > Soil > Contaminated >... | reverse complement strand
GGACCAACCGAGAAATCTCCGCCGTCGAAACTGCCGCGGCGTCGGCCTGAACTTCGCGTACCCTCCATCGCCTCGATTCCAGCCGCATCGATTATTCATGCGGAACGGTGATCGCCGGACGGATACGTATTTCCCGGCCCTATTTCGACGTGACCGTCACAGTACCGGACGAGGCCACGTTCCCGCTAACGTCATAGGCCCTGGCCAGCAGTCGATAGGTGCGCCCCCTCACCCCCGGAAGCTTCCAGGCATAGGCATAGGGGTCGGTCCCATCGGTGCTCTTCAAGACGCCATCGACGTAGAACTCGACCTTGGCCACCGCGTCATCATCGGACGCCGCCGCCGTGATCGTGACGCTGGATTTTGCAGACACGTCGCCCCCGCTTGTGGGACCGGTGATGGCAACCGTCGGCGGCGTGGTATCCACTGCTTCGCTGATGCTCACGGTCTGCGGGGCGGAAGCGGCTTCATTGCCGGCCCGGTCGTAGGCCATGGCAAAAAGGGCATGGCTTCCGATCGCGGCGGTCGTGGTGTCCCACGTGCAAGCGTACGGTGCTGACGTATCCGTCCCCAGCAACACGTTTCCATCGCGGTAGAATTCCACTCGTTCCACGCCGAGGTTGTCGGAGGCCGAACCGGAAACGGTCACCGTCCCGGACACCGTTGCCCCGTTGGCCGGACTGTTGATCGCTACCGTCGGCGGCGTGCTGTCCACTGCCGCCCCTACGGTCACGCTTCGCGCTGCGGAGGCGGTCTCGTTTCCGGCCAGATCACAGGCTTTGGCAAAAAGCGTATGCTCGCCGTCGCTCGTGGACGCGGAATCCCACGAAATACTGTAGGGGGCCGATGAATCCGTGCCCAGCAACACGTTCCCATCGCGGTAAAACTCCACCCGCTCCAGGCCGAGGTTGTCGGAGGCCGAACCGGAAACCGTCACCGTCCCTGATACCGTTTCGCCGCTGAACGGGGCGATCAACGAGGCCGTGGGCGGCGCGTTGTCCACGGTGAACGATACGCCGGCCGACACGGCGCTGTTGCCCGCGGCGTCATACGCCTTTGCGCTCAGCGTGTGCGCTCCATTGGCAAGCGTCTTGGTATCAAACGCCCACTCGTGCGGCGTTACCGTATCGGAACTGATCAACGAATTGTCCACGTACAGATCGACTTGCGCGACGGCGGTATTATCCGATGCGTCCGCCAGGATGGCGATCAGCCCGCCGGACAAGCTCCCCGGCGTCGGATCAACCACCGTAATCGACGGCGGCATAGTGTCCGCCGCCGGCGGGCCTGCGTCTCGGGCCATCTGCACCGCCCGCGCCGCATTCACCCGCCCCCAGCCATAGCCGGGATCCCAACCGCGTGGGCCGAGGTCATCGGCAGACTGCTTTAGAATGTCTTGGATCTGCACCCCAGTCAGGTCCGGATTGACCGACAGCATCAGCGCCGCGACCCCAGAGACAATCGGTGCCGAGAATGACGTTCCAGTTCCGAAGCTATACGTGCCCGCGCTGTTTGTCGTACCAATATCAGTTGCGGGGGCGGCGAGATCAATGTCGTTACCGGTTACAGACTGTGACCAAACATTGTCATACCAGTCCGTACCGCTGACTTTAAGTATGTAAAGGCTGTCCGGCTCCGAGCTAAAAGTGCCCGAATTTCCCGCCGATTGCACGACCACCCCACCGCGCTCCTGAAGGTATCTTGCCGCGTCGAACATGATTGATGTATGTGAACCCTCGAAGCTCATGTTGATGACTCGCGCGCCATGATCCGCAGCCCAAAGGGTTCCCTCGGCGAGAGCCACGCTACCGGTCCAGCCGTTTTCGGTGACAACAATGGGCATGATCTTGCAACCCCAGGCCGGCGCGGCGACCCCAATTGCGTTGTTGCTTTCCGCTGCCGCCACGCCCGCTACCGCCGTCCCGTGCGGGGCAAACGCGTGAGTATCATTGTTATCACGGACCACGTTCCAGCCCGGCAACATTTTCGCACTCAAGTCCGGGTGAGCGCCATAAACGCCCGTGTCCAGTATGGCGATGATGACATCCGGGCTTCCGATGGTGATATCCCACGCCTCGGGCGCATGAATGACTGGGAGATGCCACAATGCCGTTGGCTCCCTGTAATACCACGGATCGTTCGGTAACATCGCCGCGGGGAAATACTCCTCCGCCTCGGCGTACTCCACCAGTGGGTGATTCTTGTAGCGAGCGATAACCTGCTCAGCCGTCTTGCCACGAGGAATTCGCACGGCGTGCACATCGAGCTGCGGGATGGTCTTATAGACGACGTGATTATTGGCTCGATGCAGGGCCGCTCGCTCGTTGGCCGGCGTACCCGTTCGGAACTTCACCACGACTTTTGTGACAGCGGGCGCTCCCTTTGGCGCTCGTACGCCACCTGCCGCGTCAGCCTGGAAACTTGCCCCCGGAAAACCCAAAAAACACAATACGGCAATACTTCCTCCAACGACCTTTCTATTCATGTTTTTCTCCTCCTAGGCCGACCTGTTTCCCAAATCTATGCATTTGGCATTTGGGGAGTTTTGGGAGACATAGGTAGCCTAGCAAGCTTACGATTCCGCGTTGCGCTCCGGCAAGGAATCTACTGGTAGGTTTACTTAGGTTGACGGAACATCCGTATTCCGCCTTGATTATCGGTGGTGAGTAACGCGCGCCCGTGGAGATTGCTCTTGCACAACGCGGAGACGTGGACAAACCCGGCGCGGGAAACGACCGATCAAAACCACCGCGCCGCCTCGCAGTACCCTAGACTTTAGGCACCCTATCGGACCAAAGTCCAGTTATCGAACGCAAGTTATTACTCGAAACCGCACCTCCGCATGACTTCCCGCTCAAACCGGCCTTCGTGAATTCGCGTCGCGGCGGCAAACATTACAGGTCTCTGGCTCATGCGTTTTGGGTGCATTCCATCCCCCCACGGAGCAGTTAGCTAGCGTGCAATAACGAAAACGACCACGCGTACGAAACGTCTTTCAATTGTCACTGCAACTAACGGAACTAGCGGGTTGATCGGGAGGGGATAAGCTCGAAATCAACGCGGAAGGGTTCGGGGCCAAGATCGTCGAATTCAAACCGAACGATCAAAAGGGAATTACAGTTGAAGTCTACGCCAATTAACGCCTCGAAGGGTGGAGATTTACCCTCACTGATCGGGGCGGGTGCTGCACCGGAGTCGTCGTCGGAGAAGCTGAAGAATTCGACGCCCTCGATCATCGCCTCATCGTTTATCGCGGCATCAGAAGAATTGCTCGCGATCAACGCTAACAGTCTCGGTCCACCGATGCTGAACACCTTTCCACAATCGAGCGAACCGACGGGGCTGCTGCTGTCGCCCTCAAGGATGATTCCATTTTCATCGTGGCCGAATTGACGGAAGTCTGGTTCGGACGATTGGTCCGTCTGGTCGTAAGTTCCGAAGGTGAAAACCGCCCGATACGGAGTGTTATTGAGGAACACGATCTGTACCTCGCCGCGGCTGCCGGCAATGTCGCCGCCCAGAGAGGCCGTAAAATTAGAGAATCCCGGGCCGCATCCGGACGATGCGATCAGTCCCAGAATAAATGATACGGCCCGCACTATAGGGTTCTGCATCCACATCCTCCCGACCGAGTGTCCGTTTGGCATCCGGACCATCGGCCCAACTCATGGGCCCTCTGCACCGCTGCTCCGACGGCGGAAATCGGCCTTCGGACGAAGGCGCAACAATCCGGTCACTTGATGCGGTCTTCTGTAACGTCCCAAGGCAACACGCTATATAATGCCACTAATTACGCAGAACCGCCAAGCCTTAACGGCGTAGCTTATCGTGGCGGCGGCGGTTGGACACCGCGCCCATTCGTTCCCTTGCAGGGGTAAGTATGAAAAAACGAGATAAGGTAGGCCTTATTGTATTATTGGCGGCTGCCGCGATTTGGCCGGTCCCATCGGCCTATGCCGCCTCAAAAGCGCAAGTCTCAATCCTGTCGTCAGTCGAAGCTGTCGTCCCCGGTCAGTCATTCGACGTCGCCGTCCGCTTTCAGCTTGACGCCGGTTGGCACATTTACTGGCAGAACAGCGGTGACAGCGGGTTGCCGCCCTCGGTCCGCTGGACGCTTCCCGAAGGATTTTCCGTTGGCGAGCTGCAATTCCCTACTCCAAGACGCCATGAAAGCCCCGGCGACATCATCACCAACATTCTCGCCGGAGAGCCGGTCCTTGTCGTAAAGGTCGCGCCGCCTGCCGTCATTCCGGAAGGTTCGGTCAAACTCGGAGCGGCCGTCGGTTATTTGGTGTGTGAAAAAGCGTGCCTGCGCGAGGATGCGACCCTTTCGCTGGATTTACCTGTTCAAACCACGGGCGCAGCAAGGCCGTCGAACGTGGAAGTTTTCGAGCGTGCGAAGCGGGCCGGCCCCAAGGCCACGAGCCGGTATGTGACGGTCACGCCGTCGGTGAAGCCCGATCAACTTTCGCCGGCGACGAAGTTCGACCTCATTTTGAATGTCGAAGTAGCCGGCGGCCATCATGTTCAATCGAACAAGCCATCGGCCCCCTCGTTGATTCCCAGCGACGTGTTCGTGGAGCGGCAGGAAGGAGTCCGCTTTGGCCGCTCCGTCTTCCCCGAGGGGAAAATTCGCCCCGACAAGTACCTTGGCAAGCTCAGCGAATACGACGGTCGCATCACCGTTCGCATCCCGGGCGAGGTCGATGCTTCACGCAGCGCGGGACCGATCCGCATCGCGGGGATTTTCACCTATCAGGCGTGCGACGAAGTGGGCCACTGCTTCCCGCCGGACGCGGTGTCCTTCTCTTTGACCAGCGGCAGCGCCGTTGCAACGCCCGTGGAGACCACGCCGCCGGCCTCCGTCGCCGCCGCGTCGCCGCCGCCGACGGTTGCGACCGATCGCCCCGGCGATGAATCCGGCATCGCAGGCGTTCTAGGACGTTTTGGGCTCGTCGGATTGCTGATCGGATGTTTCCTTTATGGGTTGTTTATCAATGCTACACCATGCGTGCTGCCGTTGCTTTCGATCAAAGTACTAGGCTTCGTGCAGGCGGCGCACGAATCTCGGCGGCGGACGCTGGCCTTGGGATTGTCCTTCGGCGCCGGCGTGATGCTGTTCTTCGTGATCCTGGGACTCCTTGCAGCGGCGGGGACGAACGTCTTGCAATTTCCCGAAGCCGTCATTGGGTTGGGCATGGTGGTGATGGCTATGGGGCTGAGCATGTTGGGCGTGTTCACGCTGCAACCGCCGACCGCGGCCGTGAATCTCGAAGCCGGCATCAAGAAAGAAGGCCCGCTTTCCTCATTCGGGAAAGGGGCCCTCGCGCCGATTCTGGGCTTTGCCTGCACCGGGCCGCTGCTGGCCGGCGCTTTTGGTTGGGCGACACAGCAGCCGCCGCACATCGCGGTCTTCGCGTTCCTTTTTGCGGGACTGGGCATGGCCAGCCCCTACATGCTGCTGGGGGCGAATCCTCACTGGCTAAGTTTCCTGCCCAAACCGGGCGTATGGATGATCACCTTCGAGCGGATCATGGGGTTCCTCCTTCTGGCGATGGTGATTTGGCTCCTGCACCCCCTGGTCGTACAGATCGGCGTGACGGGTCTGGAGTGGACGCTGGTGTTCCTTGTGTTCGTCGGGCTGGCCTGTTGGGTCTTGGGACAGGTGCGTTACGACATGAGTAGAATGCGGCGCTGGGGCTATCGCCTGGGCGCCGTGGTTCTTGTGGTCATCGTCGGAGGAGTGGTTTATCGAGGTGTTTTCCCGCTGCGGGAAGCTGTCGCCGCGGCGCGCGCCGAGCGGGACGCCCTGGCCAACTGCAGCAACGGTGAGACTTCCGGGAAGATCACTTGGCGATCCTGGTCCGAACAGGCCGTCGAGGAAACGGTTCGAGCGGGCACGCCTGTTTTCGTAGATTTCACGGCCGCCTATTGCACGCAATGCCGAATAAACAAGTCTGCGGCGATTGACACTCTGGAAGTCGTTGAAAAACTGAAGACCTTGGGGGTGGCAGCCTTTCAAGGTGATTTCACGAGCGGCGACTCAGACGTTTTCGCCGCATTACAGAAACACGGTCGAGCGGGAGTGCCGCTCAACCTCATCTATCCGGCGGGCCGACCCGATGCTCCCATCGTGCTGGATACCGAGCTGACGAAGGCGTATCTGCTGGGCAAGCTCGACGAGGCCTCGATTTCGCGCTCCGCCTCGAGCGCCACCCTGGGTTCTTAGCCTGGGGGCGTCAGGATGCACCTTCCGTCCTTTCGTGTAGTCTGCCGAGGAGTAAACGGTTGCCTTGTACGTGGAGTTGACCATAGCCGGGCGTGGGCCAATACAACCCGGTAGTCGCCGGGTCGTTCGCGAGATGGATGAAAGTGAAAGCCGAAACGTAGTGCCGAGTTGTCACGGACCCGTGAAAACGCGCTGAAACTCGGCGAAGTCGCGTAGGTCGATGTCGGAGTCGTGATCGATGTCCAAGAGGGCATCGCAATCCGCAAGATCAACGGCGCCTGGACCGGTGGCCTTGTCCGTATACGAGGCGAAATCGTCGAGCGTTGTGCGACCGTCGCCGTTGACATCCGCATGATATTCGCACTGATCAGGAATGCTGTTCTCATTGCAATCGGATGCAGTGCCCTCGCTGAATTCGGTCGAATCGTCAACCCCATCGTCGTCACAATCGGCGGGAATGCGCAGGAAATAAACGTCTTGCTCGCCATTGAAGGTGGCCGCGTATGCAAGGCTTGCCCCCCCGATGTCGGATATCATGTGGTAATAATCGCCGAGCTTGTTTTGTCGAGGATAACCGAGGTGGGGATTGAACGCGGGGCTCACCGGCGTGTTGCTCGACCAAGAGACACCGCCGTCCAGAGAGAAACTGTAGAACAATTCTGAAACGAATACGGCATCGGCGGGGGCTGGATCATTCCGCGTGTCATTCCATACGGCGTCGATCCGCCCATTGGGCGCCACCGACATCGTCCCGAACCACTGCCAGGCATTCGTTCCCGCTGGATCATCGTTGACCCGGACGGGGGTGCTCCAGGTCATGCCGCCGTCCGCGCTTCGGATAAACATGATATCGAGTGGGTCGAGTCCGGTAGGGTTCACCGAGCCCAACACATAAACATTTCCACGCCGAGCACCCGCGGAATGGTCGGTTGCGATCCATACCTGCCCCAAAATCCCGACTGGATTGGGACTCGCACTGACGAACCCTGCGGTCACGCCTCCCAAATCGACTGAGGCGACGAAGTCGAAAGTGGGCGCCACCGATGAATCTTGGGCGTTGGACGACTTCGCGACAACGTGCCCCGCCTGAAATACATTTACGCCCGCAAGGTATAACTCCCCGTCCGGAGCAACGTCCGACGTACCCCATTTAATGCTCGGTTGCGGAATCGGGAGCGGCGGCTGAAACGAAGCGCCCTCGTCGATCGATCGTGCAAAGTCATTGGGCGAACAACAAGAAAAGCTCACGTTCCAGTTGACGTAGATGTGGCCGTCGCCGATGCCGCCCGTTCGATCGACGGACATCCATTCTTTATCGCCGCCGAACGCCGGAATCGGGGGCAGCCAAGTCATGCCGCCGTCGACGGACTTGAATACCTCCAACCAATATGTATCAAACGGACTCCTCACAATAAAAAGGCTTACATAATAGAAGTTGCCCGAACTGTCGGCCGCCAAGACGGGATCGCTTTGGAATTGCCCTGGGTCCAGCGTGTTCTTGGTCCAGGTCTGTCCCGAGTCGTGACTGTAGGCCACCCCGGCTTGACGGAAATCACTGGCCACGGTGTTGAACTGACGCCAACCGATGACCATGCGCGCCGGATTGAGTGGGTCAATGGCGATCGATGGCTCATTGGCGGCGTCGCCCAGGATGTTCTCGCCCAACGCAGTGACATTGACTTGAATGCTGGTATAGGCCCCGCGCACCCATACCTGTGCCGGACCGCCGGACGCCGTTTCTCCGACCCCCTCGGGAATAAACGGGTCCCTGGGGAATTCTCTTGGCCCTGGCGGCGCAAGCGAAAGCTCTTCGCCGACTTCAACGGCGCCGACTTTGCCGACGAATCCGACGGTCATCGTCAGCAAAACAAAATACACGCCGCGTCGACCTGTCATTGAAGGAACCCCGTTTCTTAATCGTCTTCCATCCGCCTCTTGTAACCGGCATACGCAGTTATGGAGTAAAGTCGCACAACTTTGCGACGGCTACGGAACGCTCTCATTGTCTGGCAACGCCGGCTACGGACAGTTGCTGGGGCCGCTGAAAGGGAACGCAAATTCCTTAAAGGCGTCCACCACCAGGGTGATGTCGAGAGCATTGACCAGCACATCCGGCATGCGGGGATATAAATCAACTTGCGGCGTGCTTGGCGCTCCGGGTACGGCTTTGAAGTTGCTGACCGCCCCCACAACATCCAGGGCGTCCACGGCGCCGTCGGGCGAAGCACTCCCCGAACCGACCAAATCACCCCAGACTGCGGTCGTCATCACTTGCAATCCCACGGAGTAATTTCCTTCCGCGGAGATATCGCACAATCCGCCGATCGCTTCGATCAAATAGGCGGCATTGGGAACCACGGCGCCATCGCCGATCTGGATTTCTCCCTCCGCCCCCCAATCGGCGTAGAATGGGTCGCAGGACAATCGCGACCGTTTGATCGTCGTCGGCGGAATCAGACCATCGGAAAACGCCTCCGGCCTGCCGACCCATCGTCGGGCCCCGTTCCACACGTCGAACGGCGGGGGAAGGCCGAGAAACGTCACCCGCAACGCGGTGATCCGTCCGGGGCTTTGGGGTACGACCGTAAGATAACGGTTTTTCGCAATCGGGCTTGCCTCAGCCATTGGTGCATTCGGCGGCGTACAGTCATTACCGACGGCATCGCCCGGATTCAGCACGAACAAGCCCCCTTGAATATCGGAGATGAGGGTCACGCCGCTGGGCAATCTCGAATACACCCCCCAAGCCCCGTTGAAGGTCCGACTATTGTTGAACGGATAGGTGTCAAAATAACCCGCCTCTTGGGCGCTGTTGACATTATGGATGTCATAGATGCGAAGACCCGTGGTGTAGTTGGCTTGATAAGTGAAGTTGCCGCGGATCATTTGATTGTGGTCGATCGCGGGCTGGCCGTTGGTAAAGGAGGTGACGAACTGCGGGCTCGACAGGTTTTCCACGTTGACGACATATGTGGTGGTGGTCGCGACCAAACCATTGTTTTCATCCAACTCGTCGTCGATAAGTACGAACCGCCGATCCTCGGTCAATTCACCCTGGTGACAATAGGCCGTGTTCGGATAGATCAGCGTGGACAGGGTGAACATGTTGAACTTGCTGGTCACGTCCAGGATTTTCAGGCCCGCCGAACCGCAGTAACAAAAGGCGATCTCCCGCCCGGCATAGGGGCCGCTGGTATACGACACCACTTGGGCCGCGTGGACATAAACCCCTTGCAACGCCTGTCCGGCAATCACCGGCGCCGCCGGGTTGGCCAGGCTGACCGCGACCAAGCGCCCTCCTCCCAGGTTCGACCCGCACAAGTAGGCGTACCCGCTGGTCTCATTCACGGCCATGGTGTGCGACGTTTGCAGGTTGGATTGCGTCAGTGCGCCGACCAAGGTCAGCGTCCGCGTCGGGGGATCGATCTTGGAGAGGTCTATGATCTGCATGCCGCCTCCGGACTCATTCACATTGTAGGCGTAGTGTCCGTAGGTTTTCATGTCGCTCCAAACCGAGTTAGCGTCCGGAATGGCCCCCACCACGACGGGGCTCCAGGGGTTTGAAACGTCCACAAATCCCGTGCCGGCCCGAAGACCGAGAATGGCGTATTCCCGTCCGCTGGGCGACACGTAGGCCCACACGTCGTTGGCGCAGACATTCGTGGAGTTGGCGACGCAAGTTGCGTTGGTGGAAAACTGTTGCGGGGTGACCTGACTCAACAACGTCACGTTGAGGGCGTCGAAGGCGGCGGCCGCTCCACCTTCCGCCGAGTCAACGACGGAAGCCGTTGAAAAGCGTTCGCGTTCCGCTTCGGTCATACCCGGCGGAATGGCCCGGGTGGCCGTCGTTGCCAAGAGGCACGCCAAAACCGCCGATTTAATGTGAGGCCCCCTCCGTCCGCGCCCAGGCATGAATTGATCCCCCGTGAATACGTTCGATCGCAACGCGAAACTCCCCCACGCCCCCAATCGGGCAGGCACGTCCTAGTATAGCCGAAACGGACCCGCTTGGAAACGGCGTACGGACCTATTCTTAGACGGCGTCAAAGGTAATGAGTCAGTTCGAGTTCATTCCCGTCAGGGTCGCTAAAGTAAATCGACCGTGCGAAGTCATGGTCTACCGGACCTCGGAACCCAACCCCGCGCTCTGTAAGATGCCGCTGGGCGGCCTCAAAACCGGCCTGCGTGGTTCGCCATGCCACCCGATGCCAGCCGGCACCTTCGGGCGGTCGAGGATCGGCCGTCGCCGAAGAGCCGGGCTTGGCCCGGAACAACGCGAGCATCGTTCCACCCGCCCCAATCATCACCGGCTCAGGGTCCCAGCGATGGATTTCGCTAAGCCCCAACACGTCCGCATACCAGCGAATCGCCGCGTCGATGTCACGGACGAACACCTCGACGTGATCGATCTGATCCGCAGCGAATGACATCTTCCGTATCCTTATGGTTCGCTAATCGCTCGTCACCGGCTACACTATACGGTGATCATGGCGCTTTCCACCGAAGCCGCCGCAACTCCGGCGGCAAGTTCGACCGATCCTCTAACTCCGGCCATGCGCCAATACGCCGACCAAAAGCAACGCGTCGGCGACGCCATCCTCCTCTTTCGCATGGGCGACTTCTACGAAACATTCTACGATGACGCTGTTCTATGTTCCAAGGTGCTCGGCATCGCCCTCACCAGCCGGTCGAAGGGCGACAACGCGGTCCCGTTGGCGGGTATCCCGTACCACGCCCTCGATGCCTACCTCGGCAAGCTCGTGGCCGCCGGCTACAAGGTCGCCGTCTCCGAGCAACTCGAAGATCCCAGGCAGGCCAAAGGCGTCGTGCGCCGCGACGTGGTGCGGATCGTCACGGCGGGCACGCTCACCGATGAAGGACTGCTTAACGACCGGGATGACAACGTCTTGGCATCCATTTGCATCCGGGGCCAAGAAGCGGGACTGGCGTTCGTCGAACTCGCCGGCGGGCGGTTCGAGGTGGTGGATGTCTCGCTCGACGACATCCTCGATCAACTTGTGCGCATGCGGCCCGCGGAAGTTTTGATCGACGATGAACGCGGCGGGCCTTCAGAGGCCGTTGCCGAGCAAGTACGACAGCTTTGCGCCGCCGCGATCACCCGTCGACCGCCGCATGAATTCACCGCATACCAAGCCGAAAAATCGTTGCTCGATCACTTTCAAGTCTCGACCCTGGCCGGTTTCGGGTTTGACGGCATGAACGCATCCCTGTCCGCCGCGGGCGCGGTATTGCAGTATCTTCTGGAGACACAGAAGACTGCTCTCAACCACATCGCGGCGATTCGGCGGCGACTTCCCAGTGACTTCGTGCAAATCGACCACAGCAGTTGGCGGTCGCTGGAGATCGACCGCACCCTTCGCGGCGGCGCCCACGAGGGCAGTTTGCTCCACGCCGTCGATCGCACCGTCCACGCCATCGGCGGGCGTAAACTGCGTCATTGGCTGCGGACGCCGCTCACCGACCGCGACGAAATCCTGCGCCGCCAGGAAGGCGTGGCGAGTTTCGTCGCCGACACGCTTGCCCGGGAGCGCATCCGCCTAGGGCTCAAAGGCCTCGCCGACGTCGAGCGCATTGCGGCCCGCGTTGCTCTCGCACGAGCTTCCCCCCGCGACCTGAACTCGCTGGGCCGAGCACTGACCGTGATGCCTGCGATCGTTGAGGAGCTTGGCGACAATCGCGGATTGTTCCTGCACGCCGTTTCTTCCGACCTTTCGGGCCTAACGGATCTCGCCGATCTTTTACGGCGAGCGATCCGCGACGACCCGGCGCCGGGACTTCGCGAAGGCGGATTCATCGCCGACGGATACGACGCCGAGTTGGACAGACTTCGCGCCGTCGGCGCGGACGGTCAGCAGTGGCTTGCCGATTATCAGCGACGCCAGATCGAGCGTACGGGAATCCCGTCCCTCAAGGCCGGGTTCAACCGCGTCTTCGGCTACTACCTCGAAATCCCCAACAGCGCCCGCGGCCAGGCGCCGTCTGATTTCATCCGCAAGCAAACGGTGAAGAACGCCGAACGCTACATCACGGAGGAATTAAAGAATTACGAAAGCGAGGTGCTCACCGCCCAGGAGCGAGCCAACGAGCTTGAATACGCGCTGTTCGAGCGGGTCCGTGAGCAAGTCGCCGCGTGGATGAGAGCTCTCCTGTCCCTGGCCGATGCGCTCGGCCGTCTGGACTGCGTCGCTGGACTCGCGGAACTGGCCGTCGAACGACGGTACGTTTGTCCGACGATGATTGACGACGGGCGAATGGAAATCCGCGAGGGCCGCCATCCGGTCCTCGATCAAACCCTCGGCGACGCCTTCGTGCCCAACGACACGTTGATGATCGGGGCGGACGCCCGCGTCTTCGTCATCACCGGCCCCAATATGGCCGGGAAGAGCACCTACATCCGCCAGGTCGCATTGCTCACCCTGCTCGCCCAAGTCGGCTCGTTCGTGCCCGCCGAAAGCATGAGCTTTTCGATTGTCGATCGCATTTTCGCCCGCGTCGGTTCGTCGGACGAAATCATGCGCGGCCAATCGACATTCATGGTGGAGATGACCGAGGCCGCCAACATCCTGCACAACGCCACCCGCGCGTCGCTCGTAGTGCTGGACGAACTGGGCCGCGGCACGAGCACTTTCGACGGCCTATCGCTGGCCTGGGCCATCACCGAGCACCTCGCCAATGCCGTTCAGTGCCGAACGCTGGTGGCCACGCATTACCATGAACTCACGGAACTGTCCGAACTGCTTCGCAACGTCCGCAACTACAACGTCGCCGTCCGCGAGTATCCCGCAAGCGGCGGCCGCGACGCCGGGATCATCTTCCTGCACAAAATCATCGAAGGCGGCGCCAGCCAGAGTTACGGCATCCACGTCGCCCGCCTCGCGGGGATTCCCCCAACGGTGATCCAACGCAGCCGCGAAGTTCTCGACGAACTGCAACGTGCTTTCGCCAAGGAATCGCACTCGCCGCAACTGTCGCGCAAGAAAACCCGCGACGACGCCCAGTTGCCGCTCTTTCGCGAGCCGGGCGAGGAGCTCCTTGAGGCCCTGCGTTCCATCGACCCCGACCGCATGACTCCTATCGAGGCCCTAAGCCGGCTTCAGGAATGGAAGGCCGGGTTCACCTCCTAGCAGCTCTTTGGCGCCCGCCGAAGGGGCGACCCGCCCCATCGACGACGGACTCCCCGAAGCCGTCCCGCGATAGCGGAAAGCAAATACGGGGAAAGCAGAAACCGAGAAAGAAGGCGGTTTAACTATTCATGTAAGGTGAAGAGTGATCGGCATCACACGCCGGCGGGACCGATCGGCCCGTGCGATGAACAAACTGCGGTCCCTCGTTTAGAATGCGACCCGCTCATCACGACGCGGGTTCCCCCGCTTCGGGCGAGCGTCGAATCGCGGGTTTCTCCCCTGACCCGGCCTCTCCCCTCAAGGGGAGAGGGGGTCTCAGCGACTGCGATCGAGGGCGTTCCAGATGGCGTCGGCAAAAAGACGGTGGGCGAGTTCGTTGGGATGGGCGTCACGGCCGTTGACCACGAGCCGGTCGTAGGCCTCGCCCTCCACGGTTGGAAGCAAGTCGATTACCGAAATCCGCTGGGCGGTAAAGAATTCCTGGAGTTGAGCGTGCAGGGCCGCCGCATCGTACCCCTGCCCCGCCGGCCACATGAGAGGTAACAGAGCGACACGCAGGTAGATGTTCCGCTGACGACTTAGGTCGATGATGTCGAGCAAGCGTTGCTGCTGCTTGGCCGAGATGTCGGGATCGCGGTATCCGTTCAACAGCCAGTCGGCGTAGGACAATCCGTTTGGTAAACGTGGGGTAAACAACCGGTAGTACAAATGGTTTACGAGGAAGGAGCTTTCCACGTTGAGATACACGCTCTTGCGCGGCTCACGAGGATTGATCTCGCCCTCCACGGTTAGTAGTGTTTCAATGTCATTGGGTACGTAGCACAAAACGATCTCGTCCACGGCGTAGGGTGCGAGCAGATCGCGGATCGCTCCGAGCTCGCTTTGGGAATCCCAGCCGCCCCAGGCGACGTTCATGACCTCGACCCGTCCCGGCGACTGTTGGTCGAAGCGATGTTGGATGATGTTTGTGAAGCGGTCGCGAACGTCCCTAATGCCCCAGCCATAGGTGAAAGAATCGCCGACGAAGGCGATGCGGTATCGACCCGGCGGCTTGGCCTCGCTCCACTCCTCGTCGCGGCAATACAAAGAGTTCAATCGGGCATAGGCTTTGTGCCAGCGCTTGGCCGTCAGCGTTGCGCCCAATGAGTCCGTTTCAACCGAAAGAAACCGCAGGTAAGTCTCCGCCGCCAGCCCGGAGAGGCTCAGAAAGCAGAGCGTGATGAGGACGTTGCCGATCACGAGCCGGAGGCGACCGACCCTGTGAGGGCGAACAAGTTTGAAGAAGCACCAGGTGTGGGCGATCAACGAGGCGACGACGAAGTACCACCACAGATAATCGCTGAGGCAGCCGTAAGCACCGCTGGCCCACATGCGCGGTTAGTCTTCCTCGCCGCCAGACTTGCCCGCACCCCGCCGCGATCGGCCCGCGAGGCCTCGTTTGCCGGTCGCTTTGACGAACTCCAGCAACCGGCAGCCGGGCGGTGACTGCGCGGCGCCGGCCAGTTGCTCAAGCCGATTTTCCAACGGCGACCCTGTCGAAAACAGGATGCGAAAGGCGTTGCGAATGTCCGCGACGTGGTCACGCGGGAACTCGGCGCGGCGCAGTCCGACGCTATTGAGTCCCGCGATCCGCCCGTCGGCGTCGGTCAAGGCGAAGGGGACTATGTCCATTCTCGCCCGCGCGGCGCCTGCGACCATGGTCAATTCGCCGATGCGGACGAATTGATGGACTGCGGCGGCTCCGCCGATCGTCGCCCCGTCGCCGACCTCGACGTGTCCGGCGAGCAGTGCGTTGTTGATCAGCGTCACGCGGTTGCCGAGCGCGCAATTGTGCCCCACGTGGCTGCCGGCCAGCAGAAAACAGTCCTCACCCACGACCGTCGTGGACTCCGGTATGGTCCCGCGGTGGATGGTGACGTACTCGCGGAGGACCGTCCCGCGCCCGATCCGGCAGTAACTTCGCTCGCCCTTGTACTTAGTGTCCTGGGGCGCGTGCCCGACGATCACGCCGGGATGCAACTCGCAGTCGGGTTCGATTCGCGTCCAGCCGGTGAGATATACATTCTGATACAGAAGACAATTCGCCCCGACCTGCACATGACCCTCGACGACGCAGTAGGGACCGACGGTGACGCTGCCATCCACGTCGGCCTGTGGATTGACGATCGCGGTGGGGTGAATGGGCATGGTTATGCTTTTCCCAACGATACACCTGAGTCTCGTTGCGGCGGCATAAGCCCCAGTCGGGCCATCGCCATCTGCAAATCGGCCCACGACTTGCCCTTTTCCTCGGGACTGCGGAGCAAGTACGCAGGGTGATAGGTCGGCAACACGGGAATGGACGGACCGTCGCCGGTCACGCCGGATAGATAGAACTCGTGGAACTGACCGCGCAGTTTGCCGATGGACTGGGTTGTATTCAGTAACGTCTTCGCCGCCGGTGCTCCCAAAGCGACGATCAACTCCGGTTGGATGACTGAAAGTTGCTCGCGGAGATACGGACTACAGGACAGGATTTCGTCGGCCAACGGTGTGCGATTTTCCGGTGGGCGACATTTGACCACGTTGCAGATGTAAACCTCCTCGCGGCTCAGCCCCATGGCGATAATCATCCGCGTCAGTAGTTGCCCCGCGGGACCCACGAACGCCAGTCCCTGCTTATCTTCGTCGAACCCCGGGGCCTCGCCGACGAAGACCAGTCGCGCCGCCGGGTTGCCCTGCCCGAAAACCGTTTGCGTTCGCGTCTCACAAAGCCCGCACTTGCGGCACCCCCTGACCTGGGTCTCGTCGAGGACGCGAAGCCGCTCGGCGTTGGCAGCCGCATCGACCGCCCTTGGTGGTGCACCCCGCCGCCCTCGATGCGCCGGCGGCGGTATAGACACGGGGAGGCTCGTGACGCCCAGCAAACGGTCGCTGAGGAATTGTTGCCGCAACGCGGCTCGAATCTGTTCCACGGCTTCCACCATCGTCCTTTGTTCCGTCAGGCGACCGTCACTATCGCGTGAACTGGGATCGCTTACAAGCTACGATGTCGGTTAATGGCGAAATACGAGGAGATCGGCGTTCGGCTCCCTGACGGATACCAGGCCTACGCGCGATACTGGTGTGGACCCAGCCCACTCGGGGCAATCCTCTATCACCACGGTATCCAGTCGCATTGCGGTTGGTACAAGACCTCGGCGGCCCGGCTCGCCGACGCCGGTTACGCCGTACTCCAGGTCGACCGCCGTGGCAGCGGGCGCAACTCGCCCGACCGAGGCCATGCCGAGTCGGCGGAACAGTTGATCGAGGATTCGCTCGCGGCGCGGGACGAGCTGCGACGCCGATCCGGATTCGACGAATACCACCTTGTCGGAGTTAGTTGGGGCGGCAAACTTGTTGTCGCAGCACATGTTCACGATCCGAGCGGAGTGCGAAGTCTTTCGCTGGTTACGCCGGGGCTTTTTCCCAAGGTCGGCGTGTCGCCGGGCGAGATGGCCAAGATCGGTTTCGCCATGCTCTACCAACCGCACCAGCTTTTCGACATTCCCCTCAATGACCCGGACTTGTTCACCACCGTTCCGCGATGGCAGGAGTTTTTCCGCACCGACGCGCAGACGCTGCGGCAATGCACGGCCGGTTTCTACCTCGCCTCGCGGCGGATGGACAAAATTACGGCCAAGCTGCCCCAGGCAACACCGATCCCCCTACACCTGTTCATCGCGGGCGACGAACGGATCATCGACAACGACAAGACGGCGACCTTCATCCGTGAGCTTCATTGGCCGGGATGCCGTGTCACGACTTATCCGAAGGCTCGGCACTCCCTCGAATTCGAAAATGACCCGCGGGTTTATTTCAACGATCTGGTGTCGTTCATCAAGGACGCGAACGGATAGGTCAGGCTCCACCCGACGGTAGACGATGGTTGTGGGCGGCGTGCGGAGCACGCCCTACTTGATCGCGACGGGTTGGGCGGACACGTTGGCGAGCATTCGTTCGAGGGCGATGACTGCGAGGCGTTTTGTTTCCGGATCGACTTTGATCTGATTGACCACCCGGCCCGCGACCAATTCATCCAACGTCCAGAGCAGGTGCTTGGCGTCGATGCGATACATCGTGGTACACAGGCATTGAATTCCCGCCAGGGAGCGAATGAACTGCTCAGGATGTTCATTCACCAGGCGGTTAATTAGGTGAATCTCCGTACCGATCGCCCAACGTGAGCCAGGCGGGGCTTCGCGTACCGTGCGGATGATGAATTCGGTGCTGCCCGCGAGGTCCGCCTTCTGCACGACCTCCCATTTGCACTCCGGATGGACCAGGATTTTGCACTCCGGATCGAGGCGGCGAATTTCGTCGCACTGGGCCTCGGTGAACAGCCCGTGAACGCTGCAATGGCCTTTCCAGAGAATGACCTTGGCATCGCGCACGTTTGGGCTATTGGACATTGGCCCCGCGCTTGCGCTTGGGGTTCGGATAGGCGCTTGAAGCCCGCCATTGGGTAGCTTCGGGTCGTACACAACCATCTGATCCAGCGGAATACCCATTGCATAGGCCGTGTTGCGGCCCAGGTGCTGATCGGGCAGGAACATCACTTTCTCGCCCTGACGAAACGCCCATTCGAGCACTTTCCGGGCGTTGCTGCTGGTGCAGCACGCCCCGCCGTGGCCGCCGCAGAAGGCCTTGATCGTGGCCGCGGAGTTCACATAGGTAATGGGGATGACGTTGGTACCGCAGTCCCTTCGCGGCTCAGGGCATGCGTCGGTGAGAAACTCCCACGCCTCCTCGACCTGCTCCAGGTCGGCCATGTCGGCCATGCTGCATCCGGCGGAGAGGTCGGGCAGGATCACCTTCACGCGGTCGTCGGTAAGGATCTCCGCGGACTCGGCCATGAAGTGTACGCCGCAGAAGACGATGAACTCCGCTTCTTTCTGCTGTGCGCCGATCTGCGAGAGCTTCAAACTGTCGCCGGTGAAGTCCGCGAAGCGGATGACCTCGTCCTGCTGATAGTGGTGGCCGAGGATGACCAGCCGCGAGCCGAGCGTTCGCTTGCGCTCCAAAATCGCCTGGCCCATCTCCTCTTCGGTCAGGGCCGAGTACTTCGGCGGCAATGGCGGTTGAAAGAGCATCGTTGCATCTCCCCCTCTCCCTCCAAGGGAGACAATTGGGGTAAGGGTCTATCGACCCCTCAGCCGGCACACCTGATTATAGCATCTAGCCGGTTCGGCGTCGCCCTTCTGTGGAACGTGACGGGTGATCGGTGGAAGAGGTGCGATGGACCGATCAGGAGTAGTCGGGTTGATGCCCTTGCTACTTAGCTAAGTGAATACGCAAAAAGAATTGCCCCGAGCCGCGGCTTTCAGGCCGCGCGAGGCGAATCCAGCGCTATAGAATTGGCCCGCCGAGCGTCGGCCTCTCCGACGATGCGCTCTACGAGTGCATGAGGAATTGGCACGGACGACCGATCGGCTGACGCCCCAAGCGCCAACGGCGCCCGCGCGGGGCCTTGATGCCATGCGCCGGCTTGTCGATGCGATGGAGCGACCGAACTCTGCGCTCCCGAATGAAAGTTAGGTCGGCCGTGAAATCTTCCCCTGATTCCAGGTCGTGGCTCGAATCCGTCCTACGCTCCGCCGCGGGTAATGTTGTACTTCTTGACGCGATAGCGGAGGTTGTCGCGGGAGATACCTAGCGCACGGGCGGCCTTGGATTGGTTCCAGTGATGGTCGCTCAAAGCTTGGACGATCATGGCCCGCTCTTGGCCTCGAAGGGTGGGGTCCACCGGTGCCTCCGCCCGCCCGTCGCAGCGGGTGATTTCCGGCGGCAAGTGCGAGGGAAGCAGCTCCAAACCGTCGCACAGAAGCACGGCCCGCTCGATCACGTTGGCCAGTTCGCGGATATTCCCCGGCCAGTCATAGGCGGAAAGCACTCCAAGGGTCTCCGGAGAAACACACCGACGGGCGACGCCCAATTCCGCGCTGGCGAGTAGCGTAAAGTGGGTCGCCAATTCAGGAATATCTCCGCGGCGGTCCCGCAGCGGCGGCAGCTCGATGGGGAATACGTTTAGGCGGTAGTACAAGTCGTCGCGGAACTTGCCCGCGGCGATCGCCCCCTTGAGGTCGCGATTGGTCGCCGCGATCACGCGGACGTCGCAGGAGATAGTCTGCGTGCCGCCCACGCGGGTGAAGGCCCGCTCCTGCAACAGACGCAACAGTTTCACCTGCGTCGAGGCGCTGATGTCGCCGATCTCGTCAAGAAAAAGCGTCCCGTTATCGGCCAGTTCGAACCGCCCGATGTGCTGGGCGAAAGCTCCAGTGAAAGCTCCCTTCTCATGCCCGAACAGCTCGCTTTCCAGCAGCGTCTCCGGCAACGCGGCGCAATTCACGGCCACGAACGCTTTGTCGGCGCGCGGCGATTCGTTGTGGATGTACTTCGCCAGAACTTCTTTTCCCGTCCCCGTCTCGCCCACCAGCAGCACGGTCGCGTGCGTCGGTGCGACGCGGCCGGCGAGCTTGAGCGTTGCCCGCATGGGCGAGGAAGAGCCGATGATCTCCGTTTTGGGCAGGACTGATTTGCGAAAAGCGAGGTTTTCCTTTCGGAGACGGGCATGGGCCTGGGCGTTTCGTGCCCCGCAGGCGGCCAGGTTGGCGAAGACTTCCAGAAGCGGCAGGTCGCCCTCAAGGAATTGTCCGCCGCCCCGACGATTCAACACCTCGATGACCCCGATGATCTCCGACTGATACACCATCGGCGCGGCCATCAGGCCCCGAGTGTGAAAACGCACCTGTTCGTCGATGCCTCGGAAAAACTCCGTGCTGCGCGAAACGTCAAGAATGTTCTCGGCCTTACCGTACTTGAGGACGTGCCCCGCAATTCCTAATTCCGACTCAAACTCCTTGCCCATCAGCGCCGACCCCTGTTCGCCGACCGCGGCTGCGAAGATCAGCTTGTTGCGACGGCGGTCCAACGTGAGGACGCTGCTGGCCTCGGCCTGCATGACAGCGGCGGCGCTGCGCGCGATTTGGTCGAGGACCACATCCAGTTCTAGGGTGGAGTTGATCGCCGCCGAGGCCTCGGCCAGAGCAACCAGTGATTCGGCGGAGAAGCTATGCGCGGTTAGGTCCATCGATCGTTCGATGACTAGTGCCGTTTCCAAAAAGGTCGTTCGGGTTCCGCCCATGCGGCGTTACAGGAATGCAGTTTTTCCGAGCCGCGACCGTCAGGGAGCGGGCAAAGGCAAAACGGTATGACCTTTCTAGAAACGGCACTAGCTTTCAATGGCCCCCAACGATGCCAACCTGTCTGAGTTCCGGATGTTGACCCCAAAACCACGCCCGTCGCCGCGACCCGCCCGCCCGATAATCGCGGGGCCTCCGGGACGGTCGACGCCGTCCGCCGAATTCCCGCGAACCATAGGTCTTGCCGGGGCGTAAGCATACAATGGAGCGGTGGACGCGCCAACGGATGAGAGGCTCCTCCAGGATTACCTGCGAGGCAAGCCTGGCAGCTTCGAATTACTGGTCCGGCGTCATGCGCAGGAACTTTTTCAGTTTGTTCAGCGATTTACCGGCGACTCCGTCGCGGCCGAGGATGTGGTTCAGGAGTCGTTGCTTCAGGTCCATTCTTCCGCGGCGACGTTCGATCCGGCCCGGCGATTCAAACCCTGGCTGTTTACAATCGCGGCCAACAAGGCTCGGGACTATTTGCGGCGACGCAGTCGCCGACACGAGGTGCCCCTTGACGCCCACATGGGTGAAGGGAGCGACGCGGGGCAGAGGTTCATTCACCTGCTCGCCAATAACGACGCCGCCCCCGATGAGGAGCTATTGATCGACGAAAAGCGGAAGGTCGTGCGAACGGTCCTTGAGGCCATGCCCGCAAAGTTACGAGAGGTGTTGGTTCTGGCCTATTATCATCGGTTCCCCTACAAGGACATCGGCGAGATTGTGGACATTCCGCTGGGGACCGTGAAAAGCCGGCTGCACGCCGCGGTGGTGGCCTTCGGTGAGGCCTATCGTGAGGCCGTACTGGATAGCGCCAAGCGGGGGGCGTGAGCTGAAAAATCGTACCACTGCCGTGTCGGCCGTGAGGTCCGCCGCGGGAACTGCGGGGCAACATTAGGGATGGGAAGTCGGTTGGAGAGCAGACTTGATGGATCGTGAAAGGCGGGTACCGGAGGAGTTGCTCCTCGATTTTCACTTGGAACGATTGACGGACGAGGATTGCTCATGGATCGAGGCCGAGTTGTGTCGCGACGCGGAGCTTCGCAGAAAAAGCGACCGCCTCGGACGACTTCTTCAACCGCTTGACCACGCCCCTCCCAGTCCCCCTCCGGGCAGTCTCGCCGAAAACGCCCTTGCCTACATCGCCCGTGCGATCCGTCCTCTCCCGACAATTCCGTTTCCTATCGAATCCGGCGGCCGAACGCGATCTCCGTTCATGCACGTGCGGGAGTTGATCGCCGTGGCCGCGTGCATCCTACTTCTCGTCGGCGTCGCCGTGCCCGGAGTTTCCGAGCTTCGTGACCGTTCTCAACGCGCCCTCTGCGCCGACAACCTCAGTTCGATTTTTCAAGGGGCCGGCGCCTATCAGCAAGCCTTCGCCGGTTCGCTTCCTTTCGCGGGCGCGGTGGCGGGAGCTTCGTGGCTGCCGGGCGGGGAGAGCGGAACCCGCTACGCGTCGAACAGCCGACATCCGTATCTTCTCGTCAAGTTGAACTACGGGCCGAAGCCCAAGGACTTTATCTGCCCGGGGGGCTCGAACGCGGAGGCGATGTCCGCCGATCAGGTGGCCGGTTTTGATGATTTCGGCGCCGCTCGCAACATCAGTTACGATTCGCTGAACTTGGCCGGCGCCTCGCCCAACTTGAGACCGCCGCTCGCCATTGCCTACATGGGCGACGCCAACCCGCTTTTTGTCGGGGCGAAGTTTAACGAAACCGTTGATCCCAATTGCACGAACTCCGCAGCACACCGAGGCCGTGGTCAGTCGGTGTTGGTCCTCAGCGGCAGCGTCCGATTTGTTCGCTCTCCGATCTACGATGGCAAGGGCGACAACCTGTGGACGATCGGCGACGTCCGCCGCTATCGCGGCAACGAATCAACCACTCAACGCGACGACGCCTTCCTCGTCCCCGGTTATCCCATCACCGATCCCATGATCCGTGCGAATCACAAGCATTGACCCTGCTCTTCTTCGAGGCGATGTACGGCACGAGCGCTCAGCCGTACCTCGCGTAGCATGGGTCGGTCAGATCGCTAGGCCTCCACCAGAATCTTGAAACCCCCATAGGCCATGCGCTTGCAGTCGAAGGGCATCGACTTCGGGTCGCACATTTTTGCGATTCTCGGGTCCTTCATCACCTTGGCATTGACCGCATCGCGATGCGCCCGCGACTTGTACACGATCCACGAGAATACCACCGTCTCGCCGCGCTTAAGCTTGGCCAGGCGTGGGAACGGCACCCCCATTTTCACCTTGAGGTCGTCGCCGACGCTTTCCCGGTACTCGATGGCGCCGAGATCGCGCCAGACCTTTCCGGCCTTTCGCGCCAGGCGGAGGTAGGCCGGCAGGTTTTTCCTGGGGACAGGGAGGACAAATCCATCGACGTATCGCATGTGAACTCTCCATTGGTTAACGCTGTGCGGGTGAGACAAGTACTCCCTTGTCTCTCCAATCTGATTCCAGCCGGCGGCGATCAAACTTGATAAGGCATGATGTGGTTACCGACCGTATCTTCAAATACGGCGACCGGGGCCGGTCCGGATTTAGTCGGCCCCTGACGAAACACCACACCCGGCTTGTTCATTCTTTCATATTCTCTTTGAATATCCTCGACCGCAAATGCCGTTGAAGGGATCCCCGCCTCAAAGAACGCTTTCTGGTATGTTTTGGCGGCGGGGCGGGTGTTGGGCTCCAGGACCAGCTCAAGATCGTCCGGCCCTTCGGGCGAAACGATCGTCAACCATTTGAACTCCCCGGCCGGTATCTCGTACTTCTTAAAAAAGTCCAAAACATCCGTATAAATCTTGAGGGCCTTGTCCTGGTCGGCTACCATGACACTCGCCAATTTGATGCGCATAGTGAAAACCGCGTCCTCCACAAGGATCGCTGGAGCCGAAGGGGATCGAACCCTCTACCTCCTGGTTGCAAACCAGGCGCTCTCCCAAATGAGCTACGGCCCCCGTAACATAGAATAGCATCGCGAGGTCGAATGTCGAATGGCGAGTCAAGAATGGCGAAGTATGAGAATGGGTAGCGCATATTCGAACTTCGTCATTCGACATTCGCCAATCGCTAGGAGGATTGCGCCCTCTTTCGCTGTAGCCGCCATGGTTGCCGCCGGCCCTCTCGTGGCCCCGGCTCAAGTGGTCGTGTATTGCAGCGTCGATGAAGCCGTCGGGCGACAGGTGCTCGATGCGTTCAAGGCGCGAACCGGTATGGAGGTCTCGGCCATCTACGACTCGGAGGCCGGCAAGACCACCGGGCTGGTGCAGCGGATCATCCGCGAAGCTCAGGCGGATCGGCCACGCGCCGATGTGTTCTGGTCTAGCGAATTGTACAACACGATCCTGCTCGCGCGGATGGGAGTGTTGGAGCCCTACGAATCGCCGCAGGCCGCGGATATCCCGACACGATTCAAGGACCGCGAGCATCGATGGACGGCGCTGGCCGTCCGCGCGCGGGTGCTGGCCTTCGATCCACGCCGGACCGCCGAGTCGCAACTGCCGACGCGATGGGAGGAACTCGCCGACGGCGATTTCGCGAGGCGCTCGGCCATCGCCAATCCGCTGTTCGGCACCACCCGCGGACACGTCGCCGCCATGTTCGCGCTCTGGGGTCCGGAGCGCGCGAAGGTCTTCCTTACCCGCCTGCGCGACGGCGGCGTACAAGTCGTCGATGGCAACAGCGCCACCGTCCGAGCGGTGATGGCAAGTCGCGCGGCGTTCGCCTGGACCGATACGGACGACGTTTTCGCGGCCCGGCGAAGTGCGGCTTCCAGCGGAGCGTCCTTGGACATGCGCTATCTCGAGATGGGCGGGGGCGGTACATTGCTCATTCCCTGCTCCGTGGCGATCGTTCAAGGCGGGCCGAACGCACCGGCGGCGCGGTCGCTGGTCGACTTCCTGGTGTCCGCGGAGGTCGAGCGAATGCTCGCCCAAAGTGAGGCGCGTTTCGTTCCCGTACGCGAAGCCCTGCGCACGGAACTAAACGTCGCGTGGCCTGCCGAATCGGTGATTGACTATGACGCCGTCGCCGATGCCATGGATGCCGCCGACGCCGCCGTCCGCGAAATTCTGATCCGGTGATTTCCCGCGCCGTCACATTCCTACTCATCACCGCCGGTTGGGCGGTTTTTGTCCTGGCATTCGTCTGGCCGACGATTGCTCCGGCCATGGTCAGTGTCACGCAGGGTCACTCACCGGACGGAGGATTCACTTTTTCTTGGCGACAATGGGGATTGCTCTGGCGGAGCGGGTCATTGTCGGCCTTCGCGACGATCGTCTGTCTGATTCTCTCGCTTCCGGGCGCCTATTGGATCGGGCAAGGGCGGCGGACGGCGCAGCAACCGCTGGTCGCCGCGTCGTTCTTGGCCGTTATGTTGTGCCCGCCGATGGTCTTCGCCTTCGGATGGGAACGCCTCCTGCCCCGTGATTTCGATCCCAATTTCCGGTGCGTTTCGGTGTGGGCGTTGTGGGCCTGGCCGATCCCGGCCTGGGTAATCGGCGCCGGATGGTCTCGCGGCGGACGGGCAGTATTCGAAGCGGCGTTGCTTTCCACATCACATGTACGAGCGTTCATCCACGTCGCCCTTCCATCGCTTATTCCCCACATCGCATTGAGCGCTCTCATTCTCTTCGTCGTGTTCTTCGGCGACTATGGCGTTCCCCATGCTTGCGGACTGATCGTCTACACCACGGAGCTATTGGGGTGGGCGACGAGTTCCAGCCGCCTCATCGACGTGGGGTGGCCCGCGATCCCCCCCACTGCGGTGACGCTCTTGGTGCTCATCGTCGTGTTTCGACTTTGGCGACGATGCGCCCGGGAGGAGGTGGGGGACGCAACGCTCCTCGACAGGCCGTCCTGGCTGCTTCAACTCCTTGTCTTTGCAATTCTGGTCGTGTCTTGGCTCCTGCCGATGGGGACGTTGGTCGTCAAACTGGCGTCGACGAGCGTGATGGTGGAGGCACTGCGAACTTACGGCGGCGATCTGACGTGTTCTCTGGGCATCGCGATCGTGAGCGGAATCGTTGCCGTCGGTATGGGTGTGGGAATCGCCGCCCTTCGGCTGCCAACGGTGCCGGTGATATGGTCCGTCGTCTTCGGCGCGCTGCCCGGCGCCTTGATCGGGGAATCGCTCGTCGCGGCGTACAACCGCCCGCTGTTCGGCTGGCTCTACGATCATTGGACAATTATCACTCTTGGGTATGTAGCTCGTTTCGGGTGGATCGGCATGGCCATCGGAATGCTGGTCATCCCTGGGCGCAAGGATGACTTATCCGCCCAGGCCCGGACGGATGGGGCGACGGAAGCGGACTTGACGGCGCACCTTTTCATTCCCATGAATTGGGCGATCCTGTGCGGCGGGGTCGCGGTGATCGCGGCCTTGTCCGTCGCCGACGTAGCGACATCGTCCTTGGTGCGGGTCCCAAGCTTCAACCCCATTGCCCATGTGTTGATCGAGAAATTCCACCGCTTCGAGGATGGGATGTTGATCTCCCTCAGCCTATGTCTGGTGAGCATTGCCATTCCCCCCGCACTGCTCTTGGCCTGGGCACTGCGCAGGCGGTCCTGACGGGTTCGGTCGAGGTTCGCTGGAAAAACTGTCGATACCGCTTTAACAGGCCACGTTGTTGCTTTGATTTGGCAATTGTGGCTGTCAAATGGGTTCGTTTTGCAAGTACATTTTTTGCGTAGTGTCACGTTGTGGCACTGCGTAAATTGTGATTGCGGAATGCTGAACGCCGATGGGCGACGAGTGAGGCCGCTTGAGCGGCCTTTCCCTAAAGGGCTCTAGGCCAGCCGTTCTACGGCTGGTCAGGTGTTGCCCGTCTTTTTTTCAGCCCGTTTCAACGGGCTTTCCCCCTCGTCGCAAATGATAAACTCCAATCGTATCCGGATAAGCCCGTTGAAACGGGCTGCGGAAAACCAACTCGTTTCGCACCACCAGCCCTAAAGGGCTGGCCTGATGCCCGCTTGCGCGGGGAAACCCCGTAAACGGGGTTGCCTATCGATACCTCTTCTCGACAACCAAACATAGCGTTGTAGTACTACCTCCAACCCAATAACGTGACGGGCGCTCGGTCGGGGACGGGTGGTGGACCGATCATCCAGAAACTAGAGAGTGGAAACTAGAAACTAGAAACGAAACGTGGGGCCGCGTCCGTATTCGATTGAAAGCCAGGCGCGGTTGGGAGCATCGGGGCAGAGAGAAAGACTACGCCCACAATCAAATTGTCTGCATTGGTTCGGTTGATTAAAATAATAGGCGGCTGTCCCGTATTTCCGTGTTTCTCTTCATGGATACGAAATTGGCACAACGAGGGCGCGGCCCCGAAGGGGGCGGAGGAGGTCGGCGCAGTCGCAGTTCGGCGGTTCCGCCGCCCCGTTGGGGCGGGTTTCTTTTTGTCTAGCGAGACCACGGGTTCCGTCCGGCTGCGCCGAACTCCACCCGTGGCTATAGTCCGGCGCCCCGTTGGGGCGCGAATCGCTAAATACGTGCAGGTCCAAAGGACTTGGGGGACCGCCAGCACTGTTGTTCCAACAGTGGTACCCAGCGTGTTACGGCTCGTCCTTGACGGCGGGCGGACGGGCGGCGGCGGAGTCTTCCACGAAGAGATGCAGTGCGGCCTCGGGGATGTTGCGCATTTTTTGATAGGTCCACGGTTGGGTGATGCTCAAGTAGGCCATCGAGCCGGTAAGCCCGGTGAGGCCCAGGCAACATAGCACCAGCACCGGCGTCACCACCGCGCGATACACGAGAATCCGACGGCGATCCTGACCGGTTACGATCTCATCGATCGATTCGAGCATGGGCAGGCCCAAGCTCCGCGACACCTGGTGAGAGCTTCGATAGACGTGGTCCAAAATCTCCGCGAGGACGACGAAGACGGCCCCGGCCGCGATTCCGGCAAGCAACGCAACCAGGACCACGGTCATCGCCTTCGGCGACACCGGCGTGAGGCCGCCTCGGGCGGGTTGCCCCTCGGAGAATTGGAGCAGCCGATCCTGCTCGACGGCCTTGATCGCGGGTTCGATGGTCGCGACGGTCGAGGCCAATTGAGCGTGCTTCTGCCTGGCCCTCTGAACATTGCCCAACACGGACGCGAATTCCTCCTGCCGGTCGTAGACGTCGTCCTTGGCCCGGTTGATTTCCGCAAGCGCTGCTTCGTTGGTTTGCAAGCTAATGTCGATGTCCTTGATCTTGGCGTTTTGGGCCGTGATCTGCGCCAGCACCCTCGCCCTCTCGCTCTGCCACGGCGTGGCGGCGAACTCAGCGGCGGAGTGCAACGGTCCCGCCGAAAACCCCTTGCCGGACGCCGCGGTTTCGCGGTCGGCCACGCGCTGTTGCTCCAGCTTCTCCTCGATCCGGCGGCGGTTCGCGAGCATCTCGCGGATCTCCGGGTGTTCGTCGGTCATTCCCCGCGTCTCGCGGAGCTTGGCGACCGTGCCGGAGATTTCCTGAATCTGACCGGCGAATTGCAGGGCGGCGGGGCTGAAAAAGCCGTCGTCCGCAACGGTTTGCCTCGCGTCACCGGCTTCGCCGACGCCGGCGGGAAGATCGGAAGAGGCGAGCAGTTGCCGGTGCGCTTCCCGTTCGGCCTCGTACTCCCGCCGCCGCAAGTGGAGTTCCCGGCGTTCGCCTTCCAATTGCGCCAGTTTGAGGGAGATCGCCCCGGGGTCCGTGGGGTTGACGTGTGGGTTCTCCAACCGAAGGCGAGTTTCGTCGCGTTCCGCGCGTACGACCTCGTCCATGGATTCGGCGGCTTCGCGCATAAAATAGTCGCGCTGGCTCACAAGATACTCGTGAATCCAGATCATGGTGCGGCGGATGTAGGTCTTTTTGACCTGATCCACGAGGTCCCTCCCGATCGCTCGGTCGGGTCCGGTGTAGGTAATCTTCACGACGTCGATCAACTCGCTGGGGGAATTGGTGATAATGCTGAGGTTGCCGCCAAAGGAGCGGGCCAGCGATTCGCGCCGGCGGGCGGACTCCGCGGTAAGCGTTCCGTCGGCGTTTCGTTCCGCGTCCTTGAGCAGTCCGAGCTTTTCCACGACCTCGGCCATGCACTCCATCGAAGTCAAATCTCGAACCATGGTGTTGCGGAAATACTTGAACGACGCCGCCCCCGCGGACATGGGCAGGTTGATCATGACGGGGTCGTTGCGACATTCAAAGGTTGTGGTTGCGTTATAGGTCCGCGGATAGTAGAGGCTGGCCACAAATCCCGTGCAGGTAACCAGACAGAATGGGACGAAGAACACCCACCGATGCAAGGAAAGCAAGCGGAGGGCATCGTCCAGCGCTTTGCGAATCTCGGCGAAGGGGCGATCGTCATCTAAGGCTTGGTCGCCCCGCCCCAGCGCCCCGTTGCCCGGCGGCTTGGCGGGACTGGTCTCTTGCCGGTGTTTGCCCATGGGCTTCGTCTTCCGATGAGATCTACACTGCCGGGCGTCGGTTCGCCGCCATCAACCAAACGATGATCCAAGGTCGCCGCGGCGCGGAATGCGCGGCGACCTTGCCGGAAGGCTCGATAACGATACACCGAATCCGAGTGCGCATTCGCTTCTGGTTTTTCGGACGCCCCTTTAGGGCGCTTGAGGTCAAAGCCCCGGCCGGCCGCTCTCCCGGGGTTGATGGTCAGCCCTTGCAAGTAGAGGCGGATTATTGGACGGTAAGGCGGATTCAGGGCGAGGAATGATGCTCGCCGGCCGTCGCAAACCCCAACCCTCTCCCTGATAAGGAGCGTTTGTGGTTTCTCGAATGAGTCGTAGGACGAGAACCAATCTCCTTTTGACGTGCGCGGCGTTTTTCGCGGGCGTCGGGGCGGCGATACTCTGGTATCGCGAGCCGATGGCGCCGCTTACGCGGGAGTTGCTCGCCGCGGCGAGGCAGCGATGGCGCGATGCCGGCGTCAGCAGTTACGCGATTCGATATCGTATGCACGGCAGCGAATACGCAATCCAGTGCCGTAACGGGATTGTGGAGCAGGCTTCGGTAGACGATCGCCCGCCGAGCGCGACTGATCTGAATGCGTACTCCGTCGATGGACTGTTCGACACTCTGGAACAAGAATTGGATAACCTGTCCGACCCGACCGGCCCCTTCGCCGGACATGCGGGAACGGTAATGATGCGCGTGCGATTCAACCCCAAGTTCGGTTACCCCGAACGCTACCTGCGCAGCTCCGGCGGCCACGGACGGGGCGCCTCGATTGAGATGGTTGTGTTTACAATTCAGGACTGAACGTGTTTGAAAATGTGAACCGCGGGCTTCAGCCCGCAGGGACGTGCGGTGGGAGGCTCATCTCCTTCAAGCCGGGGTCTCCTCGATAAGGGGCCCTTCGATCGCTAGAATGTTTGCTTGGGCCGGGTGAGGAGTTTCTTGGGGAGGAGTGGCCGAGTGGCTGAAGGCGACGGTTTTGAAAACCGTTAGACGGGAAACTGTCTCGGGGGTTCGAATCCCTCCTCCTCCGATGCCGGTCGTCGATTGGATTGGTTCGTATTGGCGTCGGAAGGCGCCCAATCTTGACCCCTACGGCGGTAGCGTTAGACTCTTATGGGACAAACGGGGACGTAGCTCAATTGGGAGAGCGCCGCGTTCGCAATGCGGAGGTCGAGGGTTCGAGCCCCTTCGTCTCCAGTGAATGTAAACTACGCCGAATCCAATACTTAGGAAACGTGCCTGCGCTGGGTACCTCCGCCGGTAAACGGGAGGTCAATCTTCCGATCGGCCTATGGACCGCCCGGCACGGAATCGTTTTCGCTCTGCCGTGGATTTTTTCTCCCGCAACCGGCGCTCACGACTGCGCCGCGGCACTTTGGTCGCTCTGCGAATTGTCCTTGGACGAAGCGCCGCCGCCAGTAGTTCGTAGAAACGCTCCACGGCGGCTTTGCGGTTGGCGAGCTGGGTGCGATGGCGCATGGACACAATCCGCAACCGGCCGTCGCCGGTGATTCGCCCGCCCAATCGGGCAAGGATCCTTCCCCTCTCCTCCGCGGTCAGGTCGGTGCTCGCGTAAAGGTCGAACGAGAGCGTCACGCGGGTGTTGACCTTGTTGACGTTCTGCCCGCCGGGTCCGCCGCTCCGCGTGAAGGAGAATGTGAACTGCTCTTCGCCGATACGCCTTCGCAAATCCTGAATCATGGCCCATTCATCGTACAGGAGTCTCGCCCACGAAGCATTGTTGTCGGGAAAGGAATCAGGCGACGCGAATCACGGACCGACGGCTCGCCCGTCCTCTACGGGGCTGACTTCCGGGCGGAAGGCGAACGGATCAACGTGCTCCAGCGCGGGCGATCCATGCAGCCAAGGCGGCCAGCTTTTCGTTGGCACCCCACGGTCGCCCCATGGGACGACCCATCGCGGCAATGGTGCACTTCAAGTCCGCGTCGGACCGCTTAAGCGCGGTCATCGCGTCAGAATAGGCCTTTCGCTCGACGACAACCTGGGAGCGTCATCCGCTGAGATTTCAGAGCCGGTTCGCTCCCTCGCGCTCGCGGCTGATCGCGCCCCCCCCCTGGGTCCCCCCTTGGGAAGGGGGGAGGCGCTTAGGGTCGCGGTTCGGATCGATTCATTATGCTTCTGTATCAAAAATTGACACAGCTCCGGCCATGGGGTATATTTGAGGTATGGCTGTGCGAAGCAGCATGAACGTCTCTATAACGCCGGAGCTGGAGCGGTTCGTTCAAGGACTCGTGGCGTCGGGGCGGTATCACTCGGCGAGCGAAGTCTTCCGCGACGGACTTCGGCTTCTTGAACAAAGCGAGCGCCGGAGGCTGCTCGAAAAGTGGTTGGGCGAAGGGTTGGCGGCTGATGAGCGGGCGAGGCTTCCGGCGGGCCTGCTCGAACAGGCTCGTTCGCAGATCGGGGCGAAGATCCAGGAAGGCCTGGAAGCTCTAAAGCGCGGGTCGGTCGTAGACGGCGACGAGTTTTTCGCACGGTGGAGGGCCCGCCTTGAGGCGTCGGGAACGAGTACCGCTAAGCGATCGTCGCGTGTAAAACGGAGGGCATGAGCAGCCGATTCGTCCTCTCCGCACCGGCCTCAGACGACCTTGACGAAATCCTGACCTACGTCCTCAGACCCCGCGCTGGCGCTTGGGGTTCGGATTACCCGGCCACATTCGGTCGCGGCGCCGATGGGTCGTGTCGCTTCCGCTCCACGCTCTGACTGTCCGCGGGCTTGCGCCGCGCGGCTCTGATTGTCCGGTCGCTTGCGCTCGCGGCTCGTATAGAATGTGTCCATGATGACCCCGAAAACGCGAGCGACGTTGCAGGTGGGCGACAAGGGTTCGTTCAGCAAGACGATCACCGAAAAGGACGTGTTTGCTTTCGCCGACGCCACCGGCGACTTCAATCCGCTGCACATCGACGAGGAGTACGCCAGGCGATCGGTGTTCGGCCAACGAATCGCCCACGGCATCCTGACGGCGGGAATCATCTCGACGGTGCTGGGCGGAGAGATTCCGGGGCTGGGGACCATCTTCGTCGAGCTGCACATCAAGTTCCTCAAACCCGTGTACTTCGGCGATACCGTCACCGCGACGGGGACCGTGACGGAGATCAACAACCCCAAACGCGTGCGGCTGATGGTTGCGTGCCTCAACCAACGCGGTGAAGACGTGGCCCTGGGAAACGCGATTGTCATTCCGCCCAAGGAAACGGCGGTGGTGATTTAGACGGTGTGCGGAGCTGCGGGAGTCGATCGGGGCGTGAAACAGCTTTGGGCGGCGCTTATCGTTCGAGTTGACAATGGAATCGCTTTTGTGGTATAAGCGGCGTGGCCTGACGAGGATGCACTATGTCCGAAGCGCAACAGAACCCTTCGAGCGACGTACCTTCCGGCCGGCCGCAGCCCACAAAGGTCGGGGTCATGCCGCTGTTCTCGACTTGGCTCTACCGTTGTCAGGATGGGCCGAGGCACTTAAACGAACGATTGGAGCAGCTCACCCAGCGGTTGATGCAAGACGAGCGCAACGCGACCAAGCGGACGAACTTCGGCGGCTGGCACTACGCACTTGATCTGTTCAAACTGGAAGAGCCGGTCGTGGCCGAGTTCCGCGCCCAAATGGAACAGCACGTCCGCGCGTTTCTCAATCACTTTCGTCCGGATGGACAAAAGAAGCAGGACCGCTTCGTCCTCGAAGGATGGATCAATGTGAACCGGTCGGGCGATTTCAACGTGCTCCATTGCCATCCGGGATGTTTCCTATCGGCGACCTATTACGTGAAAGTTCCGCCGGATATGAAGGGCGGGGAAATCTATTTTCGGGACCCGCGAGGACCGGCGGTGGCCATGTACGAAACGCCGGGGATCGATCTGCCGTGGGTGGGAACGGGGATGGGGATTCCGTTCTCGCCGGCCACGGGGCACTTGGTCATTTTCCCGTCGTGGCTGGAACATCGAGTGGAACCGTTTGCGGGAACCGGAGAGCGCATTTCGATTGCGTTCAATGCCTCGAACGTACGGTCATGCTGAGTGAAGCTAAGCATCTTCGTTCGGGGTTGAGACCCTTCGCTGCGCTCAGGGTGACAGCCGCTACGCTCAGGGTGACAGCCGCTGCGCTCAGGGTGACATGCCGACGTTTTCGTAATTCGTAACTTGTCATTCTGAGCAAAGCGAAGAATCCAGCCAGACGTTTGCGAAACCTGCGGACCCAGCGGGAGTCGATCGAGGCGTGAAACATCCCTGGGCCACATTCATTGTGCGGACGGCGTGGGTATGGATCGTCGGCTGGGCCGTCGTCGCCGGGGCCGTCTGGCTGCCGGCGCCGCGCATTCCCAATCTACTCCGAGATGACGCCACCGGATTCCTTCCGGCCGAGTTGCCATCACAGCGAGCGTGGACGCGACTCCGCGCAGAGTTTCCGGATGCCGCGCCGGGCAGCCGGGCGGCGGCCGTGTTTGTCCGCGAGACCGGCCTCTCCGGCGACGACCGAGCGTACATCGGCGGGCTCGCGCGACGGCTCGGCGCGCGGGAGGCGGAACTAAACTGGCGTATTCGAGCGGTTGCGACGGCACCATTTTTGCAATCGCTTTTGGAAAGCGCGGACGGCAAGGCCGCGGTCATCGCCGTCGATCTGCCGGCCGAAATGTTGACGCACAGCTCCGTACGGCGGGTCCGAGAGATCCGGGGCGAGCTCGCCGCCCAGCCGACGCCGGAGGGCCTGCAAGTCGAGGTGACGGGCAGCGCGGCCATGGGCGAATTGCTCGACGCCCACGCCAAGCGGGACGTAGACAGGACGACTCTTTGGGCCTTCGCCGCGGTCACGGTCATCCTGTTGCTGATCTATCGCTCTCCGATTGCGATGTTTCTGCCGTTGCTCACCATCGCCGCGTCATTGATGGTGTCGCTGGGGGCCATCGGCTGGGCGGCGGCCTGGGGCTGGCCGATCAACGGGCTGGTCGAAATGTTCATCATCGTGCTCGTCGTCGGCGGCGGCGTCGATTACTGCCTGTTTCTCTTTGCTCGCTTTCGCGAGGAGCTGCCCGCGGTCGGCAGCGACTCGGTGCGTGCCGTGACCGCGGCACTCTCCCGGTCCGCCCCGGCCATCCTTGCCGCCGCGGCGACCGTTGCCGCAGGTCTGGCGACTCTGGTCTTGGCCCGCAACCGTGATCTCTATACGTCGGGTCCGACCATCGCCTTCGCCATCGGCGTGGCCGCCCTCGCCGTCCTCACCTTGACGCCCTCGCTGATGCGCGTCGTCGGGGTTCGTCTGATTTCCTTACGAAAAGCGCCGCCCACAAGGGGCGACGCTACGAGGCCATACGTTCCGGCGGCGGAAGGACCAATGTGGCGGTTGGCCGCACATCTCGCGACGCGCTTCCCCGTCGCCGTAACGTTGGTGATGGTCGCCGTGCTGCTGCCCACGTCCATTCTGGGAACCCGCGTCCCGTCGCTGTACGACACCTATGACGAGTTTCCGGCCGATTCCTCCTTTGTTCGCGGGGCGAGGCTTTACAACAAGCATTTCTTCGGGTCGCAAGGTGTCACGGAGTTGACACTCGTACTCTCGACTGACGCCCGGGTCGACTCCGCGGCGGGCCTGAGCGCGTTGCGACAGACGCTCGACAAAGTCGCCGGTTCGTTGGGGGAACAATTTCCCATCGTTTATGTACGCGATTTACAGGATCCGCTGGGGAGTGCGCGGTCGGCGGCGGTCGGATCATTGGCGTCGGCCCCGCTATTCGAGAGACCGGTGATGGATGCTTACATCGGGAAGTCGGGTTTTGCGACGCGCCTGGATCTCGGCGTTCACGTCGAGCCGCGGACCGTCGCGGCGATGGAGATGGTCGAAGGCATTCGCGAGCGGGTCATCCAGGCCGTCGAGCGGAGCGGCTTCCTGAAAGCAACGGGCATCTCGCGCTTCGCCATCGACGTGGCCGGCGAGTCCGCGACCTATGCCGATATGCGTGCCCTGCGCACTCGTGATTTTCGGGTGGTCGCCGCGGCCGCGAGCGTCATGATCTACCTGATCTTGGTTTGGCTGATTCGCTCCGCCGCGCAGTCGGCCATTCTGCTCGCGGCGACACTGCTGACCTATCTCGCAACCTACGGGGGCACGTACTTAATCGTTCATCATCTGTACCGCCTGAACGGACTGAGTTGGCAGGTGGATTTCCTGTTGTTCATTATCATTGTGAGCCTCGGGCAGGACTACAACATCTTCGTAGTGGCGCGGATACACGAGGAACTGCGAACCCACCCGCCGCGCGAGGCGATCGCCATCGCCATCCGCAAAACGGGGCGGGTAGTGAGCGGCTGCGGAATCATCATGGCGGCCACCTTTGCGTCCATGTTCTCCGGATCACTGTTGATCCTGAAAGAGTTCGCCATTGCTCTGCCCCTGGGCATCCTCATTGATACCTACGTGGTTCGGCCATTGCTGGTACCCGCGGTCATTCTGCTTTTGTATCAATGGGCGCCCGCCCGGCGCGGCACCGCGGGGGCCGGGGACTTGGCCAAGGCCGCCCTGGCCGATTGAGGCCCGAAACATGACAGTTTTGTACATTCGGCACCGTGAATTCGGCATCAGTCCGGGCGAATGAATCGGTTATACTGAGACCCGGTTTTCGTTCACCAAGTAGGCGTCCGTGGAGCGTACAAGACGGTTGGGTATTGTTAGCAAGAAAAGGAGAATCATCGGTGCAACTCAAAAAGACATTCATGATGATGGGCGTGGCGGCCATGTTCTTGGTCGGATGCGCCCGGCAAAGCGCCCCAGTGGCCTCGACGTCGTCCCCGTCGAAACGAACTCCGTCGAAAGCGACGGGCGGCAGCGACCTCATCGCCCGCGAAATCCTGTTCGGCAATCCGGACCGGGCCGCCCCGCAGGTCAGTCCGGACGGGAAGCAAATCGCATACCTCGCTCCGCAGAACGGCGTGCTAAACGTTTGGGTCGCGCCGATTGACAAGCCCTTGACCGCCAAGGTGGTGACCAAAGACACGAACCGCGGCATCCGCCGGTACTTCTGGGCCTACACCAATCAGCACATTCTTTATATGCAAGACAAGGGCGGGGATGAGAACTGGCGGGTCTACAGCGTCGATCTCGCCAACAACAACGCAGAGAAGGACCTGACGCCGTTCGACAAGGTGAATGCGCGAATCGAGGAAGTCAGCCACAAGTTCCCCGACGAAATCCTGGTGGGGCTTAACAACCGTGACGCGAAGTTCCATGATCTGCACCGCGTGAACATTCGCACGGGACAGATGACGCCCCTTGCGCAAAACAACGACGGCTTCCTCGGGTTCCTCACCGACGACGATTACAAGGTGCGCTTCGCGAGCAAGTTGACGCCGGACGGCGGCAACGAAATCCTCAAGGCCGGCGACGCGGGACAATGGTCTCCCTACATCAAGATCGAGATGGAGGACACGATGACCACCGGTCCGCGCGGCTTCGATAAGTCCGGCAAGTCAATGTACTTCGTGGACAGCCGAGGTCGAAACACGGCGGCGCTCACGACCTTCGACGTGGACACCAAAAAACAGACCGTGATCGGCGAGGATCCCAAGGCGGACATCGGCGGCATCCTGGTTCACCCCACGGAGAAAAACGTCCAGGCTTATTCGGCCAACTACCTGCGAAACGACTGGCGGGTCGTGGACAAGTCCATCCAGGGTGATTTCGACTATCTGCGCGGCGTGGCTGACGGTGAGTTGATCGTGGGCAGTCGAACGCTGGATGACAAGAAGTGGATCGTCGTGTACGTTATGGACAAGGGTCCGGTGCGCTACTACGTCTATGACCGCCCGCAGAAGAAGGCCACGTTCCTCTTTACGAACAATCAGGATCTCGAAAAGGCTACTCTCGTCAAGATGACGCCGGTGATCATCAAATCCCGCGACGGGATGGACTTGATCAGCTATTTGTCTCTTCCGCCGACCGAGCGTGCGACCGGTTCGACGCCGCGGCCGTCCAAGCCGCTGCCCCTGGTGCTCAACGTGCACGGCGGACCGTGGGGTCGAGACGTGTGGGGATACAACCCCACGCACCAATGGCTCGCCAATCGGGGCTATGCGGTGTTGAGCGTCAACTTCCGCGGCTCCACCGGGTTCGGCAAGAACTTCATCAACGCCGGCAACCTGGAATGGGCCGGTAAGATGCACGACGACCTGATTGACGCGGTCAGGTGGGCGGTTAAGGAAAAAATCGCTGATGAGAAGAAGGTCGCCATCATGGGCGGAAGCTACGGCGGCTTTGCGACGTTGGTGGGATTGACCTTCACGCCCGATGTATTCGCGTGCGGCGTGGACATCGTGGGGCCCTCGAACATCGTGACGCTGCTCAGCACCATCCCGCCGTACTGGGCGCCGATGGTACAAATGTGGAAGTACCGTGTCGGCGACCATCAAACGGAGGAAGGTAAATCGTTCCTCCATCAGCGTTCGCCGCTGACCTTCGCGGATCGGATCAAGAAACCGTTGCTGATTGGGCAAGGGGCCAACGACCCGCGCGTCAAGCAAAGCGAATCGGATCAGATCGTGAAGGCCATGCAGGACAAGAAAATCCCGGTCACGTACGTGCTTTTTTCAGATGAAGGTCACGGTTTCGCCCGGCCGGAGAACCGGATGTCCTTTTACGCCGTTACGGAGGGATTTCTAGCCCAGCACCTGGGCGGACGGTATGAGCCCGTCGGCGGCGACTTCAAGGGATCGACCATTGCGGTCCCGACAGGTGCCGATCAGGTACCCGGCCTGGTCGATGCGATTGGTGCAGCGGGCAAGGCAAACTAAACGCGACTCCACCCCCCGAACCCGTGGTCCCGGCGCGGCGCGCCGGGACCACGGGCAATCGGATTCGACTCCAAGGAAAAGCGCCGTCCATCGCGGGCGGCGTTTCTTTTCAACATCCCGTTGCGCTGTAATCGGGAGCAGGTATCGAGTGCAAGGCGTCAAGGCGGGATACAACGCCTTGAACCCAATCGGCGCTGGGTTCCTTCACTTCAGGAAAACGAATCACGGAAATTCGCTGCCCCAGCGGCCTCCAAATCTGAGGATCGGTGGGTCCAAATAGCGCAATCGTGGGCACTCCGGTGAGAGCCGCGACGTGGGTCATCCCCGCGTCATTGCCGATGAAGGCATCGGCCCCAGCCGCCAGGTCCGCCGCGACGTCGACCGACTCCTCATAAAGTACCGGGGCGATTTGTTCGAGTCGCCGGGTGTAGGCAAATCCAAACCTCTCCACTTCGTCCGGACCGATCATCCAGGCGACCGAAGAACTCCTTGCTTTCAGTTTCTCGACGATCCGTTCGAACACAACGTATGGACAGCACTTTTCCAGGCCGCCGCTGCCGGGGTGACATAGGACGGTCCTTTCCTTCGTCGCTCTCAGCCGCAAACGCAATTGCTCGCGTAGCGCAATCCGGTCGCGCATTTCAAGCTCATCGCCGGTAGGGACTGCAAGGGATAAGGCATAACCACGCATTTGCTCGATCCAATGCCTGACGATATGCGTGTCGAGCCCCGCAGTCGGTCGAGGGTCGATGGCCGGCACTTCACGCCCAAGAACTTGCGCCAATCGTTGGGATACGATCTCCGTACGAGCGCCGAGAAAGCTGACCACGCGATCAAAACCGCGCAAGTATCGGGCGGCTCGTTCGGGTAGTTCGCCGACCGGATGGTAAAGATTGTGCGCGCCGATCTCTTCGATGGATCGGGCCTCGTCGATGAAACCGTGCCGCTGGGCCCAATGGACGATCGATGACCGCGCCGCGACCGTGACCCGTGGGGCATCCCACGACTTCTTGACCGCAGCGATGAGGTGCAACGTAAGTACGCAATCGCCGAGTGCGCCGGCGTGAAGGACGAGGATGTTCGAAGGTGATTGTGCCAAGATGATCCGGGCTTGCAGCGCAAGCTATGTCTGGAATTGTGCCACGGACCCCGCGCTGGCGCTTGGGGTTCGGATCACGGCTGCGTCGGAGGCGCATTCAATCCAGGCCCCGCCGAGGACTACGTCGCCATCGTAGAACACGACCGCCTGGCCCGGGGTGACTGCCCGCTGCGGCTCGTCGAAAACAACTCGAACGCAAACCCCCCTTTTTCCCCCCTTGGCAAGGGGGGATGCGGGGGACTTTCCCCCCTTGGTAAGGGGGGATGCTGAGGGGTCGTCCGGCGGGAGCAAGTACACCGTCGCGGGAACGGCAGTGTGCAGATAGCGGATTTTCACCTGCGCGGCGAAACTCTCGCCGAGTCCATCGACGAACAAGTTCGCGCGGTCGGCCACGAGCGAACCCCGCAACAGCGCCGCGTCGTCGCCCACCGTGACGCGGTTGTTGAGCACATCGAGTCCGGTCACGTAGATGGGCTTGCCCGCGGCGATGCCCAGTCCGCGACGCTGGCCGACCGTGTACTTCCCAATGCCCTGGTGACGACCGACGACGCGACCGCTCGCATCGACCACGTCGCCGTCTACGAAGCCATCCGGGCGACGCTCGCGGACCACGCGGGCGTAGTTGCGGTCGGGCACGAAGCAGATTTCAACCGAGTCGGGCTTGTCGCGGTTGGGCAGTTCGTACCGCGCCGCGATTTCCCGCACCTGCGGCTTGGTCAACTCCCCGATGGGGAACAGCACGCGATCGAGAACGCTTTGCCGAAGCCCGAAGAGCACGTACGACTGGTCCTTCTGCCGGTCGCATCCGCGCAGCAGCACCCGACGGCCGCCGCGCTCGCCGATCCGCGCATAGTGGCCGGTGGCCACGTATTCCGCACCGACGGCGTCGGCGTAGTCCATGAGCTTGCCGAACTTCAGGCGATCGTTGCACACCACGCAAGGATTGGGCGTCCGGCCACGAGCGTATTCGTCCGCGAAGTAGTCGATGATGCCGTCGAACTCCTCCTCGAAGTTCAGGGCGTAAAAGGGAATGCCCAGCATCCCCGCCACGAACCTGGCGTCGCCCGCGTCGCTTGCGCTGCAACAACCTTGGTGCGGGCGAGCCGCGCCCTGAGCCGCGGGCTTTAGCCCGCTCGACACATAGGAATCAATCGTCTGTAGCGTCGCCCCTTGTGGGCGGCGCTGCATACTCGACACGTCACCCACAAGGGGTGACGCTACATGCCCCACGCGCATGAAAAGCCCCATCACGTCGTAGCCCTGCTCGACCAACAAGCAGGCCGCGACGCTGGAGTCCACCCCGCCGCTCATGGCCACCACGACTTTTCCAGGCTTTCCGCACATCGAGTCGATTGTAGCGTCTCCCATCGTCGCCGTCGAAACGCCCGGAAACGGTCACCCCCGCAGACCGCCGCGCCGCAAACAGCGTGAGTAGTTCGCCGGGGAGTGCTCGAGGCCTTGGTCAGAGTGATGGATGGGCAAAGCCGAGTTGGGCAAGTCGTTGACCGACCGTTTTCATTGTCGCATAAGGCTTTCTACGAGAAAGGCGTGTAGATGACATGCCCTACCGGACTGATCGTGTCGATGCCGCTCCGCGCTCGGATTGAATCGACCGGCCAACGATGTTCGGCGGATTCAGCGCGTGCGTCGTTGGCGTCGTGCCGTTCCGCGGCCGTTTCGACCGTTGACCGGTTCGAGGGCGACGATGTGGATGAGATCGCATTTCACAACACGGTAGGTGGGCCTGCCCGACTTGGTCAGTTGGACGACGTGCACACTGTAGGGAGTGAGCAGGGCCATCTCTGGATGGCGAACTTCGTAAGTCATTCCGTTCGCCAAATGAACACGGAATGGCTCAAAAGGATGCCCCCGAAGCGCATCTCGCAATTCGACAAGTCGCATCGACGCCTGCTCCATTCAAAGTGTATCCGAAGATTGCGCCTTGTCGAAACGTGCGCGTGCAGGAACTCCGGGCCGGATGAGCGTCAAATCCGTCGGTAGCCTCGCGTCGCACCGGCTTGACCCCCTGTAGTCCCCCTTGGTAAGGGGGACGGCCCCTCCCGGCCAACTTCATCCGGGACTGGATTTCGGGCCGCCGAGTAATTCTTCGATCAGCGACTCGAACTTGGCGCGGAACTTGGTGTATTCGTCGCCCGTGGCCGGGCCGGAAAACCCGGTGTGGACGGCGCGAATCCGGCCCTCTCCGTCGAGGATGATGGTGGTCGGGTAAGCACGCAATTTGTCCAATATGGGCAGCGCGGCGGACACTTTCTCTTTGTCCGCGATCCCCGCCAGCAGCAGCGGATACTTGATCCCGTGGTGGGCCGCGAAGGTGCGGACCTGCCCGGCGTCGCGGGTGAAATCGCCGGTCAGTTCGAAGGCCACGCCCACGATCGACAACCCGCGATCACGGTACCGACGATCCAGATCGACCAAATAGGCCGACGCATCGTGACAGTTCGGGCACCACGAGCCGAAGACCTCGATGATCCGGGCCTTTCCCGCAAACGAGGGATCGGCCAAAGATCGCGGCTTTCCGTCGAGATCGGGGAACACAACCTCCGACAGCTTGGCCCCCTCGACCCCGAGCGTGAGGGTGAAACCGTCCGGCATGGTTGCATTTTCGTCGCGCTTCGCCGACCAGGCGTCGTGAAAGGTCTCACCCGACCAAAAGTCACCGCTCAAGGTCGCACTTTCGGTTGTCGTGGCCGTCAACAGAAAGGCATGAGCGCCGTCGAACGCCGAGAGCCGTAGTTGCCCGTCGTATTCACGCGAGGACTTTTGTGTCCCGCAGAAGTCGCCGGCGAGAAATCGGTAATCGCCGGTCGGGGTAAGGACTGTGCCTGTGACAATCGAGCCTTCACCTGCTTCGAAGACTCCCACGGCGGGATCAGTGTCGCCGGCGAACTTCATCGCCCAGCGCCCGGCCACCGCCTTACCGGTGGCGCGCTGCCCACCGGGTATCTTGCACGCCGCGAACCGATCTGCGTCGCCCGCTTGGGCATAAAAGGCCATCTTCGTCCACCTCTCGTTGCGCCCCCGTTTTTTCCATTCGCCTTCCAATCGCTTACCGCGGTCGAGGAGCTTCGCGGAGATCGTTGAATCATAGTGTGGGATGTGGAGTACAACTTCGGTCCAGCCGACGGTAAGTTGTGGGACCTCGATTCGCTCCGCGCCGTTGATGATCGTGGCGTGCCATCCGGAGTCATCCTTTCGGAACTCCAACCCGAAGGGCAACTCTCCGCCCGGGCTTTGCAGCCAGGCCCGCCACGGACCCTCGGCAATCGGTGCAGCACCCCCCTCGACGCGAAGGTCTTGGCCCACTCCAATAGTACATACGAGGGAAAGCACTACTTGGAACATGCAAACAATCCTACCAGTCGGCCCATGTTAGGGCGTCGGCTTGCGGGCGTAGACCTTGGCGCTCCCAACCTTGGCCCTCCCGCAACCGGTCTACGTAGCGGACCAGACGTCGGGGATCATGGAGCGCAATCTGTGGCCGCCTTATCCGCGCACACTTGGTCCCACTCCGTGTCGCAGCAGAACGGGTCGGTCGTACAAACGAGCGTGCAACAGGCCTCGTTGTTGCAGCCCGGCAAACCGGGATGAGGGCTGCCACAGTCCCGATCCCCTGCCGACGCCCCGCACGTTAAGAAGCACATCGACTCCGCTTCGTCCACGCAAGTCCCGTCCCACTCCTCAAGGCAGCAGAAGGGATCGACCAAACATACTTCATTGCAACAGCTCGCGTTGTCGCACCCGGGCGTGTTGTCGGGAAGCCCGCACACTCCCGAAGCCGGTCCGCACGCACGGAAGCTCCCGTCGCACACCCCCTCCGCCTCGCCCGCGCAGGTCGCGTCCCAGGTCACGTCGCAGCAGAATCGGTCCAGTTCGCACGTCGTTGCACAGCACGTCGCATCGCCGCAGCCCGGATCATTCGTCGGCGATGCGGCAAGGCAATCCCCACTGCCGTTGGCGCAGGCGTCCACGTTGCACCCGATTGTCAGCCGACCGTCCCCCTGCTCAACGTCGTATCCGCCGACGCGGACCAGATACTTCTGCCCCGTCGTCACCGCGACGGTGACGCGGGACTGCACGTTCTCGACCCCCGTGCCGCAGTCGTCGTCGCTGCACGCCAAGGGGGCCGATGTCGGGCAATCGCAGCCTGCGTAGACCGCCAGCCTGGTGTCGAAATCACTGCCGCACAGGCTGACATACGCCGTGCCCGTGCACGTGGCCGTGTAGCAATACCAGATATCCGACTCCACATTGGTCCGATTGAAGAAATTGCACATCGACGGCTCGTTCGGACCGTCCGTTGTCGCCCCCAGGTTGCTGTACGATCGCGTCCCGTCGCTGACGGCAACAGCCGCGTCGCAGCTATCATTGGCGTGGCCGCCGGTGTCGCAGGCATCCCCAACGCCGTCTCCGTCCGAGTCCGCCTGATCGGGGTTTGCGACGCCAGGACAGTTATCCTTGGAATCGGGTACGCCGTCGCCGTCGCGATCCGCCAGGGCGCATTTGCCTGTGGTTGGGTCGCACTCCTGATCCTTGGGGCAAGAGAGGACCAAGTACTCGCAATACCCGTTGATACAGCAGTCGTCGCTGCAAGCGTTCCCATCGTCGCAATCCGCATGGTCCCTGCACGGGGCGCCCGTGGTCGGTCGACAAGGGCCGAGGTAATCGTCGGCGTGATGGGCGAGGTGCGCATCAATGGCCGGGAGAGGAAGGTGGAGCGTCTGCCGGTTGGATGGATTGCCCGACGGAACGTGGCAAAGCGCGCCCACTTCGGGCCTGCCTGCGGAATCCGTTAAATCCTTTTCCCGGAAACGTGTGCCGCCGGTATCCTGCCGGCGTCCCCACCGGCTGGGAGCCCGAGTCACGCCTATTCTTGAGATTGGTTTCATGTCCGGCGAACCCTGCGGACTCGAGGCGAGGAGCGAACGATTGGACATCAACGCTTGTCCGTTCACATGCGGCCGAATATTGACCCCTTTACGGTGTTCCCTGAGACCGTCCGTCGTCGGACGGTTTTGCCCGGCAGCAGATAGACCGACGACCATGAATGGGGTCAGGCAAGCGGCGGAACCTAGTGATAGAAGCGAACGCATTCCCCCCTCCTCCTCCATTCGCGCACCGATTGAACGGAATTGCGCGGTCCACGTATGACACGAATTCCCGATGACTTTCCCCGTATTGTGGCGCGACGGGATTCGATGTCAAGAGACGTGGAAGTGCGCGGGAGGCCGGAATTCGCCGCCGGCCGTCCGACGCCCCGAGTGCTCCGAACTGGAAACGAGGAACGAGCGATTTCGCGGACAGGGATTGGCTGTTGAGAAATCGAGAGAGCTACCGCAACACAGGCTCGCACAAGGACTTACGTGCTAGAGCGGCGCATCACTGCGCGGGTGAATCACATTGCCCGTCTGCTCGGCGCCGTGCCATGAATGGGGACAGCCGCAAGGTCACCCAGGCCCGATCCGGCGAATCGGCTTGCGGGCGAAGACCTTGGCGCTCCAAACCTTGCCGACGATTGAACTCACGGTGTCGGCGGCCGTCGGCTCACCCGACGTTGTGCCTCCGCAACCGCAGGAACCCGGCCTACCTCCTCCCAATTCAGAGCCGATCAAAGCCTCTAATTGCACGGCATTGTAAACGATTCGCTCGCGGACCTCGACCTCGGCCAACCCCGCGCGGCGCAGACCGGCAAGATATTCCGTTTCGCTGATAGCGCCGGCGATGCATGAACTGTATAGGCCGGGGTCTTCCCGCAGCCGATCCGGAAGACTCTCCACCACTATATCCGAAACCAGCATGCGCCCGCCCGGCTTGAGCACCCGCGCGATCTCCGCGAACACCTTGTCTTTTTCCGGTGACAGATTGATGACGCAGTTGGAGATCACCCAATCCACCGACGAGGACTCAACCGGCAACTCCTCGATGATCCCCTTTCGCACGTCGACGTTGGTCAGCCCGGAACGAGCGATGTTCTCCCGCGCCTTCTCGATCATCTCGTCGGTCATGTCGATGCCGATCACTCGGCCGTTCGGGCCGACTTTCTTCCCCGCAAGCAGGATGTCGATGCCCGCCCCCGACCCGAGGTCGAGCACCACGTCGCCTGCTCGGACTTCGCTAAAGGCAAGCGGATTCCCACAGCCGAAGGAGTTGATGACCGCCTCGGGCGGGAGCGCATCCAACTCTTCGCGCGTGTATCCCGCGACCTTGACGACCACGCCCTTCTGAGGGGGAGCGCAGCATGCGCCACCCTCGGACGGAGTCCGTATCGCCCGGGCGTACGCCTCCGACACCGCCTCGCGAACTTGACCATGCTTATTCATCGTCTCTCCTCTAGTCGAAACGAATGCGTTTGCCCGCGAAGCCGCGACTACTTCGCCGACCGCATCGGCTCGCCGCTGGGCAACATCGGCGGACCGTCGGGGATGTACGCCTTGTACACGTGCCCTTTGGTTTGCTCCTTGAACTCGGCTTGGATGGCCTCACGGGTCTGGGGGTCTTCAAACAAATCGACCATGGTGGCGGCCAACGTCTTGGCGGCGTGGATCATACCTTTGTGCCCGATGGACATGCCCCCGCACGCCACCACCGGCCAGGCGTGCCACGGCGTGCCCTGCGGCGCAGTCGTAACCGATACGTGCAACGTGGGCACGATCCAACTGATGTCGCCGACATCCGTAGAGCCCCCCTCGGCCACTTGGCCCTCGAGCGGTTTGGGCGTCCCGTTTAGACCCGTCGGGGCCGCGCCGGTCGCACGCTGAATCGCCCGGGCGAAGTCCTGCTCCTCCTTGGTGTATTCCATCGGCCCCAACCAAAGCAGGTTGGCGTTGAGCACTTTGGCGCCGGTCATGTTGACGAGCATTTCATAGTCGCCGCCAAGGATGGAGACCTTTCCCTCCGCGCCGGCCATCAGCGCCGCCCCGTAAGCGATCTTCTTGACCCGCTCGAAAACTTCTTCCACGCCATCCCGCTTCCAGTCGCGCACCCAGCACCACAGTCTGGCATACTCCGGGATAACGTTGGGTACCTGTCCGCCGTCCTGTATGACGTAGTGCATCCGCACGGAAGGGCGGACGTGCTCGCGCATCATGTTCAGCCCGTGGGTGAACAATTCCAAAGCATCGACGGCGCTGCGTCCGTTCCAGGGGTCGTGCGCCGCATGGGCGGCCGTGCCCTTAAACTCCACGATAAAATCAATCAGCGCCTGGGAGCTGGTAGCGTCTGCAAGCGTCTCGTCGGCGGGATGCCACGCAAGGCAAATGTCCACGTCATTGAACAATCCATCGCGGGCCATATAAATCTTGCCGCCCACCGCTTCCTCGGCGGGGGTTCCGTAGAAACGGATTGTGCCCTTGAGCTTGCCCGCTTGGATCATCTCTTTGATCGCGGTGGCCGCCCCCAGGCTCCCCGCTCCGAAGAGGTTGTGCCCGCAACCATGCCCGGGCGCGCCGGGTTCGAGCGGCTCCTTTATTGTTGTGGCTTTTTGGGATAATCCCGGCAGGGCGTCGAATTCGCCGAGGATAGCGATGATCGGACGGCCTTCGCCGTAGCTGGCGATGAACGCCGTCGGCATGTCGGCCACGCCGCGCTCGACCTTGAAGCCCTGTTTCTCGGCATGGTCGGCCAACAATTTCGAAGACTTCGTCTCAAATAGGGCCGTCTCCGCGAAGGCCCAAACCTGGTCGCTGAGCTTGATCAAATCGCCCTTCTGCTTGTCGATCGAGGCGACGACCTCCTCCTTTTTCTTGATGTCGCCTCCGCCGAATACCACCGACGGAAGAGCGAAACCCACTCCCAGGATCACCACACACGATCGTCGCAGTTTCATACAACCCCTCGTTTGAGTAACAAATTCAACCTTGCATGTCTCGTCCGGCACTCCCAATGAGCCTAACATCATAACCATAGCCAAGCCTTTTTGCACAAACAACCATAGGTTGTGGATTCGATTGCAATCATCTACACTATCCACTCAACCGATATCCTAAGGAGATTGTGGAGGTCGCTGGCGATGGATTGGGGGATGCGAAATCGGCTGTCCGGCATTCTGCGGCCGCAGACCGGGCGGTGCGTGATGCTGGCCATCGACCACGGCTATTTCCAGGGTCCGACCACCGGTCTGGAGCGACCCGGCGAAGTCGTCGCACCCCTTTTGCCCCACGCCGACGCCTTGATGCTCACTCGCGGAGTTCTCCGAACCTGCATAGACCCCGCCTGCCGAATCCCCATCGTGCTTCGAGTCTCCGGGGGCACGAGCGTCTTGAAAGACGACCTGTCCGACGAGGATCTGACCGTCTCCATCGAGGACGCCATCCGCCTAAACGCCTCATGCCTAACCCTGTCGATCTTCGTCGGATCGGCGCACGAGAAAGCGACGTTGACCAACCTGGCCAAACTCTGCGATGAAGGTCAGCGCCATGGCATTCCGGTCCTGGCCGTTACCGCCGTCGGAAAGGACATGGTCCGCGACGCCCGCTATCTGGGCCTCGCTTGTCGGATCGCCTTTGAACTGGGAGCGCACGTGGTCAAGACTTACTACTGCGACGGGTTTGAGAAAGTCGTAAACGGCTGCCCCGTGCCCATCGTCATCGCCGGCGGCAAGAAAATCGAGGAGCGCGAGGCTCTCAAGCTGGCCTACAACGCGGTCTCCTCCGGGGCGGTCGGCGTGGATATGGGCCGCAACATCTTCCAATCCGCTTGGCCGGTGGAGATGATCCGCGCCGTTCGAACAATCGTACAGGATCATTTGACCGATGCCGAGGCGTGGGAGCGGTTTCAACAATGGACGAAAGGCGGCACTGCTTCGCGCCCTGCCCAGCGGCGACCTCCCGTCGCCAATGCCCGCGTGGACTAACTGTCCGTCGTCTGCGAAGCACACTCCCATGAAAAGCCGATGGACCGAACGAGGGGCGGGTGAGGCCATTCAGCGGTGGGCCGGGCCGCATGGCGAGGACTTCGCCCTTCGCCTTTATTCCGCGCGACTGATCGGCGAAGATCCCAATCTCGTTCTCCAGGGCGGCGGAAACGTCTCTCTCAAAGGCACGATCCGCACGACCCTCGGCGAATCCGTCGAGACCCTCTTCGTCAAAGGGTCCGGGGGCGACCTCGCGACCCTCGAACCCCGCGGAATGCCCGCCCTCGATCTCGCCTATTTACGCCGTCTCCGGATTTTGTCGCAGCTAAACGATGAGGCCATGGTCAATGAGTTCCGCACGCATCTGTTCGACGCATTCGCACCCACGCCGTCGATCGAGACTCTCGTACACGCCTTTCTGCCAGCGCGGTTCGTCGATCACAGCCACGCCGACGCTATCCTCGTGCTCACCAACCAGCAGCAAGGCGAGGCACTGGTCCGCGAAGCCCTCGGCGACTCCATTCCCATACTTCCCTATGTGAGACCCGGCTTTGATCTGGCCAAGGCCATCATTGATCTTTACGAGCGGAAGCCGAAGGTTGAGGGCATCGTTTTGATGCAACACGGCCTCATCACCTTCGGCGACGATGCCCGGACTTCCTACGAACGCCACATCGCGATGGTGGATCGTTGCGAGAAGTTCATCGAGCGGTGTGCTGCCCAGCAGCCGTTGACCCCGAGCTTTTCGACCCGTGCGGACCCTGCCCCGCTCGCTTCGATTGCAGCGCCGATTGTGAGAGGGCTGATTGCGACGCCGACCGGCGATGCCGATCGCCCCTATGCGCGATCCATCCTGGAGTGGCGGGCCAACGAGGAGTTACTTTCCATCATCAACAGCGCGGATGCCAAGGCTTTGGCACAAACCGGTCCGCTGACCGGCGATCACCTCATCCGCACGAAACCCTGGCCGATGTTCGTCGAAAACCCTAATTGGTCGGATCGCGACACCCTACGCCGGCAATTCACTGAAGCCGCCGATGCTTACCAGCAGCGCTATCAAGCCTACGCGACGGCCCACGGCGGGACGCTCGATGAGATTGACCCGTTTCCGCGCGTCGTTTGGCTCCCGGGCGCGGGGCTCTTCTGTTGGGGACGCACCAAGCAAGATGCACACGTTTGTGCCGACATCGCCGAACATACTCTGATCGCCAAGGCTAAGGCACAACGGATCGGTTCCTACGAGTCGCTTTCACCGGAGCATCTTCACGATATGGAGTTTCGTGCGCTGCAACGCATCAAGATCGACGCCCCCCCTCTTTCCCCCCTTGCTAAGGGGGGACTAAGGGGGGTGCTCCAAGGACAGGTCGTGGTCATCAGCGGCGGGGCGGGAGCGATCGGGACCGCCATCGCCGAAGTGTGTGCCGAAGCCGGCGCTCACGTCGCCGTGGCCGATCTCGACGAACGTCGATTGGCGAGCGCCGTCGATCGCGTGCAGTCGCAATCGGGCCAGGGCTGTGCAATCGGCGTGGTGATGGATGTAACCGACGAGGCGAGCGTCCGCCGTGGATTCGACGAAATCGCCCGCACGTTCGGCGGAGTGGACGTGGTCGTGCCCAACGCCGGGATCGCCCACGTCGCCCCGATCGCGGAGCTGTCCGTCGCCGACTTCCGCCGGGTGATGGAGGTCAACGCCACGGGCTACCTGCTTTTCATACAAGAGGGAATTCGCCTCATGAAGGCGCAGGGTCTGGGTGGAAATATCGTGTTGATCTCCAGCAAGAACGTCCTGGCTCCGGGCAAGGAATTCGCCGCCTACAGCGCCTCCAAGGCCGCCGCCCATCAGCTCGGACGCCTTGCGGCCATAGAGCTGGCCCCCGACGGAATCCGTGTCAACATGCTGACACCCGACGCGGTCTTCGGCGATGAACAAACCCCCTCCGGGTTGTGGACCGAAGTCGGTCCGCAACGCGCCCGAGCGCACGCCCTTGGGCCCGAAGATTTGCCCGAATACTACCGCAAGCGCAATCTGCTCCAGGCCCGCGTGACCGGCCGGCACGTCGGCAATGCGGTCGTTTTCTTCGCCAGCAACTCCACGCCCACCACCGGAGCGACCCTCCCCATCGACGGCGGACTTCCCGAAGCCTTCCCGCGATAAGGGAAATGCAGAAAGAAAAAACGCGGGAAGCAGGATCCGAGAAGATGCGCGCCGGTCGGTTATGAACCGGGCTCGTTTTCGGATGGGCATGATATCGTGACTCCTTGGGGGGCCGGTCATTGCGAGTATTTCAAACGGCTTTGTTGGGTCAACGCTTTTTTTTGCACGGTTCGGTTCCTAATCCGAACCACACCTGTGACCGCTCCAAATCCAGCGCGGGGCAGGGGCGTCAATGGAACTTCCATACCCCAAATGACTTCGCGGGCGCTCGGTGGGGGACGGGTGTGATACCGATCAGCATCAACGGGGCGCCGTACAGCGCCACCATCTGGCCATCCTCGATCATCGCCCGCATGCCTTGATTCCGGTTCATCAGGTTGCGGGTCGCAGGCTGCAGCGCCCCTGCCAGACGTGCCCGCTGGTGCCGTACTGACGATGATGTCTGCGGACTTGAGCGGTCATCAGCCATTGCATCCAGCGACTCAGTTCGCCGTCGTGATTTGGGAAAAGCACGAGATGAAAGTGGTTGGGCATCAGACTGTAGGCCAGCACGCGCATCGACCGCCGCGCGCACGCCTCGGCGATCAACTCCACAAAGGCGGCATGTCAGCTTGCTGAAAAAAAACGCGGGACCGTGCATTTCCGCGATTGATGACGTGGTAACATACGTCGCCGACCGACGCCCGCGCTGTCCGAGGCATAACAAAACCCTACCTCACCACGTCGCCAAAGTCAAAAAAAGCAGAATGTCCCCCTTTTTCCCCTTTTTCCCCAGCGGCTCAGGTCGCTGTCGTGATTTGGGAAAAGCACGAGATGAAAGTGGTTGGGCATCAGACTGTAGGCCAGCACGCGCATCGACCGCCGCGCGCACGCCTCGGCGATCAACTCCACAAAGGCGGCATGTCAGCTTGCTGAAAAAAAACGCGGGACCGTGCGTTTCCGCGATTGATGACGTGGTAACATACGTCGCCAACCGACGCCCGCGCTGTCCGGGGCATAACAAAACCCTACCTCACCACGTCGCCAAAGTCAAAAAAAAGCAGAATGTCCCCCTTTTTCGCAAAGTCAAAAAAAAGCAGAATGTCCCCCTTTTTCGCCCTTTTTCGTTGTCTCATGGGAAGTTATGGCACTTGATTGATCTCTGGATTTAGAGTATCATCTAGCACAGGTTCTTTGGAGACGAGATGATGCTGAGGCGGTTCAGTGCCTGGGTCGGCGTGATCGGGTTGATCGTCATGGTGGGCGACGGAACAACCGCATGCGCTGATGAGCTACTATATTCGTATGAGGGCAGCGTGCTCATTCTGGATAAATCAACAGGGTGGGGGATCTCGGACCCCTGCGAGTCGACGTGCTCCGAGTCGGTCGAAGACGGCGCGTTCACGCTTCGGTGGAGTGGGCCGGGCGTAGGAGTCCTGACCAACTACTTTCTTCGCATTGCCCCGAGCCCCGAAGTGACCCCCCCCCCCCCCCCTTCTGGGTCGAATGGCGGTTCCTATCCAGCACACGGTTTACCATATTTCTTTTTTGCGACGCACGATTCTCCATGCACTACCGGGAGATCGGCAGTGGTCTTCAAATGTTTGGCGACGCTGCGGCGTCCGAGAGCGGGGACGACGTGATCACCGGGCTGGAACGCAATGCTTTCCACACCTACCGCTTCGAGACCGAGGACGGTTCCAACTTCTGCTTCGCGGTTGACGGTTTCGTGTTTCATTGCGGAAAAGATCATCTCCCGACCTTGGGGCGCACGCTGCAGACCGGCGGCGACGGCGGATGCGCGCAGTTTCCCGCGGTGAACAAGTGGGATTTCATCCGTTACGGACAGATCGCTGAAGAGGAGGCCATCGTGGCCTCGGACCCGCCGAGCGGGATCGTCGATGCCCAAGCCCATCCCGCGTTGGATCGCTTCACGGTGACGTTCGACCAACCTAACTACGTGTACATCGATGAGATCACGGTGGAAAACGTCGAAACGTCAAAAAGTCAAAACGTCAAAAGCACGGCGGGCTCTGCGGTCCCGGTGGTGATTGCTACGCGACGCTTGGACAACGGCGGGCCGGAGACGGTGGAAATCGTCCTCGACCGCCCGCTGAGCATCGGGCAGACGACGCGTTTCACCTTTGCCACCGGCGGAACGCCCAACGTCGTGGAATATACTCCTCTTTTTACGGGTGCGTGTTGCTTGCCCGACGGTACGTGCGAATTGAGCTTCGAACCTGACTGCACCGACCAAAGCGGCA
>Ga0326597_10000839_pt1 | contig 52275 bp, 48 predicted proteins | sample RVTome_12_FD_203789 | JGI IMG/M metagenome (GOLD analysis project Ga0326597, IMG submission 203789) | Soil microbial communities from uranium-contaminated site in the Upper Colorado River Basin, Wyoming, United States - RVT100D185 | ecosystem: Environmental > Terrestrial > Soil > Contaminated >... | reverse complement strand
ATCGCGAGATCGGGCTCGAGTTCGAGCCGCGCGATTAGGCGCGGCCGCGACCGGGAACCGGGAACCGGGAATGGAATGGACCGACCGCGGCATCGTTCTCTCCTCGCGCCGGCATGGCGAGGGCTCGGCCATCGTCGAGCTCCTGACCGAGGCCCATGGCCGCCATCTCGGCCTCGCGCGCGGCGGCACCTCGGCGCGGCTGAGGAGCGCCCTCCAGCCCGGCAACACGCTCGAGGTCACCTGGCGCGCGCGCCTTGCCGACCATCTCGGCCACCTTGCCTGCGAGGTCATGAGATCGCGCGCGGCGAGTTTGATCGCCGGGCGCGAGCGTCTCGCCGGCCTGCAGACCCTCGCCGCGCTCGCCCATCTGCTGCCCGAGCGCGAGCCGGCCGCGTCCATGTACGAAGTGCTGGAGCTGGTGCTCGACGCCATGCTCGCCGGCGATGACTGGCCGGCGCTGGTCGTGCGCTTCGAGCTCGGCCTGTTGACCGAGCTCGGCTTCGGCATCGATCTCACGTCCTGCGCCGCGACCGGCCTCGCCAATGACCTCGCCTACGTCTCGCCGCGCTCGCGCCGCGCCGTCAGCCGGTCGGCCGGCGCGCCCTACCACGACCGGCTGCTGGCGCTGCCCGGCTTCCTGGTCGGCCGGGGAGGGGGGGTGAGCGCGCAGGATCTGGCGGCGGGGTTCCGGCTGACGGGACATTTCCTCGGCCGCGATGTGTTCGGGCCGCGGGGCCTGCCGGCGCCCGAGGCGCGGGCGCGGCTGATCGCGCTGGTGGCGGGGTGAGCGGGCGCCGTGCCGCAGGCGCGGGCGCGGCGGGTGGCAAGGCACCATGGATTGCCGGGTCAATGGGCCGATATTGACGCCGGCGCTTGGCGCGGCGCATCCTGAAAAGGCTTTCGCCGCCCGCCACCGGCCCTGACCGCCCGATTCATCCAGGTCTTTACATGATGCCCGAGCTCGAAACATTGTTCTGTACGCCGGTTTACACGCATGTCTGGCGCGAAAACGAGGCTTTGAATGCGGAACTGAAGAGCGTGATACTCGATATCGAAAAGAACAGTCCCGGCCTGTCGCGAAGCAACCATGGGGGCTGGCACTCCGAAGAGGGGCTGTTTTCCTGGAATGACCCGTGCATCGCGACGCTGAGGGAACAGGTCGCATCGGTGACCAGGGACATCATCGGCCGGGAAGTCAAAAGAAGCTTCAAATTCGCAATGTCATCCTGGGCGAACGTGTCGCGGCGCGGGAACTACAACAACGTCCACAGCCACGTCGGATCATTGTGGTCGGGCGTCTACTTCGTCGCCAAGGGTGAAGAAGACAACGATGATCCCGAAAACGGCCGGCTCGAACTGATCGACCCGCGCGTCGGGGTTCCGCCCCAGGGCACCAGGCGCCATCTGATCTATCCGCTCCCCGGTCTCGCGGTCTTTTCCCGAGCTGGCTCAAGCACATGGTGCATCCGTATCTCGGCACCGACGTGCGCATTTCGATCGCGTTCAATGTCACCGTCCAGTTCGAGCAGCCGGCGGGCTGAACGTCTGACACGGCCTTGCAGCGGCAAGTGCGGCCGGCACCCGCCGAGGCCCTGTTCGCCGCCTCTCCCCATGCTAAACAGGTGCCATGAACGAGGCCGCGCCACCCCCTGATTCGTCGCCCGGGGCGCCGGACGCCGAGGCGATCCCGCTCGCCCGCGCGCTCGAGGAGCGCTATCTCGCCTACGCGCTGTCGACCATCACCCAGCGCGCGCTGCCCGACGTGCGCGACGGCCTCAAGCCGGTTCACCGGCGCCTGCTCTACGCGATGCGCCAGTTGCGGCTCGATCCGGACCAGGGCTTCAAGAAGTGCGCCCGCGTCGTCGGCGACGTGATCGGCAAATACCACCCCCATGGCGACCAGTCGGTCTACGACGCGCTGGTGCGCCTTGCCCAGGGCTTCGCCCAGCGCTACCCGCTGGCCGACGGCCAGGGCAATTTCGGCAATATCGACGGCGATAACGCGGCCGCCATGCGCTACACCGAGGCGCGGCTGACCGAGGTCGCCCAGACGCTGCTCGACGGCATCGACGAGGACGCGGTCGATTTCCGCGATACCTATGACGGCGAGGAATCGGAGCCCGTCGTCCTGCCGGCGAACTTCCCGAACCTGCTCGCCAACGGCGCGTCGGGGATCGCGGTCGGCATGGCGACCTCGATCCCGCCGCACAATGCGGGCGAGCTGTGCGCGGCGGCGCTGCGCCTGATCGAGAACCCGAAGGCGAGCGTCGAGGAGCTGGTGGAACTGGTGCCGGGGCCGGACTTTCCGACCGGCGGCATTCTGGTCGAGCCGGGGGACCAGATCGTCGAGGCCTACCGCACCGGACGCGGCGGCTTTCGCCTGCGCGCGCGCTGGGAAAGGGAGGAGACCGGGCGCGGCGGCTACCTCATCGTCGTCACCGAGATTCCCTACGGCGTCCAGAAATCGCGGCTGGTGGAGAAGCTCGCCGAGCTGATCCACGATCGCAAGGCGCCGCTCCTCGCCGACGTTCGCGACGAGTCGGCCGAGGACATCCGCCTCGTTCTGGAGCCGAGGAGCCGCAATGTCGACGCCGACATGCTGATGGAGCAGCTGTTCCGGCTCAGCGATCTCGAGACCCGGGTGCCGCTCAACATGAACGTGCTGCAGAAGGGCCGGGTGCCGGGCGTTCTCGGGCTCGGCGAGGTGCTCGCCCAGTGGCTCGCCCATCGCCGCGAGGTGCTGCAGCGGCGCGCGCGCTTCAGGCTCGAGAAGATCGCCGCCCGGCTCGAGGTGCTGTCGGGCTACCTCGTCGCCTATCTCAACCTCGACGAGGTGATCGGCATCATCCGCGAGGAGGACGATCCCAAGGCCCGGCTGATGGCGCGGTTCGAGCTGACGGACAATCAGGCGGAAGCCATCCTCAACATGCGCCTGAGGTCGTTGCGCAAGCTCGACGAGATCGAGATCCGGCGCGAGCACGGCAGCCTCGGCGAGGAGCGGAACGGGCTCGAAAGGCTGCTCGGCTCGGACCGGCGCCAGTGGACCGCGATCGGCAAGCAGATCGCCGCGATCCGCGACCGGTTCGGGCAAGGCACCGATCTCGGCCGGCGCCGCACCACGCTGGGCCGCGCGCCGGCGATCGAGGAGGGTCTCGCCGAGGCGATGGTCGAGCGCGAGCCGGTGACGGTGGTGTTGTCCGAGCGCGGCTGGGCGCGGGCGCTCAAGGGCCATGTCGACGACCTCACCGCGCTCGCGTTCAAGGAGGGCGACCGGCTGAAATTCTGGGTTCACGCCCAGACCACCGACCGGCTGCTGCTGCTGGCGACCGGCGGCCGGTTCTTCACGCTGGCGGCGGACCGGCTGCCCGGCGGGCGCGGGGCCGGCGAGCCCTTGCGGCTGATGATCGACCTCGGCGAGGACGAGGCCATCGCCGCGCTCATGGTGCACCGTCCGGGCGGAAAGCTCATTGTCGCGGCATCGACCGGCCACGGCTTCGTGGTGCCCGAGGACGCCGTCGTCGCCATGACCCGCAAGGGCAGGCAGGTGCTGAACGTGGCCGCGCCGGCCGAGGCGGTGCTGGCCGCGCCGGCGGGCGGCGATCATGTCGCGGTGCTCGGCGACAACAGGAAGCTGCTGATCTTCCCGCTCGCCGAGCTGAACGAGATGACCCGCGGGCGCGGGGTCCGGCTCCAGCGCTACGCCAGGGGCGGGCTCGCCGACGCCAAGGCGTTTTCGGCCCGGGACGGGCTGACCTGGATCGACGCCTCGGGGCGCACGTTCACGGTGAGCGATTTTCGCGAGTGGCTTGGCGCGCGGGCCCAGGCCGGGCGCATGGTGCCAAAAGGATTCCCGCGCTCAAACCGGTTTGGCGCCGGCAGATAGCGCGGGCCCTCACCCGCCGGCCGCCGCCGCCACGTCCTCGGGCGATGCCACGATCACCGTCCTCGTCGGATAGGCGAATTCGAGCCCTTCGTCCTCGAACGTCTTGAAGACTTTGAGATTGATCGACTGCTGGATATCCATGTACTCGTTGTAGTCGCGGCCGAGCACGTAGTAGACGACCTCGAAGTTCAGGGAAAAGTCGCCGAACGAGGCGAAATGCGCGCGGTCGAACCGCACCCTTGCCTCGCTTTCCACGATCTCCCTCAGCAGCCCCGCGACCCGGGCGAGCTTTTCGTGCGGGGTCTCGTAGACAATGCCGACCCGGAACACGACTCGGCGCTCGCGCATCCGGCGCATGTTGCGCACCCGGGTCGACAAAAGGTCGTTGTTCGGGACCACGAGCTGCTCGCCCGACAGGCTCTTCAGCCGCGTGGTCTTGACGCCGATCCGCTCGACGGTCCCCATGTCGTCGCCGAAGATGATGAAGTCGCCGACCACGAACGGCTTGTCGAGCACGATCGACAGCGACGCGAACAGGTCGCCGAGAATGTTCTGGGCCGCGAGCGCGATGGCGATGCCGCCGATCCCGAGCCCGGCGACCAGCGCGGTGACGTCGATCCCCAGATTGCCGAGGATCATCAGCGCGGCGAGCGACCAGATGGCGGCGCGGGCGAAGAACCTGATCAGCGCGATGGCGTTGGAGATCTCGCTCTCGGCCGCCTCGGTCACCCGGCCGTGGCGCTCGGCGTAGATCTTGACCAGCTCGTCGCCGATCAGCGCCGCCTGCAGCAGCACCGCGACCGACAGCACGGTCGCGAGCAGCACCGCGTGCTCTTCCGGGAGCTGGAGCATCAGCGCGCCGGCATCGAGGGCGACGACGAGCATGAACAGGACCGACACCCGGCCGGCGATGGCGCGCGTCGTCGCCTGCCAGCTCGCCGGGTCGGCCTCGGCCTCGGCGCGGGTGCGCCTGGTCACCGCCGCCCTGGCGAGCGCCAGCACGACGAACGCCGCCAGCGCCGCCGCGCCCGCGACCATCCAGCGCGATGCCGGGTTGCCGAATATCTCGATATCGATGGCAGCCAGATCGATCATGGTCGTTTGGGCCTTGCCTCGCCCGGCCGGCGACGGTCAGACCCGGGTCCAGCTGTCGCCGATCAGATGCTCCTGTGGCCGGAACCGGGCCTTGTACCCCATCTTCGGTGATTCCTCGACCCAGTAGCCGAGATAGAGATAGGCGAGGCCCTGCTCGAAGGCACGGCGCACATGATCGAGCACCATGTAGGTGCCGAGGCCGCGCCGGGACTCGCCGACGTCGAAAAAGCTGTAGATCATCGACAGGCCGTCGCGCAGCCGGTCGCCGAGCGCCACCGCGACGAGCCGGCCGTCATCGCCGGTGGTCGCGGTCTCGCCGCCGATCCGGTATTCCACGATGTGGGTGTCGACGGTGCCGGTCTCGAGCATCTGGGCGAAGTCGAACGGCGTCATGTCGGCCATGCCGCCATCGCCGTGGCGGTGGTCGAGATAGGAGCGGAACACGTCGTACTGCTCGAGCGTCGCGCTGGCCGGCAGGAGATTGCCGACGAGGTCGGCGTTGCGCGCGAGCACCCGGCGGAACGAGCGGGTGAGACAGAACTCCTCGACCACCACCCGCACCGAGACGCAGGCCGCGCAGCCGTCGCAGGCCGGCCGGTAGACGATGTTCTGGCTGCGCCGGAAGCCGAGGTGGCTGAGCGCATTGTTGAGCGCGCGCCCCTCCGGGCCGACGAGATGGGCGAACACCTTGCGCTCGACCCGGCCTTTCAGATAGGGGCACGGCGCCGGCGCGGTGAGATAGAACTGGGTCGGCGTCTCAAGCCTGGTGTCGATCGTGCCACTGCCCACCCGGGTCCTCCCTCAAAGTCCGAAGTACCACGACAGGCTCAGACAATAGACGAGCCACACGATCAGGATCAAAGGGGTTCCTGCCCTGGCGAAGTCGGCGAAGCGGTAGCGTCCCGGCCCCATCACCAGAAGGTTGGTCTGATAGGCGATCGGTGTCGCGAACGAACAGTTGGCCGCATAGATCACGGTGAGGAGGAAAATCCCGGGATCGGCGCCCGTCTGGGCGGCGGCGGCAAGCGCGATCGGCGTGAACAAGGCCGCCGTCGCGTGGTTGGACAGGACGTTGGTGAACAGGGCGATGACCAGAAACAGCGCCGCCAGGAGTCCGAACATGCCCCACCCGGCGACGAGGTCGATCACCGCGCGCGCGACCAGGCCCGCGGCGCCCGTGACCTCGAGCGGCGCGGCGAGCGCCAGCGAGGCGCCGACCAGGAGATAGATTCGCCGGTCGAAGGCGCGCGCCGCCTGGCGGATATTGAGGCATCCCGCCGCGATCATCGCCAGCGCCCCGCACAGCGCGGCGAGGGAGATCGGCGCGAGCTCGCCCGCCGCGACGGCGAGCGTCGCCGCCAGGATCGCGACCGCGCGCCCGGCGACATGAATGCGCGGCATTTCGCTCTGCGTCCACTCGAGCAGGAGGATGTCGCGGTTGGCGCTGACTTGGCCGATTTCGTCATGATGGGCGAGGATGAGGATGATGTCCCCGGCCTCCAGCCTGAGCTCACCGACCGGCCGACGCGTCATTCGGCTGTGGCGCCGGATTCCGAGAACGGCGGCGCCGACATCATCCTCGAGGCCGGCGAGGTGGACCCGGCGGCCGATGAGCCGGGAGGCGGGCGCGATCATGGCCTCGGCCAGCACCAGATCGGACGGCCGGGTGGCGGCGGTGCCGTCGCTCGCGTCGGTATCGTGGGCGATGATCGGGTTGCGCCCGGCCAGCGCCTCGGTGATGGCGGCCCGGGTCGCCGCGACCACCACGATGTCGCCGGCCCCGAGGGTGACGTCCTCGAACGGCGGCAGGAAGGTGCGGCCGCCGCGCTGGACGAGCCGCACGGTCATGTTCTGAAGCTCGGCGAACAGCCCGGCCCGCGCCCGTGCGCCAAAAAGGGCATGGCCCTCGTGAACCGCGATCTCGGTGATGAACTGGCGTCCGTCGGGACCGGAAACGCCGGTCGCGGCGCCGTCCTCGCGCCCCAGCAGTCGCGGCATGATGAACATCACATAGAACGCGCCCGCGCCGACCAGGAAGATGCCCGGCATCATCGGCTCGAAGAAGCCGATCTGGATGGCATGGCCGCGCTCGGCGATGCCGGCGACGAGAAGGTTGGTGGACGAGCCGACCACTGTGGTCATGCCGCCGAGCGTGGTGATGAAGCAGATCGGCATCAGCATCCGGCCGGCATTGGCGCCGAGTCGCGCGGCGATGGCGGTCACCGCCGGGATCAGCACCACGACCAGCGGCGTGTTGTTCATGAACGCGCTGAGCGCGGCGGCGCCGAGGAAGGTCGCCGCGAAAACCAGGCGCGGCGAGCGCGCGCCGCGCCGGGCGATCCAGCGGGCCGGGGTTTCGATGGCGCCGGTCTGGAACAGTGCCTGGCCCATCACCATCAGCGCCATGATGGCGGCGAGCGCGGGGCTCGCGAAACCGGCGAGCAGCCGGTCGACGCCGAGTGCATTGGCGCCCGCGCCGTCTGGCACCGGAAGGATGTGGAAGAACACGATCAGCGCCACCAGCACCGCGATGGAGGTGAGCTCCAGCGAGACCCGTTCCAGCGCGTAGGAGACGATCGCCGCCGCCACCACGGCGAAGGTGAAGACGATCTGCACGGTCTCGATCGACAAGCCGGTCTCCCCGCCGTTCGTCCGCGTGGGCCGCTCCGGCCCCGCTGATCCAGGCGCCGATACTAGGCAATGGCCATCGGCTTGTGCAGATTCAATCCGGGCCGGCAATTCTCCGGCAACGTTCCGGCGCCGCCCCGGCCTTTGCCGCGGCGGCCAGTTCGGCTATAGCCGGGAGCAACCGGGCCGGACGGCCGCGCGCGATGCGCCGAGCCGCGACAGGGGGGAACGGACATGGGCGAGAAGGTGGCGTTCATCGGCCTCGGCGTCATGGGCTACCCGATGGCGGGGCATCTCAGGAAAGCCGGCCACGAGGTTGCGGTCTTCAACCGCACCGCCGCCAGGGCCGACAAATGGGTCGGCGAGCATGGCGGCACAGCCCGCCCGTCCCCGCGCGAAGCGGCGAAGGGGGCGTCGCTGGTGTTTTCCTGTGTCGGCAACGACAACGACGTGCGCGCGGTGCTGCTGGGGCCCGATGGCGCGCTTGCCGGGATGAAGACGGGCGCGGTCCTCGTCGACCACACCACCGCGTCGGCCGATGTCGCCCGCGAGGTCTTCGAGGCGGCGAAGGCGAGGGGCGTCGGCTTCGTCGATGCCCCGGTCTCGGGCGGCCAGGCCGGGGCCGAGAACGGCGTCCTCACCGTGATGTGCGGCGGCGAGGAGGCCGATTACGCGCGGGCCGAGCCGGTGATCGGCGCCTATGCCCGGCGCTGCCGGCTGATGGGCGGTCCGGGCTCGGGCCAGCTCACCAAGATGGTGAACCAGATCTGCATCGCCGGGCTCGTCCAGGGGCTTGCCGAGGGGCTCCATTTCGCCAAGGCCGTGGGCCTCGACGGCCGCGCCGTCGTCGACGTCATCTCCAAGGGCGCGGCCCAGTCGTGGCAGATGGAGAACCGTTACGAGACCATGCTGGGCGGCGAGTTCGACTTCGGCTTCGCGGTCGAGTGGATGCGCAAGGACCTCGCGATCATCCTCGATCAGGGCCGCGCGAGCGGAACCCAGCTTCCGGTCACGGCCCTCGTCGACCAGTTCTACGCCGAGGTCGAGGCGATGGGCGGGTCGCGCTGGGACACCTCGAGCCTGATCGCCCGGCTGGAAGAGAACAAGCCGAAGAGGTGAGGAGGCCTTCGTGCCTCCTCCGGCTTAGCGAAAATGCGCTGCTGACGCAGCGAAAACGGGCGTAGAATGTGTCCATGAACGAAGCCGATGCGCTTTTCGCCGTCCTGCGCAAGTCGGCGTCTCCGGCGGCGGTCGATGCCGTCGAGGCCGAGGTGCGCGATGCGCTGGATCGGCGCCTCAACCGGATCAATCCGCTCGCGTTTGCCGCCGATCATGGCCTCGGCGAGGAAGAGGCCATCGGCGGATTTCTCCACGCCTCGCGGCTCGGGCTGTTCGAGATATCTTGGAACGTCCTGTGCCCCGGCTGCGGCGGCGTTCTCGATGCCGGCACGTCGCTGAAGACGGTGCAGAGCGACGAATACACCTGCTCGCTGTGCGCCGCCGGCTACGAGCCAACGCTCGACGAGATGGTCGAGGTTACCTTCACGGTGTCGCCGCGGGTGCGCCGGATCGCCGCCCACGACCCCCACGCCCTTCCTGCGCTCGAGTATTTCCGCCAGATCTACTGGAGCTCGGGTCTTGATCTGCCGGAGGAAGATTTCGAGTCGAAGGTCGAGGAGTTCGTGCTCGAGGTGCTGGAACTGCCGCCCGGCGAGAAGGCGATACTCTCGCTCACCTTGCCGGAAGGCTTCGTCATCGTGTTCGAGCCCGTGACCCACGCCGCCCAGTTCCTCGACGTCAATGGCGAGCCGACCACCGAGCGCCGGTCGCTGCCGCTGGTCTTCGACCGCGGGCACCGCCACGCCGAGACCCTCGAAATGAGACCCGGGCCGGTGCGCATCACCGTCGCCAACCACACCGACGTGCGTACGCTGCCGTCGGTCTGCATCGCCAACGACGCCCTGCACGGCCTGATGAGTCGCCGCCGGCCGTTCCTCACCGCCAAGCGGCTGCTCTCCAACCAGACGTTCCGCGACATCTACCGCACCGACACGCTCGATGTGGACCAGCGGCTGAAGATCACCAGCCTGACGTTTCTGTTCACCGACCTGCGCGGCTCGACCGAGCTCTACGAGAGGGTGGGCGACCTTGCCGCGTTCGACCTGGTGCGGGCGCATTTCGGCGTTCTGGGCGAGATCGTCGCATCCGAGGCCGGCGCCGTGGTCAAGACCATCGGCGATGCGGTGATGGCGACCTTCCCGACGCCCGACCGCGCCGTTGCCGCGGCCATGCGCATGCGCGAGGCGATGCGGCGCCTCAACGAGGAGCGCGGCCGCGAGGACCTGCTGCTCAAGATTGGCATCCACGAGGGCCCGTGCATCGCCGTCAGCCTCAACGAGCGCCAGGACTATTTCGGCCAGACCGTGAACATCGCCTCTCGGGTGCAGCACATGGCGAGCGCGCAGGAGATCCTCGCGACCGGCGCGGTGCTGAACGATGCGCTCGCCTCCGGCACCCTCGCCCAAAAGGGGGTGCGGCCGATGCCGCACGCCGGCACGTTGCGCGGCGTGGCAGGTGAGGTCCCCATCTTTGCGATTCCCTGAAAGGGCGGGCCAGCATGGGCCCTGGGCCCGAACCCCGCCGATTTGCCGTCGCATGTCTCCCATGCCAGCATGTCCTCTGTCACAGGAACATGACCGGGTCTTCTCCCCCGGCCCCGAGGTTTCCCAATCATGCTTGGCGCACTGCTGGCGCTGGCGTCGGCCGGCATCTTCGGAATGACCAGCGCCGCGCTCAGGCGCGGCGTGCTCAAGGGCTCGGTGCTGCAGGGCCTTGCGGTGACGGTTCCGCTCGGGGTTCCGCTGTTCGCGCTCGCGCTCGCCGCCGTCGGCGGCCTCGACCCGCTGCTCCGGCTTTCGCTCGAATCGTGGCTGTGGATGACCGTCGCCGGCGTCCTCCATTTCGCCCTCGGCCGCTACGGCAACTACCGCGCGACCCGGGCGATCGGGGCGGCCCAGTCGGCGCCGATGCAGCAGCTCGCGGCGATCGTCTCGCTGGTGCTGGCGCTCGCGTTCCTCGGCGAGTATCTGACGGCCCTGAGCGCGATCGGCGTCGTCCTGGTGATCGCCGGCCCCGCCGTGATCCTGTGGCAGCGCATCCGCGCCGGCGCCGTCTCGACCCGTTCCGGCATCACCTTCAATTACGCCGAGGGCTATTTCTGGGGCATGGTGTGCGCGCTCTCATGGGGAACGAGCCCGCTGCTGATCCGCTACGGCCTTGCCGGCGGCGGCATTCCCGAGAGCATCGCCGGCGGCCTCATCTCCTATGCCGCCGCTTCGCTGGTGATCGGGGCGATCCTGCTCGTCCCCGGCAACATCGCCCATATGCGCGAGTTCGACCGGGCGAGCGCCGGCTGGTTCGCGGCCTCCGGCGCGCTGACCTTCGTCTCGCAGATGTTCCGCTACATGGCGCTGGCGCTGGCGCCGGTGTCGATCGTCGCGCCGATCCTGCAGACGACGATCATCTTCCGGCTGATCTGCAACTGGCTGGTCAACCGCCAGCACGAGGTGTTCGGCGCCTCGGTGGTTCTGGGCGTCGCGCTGTCGCTCGCGGGCGTCCTCGCGCTCACCGTCAGCGTCGACCTGGTCGCCGACCTCGTGCCGCTGCCGGACTGGCTGGCCGAGCTGGCGCGGATCAGGTGGCCGTGAGGCCGTGTCTCCGCCCCTACAGCGCGCCGGTGATCTTGCGGTAGGCGGCCTCGTCGAACGCCTTGAGCGTGGTGGTGCGGATATGGCCGCCGGCGGCGCTCTTCAGCGCGAACGCGGCCGCCGCCTCGTCGTCCGGCATCTCGAGGATGGCGACAAGATCATAGGCGCCCATGGTCATGTAGAACCGGGCGATGTCGCCGCCGAGCGAGCGTGCGAGCTCGCGCGCCCGGTCGAGCCGCGCGGGCGATCCTTTCGCCTCGGCGACGCCCTTTTCGGTCCAGTTGATCAGCGCGATGTATGTGCTCATGCGTTCCTCCCTGAATTGGCGGGTTCCCGCCGGTTGGTGAACAGCTCGCGCGCCGCTACCCCGCCAGCTCCCGCGCCACCTTGAGCGCGAAGTAGGTCAGGATACCGTCGGCGCCGGCGCGCCTGAAGGCGATCAGGCTCTCCCACATCACCTTGTCGCCGTCGAGCCAGCCGCGCTCGGCCGCGGCCATCAGCATCGCGTACTCGCCCGACACCTGGTAGGCGTAGGTCGGCATGCCGAACGCCTCCTTCACCCGGGCGACGATGTCGAGATAGGGCATGCCGGGCTTGACCATCACCATGTCGGCGCCCTCGGCGATGTCGAGCCCGACCTCGCGCAGCGCCTCGTCGGAGTTCGCCGGGTCCATCTGGTAGGTGCGCTTGTCGCCGATCAGCGTCGCCGACGAGCCGACCGCGTCGCGGAACGGGCCGTAGAACGCCGAGGCGTATTTGGCCGCATAGGCCATGATCTGGGTCGCGTCGAAGCCCTCCTCGTCGAGCGCGGTGCGGATCGCGCCGACCCGCCCGTCCATCATGTCGGACGGCGCGATGATGTCGCAGCCGGCCCGAGCCTGGACCAGCGCCTGGCGGATCAGCGCCTCGATGGTCGCATCGTTGAGGATGCGCCCGGCCTCGACGAGGCCGTCATGGCCGTGGGAGGTGTAGGGGTCGAGCGCGACATCGCACAGGATGCCGATGTCGGGAACCGCCGCCTTGATCGCCGCCGTCGCCCGGCAGACGAGGTTGTCCGGATTCCACGCCTCGCGCCCGTCGTCGCTGCGCCGCTCCGCCGGGGTCATCGGGAACAGAGCGATCACCGGGATGCCAAGCCCGGCCGCCTCGCGCGCGAGCGCCACCGCGCGGTCGATGGTGTGGCGCTCGACGCCGGGGAGCGAGGCGATCGGCTCGGCCGCGTTCTCGCCCTCGATGACGAACACCGGCCAGATCAGGTCGTCCACCGTCAGCGCCCGTTCGGCCACCAGCCGCCGCGACCAGTCGTGCTGGCGGTTGCGGCGCATCCGGGTGCGCGGGTAGCCGGGCATCGTCGCTTGCGGCCTGCGGTTGGGGCGGGCGAAGGCCGCCGCCATGTCCTTGCCGCGCCGCGGGCGTTCCTCGTTCATGTCCGCTCCCGAAATGACTGCGTCCGTGCCTGGGCCCAGCATAGCGCGCCCCGCCGCCGCCGTCGCGTCCGGGCCGCACGGCAGATTAAGCTTTTGTTTAGCCAACCGCTTAAGCGGTTCTTAGGCCCGCCGGCCTAGATTGGCCAACGGACTGCTCATGTCGAGTTGCGTGAGGGTAAGATAACATGACCGCTGTCGCCGAGGCCCTGGTCGAGGAAGGATATTCCAACCCGGAAGACCTGCGCGCCGACTATGTCGATTCGCTGAAGCTGATCGAGCGGCTTCACCGCTGCCTGCTGGACGTCATCAAGGACGAATTCGAGCGCCGCGGCGAGACCGAGGTGAACAGTGTCCAGGTGCTGCTGATCTACAACATCGGCGATGCCGAGCTGACCGCGGGCGAGCTGAGGACCCGCGGCCACTATCTCGGCTCCAACGTCTCCTACAATCTGAAGAAGCTGGTGGAAGGGGGCTATATCGACCACAAGCGCTCGACCACCGACCGCCGCTCGGTTCGCGTCAGCCTGACCGGGAAGGGCCAGGAGATCCGGGACGTGGTCGAGAGCCTGTTCGAGCGCCACCTGCTCTCGGTCGAGAAGGTCGGCGGCATCGGCCCGGCCGAGTTCCGGTCGCTGATCGACTCGCTGCGCCGGATGGAACGGTTCTGGACCGACCAGATCCGCTATCAGCTCTGATCTGCTCCGTGCCCGGCGTGGAACCAGTGGCCGCGCCCGCGCGCACGGTTTTTTGTCCCTGAGGTGAAAACGCACGGTTGACTGTCGCGCCCCGGCGGGCGATTGCTACTTGTCACCGATCCTCGCCGAAGGGAGACGCGCCCGTGGTGCAGCGTTGGGCTGCGATTTTGCCGATGTTGCTCGCCTTCGCGGTCGGCCTCTGCCTGGTTCAGGCGCCGGCCCGGGCCCAGGGCAATCCGCTGTTTGATTTCTGGCTCGGGCCGTTCGCCGGCGACGGCGCGCGCGGGAAGCCATCCGGCCCGCCGGCCGATACCGGCGCGACGCCGGCCGCGCCGGGCTCGGGCTGGCGCAGCCCGCGCCAGGATGTGCGCGACGCGCTTTGGGACGCGCCGTTCGACCCCGGCAGCGCCGCCAGCCCCTTGATCCAGGACGAATTCGCCGACGCGCCCCAGCCGGTCGATCCCGACTACGCGGTTCCGGTTCTGTCGCGCCAGACGGTCGATGCGCTGAATGGCGCGATCGCCCGCTACCGCCAGATCGTCACCGCCGGAGGCTGGCCGGAAATCCCGCCCGGCGAGGAGATGCAGATCGGCACCAAGGGGCCGCGGGTCGCGGTTCTGCGCGCGCGCCTCGAGGCCACGGGCGACCTGCGCCAGCAGGCGGGCGAGCCGGAGGCCTATGACTCGTTCGTCTACCAGGCGGTGGTCAAGTTCCAGGGCCGGCACGGCCTGCGGGCCAACGGCCGGGTCGACGAGCGCACGGCGAACGCGCTCAACGTCACCGCGCGCGCGCGGCTTTCCCAGCTCACCATCAATCTCGACCGCATCACCGGCCTGCTCGCCGGCCTCGCCGAGCCCTATGTCATGGTCAACATTCCCGGCGCCGAGATCGAGGCGGTGGACAGCGGCATCGTCCAGTCGCGCCATCGCGCCGTGGTCGGCGCGCTCGACCGACCGACGCCGCTGGTCAAGAGCCAGGTCGTCGAGCTCAATTTCTATCCCTACTGGCACGTTCCCGAGAGCATCGTGAAGCGCGACCTGGTGCCGACGATCCGCGAGGATTTCGATTATCTGAAGCGCACCAACCTGCGCGTCTTCACCGACTGGGGCTACAGCGACGAGATCGACCCCGCCACGGTCGACTGGAATTCAGAGGCGGCGATGGACCTCAAGTTCCGCCAGGAGCCGGGCGACGGCAACGCCCTCGGCTATGTCAAGATCAACTTCCCCAACGAGCATCAGGTCTATCTCCACGACACGCCCAAGCGCCGGCTGTTCGGCGAGGAGCTGAGGGCCTACAGCTCGGGCTGCGTCAGGGTGCAGAATGTCGACGATCTGGTGGCCTGGATTCTCGGCGGCCAGGAGGACTGGAGCCAGGAGCGGGTCCAGGAGGTGATCCAGACCGGCGAATCGCGGAACGTGCCGGTCAGAAAAAAAGTTCAGCTCCACATGACCTATGTCACGGCGTGGGCCACGACCGACGGTATGGTGCACTTCCGGCGTGACCTTTACGGCCGCGACGGGGTGGGGCAACTTGCCGCCAATTACTGACCCGTCGGCGTGAGCCGCGCGGGCGCCGGCAGTTGGTCGGCGGTTCACTGGCGGTTCCGGCATCGAGCGGTATCGTGACGCCGGTGCGGGGCGGCATTCAGGAAGGGCCACAACCTTTCGGGCGAGGGTAAGGAAGGACACGATGGCAGGGCCAGACTACCGCGCAGCTGTCGAAAAGGCGCTGGAAGCGGTGCGCGCCGAGGGGCGCTATCGCGAATTTGCCGACATCAAGCGCCGCCGCGGCGCGTTCCCGCGCGCCGACCACCACCGCGGCGCGGATGTGCGCGACATCACCGTGTGGTGCTCGAACGACTATCTGGGCATGGGCCAGAACGACAAGGTGCTGGCGGCGATGCACGCCGCCATCGACGAGGTCGGCGCCGGCTCCGGCGGCACCCGCAACATCGCCGGCACCACCCATTTCCATGTCGAGCTCGAGGCCGAGCTCGCCGACCTCCACGCCAAGCAGGCCGCGCTGCTGTTCACGTCGGGCTACATCGCCAACGAGGCGACGCTCTCGACCCTGACCCGCATCATCCCCGGCCTGGTCACGCTCTCGGACGAGCTCAACCACGCCTCGATGATCGAGGGCATCCGCCACGGGCGCGGCGCCAAGCGCATCTTCCGCCACAACGACGCGGGCGACCTCAGGCGGCATCTCGTCGAGCTGGGGCCGGACACGCCCAAGGTCATCGCCTTCGAGTCGGTCTATTCGATGGATGGCGACATCGCGCCGATCGGTGATTTCTGCGCGCTCGCGCGCGAATATGGCGCGCTCACCTACCTCGACGAGGTCCACGCGGTCGGCATGTATGGCGCCCGCGGCGGCGGCGTCGCCGAGCGCGACGGGGTGATGGCCGAGGTCGACATCATCGAGGGCACGCTCGCCAAGGCGTTCGGCCTGATGGGCGGCTATGTGGCGGCGACGGCCTCGCTCATCGACGCGGTGCGCTGCTATGCGCCCGGCTTCATCTTCACCACCTCGCTCGCGCCCGCGATCGCCGCCGGCGCCATCGCCTCGATCCGCCACCTCAAGCGCTCGGGCGCCGAGCGCGCGGCCCAGCAGGAGCGGGCGGCGCGGCTGAAGGAGATGCTGGCGGCGCGCGGCCTGCCGGTGATGATCAGCGCCAGCCACATCGTGCCGGTCATGGTCGGCGATCCGGTGGTGTGCAAGAAGATCACCGACACCCTGCTCGCCGAGCACGCGATCTATGCCCAGCCGATCAACTATCCGACTGTGCCCAAGGGCACCGAGCGCATCCGCCTGACGCCGGGGCCGCTCCATTCGGACGCGGCGATGCAGGAGCTGGTGGGCGCGCTCGACGCGATCTGGCGCGGACTGAAGCTCGACCGCGCGGCCTGACACCTGGCGCGTGCTCGGGGCATGACGGGCGAGGTCATCTTCGAGTTCCAGATCATGGCCCACGCGGTCAAGGTCAGCGCGGTCGATGTCGACACCGGCACCGAGGTCTCGATCATGGGGCCGCGGAGCGCGCGCCAGACCGAGCTCGAGAAGACCGCGCGGGCCAAGCTCGAATGGGTTCTGGGCAAGGGCGGCGGGCGCCGTGGGCGGACCGTGTGAACAAGGGCCGGGCCCGCGCGCCGTCGCCTTTACTCGTGAGGTAATGGCCAGGGTTGCCCACCTGAGATGTGTGAATGTCGCAGCCGTGAAAGGGAAAGCGGCGACACTCGCGCCGGTCCGGCCCAACTTCACCCCGCCCCTGTGGGGAGAGAGCCCGCCCCGACCCGATCCGGGGTCGGGCCGAAGGTCCCGGCGAGGGGGCTTGCCCGATCGGCGTTTGTTCACGACGGCGCCGATCCCTCGCGCCACGGCGCGCGTGGCTCGACCGGATCGGGCATCAGGTCGAACGCCAGCATGAAGGTCGCGAGCATGGAGTAGTAGCCGGCAAGACCGGTGAGATCCATCAGCAACTCGTCGCCCAGGGCCGAGCGCGCCTCCTCGAACGTGGCATCGGGGATGCCGTTCTTGGCGAGGGCGGCCGTCACATAGTCATGGACGATGCGGTCGCCATCGTCGGTGAATTCGGGGCGCCTTCCTTCGCCGACCGCCTGGATGAGTTCCTCGGGAACCCCGGCCTTGAGCGCCAGCGGCCGATGGGCGCGCCACTCGTAGTCGGCCCGGCTTCGGGCCGAGGAGATGCAGATCGCGAATTCGCGCTGGCGATCGCTGAGCTTCGATGAATAGCGCAGATAGGCGCCGACCTGCTGGGTCACGTCGCAGAGGTCCGGGCTGATCGAGAGCAGGTTGAAGATCGCCGCCGAGCGCCCGCGCGGGCCCGAGGCGATCTTGTCGTGAACGGCGCGCTGGGCGGGGGTCATGGTCTCGCGGTCGGGGATCGGCAGTCGGGTCATGGAATGTCTCCGTGGTGGCGCCGCCGGGGCGCGGGTGGTGCCGGGCTCCGGTGGCGGCTGGGGTGGAATGTCCTTCGGGGAGGCCCCGAAGGCCTCATTCGGGGGTGAACATCGGGATCGGCGGGCCGCCGTTCGACGGCTTGAAGACGAGCCGGACCGGCAGGCCGATCGCGATCTGGTCGGAGTCGCAGTCGACGATGTTGGTCAGCACCATCGGGCCTTCCTCGAGCTCGACATAGGCGATCGCGAACGGAACCTTCGCGCGCGCCATGTAGCTGAACGAATAGATGGTGCCGCGGCCCGACGCCTCGATCCATTCGACATCGCCCGACAGGGTGAAGGGCGAAACCCGGCGGGGGTAGAAGAACGCCCTGCCGGTCGCCGTGCAGCGCCCGATCAGAAGCCTGCCGTCCTCGGCCGCCTTCCAGAACGCCGCGGTCTCCGCATTGGGCACGGGAGGCGTCAGCTCGCGGTCCTTGATCATCGCCATCTCGGCTACTCCCGTTCCATGATCAGCGTCGCCCCGCCGTGCCGGGCGGCGAGCGCGAGGCCGGTTCCGTGGGCGAGCGCGAGGCCGCAGTCCTTGACCTGGACGGCCGGGTGGGCCTCGCCGCGGAGCTGACGGACCGCCTCGATGACCTTGGTCATGCCGCCGCGATTGGCCGGATGGTTGTTGCACAGGCCCCCGCCATCGGTGTTGAACGGCAGCCTGCCGACACCGGAGATGAGGTTGCCGTCGGCGACGAACGCGCCGCCCTTGCCCTTCTCGCAGAAGCCCAGATCCTCGATCTGCACCAGAACCGTGATGGTGAAGCTGTCGTAGATCGAGACGTATCTGATGTCGGCGGGGGTGACGCCGGCCTCCGCGAACGCGGCCCTGCCGGCGGCCACGGCGGCCGAATAGGTCAGATCCACATAGCCCGCGCTCTGGTGCTTGATCGCCTCGCCCGAGCCGATGATCCTGACCCGCGGGCGACCCAGCTTGTTCGCGATCTCGGGCCGCGTCACCACCAGCGCGCCGCCGCCGTCGGAGATCACGCAGCAGTCGAGCCGGTGGAGCGGCGTCGACACGATCGGCGAGTTCACAACGTCCTCGACGGTCACGACCTGCGGCAGCATCGCGTTCGGGTTGTGCTGGGCGTGGTGGGAGGCGGCGACCTTGATCCAGGCGAGCTGCTCGGAGGTGGTGGCGAATTCGTGCATGTGGCGGGCCGCGACCATGGCATAGCCGTTGGCGGTGGTCAGCGTCATCGCGGTCTCGAACTGGGCGTCAGGCTGCTGCGGGTCGCGCGGGCGCGGCGTCGTGCCGGTCGCCATGCCGTCCGAGCGCGGCCGGCCGGCGAGGGTGACGAGGGCGACGTCGCATTTGCCGGCCGCGATCGCCTGGGCCGCATGGGAGACATGGATCAGCGGCGAGCAGCCGCCGGCGTCGGTCGAGTCGACGTGGCGCAGCTTCAAATTCATGTAGTCGGCGAACGAGGCCGCGCCGCCCAGCGCATCGCCGCCGCAGAAATAGCCGTCGACATCGTCCTTGGCGAGCCCGGCGTCGGCGAGCGCGCCGGCCGCGCACTCGGCATGGAGCTCGGCCAGCGACTTGTCCGGCGCCTTGCGCGTCGGGTGCTCGAACGCGCCAACGATGTAGGCCTTGCCCTTGATCGTCATGGTCCCCCCGGGATCGTCGGCGCCGGTCGGCGCCAGTTCTGAAAATCTGCGTGGCGCGGCGCGGGTCAGGCCGCGCCCCGTCTCATGGCCTGGCCGGGGCCGAGCGGCGCCTCGGTCGCGGCCTGAAGCTCGGCGAAGGTGAGACCCTCGACCATGTCCTCGACCTCGAGCCCGTCCGGCGTCACCGAAATCACCGCGAGATCGGTGTAGATGCGCTTGACCGCCCGTTCCGCGGTCAGCGGATAGGTGCAGGTGTTGACGATCTTGGGCTCGCCCTCGCGGGTCGTGTGGTTCATCGCGACCCACAGGTTCTTGGCGCCGACGCTGAGATCCATGGCGCCGCCGACCGCGGGCGCGGTGTCGTTCTCGGACGTTGCCCAGTTGGCGATGTCGCCATTCGCCGCAACCTGGAACGCGCCGAGGACGCACAGGTCGAGATGGCCGCCGCGGATCATGGCGAAACTGTCGGCGTGGTGGACATACGCCCCGCCCTTCAACAGGGTCACGTACTGCTTGCCGGCATTGACCAGCCACGGCTCGCTGCCGGGCGGGTCCTGGGCCGGTCCCATGCCGAGGACGCCGTTCTCGGAGTGGATCACCACCTCGCGCTCGCCGGGAATGTAGTTGGCGACGAGGGTCGGCATGCCGACCCCGAGATTGACATACCAGCCATCGCGAATATCGGCTGCGATGCGGGCCGCGATTTCGTCGCGCGACCGGCGCCTGGCCTCGGTCTCGACGTTCATGCTCATCCTCCGTGTGCCGGATCACCATAGGGAATGTGGATCACCCGATCGACGAAAATCCCGGGGGTGACGATCACTTCGGGATCGAGATCGCCGAGCTGGGCCACGTGCTGGGTCTGGACCACGGTCAGCCTGCCGGCCATCGCCATCACCGGATTGAAGTTGCGGCCGGACTGCCTGTAGGTGAGGTTGCCCCAGCGGTCGGCCTGCCAGCACTCGACGAGGGCGAGGTCGCCCGGAAGGGCGTCTTCGAGCACATAGGTGCGCCCGTCGATCTCGCGGTGCTCCTTGCCGAGCGCGAGTCTGGTTCCGACCGATGTCGCGGTGAAGAAGGCGGGGATGCCGGCGCCGGCCGCGCGCATGCGCTCGGCCATGGTGCCCTGGGGCACGATCTCGAGCTCGATCCTGCCTTCGCGGTAGAGCTCGACGAACACCACCGGGTCGGAGCTCCTCGGAAACGAGCAGATGACCTTGCGCACCCGTCCAAGCTCGAGGAGGCGGGCAAGACCCACCCGCCCGACACCCGGATTGTTGGCGACCACGGTGAGGTCCCTGGCGCCCTGCTCGATCAGCCCGTCGATCAGATGCACCGGCTGGCCGACAGCGCCAAACCCGGCGATCAGGACCGTCGATCCGTCCGCGACGCCCGCCATCGCGTCGGCCATCGTCTGCACGAACTTGTTGATCATCGCGGGCGCCCCTTTCGGCGTCACATCGCCGCCCGGGCCGGAGCGGTTCGGCCGTAGTGGGGCATCAGCTCGCTGGCGAAGCGCCTGAGATTGGTGAGCGAACGGCCCGCCGCCGCCATCAGGATGTATTCGGCGCCGAAAGAGCGCAGGCGGTCGAGCTTGACCGCGATCTCGTCGGGAGTGCCGTAGAGGGCCGCCTCCTCGCTCGCCTCGCGGGTGTTCGCGAACGCCATGATACTCGCCGTGTTGGCCTTGCCCTTCGCGGTCGAGCTCTCGATCAGGCGGGTCTGGGCGAGGAGCCGGCGCTCGTGGGCGGCCTCGGTGTCGGCCCGGTTGCGCGCGACATGGACCGAGCGGGCAACCGCGACCGAGGCCGGATCGAAGGCGCGCCCGCGCCGCTCCACCTCGGTTTGGAAGATCGAGATGCGCTCGCCGATCACATCGATGGTGGCGAACTGGTCGAGCAGGAGGTTGTAGCCGCGCTCGGCGACCGCCGCGATCGACTCCGGGCTGCCCGCCCCCATCCAGATCGGAGGGTGCGGCGACTGGGTCACCGGCGGCCCGACGATGATGTCCTCGAACCGCCAGTACTTGCCGTGGTGGGAGAACCGCTGGCCCGAGGTCCACGACCGGACGATGACGTCGAGCGCCTCCTCGAAGCGCTCGGCGCTCTCCTCGATCGGCACGCAGAAGCCGGCGAATTCATTGTGGCGGTATCCCTTGCCGACACCGAAATCGACGCGCCCGCCGGTCAGCACGTCGAGGGTCGCCACCTGTTCGGCAAGGAGCACCGGATTGTGCCAGGGAAGAACGATCACCGCGGTGCCGAGGCGGATGGTCGACGTCCTGGCGCCGAGCCAGGTCAGGAGGTTGAGGCTGGCCGACAGGTCGCCCCCTCCGGTGAAGTGATGCTCGACCACGAAGGTGCTGCAATAGCCGAGCTTTTCGGCCTCGATGATGAAGTCGACATACTCCTGGAACCCATGACCGCTGTCGACGTCGGGACTGGCGGGAGCGACGCCGGCGCCGCCAAACAGACCAAACTGCATCGTGCGTGCTCCTTGTCGCGCCTGGGCAGGGCCCAACAGGCTCTCCATGAGATGGTCTGGCGGCGGCCGCGGAGATCGCCGCCATCGGGTGGGAAGTGGCTGCGGACGCGCAAATATAACCTGCCGATGCAGGCTCTGTCAGGGGGGGCGGGCGACGAGGCCGTGGGCCAGGTTCGATTCGCCTCATCCTCGAGGAAGCCGCCGCAGGCTGCCGTCCCGAAGGATGGGTGAGGCAAACCTCGCCCTTCGGGACGCTTGCTTCGCCCGCTCCCCGGGGAGAGGTTTTCACACTGGCGCCCGACCGACGACGAAATGGCGAGGAAAGGATGATGGCGAACAGCTATGAGCTCTACTACTGGCCCACGATCCAGGGCCGCGGCGAATTCGTGCGTCTGGCGCTCGAGGAGGCGGGCGCCGCCTATGTCGACGTCGCCCGCGTGGCCGAACGTCACCGGGAATTCATGGACATGGTGGCGGGCGGGGACGGCGCGCGTCCGCCCTTCGCGCCGCCGGTCCTCAAGGCCGGCGACCTCGTCATCGCCCAGAGCGCCAACATCCTCGCCTTTCTCGCCCCGCGCCACCTTCTGGTTCAGGACGACGAGGAAAGCCGGCTGTGGGCGCACCAGCTCCAGCTCACCCTCGCCGATCTCGTCGACGAGGTGCACGAGACCCACCATCCGATCGCCGCCAGCCTCTACCATGACGAGCAGAAGCAGGAGGCGCTGCGTCGCTCGGCGCATTTCAGGACCGAGCGGATGGCGAAGTATCTCGGCTATTTCGAGCGGGTTCTCACCCGCAATCCGCGTGGCGGCGGGCACCTCGTCGGCGACGCGGTTTCCTATGTGGATCTCTCGCTGTTTCAGCTCGTTGCCGGGCTCAGATACGCGTTTCCCAAGGCGATGGCGCGGGTGGAGGAGGACACGCCACTCATTTCCCGGCTCGCCGAGGAGGTTGCGCGGCGGCCACGCATCGCCGCCTATCTCGCGTCGGATCGCCGGCTCGCCTTCAACGAGAACGGGCTCTTCCGCCATTACCCCGAACTTGACGGGTGAGAGCGCCAGCGCGCGATGCGGGCGCGAATCCGCTCGCGGCGCAGGGCGATAAACGAGGCCGACACGATCAGGCAGGCGCCAACCACCGCGTCGGGGCCGGGAATCTCGGCGTAGATCGCAAAGCCGACCAGGGCCGCGGCGACCAGGCGCGAGTACTCGACCGTCGCCATGACCGAGGCCTCGCCGTGGCGGTATCCGTTGGTGAAGCACCAGCTGGTGACGATTCCATAGAATACGAGCAGCGCGAAGTGGGGCGTCGCCGCCCAGGTGATCGGCTGCCAGGTGTAAATGCTGGGCGGAAGGCACAGGAGCGTCAGGCCGATGGTCGCGTAGCACATGATGGTGGCGGTGGCGTCGGTCTGGGTCAGCTTCTTGATCAGGATGGTGACGCCGGCGGTGCCGAGCGCGCCGGCGGCGGCGATCAGCGCGGCGTCGTTCAGAACCTCGGCGGCCGGATCGAGCATCACCACGATGCCGGCAAGTCCGATCGCGGTCGCCGACCAGCCGACGAGGCCGACACGCTCGGCGAAGACGACGGACGCCAGAGCGACGACAAAGGTGACGCGGGTGAAGCCGATGGCGCTGGCCTCGGCGAGCGGCAGATGGGCGATGGCGTAGAACATGCACGCAATGGCGCCGAACGACAGGATCACCCGCAACGCCTGAAGGTCGAAGCGCTCGGTCTTCAGAATGTCGCCGCCCGTGCGCACGATCAGCGGCATCAGCAGCACGACCTGGCCGAGCGAGCGCATGAGCAGGATCTGCCAGACCGTGTAGGTCGCCGACAGGTCACGCACCGACACCATCATCGCCGCGGTGGCGAAGCTCGCCACCACCACCAGCGCCGCGCCGATGGTGTTGCCACCATGGCGGCCGGCCCAACGCTCGAGATATCGGGGCAGAAGCCCGGACGGGGTGTAGCTCGTCACTGTCGCGGCCTGGGAAATGGCGAGGGGCCGGGCCCTCGCCGGTGTGCTCGGGGTTGGTCGGGCTGGGGCGGGCGACAGGCTCGACCGCCGTCCCGCCAATGTCAATCGAGCCGGACCCCGTGAGCAGTGGCGCCGCCCGGGCGGGCCGTCGGCGCGGCGCCGTCCTCGCCAGTGTTAATCGTCTCTTATTGTCGCGATCGTATTTGAAAGCGGGTCGTCTGATGCGGAGTCTTGATTTGCACCGAGCCGATTTCAGGTGGATGAAGACATTTGATCATTTGGGGAGTTCGAGCCGATGCGGCCGGGATCGCTCAATCTTGCGGCGTGCCTGGTGGCGGCAATCGTGACGAGCGGCTGTTCGGGCGAGCGCGACAGTGCCGACTTCATCGAGTGCAGGGCCGCGGGCAGGCAGGCCTTCAAGGCGGCGTTCCAGAGCACGGTGAGCATGCCGACGGTGCGGTGGGTGCAGGCCTGCATGGAAAAGCGGGGCTACAAGCGCATCTACGACGCCGACCGCTGTTCGAGGATCGAGGCCAGCCTCGAGGAGTCGCGCTGCTACGTGAAGGGCTGAGGCTGCGGGCGGGATGGCGATGGCGCGGCGGATTCCGGCGGCGCTGAGGCGGGCGCTCGCGGAGCTTGGAGCGGACGCGCGGCTCATCGGCGCCGATGGCGTCGATCGCCTGGCGAGCGATGCGGGAGCCTATGCGCTGGTCGTGCGCCTCGCCCGCGACGTCGAGGTGAGGCGGGGCCGGGGGCGCGAACGCCTGGCGGCGGGATGGTATGTCTATGCCGGCAGCGCCTTCGGACCCGGAGGCATCAGAGCGCGGCTCAGGCGGCACTTTCGCCGCGACAAGACGCCGCGCTGGCACGTCGACCAGTTGACCCCGGCTGCTGATTTCATCGCCGCCGTGGCCGTTACCGGCGCCAGCGAGTGCGCTGTCATGGCGCAGCTTTCGGCCGCGCGCGGCCTCGTGGCGGCGATGCCGGGCTTTGGCAGCAGCGATTGCGCGTTCTGCGTCTCGCACCTGGTCAGACTGGGGCGGGCTGGCGTGGGCCGGACAAGAAGCGTTCCAGATCGGGCTGGAAACCGGCCGTGAGACCACCTATCAAGGGCGCGGTTTCCGGTGGCAGAACGCATCCAGTGTCGAGGCATGGCAGATCGACAGACATGGCTTTTGACAGTCGCCCGGCCCGGTATGGAGGGCCGCGAGACGACGCTGGTCGAGAGCGCGCTCGAGACCGGCGGCATCGACCGTGCCGTGGTCTGGGACTGGACCCGGCTCGCCGGGCTCGAGATGTTCTGCTCCCATCCGCGGCTGATGCAGGCGTGCGATCACGGGCTCGAGCTGTGGAAGCCCGCCATCATCGAGGCCCAGCTGCGCGAGATCGCGCCGGGCGACATGCTGCTCTATCACGATCCGGGAAAGGGGTTCTGGGGCGATCACGCCCTGCGCACCAGCGTTCGCCCGCTGATCGACTGGGCGCTGAGCTGCAACGACGGCGTTCTGCCCGGCGTCTGGGTGCCGGAGCTCGGCCGCAACCGGCGCTGGACCACGCGGGCCTGCTTTCGCCGCATGGGCTGCGATGCGGCCGAATACTGGGACAGCCCCCAGCTCCAGACGACCTACTCGCTGTGGCGCCATGACCGGCACTCGCTGGACCTCGTCGAGGCGTGGCGGAGGGCATGCATCGAGGTCTACGGCCGGCCCGGGGGTGAGGGCGGCGGGGCGGGCGCCGATTTCCACGATTTCGCCGCCGACCGGGGCAGCCAGTCGGTCCTGACCAATCTCGCGGTCGCGCGCGGGCTGCGATCCTTCGGCGAGCCGCATGAAAGCACGATCGCGGCGCACCATCCGGCGGCGGAGCCGGTCCCGGCGAGCGACATCGACAACCTGCTCGCGCGTATCGCCATCGAATACGCGGCGCCGCGGGCGCGGCGAAACGCGCCGGCGCCGCGGAAGGCGGCGCCGCGGCGGGCGCTGTTCACCTCGATCCCGCCCCGACTCGACCGCCACAGCGCGCACGCCATTCCGATCGGACAGGCCTACCAGCAGCGATGCATCGCGTCGTGGGTGGCGTGCGGTTTCGAGATCTACTCGGTCCACTATGCCGGCGAAGACGTGGGCGACAGCCGGTTCGACGGGGTCACGAGGATCGAGGTCGCGCGCGGCGACGGCGATTCCCCGGGCGAGGTCAAGCCGACGCTCGAGGCGATCCTGGGCGTGGTCAGCGACGTCGGCGCCGAGATCTCGGGCATCATCAATGCGGACATCCTCCTGTGCGAGGACCCTGGGTGGGTCGCGGCACTCGACGCCGAAGTCCCGGGCAGCGTGGTCGTCTTCACCCGCATCGAGACCGACGGCGTCGATCGCGAGGTCATCGGCGGTCCGCCCTGGGGGTATGATCTCATCTTCTTCGACCGCGGGTAGGTGGCGGGCCTGACCTATTGCGGCATGAGGATCGGCGAGTGCTGGTGGGACTACTGGCTGCCGCTGGCGCTCGTGTTCGAGGGCGCGCGGTTCAAGTTCGCGCGCGATCCGGTGTGCGTGCACCAGACCCACCTCAACGGCTCGTTTGCCCGCTTCCATGTCTATGGCCGCAGGTTCTACGCCTGGCTCATGCATGCGGCCGAGGATCAGGTGGCCGGCGGCCGGCCCGGCGAGAAGCGGAAATTCGTCGAATACTGCAAGTACAGGTTTTCGCTCGGCGATCATCTCCCGCGCGATCGCCAGGACGCGCCCTACGACTTCATCAACGAGATTTTCTGCATCACGGTGTGGGCGTGGCTGTGCCGGCTGATGCGACTGGGAGCGGTGGAGCTCATCGCCAAGCCCGGCGCCCACCACCGGTTCGTCACCGACAGCCTGCTGCGCGCCATCGACCATATCGAGCACGACAAGGTCCAGCGCACATTCGCCGGCGAGTCGGGGGTGGCGCGCGACCAGGTCCTGATCGAACTCGAGCGCGAGCTCACCAGGTTCACGCCGGTCTGGGAGGAGCGTCTCGCCAAGGCAGCCGGGCCGTGCGCGGCGGCGGGGGCCGGTGCGGCGCCGGCGGCGGGCGTGGAGCCGCAGCTCCAGCGCCTGGAAGCCCTGATCCGCAACGCCAGCATGATCGGCGTTTTGTGGCCGGTCAGGGTCGACATGGGCGCCCGCAACCTGTTCCGGCGCCTGCGCGGAAAGCCGCGGTTCGTGCCGCCGAACTTCAGCGATCCCCGGGCCGCCATCGCCTGGGTGCGCCAGGTGCGGCGGCGGCCGCTGACGCGATATCTCGCGCGGCTCGATCAGGTGATCTGGCGGCTCCGGCGCCGGCCGGGCCGCGGCTGAGTCGGGACCGGCCGCCGGCGCCTCACACGAACCAGAGTCGCGCATCCCTGAGCGCGGCGATCTTGGTGGCGAGACCGATCATCCAGTTGGCGTGAACGGTGAAGGCATCGGACCAGTCGAAGTCCGGGGCATCGATCGGCTGGCTCGGCAGGTACCGGTTCTTGAAGCACAGCGAGCCGTTCGGAAACAGGTCCTGGCGCAGAAGCTTGACCCGCGCGAGGAGGCTGTCGCCGAGCCGGTTGAAGGTTTGCTGGTCGGAGGGAATCAGCGGTTCGGCGAGACTCGCGTGAATGATCGCCTCGATCAGCTCGCGATGTTCCCTCAGCGGTGACCACACCTGGAACCCGGCGCAGATCACGCTGCCGGCCGGCCGCGCTCCCGCCGGATAGTCCGCGCTCCATTCGTGGCTGTTGTGGTCGGCGCGGCGATCGTTCTGAACCAGAACCGGCGAGCCATGGACGCACTGGACGTCGAGCAGATACGCGCATGGGTCGCGCAGGAAGACGACGTCGCCGTCGGCATAGACGACCGGGCGGCGCTCGCGCCGCAGGATGTGGTCGAGGGCAAAGTAGCGGGCAAGGCAGATCTTGCGGAAATCAAGCGTATCGAAATCGCTGTAGGCCGCGCCGATCTCGAGGTCGAGCCGGCGCCACCGGTCGATCCTGGCGAGGCAGAGGATGCGCGCCTCGATGCCGAGGCGGCGTGCCGCGTCGGCGGTCGCGAGGTCGGCGACGGCGAGGATCGAGCGCCGGGGTCCGGCGGCGCCGGCGCGCCGCAGCGAGGCGATCGAATTGGCGGTCATCTCGAGGGCGCCGGCGTTGGACACCCACAGGAAAACAGGCCGGCGCCGGAGCCGGCCGGACCATGTCCCCAGCCGCCCCGGCCACCCGGCCCGGGCAATCCTCGCCGGGGCGCGATCGGCGGTGGCCATCAATGCGGGCGCGGGGCAAGCGTGCAGGACACGATCGGCAGGCCGAGCGATCGCGTGTCGGCGCCGCCGTGGCGGCCGGGCCGCAGCGGATCGCTGATGATCGTCACCTCGCTCGCGCGCGCGGCCTGCCGCGCCGCGGGCAGCGGAATGTCGAGGATGCCATGGCCGTCGCCGGTCACCGATCCGGGCGCCAGGAGGCGCCGATCGACCATGACCGCGATCACGCTCTGAAGCGGATCGCCGCGCAGCGCCCCGGTGTCGATCCTGAGAACGCGCGGCCGGCTGTCCGCGGCCAGGCGAAACATGCACACCGGCCGGCTCCAGCGGAACCATTGCTGGTCCGCGCGCTCGAGGCCGTGCACGCCGGTGAGCATGTCGGGCGTGATTTCGGCCGCGTCGCGGTGCCGCCATGCGACCGGCGGGCCGGCCGGCCGGTTGTGGCCCAATGCCCAAACGCGGCGGGCGAGGTCGACGACGCGGGCATGCGCGCGAACGTAGCGCCGCAGCCGCCGGCGGCCGGGAATGACGCGGCGGTCGAGCACGAACTCGTCGATCCGAACCGCGAGCCGGGCGACAGCGACACCCGGGCCCGCGCCAATGCTCGCGGCGGCCGCGAGCGGCGGAACCATCGCCGCGAGCCGAGGCAGCGCGCGCGGCGCGGCGAGCATCGCGGCGATGACCGCGATCAGCATCCGCTGGGCGACACCGCGCCGCGTACCCAGACGATCGGCGAACAGTGGATCATGGCCGAAATAGCGCTCGAAGAAGGCGGGGTCAAACCGGGCCCGCGCCTCGCACTCGCCGCGCACGTGATCGACGGTGTCGATGTGGTGATCGCGCATGGTGGCGCTGTCGACATGGATCACGCCGGCGCCCGGCACGTCGACGATCGCGTGGCCGTGGTCGGCGAGGAGGGCCGAGAGCAGGGGAACGGAAAACTGGCCGGCGTAGGGGACAAAACCGCCGATCGAGCGGAATGTGTCCGCGCGCACGACGCACCCCGCGCGGTGGAGCCGGTCCCACTCGTCGGCGCCGCGCCAGCGCGCGTGGACGTCGGCGAACCACAGCCCGCTGAGCTCGGCCATGTCGTCGCCATCCAGATGACCGACCGCGAAGTTGCCGGCCGCGGCGTCCGGATCACTCGCGATCCAGCGGGCGACGGACTGCAGGCAGCCGGGCTCGGCGATGCAGTGGCCTTCCGTCATCACCACCCAAGGGGCTCCGGCGCGCAGGGCGGCGGCATTCCACATGGCGACATCGTTCGCGCCCTGCGCGACCACCAGCTCGTCATGGGGCGCAAGCAGGGGGGCGATGGCTTCACCACGCGCCGCGCTGTCGACCACGACCAGCAGTTGATAGTGGTCCCGCGCGAGCGTCTGGTCCCGAGCCCAGGACAGGATTCGCCCGGCCTCGGCGCCGCGGGTGTCGAACACCGGGTAGATGAGCGCGAGGTCCGGGGCGGCCTGGTCGGCGCGGCGCCGCGGCCGGGTGCCCGCAGCCGCTTCAGTCTCGATCAATAGGTCATTCCCCATGTACGGCCGAACCGGCGGGCCGGTCCGGGCGCCGTTGGAACCTGCCGCAACGTAAGCCATGGCGGGCTCACGGTCCATCGCCCGCGTCCTGCCCGGTGGGGAGTGGATGGGACGGGGTTGGTATCAAATCGTTTTTGTTTTTCTTTCAGATATCTATGTTATCGCCCTGAACAAGGACTTGAGAAATGATTGAGATCGCCAGAAGCCTGGCCGCGGCCGTCATGCTGGCATTGCTGACCGGCGTTCCGGCGCCGGCCGGGCCGATCGGGGACAGTCCGGCGCCAGCGGCGCGCGGCGGCCCGGACAGCGCGGCCGAGCTCGTGTGGCGACGGGCCGAAGAGGGCGAGGCCTGGGCGCAGTTCAATCTCGCCACCATGTATCATCGCGGCGAAGGGGTGGGGCAAAGCGATGCCCTTGCCGCATACTGGTACCAAAAGGCGGCACGCAACAGGGAGGCCGACCTGCGGTTTCGCGCCGGTCTGCGCCTGATCGAGCTCAGGATGGAAAGCGTCGACGCCGGGGCCGGAGCCCGGGTCGCGCTGGTGATCGGCAACAGCGCCTATCGCGGCACGGCCCGGCTGGCGCGGAGCGAACGCGACGCGCGGGACATGGCCGGCCTGCTGAGGCGCCTCGGTTTTGCAGTGACGCTGGTGCGCGATCTGGACCGCGAGGCGGCGATCGACAGCATTCTCGATTTCGCCAGCCGGTCGGACGGCGCCGAGATCGCGGCGGTGTATTACGCCGGCCACGGGATCTGGGCCGGCGGCGAAATCAATCTCGTCCCGATCGATGCGAGGCCGCGCTCGAGCGGCGATATCCGGCGCGAAACGGTGGCCTTTGGCATCGTTCTGCGCGCGGTCGAGAACGCCCGCAAACTGGGTCTGGTGATCCTCGATGCGGGCGCCGACGGCCGGTCCGATCAGCGCCCGTCCGGCGCCCGGCCCGGCGCCGGACCCGACGATGCCCCGGTCATCGTCGCCCATGCCGCCGGCGCGGGCCTGGCCGCGGCGGAGGCCGAAGGACGCAACAGCCCCCTGACCGCGGCCCTGCTGGAGCACCTCGACGACCGCGGCATCGACCTCGGCGAGGCGTTCCGCCGCGTCGACGCGGCGGTGATGCGCCGCACCCAGGGACGCCAGCGGCTGGTCGTGTCCGGCTCCGGGGCCGGGAGCGAGATCATCCTCGCGCCGGTCGGGGAGCCATCGCGCCCGGGCGAGGAGACCGGCGCGGCTGGCGGCCGCGATGGCGGGTGAGGGCGCGACGGCGGGCACCGGGCACCGGGCGGGCTCGCCCCGGTTTCGGGCGGCGCGCCTCGCCTCGACCGGCGGCCCCGGCTCTGGGGCGAGACGACGCCTCGAGAGGGCGTGAGCGGTCCGGGCTAGATCCTTGAATACGCATGATCTGTGCCGAACAGTCGTTGCCACTTTTCGCCGATCATGGCCTAACCGGCCGGCGGGCCGTTCCTGCCTGTCCGGCGCAGCTGGCGCCAGAAATCGTAGCCGGCAAGGCCCACTCCGAGCGCCAGGAACACGGTGAGGTCGAATTCACGCACGAGACCGGCAAGGGTGCCGAGAAATGCCGTCAGGGCAACGAGCGTGATGACGGCGAGCACCCGGTCGAGCGTCATTGGTGTTCTTCCCCGTTGAGGCGCGCGGCGATCCAGCTCGCCGTTCGCAGCAGCCGGCCATCGAGGCCGCGGCGGCCGACGACCTGAACCCCCATGGGCAGGCCGTTGCCGGCGGTGAGCAGCGGCAGGGTCACCGACGGCGCGCCGCAAAGCTGCCAGATGGTACAGAACGCGGGATCGCCGGTCGAGCCGAGCCCTTCGGGCGCGGGACCGGGCGCGGCGGGGGTGATGATGGCGTCGAAACTGTCGAAAAACGCGTCGAGCGCGGCGGCGAGCAGGCGCTGCCAGTCCCTGGCGAGGAGATAGTCGTGGGCGGCGATCGCGCGCCCCTCCTCGATCATGTCGGCCAGCAATGGGCTGAGGCTGTCGCGGCCGCGTTCGGCGTAGCGCCGATAGTGGTGGGCCATTTCGGACAGCATGATGGCGCGGTGCCATTTCAGCGCCTCGCCAAACGGCTCGGGCAGCGCGGTCTCGTCGATGCCGCCGAGTTCCTCCGTGAGCTCGGCGAAGGCCTCGCCGGTCTCGGCGTCGGCCCGCTCCCAGATCGGCGACTTCACGAATGCGAGCGCCGGGGTCACCGGCGGCCTGGAAGCCGCGAGCGCCGCGAGACCGGGCGCGGTCGCGCCCGCGCTCGCCCGATCGCCGCGGTCACATCCCGCGATCACATCGCCAACGAGCGCCGCGTCGGCGATGTCGCGGGCAAAGACGCCGACGGTGTCGAGACTGGGCGACTGGATGAGGATTCCGGTGCGCGGCACGAGGCCGAAGCTCGGCTTGAAGCCGACCACGCCGCAGAACGCGGCCGGTCGGATCACCGAGCCGTTGGTCTGGGTGCCGATGGCGATCGGCACCATGGTGTCGGCGACGGCGGCGGCCGATCCCGAAGACGAGCCGCCGGGCGTGTGGGCCGGGTTGCGCGGATTGCGGGTCCTGCCCGGCGCATAGGTCGCGAGCTCGGTGGTGACGGTCTTGCCGATGATCAGCGCGCCGGCCGCGCGCAGCCGCGCGGTGACCACCGCGTCGGCGCGCGGCCTGCGGCCGGCCTCCAGCACGGTCCCGCATTCGGTCGGCATGTCGTTTGTGTCGATGATGTCCTTGAGCGCCACCGGAACCCCATGCAGCGGCCCGGTCGGACGCCCCGAGGCGCGCAGCGCGTCGAGATCGCGGGCCCGGGCGCGGGCGAGCTCGGGGTCGAAGAACGCCCAGGCCCCGACGTCCGGTTCGCGCTCCCCGATGCGGGCGATCGCCGCCTCGGCGGCATCGAGCGCGGTATTCAGGCCGCGCCCGATACCCTCGCGCAGCTGGGTGGCGGTGAGCGATGTCGGCGGAAGGCGCGGCGCCATGGCCGGGTCATGCCCCGCGCGTTCGGGCCGGGGCGGCGCGAACATGAATCCCCCCCGTGGTCCGATTCCGACATTTGCCTCCCTTCGCCGCACCCGCCCTGGCAAATGTCGGAATCATCAGGACCACGAGCATGTTATTGAATCTAGTGGAGCTTTTGAATTTGACATTTGCGCACGAGCTTGCCAGCAACCGGGACTCAAATGTCAAATTCGCTCCACTAGCGGCCATAGACGAGCTGCGGCAGATAGAGAGCGATCCCGGGGAAGATGTACAGGACCGCCATGGCGATGAACACCATCATGAGGAACGGCATGCAGCCGCTGAAGATTTGCGTGAGCTGCACGTGTGGCGGCGCGATGCCCTTGAGATAGTAGGCCGACATCGCCATCGGCGGGGTCAGGAACGAGGTCTGCAGGTTGAGCGCGACGAGGATGCCGAAGAACAGGGGGTCGATGCCGAAATGGGGCAGCAGCGGCAGGAAGATCGGCACGAAGATGATGATGATCTCCGACCATTCGAGCGGCCAGCCGAGCAGGAAGATGATGAGCTGGGCGAGCAGCAGGAAGGCCAGCGGCGACATGTCGAGTCCGGTCACGAATTCGGTGATCAGCTGTTCGCCGCCGAGATAGGAGAACACCGATGAGAAGGTCCACGAGCCGACGAACAGCCAGCACACCATGGCAGTGGTCCGCACGGTCAGATAGACCGACTCGCGCAGCCGCCGCCAGGTGAGCGCGCGGTAGGCGACCGCCAGCAAGAGGCCGCCGAGGGCGCCGATCGCCGCCGCCTCCGACGGCGTCGCGAGACCCAGCAGGATCGCCCCCAGAACGCACATGATGAGCACGGCGAGCGGCAGGAACGAGGTCGCCATCATCCACATCACCTCGCCGTAGCTGTGGTCGCCGGCATCCTCGTCGGACAGGCGCGGAGCGATGTGCGGCTGGGCGATCGACCGGCCGATGACATAGACGAGATAGAGCCCGGCCAGCAGGAATCCGGGCAGCAGCGCGCCGGCGTAGAGCTTGACGATCGAGACCCCCGACGCGGCGGCATAGACGATCAGCATGATCGACGGCGGGATCAGGATGCCGAGGGTGCCGCCGGCGCAGATGACGCCCGAGGCGAACGAGGTCTCGTATCTGGCCTTGAGCATCGCCGGAAACGCGAGAAGGCCCATCAGCGTCACCACTGCGCCGACGATTCCGGTCGCGGTGGCGAACAGCGCGCAGGTGATCAGCGCCGCGACCGCCATCGACCCGGGAATGCGCCGGGCGGCGATGTTGAGGGTCGAGAACAGCCGGTCGACGATGTTGGCCCGCTCCACCAGATAGCCCATGAACAGGAACAGCGGCACCGCGGTCAGCACGTCGTTGGCCATGACCGAATAGGTCTGGTTCACGAACAGGTCGAAGATCCGGTTGTTGAAGAATCCGCTGACCCAGGTCTCGGTCAGGGACCAGGAATCGGCGCCGTCGGCGAGCGCGCGGTCGTAGGCGCGCCACATCCGCGGCGCGTCGAAATACGCGTAGTAGCCAAAGCTCACCCCCATCGCCATCAGGGTGAAGGCGATCGGAAAGCCGAGCAGGATGATGAAGATGAAGATCGCGAGCATCATCAGCGCGACCTGGGGGTCGGTCATTTCCGGTCTCCGTCCCGCGACCCGATCGTGCCGGAGGGCACATCGACCGCCTCCGAGCCATGCCGCAGCAGCTCGAGCTCACGCTCGTGAACGAGCCTGACCTCGGTCTCCTCGATATCCTCGGCGGCGCGCAGCCAGGTGCCGGTGCGGATGCAGATGATGCAGCGGAACACCTGGGCAATTCCCTGGATGAGCAGGAGCAGGCCGGCCGCGACGATGATCGATTTGAACTGGAAGATCGGCACGTTCGCCGGGCTCATCGAGCTCACCTCGAGGAAACGAACGGATCGCTCGGCGTACCGCCAGCCGGAGAAGATCAGCGCGAGGATGCCCGGAAAGAAGAACAGGAAGTAGAGCACCAGCTCGACCTTCGCCTGGGTCTGCGGCCTCCACAGGCGGTAGATGAAATCGCCCCGCACGTGGCCGCCGCGCGAGAGCGTGTAGGCGCCGCCGATCATGAACAGGGCGCCGTACATCATGTAGGTCACGTCGAACGCCCAGCTGGTCGGCGAGCGCAGAACGTAGCGCATGAAGACTTCGTAGCTGACGCCGAAGGTCATCACCAGGATCAGCCACGCGAACGCCTTGCCGAACCATTCGGACACGGAGTCGGCGAACCGGATGTAACGCTGCATGGAGTTCACCGGGCGTTCGGGGGACCGGCCCCGGACGGGACGGTCGCCGGGACCGCCCCGTCCTGCGGGATTCAGGATTGGTGCCGGCCGGTCACAGCGTCAGGCGGCCGGGGAAATGATGCTCATAGGCCCCCACATAGTCGGCCGAGTTCATGAAGTCGTAGAAGGCCACCCGTTCGGCCCACGCCTTCTGGCTGTCGACCACCTTCTTGAAGAACGGGTCGGTGGTGAGGTCCTCCAGCAGGCCGTCCCACGCCGGAAGCTGCGCCTGCATGACCTCCTTCGGCGTGCGGATGATGTTGACGCCGTCCTCCTCGGCAAGCGCCTTGAGGTCGAGCGAATACTGATTCATGCCCAACGCGTAATTGGCGGTGTTGGCCGCCTCCACGCCGTATCTCAGGATCGCCTGGAGGTCGGGATCGAGGCCCTCGTAGGTGTCCTTGTTGAAGATGATCTCGAAGAACTCGTTGGCCTGGTGGTACGAGCCGAGCATGTAGTTCTTGGCGACGTCCTGGGCGCCGAAGCGGCGGTCCGAGGTCGGGTTGTTGAACTCGAAGGCGTCGATCACGCCGCGCTCCATGGCCGGCACGATCTCGCCGCCCGGGAGCTGCGTGACCGCGGCGCCCATCGCCTGGAACAGGTCGGCGGCGAGGCCGACGGTGCGGTACTTCAGGCCCTGCAGCTGGCTGGCGCTGGTGATCGGCTCCTTGAACCAGCCGAACGGCTGGGTCGGCATCGGCAGACAGAAGAAGCCGACGACGTTGAGGCCCAGAACCTCCTGGATCAGCTCGTCATACAGCTCCTGGCCGCCGCCCTGATGAATCCAGGCGAGGATGTGGGCGGCGGTGGCGCCGAAGATCGGCCCGGTGCCGAACAGCGAGGCGGCCTTGTTCTTGCCGTACCAGTAGACCGTCACGGTGTGGGCGGCGTCGAGCACGCCATCATGGCAGGCGTCCTGAACCTGGAAGGCGCCGACGATGGCGCCGGCGGGGGTGAGGTCGATGCGCAGCCGCCCGCCGGACATCGCCTCGACCCGTTCGACATATTGCTGGGCCATTTCATGGAAGATGTCGGACGCGGTCCATGAGGACTGCATTCTGAGCACAATCGGGCTCTGCGCGGTCACGACGGCGGGCATCGCGACGGTCGCGGCGCCGGCGCCGGCGGCAACGCTCGCGCCTTTCAGAAACCGGCGCCTCGATACGGTCTTGTCATCGCTCTTGGTCATGAATTCCTCCCTCATGCCCGGCGCTTTGATTCCGGGCATTTCCGTGCTGGCATCGACCGGTCTGGTGCCGGCGCGCCGACATAAGCCCCCGAAGCGTGCTCGTTTACGGCTTGGCGGTCAATCGTGTTGTCGGCGTCTCGCGCAAAATTTAAGTCATACACTGGTTTAGCGGAGTCTCCGGCGCCGGCCGCACTTTCCATCTAACTGGGGTCACATCGGGCTTTCGATGCCAAACCAATCATCACATTGATTTCGCCGCGCCCGGACCGGCCGTTGACCTGACGGGGAAAATCAGCCGGCGGCGGGCGGGCCGGCCCCCGGCCCCCGCGCGGGCTACCAGTCGCCCAGGGTCAGCGCCCGTTCCGCCTCGAGGTCGGCCAGGCCGGCCGCCTGCGGCCGGGCGAGCGGGGATGATTCCCAGCCGAGCGCGGCAAGACCGGCCGCCCAGTCCGGATCGGCCAGCACCCTTGCGGCCGCGCCGGGATCGCGCCAGACCCACGTGCCGTTCCTGATCTGGCCGATGAGGCGGCCGGTGTCGCGATCGGCGAAGGAGATCTCGGATATCCGCCGGGCGCATTCGGCGAGGAAGGCGGTGTTTTGCTCGGGCGCCATCCGGTCCGGCCGGTAGACCTCGCAGGGCGCCCGCGCGGCGACGTTGATCTTCTTGTAGCGCTCGATGTCAAGCAGCAGGGCGATGTCGAGGATGGTCATGGTGCCGTTCCAGCCGAACGCCACCGTGCGCGGGCGCGCGCCCTCGGCGACCGAATTGTCGAGAAACTCGTAGTGCACCCGCTTGGAGGTGGTGGAGGCCCACGAGAAGAACAGCTGCGGCATGCCGTTGAAGGCCTCGACATTGTGGTGCAAGAGATCGTCGACCGCCTTGTAGCGGCCGAACTTCAGGCCGCGTGCCCAGGCCCGCTCGACGGTCGCGTCGGGCGGCGTGATCATGAAGAACATGAAGATCAGGTCGCCGAACCTGGTGAGCAGCGTGCTGTCGACATCGCGGCCATCCACCACGGTGAAGCTGTCGAACCGGAACCGGTCGATCAGCATGTGCGAGACCCGGCCCCGGGCCGCCTTGTGCGCCATGTAGCGGTCGAGCTTCTTGTCGATGATCTCGAGCTCGTGGCCGGTGAGCGAGCCGGCGTATTTGTAGGCCTCGCCGAGGGATGAGTAGTCGAGCAGGAACTTGCGCCAGATGTCCGGGCTGATCAGCGCGAAATGCTCCCATGGCACGCCGAGGCGCTCGGCGAGGGCGCGCTGCTGGGGGCGGATCGAGCTCTTGCCGGCGGCCGAGGCGCCCTTGACGTTCATCACCACCGGTCGTTGCTGGACCGGCAGCATCGAATAGGGCTCGCGCCGCACCGCCTCGGCGATCAGGGGCTCGATCTCGCGGCCGATCACCTCGCTGCCATGGCCGTTCGCGACCAGCGTCGTGGCCAGACCGGCGAGAACCTCCCTGTCGGCGATGAGGCGGCCGCGATGGGCGAGGACGGCGGTGACGATGCGAATGAGCGCGGCGAGGCACGCCGCCTCCACCGGGTCGTGCGAGGCCCCGAGACGCGCCCGCCAGCCCGCCAGCGCCGCGGCCGCGTGGTCGGGCGCGGGGACGGGAGGGGACGCGAGCGCCCGGCGCCGGAACGGAAGCCAGATCGAGCCCGGGCGGGCCCCGGTCCGACCCGCTCGGGCGCCGGCGTCGGGACGCGCGGCGAGTTCCCGGGCGATGAATTCGCCGGCCCGGCGCTGCAGCCCATCGTGGATCCGGGCGAGCCTGGCGAGCTCCGGCGCGATGTAGCGGTCGTGGATGCGGCCCGCGATCTCGCGAAAGCTGATGCCGAGGTCCTCGTAGTTGGGACCGTCGGGCACCGAGAGGTCGGCGGTCACCCGCACCAGCAGCTCGTGGACCGCGAGGCGCCCGGGGCGGAACCGGACCAGCTCGAACGGCGACAGGCCCGCGAGATCGGCGAGCTCGTGGGCCTCGTCGCAGCCGATCGTGACGTTTTCGGCGCGGAACATGGTCGACAGCGCCAGCACCGCGCGCGGGATCTGCGAGCCGAGGCCCGGGTTCCAGGGCCCGTGCGGGCCGTCGTGGCGCGGCAGGTCCATCGGCGTTGCCCTTCGGTGTCCGGTCCAGCTCCCGGTCGGCCTGCGTGCTCGCCCATCGGGCCGCGGATCAGGCCGAACGGCGCTGGCAGGAGCGGAATGATCACCACCACCGTAACCGGGTCCGCGATCGGCCGGGTCGGGAAAATGCCGAAACCGCCGCCGCGGACCGTCGGCGAGTGGCGGCGCTTCGGCTCCGCGGCCGGCCCGGCATTGCAATCGCGGCGCGGCGATGCCAAGGAATGCCGGTTCGGCGCCATCGGCGGCGTCGACGGCATCGCTGGCCCGCGCGCCCGCCATCGCCCGCGCCCCGGCCGGCAACAAGCCAGGACATGGGGGGAAACATGGTCAGGATATTCGTCCCGCAGGCCATTCCCGAGGTCGCGGTCGAGCGCATGAAACAGCTCGGCGAGGTGAGCGTCTACGCGGGCACCGACGGCCCGATCCCGCACGCCGAGCTCGTCGAGGCGGTGCGCGACAAGGACATCCTCTACGCCATGGGCGAGATCGAATACGACCGCGGGGTGATCGCGGCGGCAAAGCCGCTCAAGATGGTGGCGGCGATGCATATGAAGGCGACCTTCGTCGACCAAAAGGCGTGCACCGAGCGCGGCGTCCCGGTGTCGGGCCTTCCCAATTTCGTCGCCAAGACCACGGCCGAGTTCACCTTCGCCATGATCATGGCCGCGGCCTGGAACCTGCAGGACGCCCGCCGGTTCCTCGAGGACGGCAAATGGACCCAGAACCAGTCGACGGCGTTCCTCGGCACCCGCCTGTTCGGCAAGACGCTCGGTATCGTCGGCATGGGCACGGTCGGCTCGCATGTAACAAGGCGCGCCGCGGCGTGCGAGATGAACATCATCTACAACAAGCGCTCGCGTCTCAGCCCGGCCGAGGAATTCGCGCTCGGCGACGCCGAGTACCGCTCGCTCGAGGACCTGTTCGCGCAATCCGACTTCGTCTCGATCAATGCCGGCCTCACCGCCGCGACCAGGGGGCTGGTCGGCGAGGAGCTCATCTCGCTGATGAAGCCATCGGCGATCCTCGTCAACACCGCGCGCGGGGCGATCCTCGATGAAGCCGCGCTCGAGCGGGCGCTCCGCGAGGGGCGGATCAGGGGCGCCGCGCTCGATGTGTTCGAGGTCGAGGTTCCCGAGCCGGGTCCCGGCCCGCGCAAGGGCCTCTACCAGCTCCCCAACGTCGTCCTGACGCCGCATATCGGCAGCGCCGCGCGCGAGACCCGCGAGGAGATGGCGCTGAGGACCGTGGCCAACATCGAGCGGTTCCTCGCCGGCAAGCGTCCGTTCGACGTCCTCAACCCGGAGGTCTATGGCGAGGCCGCGCGCAACGAGGAAGTGATCGGGTGAGCTTGGGGCGCCGGTGACGCTCGCGCGAGCGGCCGGTTCGTGCTCGACTCCAGGCTTCATCGAAGGAAGGGGGAGCGCCCATGGCCGCGGCCAGCATGAAATCGGGTGGGCGAGAGTGCGCCGTCTATGTCGCCCATTCCGGAGACGGGACCATCGCCGCGTTTTCCATGGACTCCGCGCACGAGCGCCCGCGCCGGCTGCAGACGATCGCGATCGCCGGGGGCGACATCGCCGGCGGCATGAGCACGCCGATGGCGGTCGGCCCCGACCGAAGGCGGCTCTATGCCGCGGTGCGCAAGGCGCCGTTGCCGATCACCAGCTTCGCGATCGATCACGCCGACGGGACGCTGACGGCGCTCGCCACCGCGCGGCTGCCCGCGAGCACGCCCTTTCTGGCGGTCGACCGCAACGGACGGTTCCTGATCTCGGCGGCGAATGTCGGCGCCACCGTCGCGGTGAGCGCGATCGACGGCGAGGGCCTCGTTGGACCGCGCGCCCACCAGGTGCTCCATATCGGCCACAAGCTCCATTGCATCGCGGTCGATGCGGCCAACGCGCATGCCTATGTGAGCAGCACCGATGACGGGCGGATCTACCAGTTCGGCTTCGACGCGGCGGCGGGGCTCCTCGCGCCGCTCGCTCCGTTCGCCGTGAGGCTCGAGGATGGCGGCGATCCGCGCCACATGGTGCTCTCGCCGGGCGGCAGGTTCATGTATGTGACCACCGAGGCCGGCGGCCGGGTCGCCTGTTTGGCCGTCGATCAAGCGACCGGCCAGCTCGCCGAGCGGCCCGGCGCGGCGATGATGCCGGACGGCTTTTCCGGCCACCCGTGGACCGCCGACATCCATCTCACCGGCGACGGCCGCCATCTCTACGCGAGTGCGCGCTCGCTCAAGACCATCGTCGGCTACCGCGTCGATCCGGCGACGGGCGCGCTCACGCCGATCGGGTCGGTGGTCAATGACGGCCGGCCGCGCGCGTTCGCGATCGCGCCCGACGACACGTTCATGCTCGTCGCCGGCGAGGATAGCGGCACCGTCAGCGCCTATGCGATCGACCGGGAGACCGGCACGCTCGCCCCGGGCGTCCGGTTCGAGACCGGGCCCGGGCCCAACTGGATCGAGTTCGTTCCGCTCGGCGGGGCGTAGGGGCACAACCAGATCCTCGCGCGAGCGATGTGCCAACAATCCAAATTGATCGCGCCAGCGTTTCTCCATAACCCCTTGAAAAGATTGGTGGGCGCACAAGGACTCGAACCTTGGACCCGCTGATTAAGAGTCAGCTGCTCTACCAACTGAGCTATGCGCCCGAGGGGCGGCGGCGTCGAGACGCGGGGCCGCCCTGATCCTGAAACGACCGCACCGCCCGCCGGGCCGATGCACCCCGCCCGCGGCGCCTCTCGCGGCGCCGGTTCGAGCGCATATAGGCCATCGCGCCGGCGATGTCCACTTGCCGCTGGCGGCGCCGTTCCCGCCTGTCGACGCCTTGCGGGGCATCGGCCGACAAGGCGCAAATCTGTGACCGCGGTCACATCGCCGGGGCCCGCCGCCGCCTATGCTTCAACCATCAGGACGCAACAACGACCTGCCACTCACTCAGAGGACAGAGCCATGACCAGGATATTCGCCATCGCCGCCGCCGCCGCCGTCATCGCCGTCGCGGGCGCCGCCGAGGCCTCGCCCTGCGCCTACAGCACCGGCTACACAGCCTACACCCCGGTCCAGACCTACAGCCCGGTCAAGATCTACACGCCGAGCTACAACGACAACCACATCGGCTACTGAGACCGGAACCCGATACTGACAGCGCCCACAACGCGCGTTCCTGCCCCCCACGACGCGCACCCTGTCAGTCAGAGCGGCCCTGCGCACCACCCCCCGGATGCAGGGCCGCTCGTCTTTTGTCCGCGGGCGGGCCGGCGCCGTTTCGATTCGAACCCGAAAACCTCTACCGCCGCGCCTCGCGCCACCACACGAGCAGACCCGCGCCGATGACCAGGCCCGCGCCGGCCAGGGTTCGCGGGCTCGGAACGTGGCCGAAGAAGATGAAGCCCATGACCGTAGACCAGACGATGTGGACATAGAGATAGGGCGCGACGATCGACGGCGGGGCGATCCTCAGCGCCTGGGTCAGCATCAGCGTCGAGCCGGTCGAGCCGAGCGCCACCACCGCGACGAGCACCAACTCGAAATCGGTGATCATGCGCGGCGCGAGCTCCGGCCGTTCCGACAGCCACCCGCCGATGAGCGCCGCCGAGGTCACGCCAACGGCGACGAGGGCGGCATAGAACTGGAACACCGAAAGCCGCGCAAGGCCCGCCCAGCGCCGCGCCATCAGGCCCGAGCAGCCGTGAAACAGGGCGGCAAGGGCGGGAAACATCGCGCCCCAGCCGACGGCCGCGAAATTGGGGCCGATGATCAGCACCGCGCCGGTCATGCCGGCGCACACGGCGAACCATCTGAGCCGGCCCACGCGGTCACCCAGAACGAGTGCCGACAGCGCGGTCAGGATCAGCGGCTGGATGAAGAAGATCGCCACCGCGTCGACCATCGGCAGGACCGCGAGACCGGCATAGACGCAGATCGTCCCCAGCGCGGCGAAAATCCCGCGCACCACCAGCGGCCACAGCGGCCGCGGGCGCCATTCGCCGCGCGGCACCGCGAGGCCGAGAAAGCCCGCGAAGATCACGAGCTGGATGGCGAACCGCAGAAAGCCGATCTCGGTCGCCGGTATGGTGTGGCCGAGAAACTTGGCCGCCGTCTCCGAGGTCGGCGCCAGAACCGCGAAAATGAGCGTCAGCGTGATGGCGAGGCCGACATTGTCGGCGACCGCGCCGCGCGCGAACGGTTTCAGTCGAGCGATCATGCGCCGGCGGCTACACCCGGCAGCGGGGAATCTGGTCCTCGTCGACGGCGAGGGCGAAGGCGTCGATCCTGGCGATGCGGAACATGGGACTTTCCTTCAGGCCCGGAACGCGGCCGATGGGGGCGGCCGCCGGATGACCCCGTGGTAGCACGCGCGGGCCGGAGCGGGAAATCGGCACGGACGGCCAGAGCCGGCGGCGCGCTTCCTCCGCGACGGTTTGGATGTGCGGTGAAATGGGATATCTCCCGTTCACGAAACCCGAAATCACCGATGGGAGGAATGAGGCATGCGCGCCGCAGTGGTCGGACTTGGATGGTGGGGACGCAACGTTCTCGGCAATCTCGCCGGGAGCGAGCGGATCAATGTGACCCATGGGGTCGATCCGGCGCACAATTCGGTGGCCGAGCTCGGGCCGAAATATGGCATCAAGCTCGTCGCCGACTATGGGGACGTGCTCTGCGATCCGTCCGTCGACGCGGTGATCCTGACCTCGCCCAACACGCTGCACGAGACCCAGGTGCTCGCGGCGGCGAGGGCGGGAAAGCAGATCTTCTGCGAAAAGCCGCTGACCCTCTCGGTCGACGGCGCAAGGCGCATGCTGGAGGCCTGCGACAAGGCCGGGCTCGTCCTCGGTCTCGGCCATGAGCGGCGCTGGGAGCCGGCGATGGAGGAGGTGTTCCGCACCGTCTCATCGGGCGAGATCGGCAGGGTGCTGCAGGTCGAGACCAATTTCAGCCACAACCTGTTCAACAAGCTCGGACCCGACAACTGGCGCTTCGACGCCGTCGCCTCGCCCGGCGGCGGCTTTACCGCGCGGGCGATCCATCTCACCGACTTCATGGTGTCGATGTTCGGCCGCGCGACGAGGGTCTGGGCGACGACCGCCTCGATCGCCTATGAGCCGCCGCGGATCGACACCCTGGCCGCCCATATCAGCTTTGCCAATGGCGTCGGCGCACTTCTCGGCACCTCGATCGCGACCCCGTTCTACGGCCGGTTCACGGTCTATGGCGACGAGGGCTGGATCGAGCACCGCGAGTTCACCAATTCCGAGGACGACGTTCCGGCCGAGCTGATCCATTCCGACGTCGACGCCAACCGGCACACCACCGAGCACGCCGTCATCAATACGGTCAGGGCCAATTTCGAGGACTGGGCGCGGGCGGTCGAGGAGGGGGCCGACTACCGGATCAAGCCGGACGAAATGCTCGCCAACATGGAAATCTTCGAGGCGGTGGTGACCTCGTCGCGCACCGGCAAGGTGGTCGAGATCACGCGGTAGGTGTGCGCCCGAAACGCGCGGCCCTGCCGCCGTTCTCCCCCTCACCGCGACCCTCTCCCGCAAGGGGAGAGGGGGCGCTTGGCCACCGTTCTTCCCTTTCTATGGATCAGCGAGGCGGGCGCCAACATCATCGAGCGCGCTCGTGGCGTGGCCCGGCCGTGTAGTACCTCTCCCCTGGCGGGAGAGGTCGGACGGCGCAGCCGTCCGGGTGAGGGGGGCCGGTCGCCATCAGTCTGAGGCGCCGCCGCGTCTCACTCCGCCGTCACCGCCTCGGCGCGCCGGTTCGCCTGCTCGAACAGACGGCGGCTGCGCTCGATCGTGAACGCGCTTTCGGTGAGCGTTTCGGGTTCCCATTCGCTGCGCTCGGAGACCATGAAGTCGCCGCCATAGATGTGGATGCCGCAGGTGAGCTTCATCGTCGGGTTGGTGACCGAGTGGATGATGTCGGGGCCGAGCGGCGTCGCGGTTCCAGGCCCGAAGGACTTGGCGCCAGCGGCCTCGATCGCGCCGGTCGCGGGATCGGCGAGACGGCGCCAGAAGATGTTGTCCTCGCGGCCGGCATAGACCCCGATCACCGCCCACATGTTGTGGTTGTGCGGCATGATCGTCATGTACGGCGCCCACACCACGTTGAGAATGGTGATGTCGGGCGAGCCGTAAAGGCATTCGACCCCGCCGCGGTCGGGCGCGCCGAGGCCGGCGATGACGCCCGCCGGATCGGCCACCTCGCGGGCGAGGACCTCGCGAATGGCGCTGGCGCGTTCGCCCTCGCCGAGCGCCTCGCGGCAGGCCTCGACGAACCGGTTGAGATCGAACATCGCCCGCACCTCCCTGGCTTCGGCGCCGAATGGGGCACCAGCATACCACAAACGAGGCGGAATTGGCGTGCGCTGGCGTGCCTGACGGTTATATTCTGGGTCAAACTCTCATCTGGGAGGCGAGGCGCGGGCCGCCGCCGGGGGCACCGCGGCGGCCCGATCATGGCGCGAGGCAGGGCATGACGACGGCGGAAGGAACGACTGCAAGGCCCAAGGTCGCAACCTACGGGGAGAATCCGGGCGACGTTTCGCGCCAGCAAAGCTGCCCGCGCGGCATGCGCGACGTGCTCGCGCTCGAGGATGTGGAGGCGCTGGCGCGCCGCCACCTGCCGCGGCCGATCTTCGGCTATGTCGCGGGCGCGTCGGAGACCAACGCATCCAGTCGCGACAACCGGACGGTCTTCTCCGAATGGGGCTTTCGCCCGCGCGCGCTGGTCGGCGTGTCCAACCGGTCGCCGGAAACGACGCTGTTCGGAACGACCTATTCCGCGCCGTTCGGGCTCGCGCCGATGGGGGTGAGCGCGCTCGTCGCCTATCGCGGCGACCTCGTTCTGGCGCGCGCCGCGCGCGGGCGCGGCGTCGCCATGATCATGAGCGGATCGTCGCTGATCCGGCTCGAGCATGTCATCGCCGAGGCCCCCGGCTCGTGGTTCCAGGCCTATCTGCCGGGCGAGCCCGAGCGGATCGCGGCCTTGGTCGAGCGGGTGGGAGCGGCCGGTTTCGAGACCCTGGTCCTCACCGTCGACGTTCCGGTCGGCGCCAACCGCGAGAACAATGTGCGCAACGGCTATCAGACGCCGATGAAGTTCGGGCCGAGGCTCGTCTGGGACGGCATTACCCATCCCGGCTGGTCGTTCGGCACCTTCATCCGCACCATCGTCAGGCACGGCATGCCGCATTTCGAGAACTCCTATGCGACCCGCGGCGTGCCGGTGCTGTCCTCGAAGGTGGTCCGCGAGTTCGGCCGCAGGTCGCACCTCGACTGGACCCACCTCCAGCAGATCCGCAAGCAGTGGCGGGGCCGTCTCGTGGTCAAGGGGATTTTGACCGCCGAGGACGCAAGGCGCTCGCGCGAGGAGGGCGCCGACGGGGTCATCGTCTCGAACCATGGCGGGCGCCAGCTCGACGGCGCCGTCGCGCCCCTGCGGGCGCTGCCGGAGGTGGTCGATGTCGCCGGCGACATGACGGTGATGATCGACTCGGGCTTCCGCCGCGGCACCGATGTCATGAAGGCGCTGGCGATGGGGGCGCGGTTCGTCTTCATCGGCCGGCCGTTTCTTTATGCCGCCGCCATCGGCGGCGAGCAGGGCGTCACCTATCTGATCGATCTCCTCACCGCCGAGATCGACCGCGACATGGCGCTGCTCGGCGTCAAACGGCTCGGCGAACTCGGGGCCCGGCACCTGATGCGAATCGGGGGCGTCGCCTGAGGCGGGATCAGGGTGAGGGGCCGCGAGATCCAGCCCGCGGTTTTCCTGCCGTTGATGGGGAGAGCCTGCCCCGGACCTGATCGGCGATTATGCACTTGACTGCACGATCATCCTTTGATAGCCTTGAACTAACAAGGGAATTGGCAGCCATGTGCGATCTCACAAATCCGATCTTCACGAACGAGGATAAAGCCCGCAAGTGGCTTGAAAGCCGCCGCTGGCCCGATGGCCCGGTCTGCCCGTTCTGCGGCGAGACGCAGCGGGTGAAGTCTGCCCCGATGAAGGACAAGCAGGGCAAGCCCGTGAAGGGCTGGTATCATTGCAATCCATGCCGCAAGCGGTTCACCGTCCGCGTCGGCACCCTGTACGAGCGCAGCCACATTCCTTTGCACAAGTGGCTTCTCGCCACTCACCTGATGTGCGCCAGCAAGAAGGGCATCAGCGCGCACCAGCTCTACCGGATGCTCGGCTTCGGCAGCTACAAGACCGCTTGGTTCATGGCCCACCGTATCCGCGAGGGCATGCGCGAACTGCACCCAACGCCCGGTTCCATGGGCGGCGAGGGTAAGACCGTCGAAGCCGACGAAACTTTCATCGGCGGCAAGGTCCACAACATGCACCGCGGCAAGCGCCCGACCACGCGGATCGGCGGTAGCTGGGGTAAGGAAATGGTGTTCTCGCTGGTCGAGCGCGGCGGCCGCGTCCGCTCTGTCCACACCCCGAGCGTTTCCGCCCGCACGCTGCGGCCCATCCTCGTCACGCAGCTTCAGAAGGGCACCAAGCTCTACACCGACGATGCCGGCCAATACCGCCACATGCGCCGCGATTTCGACCACGAGATCGTCAACCATACGATCGGCGAGTACGTCCGTGGCGATGCCCACACCAACACCATCGAGAACTATTTCTCGATCCTGAAGCGCGGCATCGTCGGCACATTCCACCACGTCAGCCAGCAACATCTGCGGCGGTATCTCGGCGAATTCGATTTCAGGTACAACTACCGCAGCGTGTCAGACCGCGAACGCGCCGATGAAGCCGTAAAGGGCATTGAAGGCAAGCGCCTCACCTACAAGGGGCCTCACCAAGCCGCGCACGCTTAGGCAAAAGGCGTTACGGTTCCTTAGATGGAGGAATCGAAATGGCGTCTGAACTGATCGCTGGCATCAGCCTCTTCAAGTCCATGCTGAATATGGCGAAGGGACTGAAGGACATGAACGACGCTGCCGTTCGCAACGGGGCGGTCATAGAACTTCAAGAAAAAATCCTCTCCGCACGCGAGCAGCAAGCGGCGCTGTTGGAGCGCATAAGCGATCTTGAAAAAGAAGTGGCTCACCTTGAAGCATGGGAAAGTGAGAAAGAGCGCTATCAGTTGGAGCAATTGCCACCCGGAATCCTGATATATAGCCTGAAGCCGGGCATGGAGAATGGAGAACCATCGCATAAGATTTGTGCTGACTGCTACAATCAGGGCGTCAAGTCGTACCTGCATGTCCTCGGCGAAGGAAACGGCCTTACGCGCAGGAAGTGCAACCGGTGTGGATTCGACCTGCACACAGGACACTTCATTCAACCGCAAGGCCCGATTGAAACCGACTATTTTTGAATCCGACTTAGAGGGGGCGCGCGCAATGGCTACGCTCGAATGGGACAAAGACGAGAATGGCGAGCTCAATTTCCTCCCATATGTCGGACATCGCACGGCAACGTTGTCAGACCAAATCGTCGTCGTGCGTCTAGCGTTTGTATCGAGTCCGGATCAACACGACACAGAGGCGCACGGTCTGCAATTGGCACTGTCACGCGATCAAGCTCGCGAATTAGGTCAGGGCTTATTGAGCCTGGCTGAATTGCCGCACATCCCCCGTCCGCCAAGTGGCGCTCGGCATTAAGGGTTTTGGTTTTCATGGTCGTCGGCCCCTCCAAAAGAAGACCCACGCGATATCACGCGCTGTGGGCGCTGGCACTTTTCGGCGGATCCCTTTTGTGGGCGGATCTGTGGCACGTTGCAATATACCGATCCGACGCGATCGAGATGCCCGTCACGCTTCGGTTTGCAACCGCTCTCGGCATGGTCGGCCCGCTCTACGCCGGCTTAGGAATCCTCGCTGCGATTGTATGGGCGGCTACGAAGAAGCCAAACGCAGCGATGTGGACGTTGACGACGGCGCTCCTTGTCGCACTCGCCTTTTTGAGCATCGGCGGGGTACGGATGATGTCGGCCGAATAAAACGATAGCCCCCAATCCTACTTAGCGGGCATCTCCTTTTTCGGCTTCCGTTTCCGGCGCGACGACGAATCATCATCGCGAGGCTTCGGTGGTGTTCTGAGGAAATAGTCAACCACTTCCCCGAACTTCTCACCGCTATCCTCAGCTTCGTCGCTTTTGCCCGGATCGCGTGAATCCTGCCCCATAAATCTTGACCTGAATAATGGCGCCCGCAGAGTCGGACTTTGCGCGAATCGGCAGCGGGCGGCACCCTTTCAATGTCCCAACCCGCCACCGTCCCGGTGGAATTCGCGCTGGAGCGGGTTGAGCCCTTGGCGAGCTACTGCCGATGCCGTCATGGGCGAATGGGGGCGGGAAGGTCCGGGCTTCCGGCTACCCACCTGATGGCCCGAGGGTTCGAGTCCCTCCGCCTCCACCTCACGCTTCCACGGTGCCGAATAGGCACCAACAAATTGTTAGCGGAAATGCCGCATAGTGCAACATCAATCCACAAACCGCAGACTTTCCCCTCACCTCGCATCCCAGCATTGCCAGTCTGTCACGCCGCCGCGAATCATACCCTGTCACCAATCCGTGCAGTCAAGTGCATAATTGCCGACCTGATCCGGGGGTGGCCGCGCGGATCGCGCGGTCGGGTGGGGTGATGATCCATGGGGAATGAATTTATCCCCCCACCCCGGCGGCTCACGGCCGACCTTCCCCGCGAGGGGCAGGGACGAGGGCGCGGCGCGCGACATCGCGCCGGCCGGGCCCATGCAAATTTCACGCAAACCGACTCGATCAATTTGCTCCATCTCATTGTTTTGTCGCGCATTCCCGGCGGAAAAGTCGTTCCCACTTTTCCTCAATGCGCTCTACTTCTCCCACCAGTGCAGCGCGTTCTGGCCGAGGCCCTGGGCGCCGTTCGGCCCGCCGCCGCCGGTCCTGAGATACATCTTGCGCGCATAGCCCTGCCTGAACTTGCCGGCAAGCGCGTCGGCGAGCCAGTCCATGCACATCATGTGGGTGTCGAAGCGGCCGAGATCGGCCGGGAACATCCGCGCCATGTGGTAGGTGTCCTCGTAGACCCACAGCTCCTTGGGCGCGGTGATCTTGTCGTAGAACTCGTAGACGAGCTCGACCGGCGCGCGTGAATCGTACTCGCCCGACGTGAGCAGCACCGGGCATTTGATGTCCTTCTCGCGGCCCTCGACGGTCATCTGGCCGACGATCTTGTCGAGCTCGGCCTCGCTCCTCGCGCCGGTGAGATAGCCGAACAGCTGCTTGTAGCGCGGCGAGAAGGTGTCAAGGATGTAGTATTTGTCGAGATAGGACGCCCACGGGCCGGCCACCGCCTTGATCCGCGGGTCGCCCGAGGCCGCGACCTCGAGGCCCCAGTGCGCGCCCATGGACAGGGCGTAGACCGTGATCTGTTCGGGGTCGACCTCGGGGCGCTTCTCGAGCCAGCCGGCGATTTCCAGCACCGCGCGCTCGTAATTGCCGTGGGTGAGCTTGATCGCGCGGATGTTCGACATGCCCTGGCCGGGGCCGTCGATCACCAGCATGTGCATGCCGCGATGGTGCGCATGAACGACGCGCGGGTCGGGATACATCTCCTTGGTCATGTCGCAGCCGGGAATGAAGATCACCACCGGCGCCCTGGGCCTGCCGGGCAGCAGGTGGAAGTTGCACTGAAGCTCGACGCCCTCGAACGGGATCTCGATCCGCTCGATCGGGTAGGGCGCGTGCTCGATCACCTTGTCGTAGTTGGCGATGCAGCGCCCGTGCAGATAGCGCTTCTCGTCGGTGGTCTCGAGCACCGGGTGCTGGGCGGCGGCGAAGGTCGCCGAGGCCCGGTAGTAGAGCTCGAACGCGGTCGCGGCGTGGCCCGCGGCCTCCTCCTCGCCGGCGACCCGCTCGAGGCGCTGGCCGATGCGGCCGAGGTGCTTGGCGATCTGGCCGTGGCTCTTGATCGAGGCCGGCAGCTCGCGGCCGTCCTCGTCCCAGTGGAAGACGCGTCCGGTCTGCTTGACGACATAGTCGTAGATCCATTGCTGGCGGTCGCGGTCGAGGCGTGGGGTACGCATGGGGCAGGTCTCCTGTCGATGTGATGGCTTTCAGCCGGAAGGCTGCGTTTCCTTCGCCGGCGCGGGGGCCGCCGTCAAGCCCGGGGCGATTGCGAAAAGTGCGATCCCCTGGAGTTCGCGCGGCGTCGTCGAGCTTGCGACCTCGTCATGCCCCGGCTCGTCCGGTCGAGCCGGACGATGACGATCCGCCATTGCCGCGGGTCCGCCTTGCGTCAGATCGCGCCCATCTCCTCCAGCGTCCGCTTGACCACCCGGAACGCGCTCATGCCGTTGGGGATGCCGGCATAGCCGGCGACGTGGAACAGCACCTCCTTGAGATCGTCGGGCGAGGCCCCGGTGCGCTGGGTCGCGCGGGTATGCAGGGCGAGCTCGTCATGGCGGCCGAGAACCGAGAGAATGGCGATCACCAGCATCGAGCGCTCGCGATGGGTGAGGCCGGGACGGCCCCAGACCGAGCCCCAGGCGGTCTCGGTGACGAAGCGCTGCCAGTCGCGGTCGAAGTCGGTGACGTTGGCGAGCGAGCGCTCGACATGCTCCTCGCCGAGAACCGCGCGGCGGGCCTTCAGTCCGGCTTCATAGGTCTCGTCGGACATGGTGATCACTCCCGTGGTTGTGGATTGCTCGTAGCCCGGGCACCACCCGGGCTACTGACTGATCCTGTGATGTGCCGGCATTCCTCTGCGCCCGCAAGGGAGAGGCCGGCAGGGGGAGAACGGCATCGGCCGAGCCGGTCGCCGCCCGTCCTCAGGCGTCGATGACCGCGACCGGGGTGATCTCGACCATCATCTCCGGCCGCGCGAACCCGGTGACGGTGACGAGGGTGCTGGCCGGAAAGCGGTCCGGAAAATAGTCCTTCCTGATCTCGGTGAAGCGGTCGCCGTGGCGGGTATCGCCGATATAGACGGTCATCGACACGATATCGGAAAGGCGCGCGCCGGCGCGGGCGAGCGTCACGGCGATGTTGGCGAAGGCCTGGCGGGTCTGGGCCTCGAAATCGGCCTTGAGCATGTTGCCGCTGTCGTCGAACAGGCCGCCATGGCCCGCGACCCAGATGACCCGGCCGGCGCCCCCGGTTATGACCGCCGGCGAGAAGCTGCGCTCGGCCTGCCAGGTGCCGTCGAGATACTCGCGGGCCATGGCCGCCCCCTACTCGGCCGCGACCTGAAGCGCGGCGCGGGCGTGCCCGACGATGCCGGTGGCCTCGAGATCGGCCCGAAGCTCGGCGCGCGCCGTCGCCGTCATCGGCAGAACGGGGGGACGGACGGGGCCGCCGTTCATGCCGATGATTTCCTGCCACGCCTTCATCTCGGCGAGCGGCATCCGTCCACGGTTCCAGTAGCCCATGATCCACTTGGCGTGAAGCTCGCGCAGCGGCTGCATCGAGCGCGCGATCGCCGCGGCCCGGGTCACATCGCCGGCCATGGCGGCGTCGGTGTAGTCCTTGAGCGGCAGCCAGCCCGGCACCTGATAGAGATGCGGGTTGTAGTTGACGAGCCAGTCGAGCCCGAGCTGGGTCATCGATGTCAGCCACGGCGCCTCGTCGGCAACGGAGACGACGATCTCGTCGCCGACCGCGCGGATGATCGAATGGGTCGCCGCGGGGCCCGGATCGGCCTGCTTGTAGGCGCAGATATTGGGAAGCTTCGCGAGCCGCCCCGCGAGCTCCGGCCCGATCGGGTGGCAGGTCTGCGGCACGTTGAACAGGACGATGCCGATGTCGACCCGCTCGCAGATGTACTCGTAATAGGCGAACACGGCATCGTCGTCGCGCGCGGCGACATAGGGCGTGAGGATGATCACGAAGTCGTAGCCGATATCCTGGGCGTGCCGGGCCAGCGCCGCCGCCTGCTTGACCGACTGGTGGTGGCAGCCGGCGATCAGCGGGATGCGGCCCGCGGCCGCGTCGAGCATCACCTCGTGGGCGCGCATGCGCTCGGCGTCCGGCATCGACCAGAACTCGGCGATGTTGCCCGAGCAGTAGTGGCCGTCGATCTTCAGGCCCTCGATGATGTGCTCCATGTTGGCCCGGTTCGCCGCCTCGTCGAACTCGTCGTCGGCGTCCCATGAATAGGGCATTGCGGTCCACACGCCCTTGAGGATCTCGCGGGCCGCTGGCTTGGCCTCGCCCCTGGCATATTTCATCGCCGGTCCTCCCTCGCGCTCACCGCTTGCCGAATGGCACGCCGTCGATGCCGCGGCGCTCCTCGAGGCCCGCCATGCCGCGCAGGATCTCGTAGAATGCCACCGTATCCTTTTCAGCATAGCCCTTTTCGAGCGCCGCCTGCATGACCTGCGACAGGGTCGAGGTCAGAAGCGTCGGCGCGCCGATCTTCTGGCCCATCTCGATCATCAGCCGGTTGTCCTTGA
>Ga0326597_10000838_pt1 | contig 52278 bp, 57 predicted proteins | sample RVTome_12_FD_203789 | JGI IMG/M metagenome (GOLD analysis project Ga0326597, IMG submission 203789) | Soil microbial communities from uranium-contaminated site in the Upper Colorado River Basin, Wyoming, United States - RVT100D185 | ecosystem: Environmental > Terrestrial > Soil > Contaminated >... | reverse complement strand
GTTGAGGATCGAGGCGTCCCGCACGAGGTCGGCGAAGACGAGGTCGGGGATCCCCGACTGGCGCACGCCGGCGAAGTCGCCGGGCCCGCGGATCCGGAGGTCCTCCTCGGCGATCCGGAACCCGTCGGCGGTCTCTTCCATGACGGACAGGCGCGCCGCCGCTTCCTCCCCCCGCTCCCCTCCCGTCATCAGGAAGCAGGAAGACGGGCGGCTCCCGCGCCCCACCCTTCCGCGCAGCTGGTGAAGCTGCGAGAGGCCGAACCGTTCCGCGTGTTCAACGACCATCACCGTGGCTTCCGGGACGTCCACCCCCACCTCGACGACCGTGGTGGAGACGAGAAGCTGCAGGTCGCCGGCCTTGAACCGTCCCATCGTCGCTTCCTTCTCCGCCGCCTTCATCCGGCCATGCAGAAGCCCCACTCCCACGCCGGGGAACGCTTCCCGGAGCCGTTCCGCGGTGCGCGTGGCGTCCCGCAGGGCGATCTTGTCGGACTCCTCCACCAGCGGTAGCACGACGTACACCCTTCCTCCCAGCGCGATCTCCCGGCGGATCTCTTCGAAGACCTTCCTTCGTTCATCCTCCGTGACGACCTTTGTGCGGACCGGCACCCTTCCGCGGGGCATCTCGTCGAGGATGGATACATCGAGGTCTCCATACAGCGCGATCGCGAGCGTCCGCGGGATCGGCGTGGCGGTCATGACGAGGAGGTGCGGCGAGATCTTTCCCTTCCTGCGGAGGGAGGCACGCTGGAGCACCCCGAACCGGTGCTGTTCGTCGATGACGCCTAGCGCCAGGTTGCGGAACGCAACGCTCTCCTGGATCAGGGCATGCGTCCCCACGACGATATCCGCCTCCCCCTCCCGGATCCTTTTCCGCACCGCCTCCCGCTCCTTCGGGGGGAGCGCGGCGGAGAGGAGCGCGACCCGGACCGGCAGTCCCGACGACCGTTCCATGAACCTCCGGTAATGCTGCTCCGCCAGGATCTCCGTGGGCGCCATCACCGCGGCCTGCACGCCGTGCCGCCAGGCGACCATCGCGGCGATCCAGGCGACGATCGTCTTGCCGCTGCCCACGTCCCCTTGTAGAAGGCGGTGCATCGGATGGGGCTTCCCGAGATCCTTCAGGATTTCGTTGACCACCCGCCGCTGGGCGCCGGTCAGGTCGAACGGAAGCCGGCGCTTGATCTCGTCGACGATCTCGCGATCCCACGGGAGCGGAATCGCCTCCTCCCGCTCCGTCCCCGCCCGCCGTAGGGCAAGCGCCCACTGGAGGGCGAACAGTTCCCCGAAGATCAGGCGCCGCTGCGGGGGGGAGGAGAATTCCCGGAAGCGCTCCGCTTCGGCGTCGCCGCGCGGAAAGTGGATGGAAGCGAGCGACTCCTGAAGAGGCGGGATTCCGGCCCGCGCGAGGATGCCGGCGGGGAAACACTCGATCTCCAGCGAGGCGTGCCGCTGGACGACCTCCCACTGGATCTTGCGGAGGACCCGCGGCGGAACCCCTTCCACCTCCGGGTAGACGGGGACGATCCGGCCGGAATGGATCGGGTCCGCCGCATCTTCCTCCGCGAGGATCTCCGGGTGATGCATTTCGGGGAAGAATCGGAACCACCGCGCGGATCCGCAGAGCGTCACCGGCTCACCGACGCGGAACCGTTCGGCGAGGGAGGGATGGAAGCGGAACCATTTCGCGGAGAGACGCCCGGTGCCGTCGGAGATCACGACCTCGAGGACGCGGGTCTGGCGGAACCCTTTCCCTCCGCCCTGGACGGAAAGGATCTTCCCGCGGACGGGGACGGCCACCCCGGCCTTGAGGTCGCGGATGGGGACCACCTTGCGCCGGTCTTCGTAATCCCGCGGGAAGAAGTAGAGGGCGTCGTGCGGCGTCCGGATCCCCCTTGCGGCAAGCTTTTCCCCCAGGCGGGGCCCGACCCCCTTGACGTACTGGATGGGGTGCGGTGCGGTCACCGCGTCCCCCGGGGGGGGGTCGGAGTCATCGACCTGCGGATCGGGCCGCCCCGTGATACTCCTGGAGGCTCCGGACGGACAGGCCGTCCGCGATCAGGGTCGAGATCGCGAGGGAGACGGCGCGCGCCGCGGCCAGGGTGGTGAAGTACGGGACGTTGTAGACCAGCGATGCGCGCCGGATGTAGTAGGAGTCGGCCTTCGACTGGGCGCCGAGCGGGGTGTTGATGACCATCGCGATCTCCCCGTTCCTTATGAGGTCCGCCGCGTGGGGACGACCCTCGGTCACCTTCCGCACCGTGTCGCATGGGAGCCCGCGCGCCGTCAGGAACGCCGCCGTGCCGCGCGTGGCGACGAAGGAGAAGCCGCACCTCTTCAGCCTCTCCGCGGCGTCGAAAACCCCCTCCTTGTCCTCGTCGCGAACGCTCACGAATACCTTCCCGGAACGCGGCAGGATCATCCCGCTCCCGATCTGCGCCTTGGCGAAGGCGGCGCCGAACGACCTGTCGATCCCCATCACCTCGCCGGTCGACTTCATTTCCGGGCCGAGCAGCGTGTCGACGTCGGGGAACTTGATGAAGGGGAAGACCGCCTCCTTGACGCAGACGTGGTTCGGCACGACCTCCGTGGTGAAACCGAGGTCCGCCAGCGTTCGCCCCGCCATCACCTTCGCGGCGATCTTGGCCAACGGCACCCCGATCGCCTTGCTGACGAACGGGATGGTGCGGGAAGCGCGAGGGTTGACCTCGAGGATGAAGATCTTCCCGCGCTGGATGGCGAACTGGACGTTCATCAGGCCGATGACGGAGAGTTCGTGCGCCAGCGCCTTCGTCTGCCGGGTGATTTCGGCGATCGTCTCGCCGGAGATGGAGTGCGGGGGAAGGGAGCACGCCGAATCCCCGGAATGGACGCCCGCTTCCTCGATGTGTTCCATGATCCCGCCGACGACGACGGTTTCTCCGTCGGAGATCGCGTCCACGTCGATCTCGATGGCGTCCTCCAGAAACCGGTCGACGAGGACGGGTTTCGCCTCGGAAGCGGAGACGGCCTCCGTGAGGTATCTGCGAAGGCCTTCCTCGTCGTGGACGATCTCCATCGCCCGTCCGCCGAGGACGTAGGACGGCCGAAGCAGCACGGGATAACCGATCCGGGCGGCGATCGCGACCGCCTCGGGAGTGGATCGCGCGATCCCGTTCGGCGGCTGCGAAAGCCCCAGCAGGTCCAGCATCTCCGAGAATCGTTCGCGATCTTCCGCCCGGTCGATACTCTCCGGCGAAGTCCCCAGGATCGGTACCCCCTCCTTTTCCAGGGGGACGGCGAGCTTCAACGGTGTCTGGCCGCCGAACTGGACGATCACGCCGATCGGCTTCTCCTCCTCGATGATGGCGAGGACGTCCTCCTTCGTCAGGGGCTCGAAGTAGAGGCGGTCGGAGGAGTCGTAGTCGGTGGAGACGGTCTCGGGGTTGCAGTTCACCATGATCGTCTCGAACCCTTCCTCGCGCAGGGCGAAGACTCCGTGGACGCAGCAGTAGTCGAACTCGATCCCCTGGCCGATCCGGTTCGGCCCTCCCCCAAGGATCACCACCTTCTTCCGGTCGGTCGGGTCACCCTCGCTCTCGTGCTCGTACGTCGAGTAAAGGTACGGTGTGTGCGCCGCGAACTCCGCTCCGCACGTGTCGACCCGCTTGTAGACCGCCCGCACCCCCGCGGCGTACCGGATCCTTCGGATGTCGTCCTCGCCGACCTCGAGGAGCTTCGAGAGTCGACGATCCGAGAAGCCGTTCCCCTTCATCCGGTGAAGGAAGGGCCCGAACGCACCCGGATCCTTCGCCGCCCCGTTCCGGAACGCCTCCGCCCTCGCGCGGATCTCGCCCTCCATCGCGATGATCTGCCGGATGTTCTCGAGGAACCACGGGTCGATTCCGGTCGATTCCCGGATTTCCCCGACGGTCCAGCCGTCGCGGAACGCCTCCCCGACATAATATAGGCGCAGCGAGTTCGGCTTGCGCAGTTTTTCGGCGATCGCCTTCCGGCGGGCCGCCGGGTTCGGAGGGATGACCGTTGGAATCATCTCCTCGAATCCGTACACGCCGGTCTCCAGCGAACGGACCGCCTTCTGCAGGGACTCCTTGAAGGTGCGGCCGATCGCCATCACCTCCCCCACCGATTTCATCTGCGTACCGAGGATGTCCTCGGTCTGCGGGAACTTCTCGAACGTGAAGCGGGGTATCTTCGTGACCACGTAGTCGATGGTCGGCTCGAAGGAGGCGGGAGTTTCCCGCGTGATGTCGTTGCGGATCTCGTCGAGGGTGTACCCGACGGCGAGCTTGGCCGCGATCTTCGCGATGGGGAACCCGGTGGCCTTCGAGGCGAGCGCCGAGGAGCGGGAGACGCGCGGGTTCATCTCGATGATCACCATCTCGCCGGTCTCCGGGTGGACGGCGAACTGGATGTTGCTCCCCCCGGTGTCGACCCCGATCTCCCGGATGATGCGCAGGGCCGCGTTGCGCATGATCTGGTACTCCTTGTCGGTCAGCGTCTGCGCCGGGGCCACGGTGATCGAATCCCCGGTGTGCACTCCCATCGGGTCGAGGTTTTCGATCGAACAGACGATGACCACGTTGTCCGCCAGGTCACGCATCACCTCGAGCTCGAACTCCTTCCAGCCGATGACCGACTGTTCGACGAGAACGGTGCGCTTCGGCGAGGCGTCCAGCGCCCAGCGGATCGACTCCTCGAACTCCTCGCGGTTGTAGGCGATCCCCGCGCCCGTTCCCCCGAGCGTGAAGGAGGGGCGCACGATCGCCGGGTACCCGATGTCCGGGATTACCCGGATGGCCTCTTCGAGGGAGCGGATGTACCCGGACCGGGGGACCGTCAGTCCGAGCTTCTCCATCGCCTTCCGGAAGAGGTTCCGGTCCTCCGCCTTCTGGATCGCCTCGAAGCTCGCCCCGATCAGTTCCACGCCGAACTTCTGCAATATCCCCATCTCGTGCAGGGAAACGGCGATGTTCAGCCCCGTCTGTCCGCCGATGGTCGGCAGCAGCGCATCGGGGCGCTCCCGCTCGATGATCATCCCGACGATTTCCGGGGTGATCGGCTCGATGTACGTCCGGTCGGCGAAGTCGGTGTCGGTCATGATCGTGGCCGGGTTGCTGTTGACGAGGACGACCTCGTACCCCTCCTCGCGGAGGGCCTTGCACGCCTGGGTGCCCGAGTAGTCGAATTCGCACGCCTGCCCGATGATGATCGGGCCGGAGCCGATGAGCATGATCTTTTTCAGGTCCCCGCGCTTTGGCACGATCGCTCCTGTATGAAAACGTTCCGGAAGCCGAGCAGCGAAGCGGCACGGATCGCGCGTCCGTACTCCTTTCGCGTCACCTTCCTGTCGAACCCGCCGGCGTCGGCCGCCCGCCAAGCAGGGAAATACTGCCCCATCAGGGACAAGGGAATCTCCGGGCCGTGCCGTTCCAGCAGATGCGCCAGTATCGCCTCCGTCTCCCCCACCCTTCCGGGAAGGACGAGGTGGCGGACGAGGACCCCCCGCGCGGCGATTCCGTCCTCCCCGGGGGAGAGGAACCCGACCTGGCGCACCATCTCGGCGATGGCGGCATCGTTGTGCGGCGCGTAGTCCGGGGTCCCGGAAGCCGTGTCGGCGAACTCCGCGGAACGATATTTCGCGTCCGGCAAATAGATGTCGACGAAGCCGTCGATGAGCGCGAGCGTTTCGAGCGCGTCGTAACCGTTCGTGTTGTAGACCACCGGAAGGTCGAACCCCTTCCCGCGAGCCAACAGGATCGCCTCGAGCATCTGCGGCGCGTGCGGGGTGGGGGTGACGAAGTTGACGTTGTGAACCCCCGAATCCCGGAGACGAAGCATCTCCCCGGAGAGCGATTCCGCATCCATCTCCCGCCCGTTTCCGAATTGGCTGATCGGGTAGTTCTGGCAGAAGAGGCACCTCATGTTGCAGTGGCTGAAAAAGACCGTCCCCGAGCCGCGCGTCCCCGAGATCGGCGGTTCCTCGCCGTGGTGCGCGGAAACGGCGGCTACCTTCGCAAGCCGGCCCGCGCCGCAGAACCCACGCTCCCCTTCGAGCCGGTTCGCGCCGCACTCCCTGGGACACAGGCGGCAGGCGGAGAGCGCGCTCATAGTTCCTCCTCGCCGCACAGGTACCGGTGGAACCGGGTGAAGAGGTAGCGGGAGTCGTGCGGGCCGGGGGAGGCCTCCGGGTGGTATTGCACGGAGAAGCAGCGCATCGAGGGGACGGAGAGCCCCTCCACGGTCCCGTCGTTCAGGTTCAGGTGCGTGATCCGGGCGGTGCCGCCGAGGGAGGCGGGATCGACCGAATAGTTGTGGTTCTGGCTGGTGATCTCGACCTTGCCGGTCGCCAGGTCCTTCACCGGATGGTTGCATCCGTGGTGGCCGAACTTCAGCTTGAACGTCTTTCCCCCCAGCGCGAGCCCCATGATCTGGTGCCCGAGGCAGATCCCGAACATCGGGACCTTCCCGAGGAGCGCGCGGACCGTTTCGACGGCGTACGGCACGCCTTCGGGGTCCCCCGGCCCGTTCGACAGGAAAACGCCGTCCGGTGAGTACGCGAGAATCTCCGCCGCGGTGGCGGCGGCCGGCACGACGGTCATGTCGAATCCGTGGGAGACCATCATCCGGAGGATGTTTTGCTTGATGCCGTAGTCGATCGCGACGACCCGCGGGACGCGTCCGAACCTGGCCCGGAACGAGGCGGCCGGCAGGTATCCCTTCTCGATGTCCCAGTCCCCCGTGGTCCAATGGATCGCACGCTCGGAGGTGACCTCCTTCACCAGGTCGCGTCCCACGAGGGAAGGGAGCTCCCTCGCTTTTCGCGCGAGGCGATCGACATCGAGCCCGGCCGCCGACAGGACCGCCATCTGGGACCCGCCGTCGCGGAGACGCCGTGTGAGGGCGCGGGTGTCGATTCCCGCGATTCCGCAGACGTGATACCGCCGGAGGTAGGCGTCGAGGGACTCCACGTGCCGCCAGTTCGACGGCGGGCCCCAGGCCTCGCGGACGATGAACCCTTCGACCCAGGGGCGGTTCGATTCCACGTCCTCCGGGTTGATCCCCGTGTTTCCGATCTCCGGGTACGTCATCGTGACGATCTGCCCCTTGTAGGACGGATCCGTGAGCACTTCCTGGTACCCGGTCATGCCGGTATTGAAGACGACCTCGCCGGAGCACTCCCCCTCGTAACCGAAGGCGGTCCCCTCGAAGATCGTGCCGTCCGCGAGGACGAGAAGGGCTTTCCGGTCAGGCATCCGCCGGGACTCCCGCGATCGTCGCATGGCGGATCCGCCCGCCGCAGATCGTCGCGGCCGCGCGGCCGCGCATCTTCCATCCGAGGAAGGGGCTGTTCTTCGACTTCGACAGCACGTCTCCGGGGCCGAATTCCCATTCCGCCTCGGGGTCGATGATCGTTACGTCGGCATCGGCGCCGGCGGCGAGCGTTCCTTTCCCTCGCAGGCCGAGGATCCGCGCGGGTCCGGCGGACAGGAGGTCGACGAGACGCGCCGGCACGACCCTCCCACCCCCCAGCAGGGAAAGCGCGAGCGGAAGAGAGGTCTGCAGGCCGATGATGCCGTTGGCGGCGGCGGCGAACTCGCACTTCTTGACGTACGCCTCGTGGGGGGCGTGGTCGCAGGCGATCGCGTCGATCGTTCCGTCCTGGATCCCTTCGAGGATGGCCATCCGGTCCTCCTCGCCGCGCAGCGGCGGGTTCATCTTCGCGTTCGTGTCGTACCCTTCGAGGGCCGCGTCGGTCAGGGAGAAGTATTGGGGAGCCGTCTCGCCGGTGACGTCGAGGCCGGCGCGCCGGGCCATCCGCAGAAGGTCCACCCCCATCCGGGTGCTGATATGCTGGATGTGAAGCTTCCCACCCGTCTGTCGGGCGATCAGGATGTCCCGGGCGATGGCGACCTCCTCCGCGGCGGAGGGGATCCCGGGAATCCCGAGCTTCCGGGCGGTCCAGCCCTCGTGCGCCGCCCCGCCGCCGGCGAGGACGGCATCCTCCGCGTGAGAGAGGATTCGGAACCCGAAGGGACGGACGTACTCCATCGCGCGCCGCAGCAGGAGGGGGTTCTCCACCGGTTTGCCGTCGTCCGAAAACGCCACCGCTCCCGCATCGGCCAGTTCGGAGAAGTCCGCCATCTCCTTCCCTTCGAGCCCGCGGGTCACGGCGGCCACGGGGAAGACGTTGGCGTACCCTTCCCGGCGCGCTTTCTCGACGATATACCGGGTGACCTCCTGGGAATCGTTGACAGGGTTCGTGTTCGCCATGCAGACGACCGTCGTGAAGCCGCCCGCGGCGGCGGCGCGTGTCCCGGTTGGGATGTCCTCTTTCCACTCGTATCCCGGATCCCGCAGGTGAACGTGCATGTCGATCAGGCCGGGCACGATCCACATCCCCTCGGCGGAGATCACCTTTCCCTGGAACCGCGCGGGGGGATCGCCCCCCAGGAATTCGCGGACCTTCCCGTCTTCCAGCACCAGGTGACCGATTTCGTCCCGACCGGATGCCGGGTCGATCACCCTCCCACCCTTAATGAGCAACATGGGAACCTCCCGCGAGAAGGTAAAGAAGCGCCATCCGGACGGCCACCCCGGACTCGACCTGCCGCAGCACCAGGGATCGTTCGCAGTCGGCCAGCTCGTCGGACAGCTCCACCCCCCGGTTGATCGGCCCCGGGTGCATGATCACCGCGTCATCCTTCGCGAGGGAGAAGATGTCACGGTTCAAGCCAAACTTTTGAGAATACTCCCTTAGTGACGGAAAATAGGGTGTTTTTTGCCTTTCCAACTGGATCCGGAGCATGATGATGACGTCGGCACCCCGGACCGCTTCCCGGATGTCGCTCGTCACGACCGCCCCGGTCCGCTCCATCTCCCGGGGAACGAGGGTCGCCGGTCCGCACAGCCATAGCTTGGCGCCCATCCTTCCGAGGGAGTGAAGGTCCGACCGGACAACCCGGCTGTGCAGGATATCGCCGACGATGGCGATCTTGAGGCCGGCGATCTTCCCCTTCACCTTCAGGATCGTGTAGAGATCGAGCAGGCCCTGGGAAGGATGCTCGTTCGCGCCGTCCCCCGCGTTGATGATCGAGCAGGAGACGTGGCGGGACAGGAAAAGGGCCGCCCCCGACGCGGAGTGGCGGACGACGAGGATGTTGGGCTTCATCGCCTCGATGTTCCGGGCCGTGTCGAGGAGCGTCTCGCCCTTCGTGACGCTCGAGGTGCCTGCGCTGAAGTTCACCACGTCGGCGGAGAGTCGCTTTGCGGCGATTTCGAACGAGGTCCGGGTCCGCGTGCTGGCCTCGAAGAAGAGGTTGATCACGGTCTTCCCGCGCAGGGCGGGGACCTTCTTTATGTCGCGCGTGAGAACCTCCTCCATCGACCGGGCGGTGTCGATGACGAATTCCATCTCTTCCGGGTGGAAGTCGGACAGCCCGAGGACGTGACGGCGATGCCATTCCATGGCCTATTCCCCCTTCCCGTGCGGGTCTTCCTTCAAGAGGACCGTCCATTCCTCCGGCGTCCCTTTCACCCGGACCAGGACGGTCTCCGACCTGGACGTGGGGACGTTCCGCCCAACGAAGTCGGCGCGGATGGGCAGCTCCCGATGCCCACGGTCGATGAGGACCGCCAGCTGGATGTTCCGCGGGCGCCCGAAGTCGATCAGCGCGTCCATGGCCGCCCGGATCGTCCTTCCCGTGTAGAGGACGTCGTCGACCAGGATCACTTTCTTGTCGTCGATCGAAAACGGGATCTCCGTCCGCTTCATCCGCGCCTGGTATCCCGCGCGGGCGAGGTCGTCCCGGTAGAGGGTGATGTCGACGAACCCGGTGGGGACGTCCACCCCTTCGATCACCTGGATCTTCCGTCGGATCACCTGGGAAAGGGGGATCCCCCCCGAGGCGATCCCGACGAGGACGATCTGCCCCGCCCCCTTGTTCTTCTCGATGATCTCGTGGGTCAGGCGGGAGAGGACGCGTTCCACGCCCTTGCCGTCCAGGAGGGTCTTCATGCCGGTTTTCTTCATGGGGTCTGCCCCCTTGTCCCGGCCGGTGTGCCGGCGTCGGGCGAAAAAAAATGCCACTCCGTCGTCGCGGAGAGGCACTGTCGTGATCGGCGACTCTTCATCCTTTGCTAACCTCACGGGATTAGCTTAAAAGGCCGAACGAAATAATACCTCCATCCCGCCTTGGAGTCAACGGCTAAGGGAAGCACGGGCACTAATGCAAAACGCGTCCGATCCGACCCCAGCGGACGAGCTCGGGATAGCGCCCCACGTCCGTCCATCCGATGCCGCTGTTCCAGTCGATCGAAAAGTAGATGAACAGCGCCTTCCCGATGACGGCGTCCATGTCGACGAACCCCCAGAAGCGGGAGTCGTACGATCGGTCGCGGTTGTCCCCCATCATGAAGAGTTTTCCGGGGGGCACCCGCACGGGGGGCATGTCGTCCCTTCCGCGAAGGAATTCGTCGGGGTCTCTCCCCTCCGCGAACCTCGTGTACTCTTCCACAAGGGGGGCGCCGTTGATGTAGACGCTCTTACGCCGGATCTCCACGATGTCCCCCGGGGTCCCGATGACGCGCTTGATGAAATCCTTGCTTGGATCCTCGGGAAAGACGAAGACGACGATGTCGCCCCGCTTCGGCGTGGTGAAGGCGAGGATCCGTCCCTCTGTGTACGGGACGTGGTACCCGTAGATGAACTTGTTGACGAAGATGTGGTCCCCGATCAGGAGCGTGTCCTCCATGCTTCCCGACGGGATCTTGAACGCCTGCAGGAAGAGGGTGCGGACGATCAGGGCGATGATCAGGGCGACGCCGAACGCCTCGGCGTACTCCCGGGCCTTCCCCTTCCTCGACCGCGCCGCGTGCAACACAGGTTTCGACATCGTTCTCCCCTCTTCCGAGACTGCGGGTTTCGCTCGCTCCCCGTAGTTCATTACCGCGAATCGCCTACTCCTTGGCCTTGAGGATCGAGAGGAAGGCTTCCTGGGGGATCTCGACGGATCCGACCTGCTTCATCCTCTTCTTCCCTTCCTTCTGCTTCTCCAGGAGCTTCCGCTTTCTGGAGATGTCGCCCCCGTAGCATTTCGCGATGACGTTCTTCCGGATCGCCTTGACCGACTCCCGGGCGATGATCTTCCCGCCGATCGCGGCCTGGATGACCACCTCGAACATCTGCCGGGGGATCAGCTTCCGCAGGCGCTCCGTGACGTCCCGCCCCTTCGGGTAGGCGCTGTCCCGGTGAACGATGAGCGACAGGGCGTCCACCTTGTCCCCGTTGAGAAGGATGTCCAGCCGGACCAGGTTGGACTGCTGGAACCGGAGGAATTCGTAATCCATCGAGGCGTACCCGCGGGAGGCGGTCTTGAGCTTGTCGTAGAAGTCGAGAACGATCTCGTTCAGGGGCAGTTCGTACTCGAGGATGACCCGGGTCGCGGAGACGAACTTCATCTGCCGCTGGACGCCCCGCCGCTCCTCGCAAAGCTTGAGGACGTTTCCCAGGTATTCCGCCGGCAGGTGGATCGTCGCATGGATGATCGGCTCCTCGATATGGTCGAGCTCGAGCGGTTCCGGGAGCCGGGCGGGGCTGTCGACTTCCAGGACCGTGCCGTCGATCTTCACCGCGCGGTACCCGACGGTGGGAGCCGTGGTGACGAGCTGCACGGCGTATTCGCGTTCCAGCCGCTCCTGGATGATCTCCATGTGAAGCAGTCCGAGAAATCCGCACCGGAAGCCGAATCCCAGCGCCACGGAGCTCTCCGGCTCCGCCGTGAACGAGGAGTCGTTCAGCCGGAGCTTGTCGATCGCCGTCCGCAGCTGGGGATACTGGTCGGAGGCGAGCGGGTAGACGCCCGCGAAGACCATCGGCCGGACGACCTTGAACCCCGGGAGCGGCCTGGCGGCGGGATGGCGCGCGTCGGTGATCGTGTCGCCAACCTTCGTCTCGGTCAATTCCTTGATGTTCGCGATCACGAATCCCACTTCCCCGGTCCCCAGCGCCGGCAGCTCCTTCGGGTGGGGAGAGAAGACGCCGACCTTCTGCACCTCGAACGAATTCCCCGTCGCCATGAAGGTGACCCGCTGGCCGGACCGGATCGCGCCGTCCCGCACCCGGGCGAGAACGACCACGCCGGCGTAGTTGTCGAACCAGGAATCGATGATCAGCGCCTTGGTCGGCGCGTCCGGATCCCCCTCGGGAGGGGGGATCCCCTTGATCACCTTTTCGAGGAGTTCCGGGACGCCGGTCCCCTTCTTCGCGCTGACCGCGAGGATCCCGGAGGTGTCGAGGCCGATGACGTCCTCGATTTCCTGCCGCACCCGTTCGGTTTCCGCGTTCGGAAGGTCGATCTTGTTCAGGACGGGGATGACCTCGAGGTTCAGGTCGAGCGCCATGTAGACGTTGGCCAGCGTCTGGGCCTCGACCCCCTGCGAGGCGTCCACGACGAGGACCGCCCCTTCGCAGGCGCTCAGGCTGCGGGATACCTCGTACGAGAAGTCGACGTGTCCGGGGGTGTCGATCAGGTTGAGGATGTATTCCTTCCCGTCCTCCGCGCGATGGCGCATCCGGACGGTCTGGGCCTTGATCGTGATCCCCCGCTCCCGCTCGAGGTCCATCTTGTCCAGGAACTGGTCGACCTTCTCCCGGTCCGAAAGGGTGCCGGTGATCTCCAGGAGGCGGTCGGCGAGGGTGGACTTCCCGTGGTCGATGTGGGCGATGATGGAAAAATTGCGGATGTTCTCTATTCGCATGTCTACCAGGTTCCGGAGGATTTCACCTTGTCTCGGAAGTACGCCAGCGTGAGGGCGAGCCCTTCTTCCAACGAGATCTCAGGATACCACCCCAACTCGTTGAAGGCCATCCCGTTTTCGATGACGGACCGTCGCTGCTCCCCCGGCATCGCCGGCCCGTGGATCTCTTCCTGGCGGCTCCCGGAGAGATCCCGGATGGCCCGGAAGAGGGTGTTCACGTCGGTCTCGATCCCGGTGCCGATGTTGACGGAGAGACCGTCCCCGCGGGAGAGCGCCGCGAGGTTGGCCCGCACGACATCCCCGACGTACACGTAATCGCGGGTCTGCAGTCCGTCGCCGTTGACGAGGGCGGTCCGGCCACTCAGCATCCGTTCGCAGAAGATGGCGACCACGCCCGCCTCCCCGTGGGGATCCTGCCGCGGCCCGTACACGTTCGAGTACCGCAGCGCCGTGTATTCCAGCCCGTACTGGATACGATAATAACGGAGGTAGAGCTCCACGGAGACTTTCGCCACCCCGTATGGGGAAACGGGCCGCAGCGGGTGCGCCTCGTCCGCGGGGAAGTACTCCTGCTCGCCGTACCCGGCGCCTCCGGAGGAGGCGAAGATCACCTTCCGGACCCCGTGTTCCCGCGCCGCCTCGAGAAGCACGAGCGTGTTCAGGATGTTCTCCTTCGCGTCGAAGACGGGATCCGCCACGGACCCGCGCACGTTGATCTGGGCCGCGTGGTGGCCGAGGACCTCCGGCCGGAAGGTCCGGATCGCCTCGACGGCGGTTTCCGACCCCGCGTCTCCGAAGACGAACCGCGCGCCCCCGGGGACGTTCTCCTTCCTCCCGGAGGAGAGGTTGTCCAGCACGAGGACCTCGTGACCCGCCTCGACATACGCCTGCGCGACATGGGAGGCGATGAATCCCGCCCCCCCGGTGACCATGACCCGCATCGCTTCTCCCCCGGCCTCGATCTCGTCCGCTTCCGCCTCTTCAGTTCCCGACGGAGCCGATCCCCTTGAGACCGAACGTCAACCTCACGCTCGTGTCGTCGGGCTGCGTCTTCCGTTCCACCGAGAATCCGACGTCCCAGCAGTCGCTTCTCGGGAACACCGAGAACCCCGCGATTCCATCGGAAAGGTAGCCGTTCCTCATGGAATAGTTCGCCTGCGTCTGGAGCCGGAGCCAGCGCAGCAGGCGCCACGCGAAGGCCCACCGCACGTCTTCCGCCAGATCCCTGGAAAGGCGGTACTCGGCGAGGACCCTGTGATCGTCGTCCTTCCTGTATTCCACGCCGACCGCGCCGACCGTGAAGGAGTTCTCCACCGGATCGAAGAGCGTCTCCCCCCGGAATCGCCACCGCTCGATCGGGGTCAATCCGACGGTCGTATAGATGTCCGAGGCGGCGTTGTTCTTCTTCGAGGGACGACCGGCTCCCGTGTCGATCTGGTTCCGCAGGGTCCTCACGTAGGGGGCGAGCGGGTCGACGTACGGGCTCGCGGACGGTTCGCTGCCTCCGGGATCATAGGCCCACTCGATGTGGAACGACAGGAACTCCTTCGGCGCGGCGCCGTCTTTCACACCGAGTAGCCGCTGTGAAAGCGTGAAGAGAAACTGGCTCTGGGGCGCCAGCCGCGACCACCGGTCGGTCGCGGGAAGGTCGTCCTGGCGGATCTCCGGAACGTAACGATACCCCGCCGAGATCCCGGCCGTGTGGACGAGACCCCTCTCTCGGAGATCCTTGCGGGCATCCGCCGAAAGCGTCGCCCCGCCCCCGGGTACGAATCGCCCGTGATCCGACCGGTCCCCGGCGGACGGCTCGAACCGGGTTCCGAGAACATCTCCGAAAAGGTACGGCACGAGGGTGAAGGAACGGTACAGCGGAATCGCCCGTGAAACCTCCCCGAACCCCCTGGCGCGCAGTTCGTCGAAGCCATCCCTGCGCTGGAACCGGGTCGCGGAGATCTCTCCGGAAAGATCGACCCCGGGGACCGGGATGCCCCCGGGGAGGAGCGTCATCGTGTACTCCGGCGTCCGCTGCGCCGTGTTGTCCGGCCCGGGAATCTCCTGAAGGTCCTTGTTCCAGAGGATCGAGACCGCGTGTTCCGTCTGCGCTCCCGTCGCGGAGACGAACCCTTCCGATCGGGCGTGCCGCGCCCACAGGAGCGCGTTATTGTCGACCAGGTCGAGGTAATACCGGGTATCGGACGGCCTTTCCAGGGTCGCGTTCGCGGTGAAGCGACCGGACCGGTACACGTTTTCCCCGTAATAGCGCGACCGGGTCCGGTCGTCGGCGCGGTCCCGGAAGACCGTTGCGCGGATCGCCCCCTCCGATTCCGGGTTCAGGACGAACCGGTACTCGGCTTCCGGACGGTACCCGCGGCGGCTCATCGCGTCGAGCGTCACGGTGGCATCGCTCCAGCGGTTGATCACCTGGTAGTACGGCACCTGCACCGTGAATCCCCTGGACCGGTTGGAGGAGAAGTTCGGGAAAAGGAGTCCGCTCTGCCGTGTCATCTTGATGGGAAACGCCCCCCACGGCAGCCAAAGGACCGGAACGCCACGGACGCGGAACGTGATGTCCCTTCCGACCGCATACCGGTCGAGGGTGACCCGCGCCCGGCGCACCTCGAATTTCCAGTCCGGCTCGGGGTCGCACGGGCACGTGGTCAATGTCCCCTTTTCGATCAGGAACGAACTCTTCCCGGTCTTCTCGATCTTCCGGCTCGCGATGAGATAATTGCTGCTGCTGATCCGGATGCTGCCGTTGTAGAGGATTCCCGTCTCCGAGTCGAGGTTGATCGTGATCCGGTCGAATGCGAACTCATCGTCCGCATCCTTGTAACGAACCTTCCCGGTCAGGTCCGCCTCCCCGGTCGTCGCATCGTACCGGATCCGGTCGGCGCGCATCGTCCGCGATCCGAACGCCAGTTCGACATTCCCCTCCGCAAGGGCGACCCCGGTATCCTCGTCGTAGGAAAGCGTGTCGGCGGTCATGTGAACCGGGGCGTCGAGACGGTTTCCCGGTTTCAAGAGGTCTTTCATGGCCGGGGGAACGGGGAATCGGACCTCCGCGGAGACGTCCGCGACGCCCGCGACGATCAGCAGGAGACCGATGACGAGGCGTGGAAAGGGGTTCACGGGACGAATCCGACGCGATGCCGGTAGGCGTCCCCCGCGGCGGCGAGCGAACCGCACACGAGCACGACGCCCCCTTTCCCGGCCCAGCGGCGGGCGATCCGCCATCCTTCATGGAAGCCCCCCGCGCGGCGGCAGGCCACCCCTTCTGTTGCGCAGGCCTCCGCGAGCGCTTCCCCTTCCGCGCCGCGCGGGTGCGAAAGCGGATACGTCACGATCCCGTCGAGGTGTCGGCCGAGGATCCGCAGGTACCCCGGGGCATCCTTGTCGGAAAGCATGCTCCACAGGGCGACCAGCCGCCTCCCCCCCCCCCATGGGGGAGTCCCCGAAATCTCCCGCGCCAGCGCCGACGCCGCTTCCGGGTTGTGGCCGCCGTCGACCCACGCCCCGGCATTCTTCCGAAGCGGGAGAGGGCACCATCGTCCGGGCCACCGCGAGGCCGGGAGCGCCTTCTCCGCCGCCGCGGCGAACGCGGCGGGCCCGATCCCCTCGGCGGACGCGAGGAGCCACGAGGCGGCCAGCGCGACGACGGCGTTGTCGCGCTGGAACCCGCCGATCCTCTCCACCCGCAGCCGATCGAGATCGAGGCCCGGGAGCGACAGCGCGATCGTTCCCCCCCGGCGCTCCCTCCAGTCGAAGGTGCGCCCGAGTTCCCAGGCGCGGCATCCGAGTTTCCGTGCGCGCCGCAGGACGACGGCGCGTGCGGCGGGCCGCAACCTTCCGGTGACGAGCGGGACGCCCTCCCGAAGGATTCCCGCCTTTTCCGCGGCGATCGATCCCAGCGTTTTCCCGAGCCACTCCCGGTGGTCGTATCCGATGGTCGTGATGACCGACACCGCAGGGCGGCACGCGCTGGTCGCGTCCCATCGTCCGCCGAGCCCCGTTTCCATGACCGCGATCCGGACACCCTTGCGCCGGAACCAGTCGGAGGCCGACCAGGTCATCTTCTCGAACCAGGTCAGCGGATCCCCGGCGGGGGAGAGACGCTCCGCGGCGCGAAACCCGTCACGAAGCGCACGGGGGGAGATCGTTTTCCCGTCGATGCGGACCCGCTCTTCCGGCGCGACAAGGTGTGGGGAGGTGTAGAGTCCGATGGGGCCGAGCGGCAAACCGCGCAAGACGTCGTACGCGAAAGAGGCGGTGGACCCCTTGCCGTTGGTCCCGGCGACGTGGAGGGTGCGGAACCCCTTCTCCGGATGCCCGGAACGGGAAAACGCCGACAGGATCCTGGACAGCCCGGGGCGGACGTCTTCCGGGCCGGAAAGTCCGGTTCTCCCGATCATCGATCCCCGGAACCCGACAGGTATCGCAGGATCATCGAAAGCGTCGCCTTGAGCCGGCTGCGTTCCACGATCATGTCCACCATCCCGTGTTCGAGGAGAAACTCGGCGCGCTGGAACCCCTCCGGCAGCTTCTGCTGGATCGTCTGCTCGATCACCCGCGGCCCCGCGAACCCGACCAGCGCTCCCGGCTCGGAGATGATCACGTCCCCCAGCATCGCGAAGCTCGCCGCCACCCCGCCGGTGGTGGGATCGGTCAGCACGCTGATGAAGGGAAGACGGGCATCGGAGAGACGCGCGAGCGCCGCGCTCGTCTTGGCCATCTGCATCAGAGAGAGGGTCCCCTCCTGCATGCGCGCCCCTCCGGAGGCGCTGAAGATGATGAGAGGGACGCGGGATTCGAGGGCGGCCTCCGCCGCGATGGCGATCTTCTCCCCGACGACGCTTCCCATCGAGCCGCCCTGGAACTCGAAATCGAGCACCGCCAGGGCCACGTCGATCCCCTGGATCTTCCCCGTCCCCGTGATGACGGCTTCCTTGCGCCCCGTCTTCTTCTTCGCCTCCTTCAGGCGATCGACGTACTTCTTCGTGTCCGTGAAGTTCAGGACGTCCACGGACTCCATCTCCTCGCCGAACTCGACGAACGTGCCCTCGTCGATCACCGCGCGGATCCGTTCCCGGGCGGGGATCCGGAAGTGGTAGACGCATTTGGGGCAGACGTTCAGGTTCCGTTCCACCTCGGGCTTGTAGATGATCTCGAGGCATGCGTCGCACTTGATCCACATCCCCTCGGGGATCTTGATCTTCCTGTCGCTTTCGTCCTTTTTCCGGAAGAGTCGAATCGCCATGGCCATGTCACCTCAGTGCCTTTTTGAGGGATCGGACGAACCGGGATAGCTCCGCGGGCCCCCGGGGACCGCGGCCGTTCCTTTCGACGATCTTGACGCAGGCGCTCCCGACGACCGCCGCGTCGGCATGCCGGGTGGCCGCCGCGGCCATCGCCGGCGAGGAGATGCCGAATCCGACGGCCGACGGCAGCCTCGTCGCCTCCGCGACCTTCCTGGTCCACGCCGCCATCTCCGGGGGGAGGGTTTTCCGGACACCGGTGACCCCGGTGACGGAGATAAGGTACAGGAACCCGGAGCCCTCGCGGTCGACCGCCCGGACACGCGCCATCCCGCTCGTGGGGGCGGCCAGGGGGATCCAGTCGAGCCCCGCCTTCCGGATCGACGGCAGCGCCTCTCCCCTCTCCTCGAACGGCAGGTCGACCACCAGGAATCCGTCGACGCCCGCCTCCCGCGCATCTTCGCACAGGGCGGGCCAGCCGTACCGGTGAAACGGGTTGCAATACCCGAAGAGCACGACCGGCGTGGCGTGCGTGCCGCGGAATCTCCGGACCAGGTCGAGGGCCCCGGCGACATTCATCCCCGACGAGAGCGCCCGCCGCGAGGCCGCCTCGATCGTGGGGCCGTCCGCCGTCGGATCCGAAAAAGGAACGCCCACCTCGATGATGTCGGCGCCGGCGTCCGCGGCGGCCCGGAGGTACCGGAGCGACCCTCGAGGCGTCGGATCTCCCGCGGTCAGGTAGACCACGAGCCCCCTCTCCCCGGAGGCGCGGAGGCGCCGGAACGCGGCGTCAATCGCCGTCACGGTCGACACCCCCCGATTCCATCAGGATCCCCATGTCCTTGTCGCCCCGTCCCGACAGATTCACCAGGACGGTCTCGGACGGCCGCATCCTTTTCGCCAGCCGGTACGCGAACGCGACGGCGTGGGAGGACTCGAGCGCCGCCTGGATCCCCTCGTACCGGGAGAGCAGGGAGAAACCCGAGAGCGCCTGCGCGTCCGTCACGGAGACGTATTCCGCCCTGCCGGTCTCCTTCAGCCACGCGTGCTCCGGGCCCACCCCGGGGTAGTCCAGCCCCGCGGAGATGGAGTGCGCCTCGAGGATCTGCCCGTTCGCATCCTGCAGGAGGTACGATTTGCTTCCGTGGAGGACGCCTACCTTTCCGCGGGAAAGCGTGGCCCCGTGTTTCCCGGAAGAGAGGCCGAGACCCCCCGCCTCCACCCCGTAGAGCCGCACCCGAGGATATTTCAGGAAGGAGGTGAAGATCCCCATCGCGTTGCTTCCACCGCCCACGCACGCCACGACGGCGGTCGGCAGGTTCCCTTCCGCCTTCCGGAACTGCGGCAGCGCTTCCCGTCCGATCACCGACTGGAAGTTCCGCACCATCTCCGGGTAGGGGTGCGGCCCGGCCGTGGAACCGATCAGGTAATAGGTGGTCCGGACGTTCGTCACCCAGTCGCGAAGGGCCTCGTTCATGGCGTCCTTCAGCGTCCGGCTTCCGGAGGTCACCGGGTTGACGCGGGCTCCGAGCAGGCGCATGCGGAATACGTTGTGGGACTGCCTCCGGACGTCCTCCTCCCCCATGTAAATCTCGCACGGGATCCCCATCCTGGCGCAGACGGTGGCCGTCGCGACGCCATGCTGGCCCGCGCCCGTCTCGGCGATGATCCGCCGCTTCCCCATCCTGCGCGCAAGGAGCCCCTGCCCCAGCGTGTTGTTGATCTTGTGGGACCCGGTGTGGGCGAGGTCCTCCCGCTTGATGTGGATCCGGGCCCCTCCCGCCTTTTCCGTCAGCCGCTTCGCGAAGTACAGCGGGGTCGGCCGCCCGGCGTAACTCTTCAGAAGACCGTCGAGCTCCCGATGGAAGGACCGGTCGCGCCACGCCGCGCGGTACGCCTTTTCCAGTTCGATCAGGGCGGACATGAGTGTTTCGGCGACGTACCTCCCCCCGAAGGTGCCGAAGTGGCCCGCCGGGTCCGGCATCCTGATCCCCTTACCCTTCGGCAATGCGAAACCCCGCTTTCGCGCGTTCGATGAACGCCTTTACCTTCGCCGGATCTTTCCTCCCCGGGGTCGACTCCACGCCGGAGGCGACATCGACGCCGTACGGACGCGCCGCGAGAATGGCCCGATCGACGGTTTCCGGCGTGAGTCCGCCAGCCAGAATCCACGGTTTCCGGGTCCCTTCGGCGTCTCGAGGGCCCGCGATCCCCGGGAACCGCCTCCCTAGCACTCCCCACGGCAGCTCACGGCCGGTCCCGCCGTAAGCGCCCTCGCGGCCGGCGTCGAACAGGAACGCCTCGCACGGATACGCGAGGAGCGCCGGAAGATCCGGAGCCCGCTCCGCATGGATCGCCCTCAACCGCCAGAGCGGGATGCGGTGGGCGTCCCCGGGGGGCTCGTCGCCGTGGAGCTGAACCCGTCGGATCCCGAGCCGTCCGCAAAGCGCCACGATCGTCCCGGGATCCTCGTTCACGAACACCCCGACCACCTCCGCCCGCCCCGCCACCGCACTCACGATCTCACGGGCGATCCTTTCCGGGACGAACCGCGGCGACCCCGGGAAAAAGTTGATCCCGATCGCACCCGCTCCGCACGCGACAGCGTGCGACGCGTCCTCCGGGCGGGTCACCCCGCAGATCTTGATGCGGAACATCCCGGGGAAACTAACCCGCCACCTTGGGGAGGCGGTGAAGCGCCTCGGCGATCTTCTCCTCCGGGTAATCGAAATCCTTCAGGCGGCCGTTGAGGTAGTCGTCGTAGGCGGTCAGGTCGAAGAACCCGTGCCCGCTCAGGTTGAAGAGGATGGTGATCCGCTTTCCTTCCTCGTCGGCGCGCTTCGCCTCGAGGATCGCCGAGTGGATGGCGTGCGCCGACTCCGGCGCCGGCAGAATCCCTTCCGTCCGCGCGAAGGTCATCGCGCTCCGGAAGACGGCGATCTGGCCGTACGCCTGGGCCTCGATGAGTCCCTCGTGGCGAAGCTGGCTGACCAGCGCCGAGTCCCCGTGGTACCGGAGCCCCCCCGCGTGGATCCCCTCGGGCACGAAATCGTGCCCGAGGGTGTACATTTTGATCATCGGCGTGAGTTTCGCCGTGTCCCCGAAATCGTAGGCGTAGATCCCCTTGGTGAGCGTCGGGCAGGAGGACGGCTCGACGGCGACGATTCGCGGGTTCTCCTTCCCCGCGATCTTGTCCCGAAGGAAGGGGAAGCCGATCCCGGCGAGATTGCTCCCCCCGCCGCAGCACCCGATGACGACGTCGGGATAATCCCCCGCAAGCTTCATCTGCTCCTTCGCCTCGAGACCGATGACCGTCTGGTGGAGACAGACGTGGTTGAGGACGGACCCGAGGGCGTAGCTCGTGTCATCCCGCGTCGCGGCGTCCTCGACCGCCTCGCTGATCGCGATGCCGAGGGATCCCGGGGAGTCGGGATCGGCGGCAAGGATGGCTCGTCCCGAGTTTGTGTCCCGGCTGGGGGACGCCACGACCTTCGCCCCCCAGGTCTCCATGAGCATGCGGCGGTACGGCTTCTGGTTGTAGCTGACCTTCACCATGTACACCTTCACCTCGAGGCCGAAGAACGACCCGGCGAGGGCCATGGCGGAACCCCACTGCCCTGCCCCCGTCTCGGTGGCGATCCTCTTTCGTCCCGCCATCTTGTTGTAATACGCCTGGGGGATGGAGGTGTTCGGCTTGTGGCTCCCCGCGGGACTGACGCCCTCGTACTTGTAGTAGATCTTCGAGTTCGTCCCCAGCGCCTCCTCGAGGCGCTGGGCGCGGAACATCGGGGTCGGACGCCATAGCGTGTAGATGTCCCGGACCGCCTCCGGGATCGGGATCTCGCGCTGCGACGACACTTCCTGCTCGATCAGGGTCATGGGGAACAGCGGGGCGAGATCCCCGGGGCTCACCGGCCTGCCGGTGCCCGGGTGGAGCACCGCCGCCGGCGGATTCGGCATGTCCGCCATCACGTTGTACCAGGTCTTCGGGATCTCCGAGTCCTTGAGGAGAAACTTCACTTTCATCGCGTCGGCTCCTTTGCGCCCAGTTCGATCCTTTTCATGCGCTCATTTTCCCATATACCCGCGGATCGTGTCAGCCGGGTCTTCGCTCCCTGCCAGGGACTCCCCGATCAGGAAGAGGCGGGCCCCGGCCCTGTGGAAGCCCCGAAGCTGTTCCGGCGTCGAGATCCCGCTTTCCACGACCGGGAACACCCCGGGCGGAAGAAGAGGAAGAAGCCGTGCTCCGATGGACAGGTCCACGGTCAAGGTGTCGAGGTCCCGATTGTTGATCCCGATCAGCCGCGCTCCGGAACGGGCGGCGATCGCGACCTCGGCCGCGTCGCGAACTTCCACCAGCGGTTCGAGCCTGTGCGAAAAGGCCCGGGCCGCCATCTCCCCCGTCCTCCCACCGAGGACGGAAACCATGAGCAGGACGAGATCGGCGCCGTGCGCCCGGGACTCCGCCAGCATGTAGTCGTCCAGCACGAAATCCTTCCGGAGAAGCGTCGCCTCCGGGAACGCGGCGCGCACGTCGGAAAGGTCCGCGAGCGACCCCCCGAAACGGCGGCCCTCCGTCAACACGGAGACCCCCCAGGCGCCGCCCGCGAGATAGGCGGCGGCGGTCGCGACGGCGTCGAGGTCGCGGCGAATCCAACCGCGCGACGGGGAGGCGCGCTTGATCTCGGCGATGATGCCCGGACCCTTCGGGATCGTCCCGAGGAGATCCTTCGCGGGTCCGCGCGTCGAGGCGATCCGAAGAAGGTCCCCGATCGGGACGAGCGCCTTCCGCGCGGAAAGCTCCTCGCGTACGCCCGACAGGATGCGATCGAGGTGAGTCAGCGCGCTTCCCTCTTTCCGAGGATGGCGAGGAACGTCCGGAGCCGCTCCATCGCCGCGCCGGAATCGATCGAGCGGGTCGCTGCCCGCACACCGTCCCGCAGGTCTTCGGCGGCGCCGCCGGCGACCACCGCAAAGGCGGCGTTCACGAGCACGGCCTGCCGCGCCGGACCCGGATCGCCCGACAACACACCCGCGAGGATCTTCGCGTTGGCGGCGGCATCCCCCCCCCGAAGGGCGTCCAGGGGGACATACTCGAACCCCAACGGCCGCGGGTCGAAGAGGAAACGCTTCACCTTTCCCTCCCGCACCTCCCAGACGATCGTCGGCGCGGCGAGGGAGACCTCGTCCAGTCCGTCGGTCCCGTGAACCACGAACGCGTGCAGGTGGCCGGATTCCCCGAGAACCCTCGCGTACGTGTCCCCGAGCTCCTCGCTGTACACGCCGACGACCTGGCGACGCACGCCGGCGGGATTGCTGATCGGTCCGAGGATGTTGAAGATCGTCCGGATGGCGATCTCCCGTCGTGGGCCGATGGCGTATTTCATCGCGGCGTGGAACCGGGGGGCGAACATGAAGGTGATCCCGGCCTCGTCGAGGGAGCGCTGCACCAGGGCGGGGTCCGCGTTCAGGTCCATCCCGAGCGCTTCCAGCACGTCCGCGCTGCCGGAACGGCTGGTCACGGACCGGTTCCCGTGTTTGGCCACGGCGACACCGGCCCCCGCGGCCACGAACGCTACGGTGGTGGAGATGTTGAACGTGCCGGCGCGATCCCCACCCGTTCCGCACGTGTCGAGGACCTCCTTCCCCGCCGGAGGGACGATGCGGATCGCCTTCTGCCGCATCACCTCGGCGGCCGCGGCGATCTCGGTGATCGTCTCCCCCTTCATGGCGAGACAGGAAAGGAACGAGGCGACCTGGGCGGGGGAAGCCTCCCCCCCCATGATCATCCGCATCGCATCCCGCATTCCGTCGGCGGACAGGTTCTTGCGCCCGGAGACGGCGGCGATCGCCTCCCGGATGTTCCCGAACTCGCGCAGCACCGGCTGGGAGGGGTCGATCAGCGAAAGAAAATTCTCGAGAAGCCGCATTCCCGACTGGGTCAGGATGGACTCCGGGTGGAACTGCACGCCGAAGACCGGTTTTTCGAGGTGGCGCACCCCCATCACCTCGCCGTCCTCGGCTTCCGCGCAAACCTCCAGTTCCGGAGGAAGGGTTCCGCGATCCACGGCGAGGGAATGGTACCGCGTGGCGGTCATCGGGTTCTCGACCATCGAGAAGATCCCCTTCCCGTTGTGGCGGACGCGGGAGGTTTTCCCGTGCATAAGCGCCTGGGCGTGGACGATCCGTCCCCCGAACGCCTGTCCGACGCACTGGTGCCCCAGGCAGACGCCGAGGATGGGGATCCGGTCCTCGAACGCCCGGATCGCGTCGAGAGAGATCCCGGCCTCGTCCGGCCCGCCCGGCCCCGGCGAGATCACCAGGCCGGTGGGGTTCCGGCGCGCCAGTTCCTTCACCGTGATCGCGTCGTTCCGGAAGACCGTCACTTCGGCGCCGAGTTCGCAAATATATTGCACGAGGTTCCATGTGAACGAATCGTAATTGTCGATGACGGCGATCATGGCGCCTCCAGAGTCCCCGGCGACACGCCGACCGCGCGGAAGAGGATCTTCGCCTTGCTCAGGATCTCGTCCCACTCCCGCGCAGGATCCGAATCCGCGACGATCCCGGCCCCGGCCTGGATCCTCGCCTCTCCCCCGGACATCACGATGGTCCGTATGGCGATGCAGAAGTCCATGCTTCCCTGCAGGTCGAAATACCCCACCGCCCCGGCGTAGATTCCGCGGCGGAACGGTTCGAGTTCGGAGATGATCTGCATCGCCCGGACCTTCGGGGCCCCCGAGACCGTCCCCGCCGGGAACGCGGCGCGGAGGACGTCGAAGGCGGTGAGCCCCCCGCGAAGCTTCCCGACCACGTTCGACACGATGTGCATGACGTGCGAGTAGCGCTCGATCCCCATCAGTTCGTCGGCTTTCACGGATCCCCACGCGGCGACCCGGCCCACGTCGTTGCGGCCGAGGTCCACGAGCATCAGATGCTCGGCGAGTTCCTTCGGATCCGACAGCAGCTCCGCCTCCAGCCGGCGGTCCTCCTCGGGTGTGGCGCCACGGGGGCGCGTCCCGGCGATCGGACGGAGCTGTATCTCGTCCCCCTCGAGCCGGACGAGGATCTCCGGAGAGGAACCGACGACCGACAGGTCCCCCATTCTCAGCAGGTACATGTAGGGGGAGGGATTCAGGGCGCGAAGGACACGGTACACCTCGGCGGGGGTCCGTCGCGTCCGGACGGTCGCCCTGTTGGAGAGAACCGCCTGGATGATGTCGCCGTTCCGGATGTGCTCCTTGGCCTTGCGCACCGCGTCGAGGAACGCCCCGCGGGGCGTCTCGAACGCGGGGATCTCCCCGCCGTCGTCCCCGTCCGGGACTTCGGATCCCTCCAGCGGCACGCGGAGGATTCCCCGAACCTCCTCGATGGCCGCGAGCGCCCTGGAGTAGACGGAGCCCGGGTCTTCTCCCTCGCGAACCGAACCGTGAGCGACGATGAGGATCGTGTGGCGGACGTTGTCGAAGATCACGAGCCGGGACGGAAAGAGGAATATCGCGTCGGGCTCGTCGGTCAACGGCATGTCCCCACCGACCTTTTCGAGGTACCGGACATAGTCGTACCCGATGTACCCGACCGCGCCCCCCGAAAGCCTCGGAAGACCCGGCGCGGGACAGTACCGGACCTCCTTCAGGATCCCCGCGAGCGCGTCGAGCGGGTCTCCCGTGACGGGGACGTTCCGCGTCTCCGCTCCCCGACGGACCGTGATCCCCTTTGCGTCGGCGCGAAACCGGAGGTGAGGGTCGAATCCGATGAAGGAGTACCGGGCCCACTTCTCCCCACCCTCGACGCTCTCAAGCAGGAAGTGATCGGTCGGGAACCGGGCCGATATCTTCAGGTAGGCGGAGACCGGCGTATCGAGGTCGGCGTGGAACTCCCGGAAAACGGGGATCATCGCTCCGCTCTCCGCCTGCCGGAGAAACTGTTCCTTGTCGGGGACGATCACGGCGTCACCTCATCCCTTCAACAGGATAACGTCGATCTTCATATCCACCCGGATCGCCTTCATCGCCTTCATGGCCTCGTTGCGGGATCCGAACGGCCCAACGCGGACGCGGTACACCTCCCCGAGCTTCCGGGTCGTCGCGTGGACCACCTTCGCCTTGTATCCGCCCCGGCCAAGCCGCCTCCGCAATGCGTCGGCCGTTTCGCGCGTTTTCATCGCCCCCGCCTGCAGCATGAACTTCGCTTCCCCGGATGGGGGGGGGACCTTGGCCTTCTCCTTTTTCTTCGCCATCGGTTCCGGGGAGGGATCCTTCCGGGAGAGTGATTCCGGGAAGGTGGCCTCGGACTCGGTTTTCTTCAGATCGTCACCGGCCGTCGGGAGCTTCGCCGCGGGAGGGGGCACCGCGGGGATCTTCGACGCTTCCTCCGAGAACGCCGACATGTCCTTCCGGATCTCCGCGGAAGTGGAGACGCGCGCGCCGTTCTCCGCCTCGGGGGTCCTGGGAGCGTTTCCCACCCCCGCCTGTTTCCCCGACCCCTTCTCGACGTACCTCCCCAGCTGGAAGCCGAGAAAAAAGGCGACGGCGATCACGACGAGGGTGCCGACGACGAAGAAGGCGAAGGAGTGCCGATCGGGATCCCCGCGTCGATACCGAAGTTTGTGACGGAGCGATCTCACATCCGGTCCGGAGCCGTCACGCCGATCATCGAAAGTCCGGACGCGACCACCGTCTTCACGCCAAGGGCGAGCGCGAGCCGGGCCTGCGTCCGCTCGGGAGACTCCCCGAGGAACCGGTGCTGATGGTAAAAGGCGTGGAAAAGATCGGAAACCTCGAGAAGATAAAAGGGGATCAGATGGGGCTCAAGGGTCTTCGCGCATTCGGAGACGACGTCCGGAAACCGGGCGACCGCCTTCATCAGCCGCACCTCCCCGGGAAAGGTGAGGATGGAAAGGGGCGGGTGTCCCGCGAGCGTTTTCCCCTGGGCCTCCGCCTCGCGGAAAACGGAGCAGATCCGGGCGTGCACGTATTGGATGTAATACACGGGGTTGTTCCGCGACTGGGTCTTCGCGAGGGTCAGGTCGAAGTCCAGGTGGGTGTGGAAACTCCGCAGCAGGTAGAAAAACCGGGCGGCGTCGACCCCCACCTCGTCGAGGACCTCTCGCAGCGTGGTGAACTCCCCCGACCGGGTGGACATCTGGACCGCCTTCCCTTCCCGGATCAGGGTCACGAACTGGACGAGCAGGACCTCCAGGCGGCTCTCGTCCTCCCCGAGTCCCCGGAGCGCCGCGCGCAGCCTCGGCACGTACCCGTGATGGTCGGACCCCCAGATGTCGATCAGGCGGGAGAACCCTTCACGCAGCTTGTGCCGATGATACGCGACGTCGGCCGCGAAATAGGTGGATCGTCCGTCCGCGCGAACCAGGACGCGGTCCTTTTCATCCCCAAGCGCCTGACCCCGGAACCAGGTCGCTCCTTCGGATTCGTAGAGCTGCCCCCGTTCCCGGAGATCCGTGAGGGCGGCGACGACCAGACCCCGGTCGTGCAGCTCCCGTTCCGCGAACCACCGGTCGTATGTCACCCGGAACGACTCGAGGTCGTCGCGAATTCCTCGAAGGATGCGATCTCCCGCCTCTTTCCTGAAGACGGGGAGAGCCTCCTCCTCCGGAGAATCCGCGTACCGGTCCCCCACCTCCGCATGGAAGTCCCGCGCGAGTTCGATCATGTACTCCCCGCGGTATCCGTCCTCGGGGAGCTCTTCGCTGCGACCGCACAGGACGCGATACCTCGCGAGGAGCGAGCGCCCCAGGCTGTCCATCTGGTTGCCGACGTCGTTGATGTAGTACTCGCGGACGACCTTGTGGCCGGTGAACTCGAGGATCCGGGCGAGTGCGTCTCCGACGGCGGCGCCGCGGCCGTGGCCGACGTGGAGGGGGCCGGTGGGATTGGCCGACACGAACTCGAGGAGGACGGTCTTCCCTTCGCCGACCTTCGAGGTGCCGAACCGCGGTCCCTTCTCCAGGGCGACCGACAAAACTTCCCTCCAGAATTCCTCGGAGAGGACGATGTTGATGAACCCGGGGCCGGCGATCGAAAGGGACGCGAAGCGGCCGCGCCGGTCCTCCTCGCGGAGCGCCGACACGATTTCCTCCGCCACCGCCCGCGGCTTCCTCCCGAGACGGCCGGCGAGCTGCATCGCCGCGTTGGTGGAGAAATCCCCGTGCGATTCCTGCCGGGGGATTTCGAGGGAGACGGAAACCTCCGCGTCCTCTCCCCACTCCGCGATCTTTTTCCGGACCGCGGAGAAGACCAGGGATTCGACGATCCGACGTGCGTCCAAACAGCGCCTCGAAGGGGAAATGATTGTAAAGGCTGCAGTTTAGCCCCCCGGGAGGAGGGTGTCAACGCACCTCGCCGATGCTTCAGCCCGGGTAGACCGTCACCCGGTCGCGGCCTCGCTGCTTGGAAAGATAGAGCGCCTCGTCGGCGCGCTTCAGGAGCACCTCCACCGCGTTGCCGTGGTGGGGGGCGCACGCGACGCCGAAGGAAGCGGTGACGGCGATCTCCTTTCCCGCGTGGGGGAAGCGGATCTGCCGGATCATCCGGCGAAACCTCTCGGCGCCCTCCCGGGCCCGCTCGGTGTTCGCCATGTGGAGGTAGAGCACGAACTCCTCTCCTCCGTATCGCCCCGCCGTGTCGCCCTTGCGGACTCCCTTGCCGAGGACTGACGCCACGCCCCGCAGCACCTCGTCCCCGAACGGGTGTCCGTACTTGTCGTTGACGCCCTTGAAGTGGTCGATGTCCAGCATCACGAGGCCGCACGGATGCCGGCCGTCGAGCCGCGCGAGATCCTGTTCCAGCCGTTCGAGGAACGCCTTCCGGTTCGACAGCCCGGTCAGCCCGTCTGTTGTCGCCTTTTTCGTGAGCGACTCGAGCCGTTCGACATGGGAAAGCCCGAGTTGCATAACCTTCGTGATGTCGCGCGCGATCTCCGCGTGATGTTTCAGGAACCGTTTCTCCTGGGAGTGGGCGCAGACCAGGGCGCCCCGAAACCCGACCCTGCCCTCCACCGGCAGGACCAGGAACGACCGTTCCCCTTCCCTCTCCCACGTTCCAGGGAGGACACCCTGGCTTCGCGGGGGACCGGCGGTGCCGGGAAAGATGCGCTGCGTCCCGGTGCGGATCACCCACCCGACGTAACTTTCCCCGAGTGGTTCGAACACCTCCGCCCCCGGCCCGCCACCGTCCGGCGAGATCGTCCAGGCGACGCGGCCGTTCCCGGTGTCCTCGCCGGTTTCGACGAGAAGGACCCTGTCCGCGTCGACCTGACGGCGGACCTGTTCCGCGGTCTCCGCATAAACCATCTCCCGCCTCGAGCGCACGCCGTCGCCCGGTTCCGGGTCCCCTTCCGTCCCTACTTCCGCCATCTTCCGGACCATCTTGTGATACCACTCCCCGCGGAGAAAGTACCGGTCCCCCTGGTGAAGTTCCCGCATCCGGTCGATATCGCGTCCCACGAAATGACCCGCGAGTTCCATCGCCGGGACCACGGGATCCCGCCACGGGCCCTCCTCGTCGCGGACCGCGAGGAGAACGCCTTCCACCACCCCCTCCCTGACGACCGGGACGGCGGCGACCCCGGCGGGGGCGCTCCCCGGGCCGCTTTTCCACGGGGCGTACCGCTTCGCGCCCGGCCCGACCTCCAGGAACGGTTTCCTGAAAACGGTCGCCTCCCGAACGGGGACATACGTATCGGGAAGGGAGATCTCCCGGAAGACCGGCGAGCCGCGGCTCAGCAGGATTCCCTCGTGGAGGACCGATCCGGGCGATACGGACCGGGTGATGTAGGCGACGTGGGAAGCGCCGGTCAGCCCCAACAGGCGGTCCAGCGCCTCCCGGGTCCCTTCCTTCAGCTCCTCTTCCCTCCGGAGCAGACTCGATTCCTCGGTCATTTCCCCGACGGCGGGAAGGCCTCCGTTTCCCGAATCCTCCCACGGGAGAACCAGCGCCCGGCTCCGGGCGATCGCTTCCCGCACGTCGTTTCCCTCCTGTCGGTCCTTCCGACGCTCTCGGCGTGCGACGGCGCCCGCCCCTCCCGCGACCAGCGCCATCGCGGAGGTGTAGATCACTTCTTGTTCGATCGGTCCCGGAACCGCGGCCAGCCACGCATCGGCGCCCAGGATGGCCGGAATGGAGAGCGTCGGGGGGAACTTCAACGCGAGGCCGAAAAAGAGGGCAGCCGGGACGATGCCGGTCCGGGCGACCGGCGGGACGAAGGCGTGGATCTCCATGGCCGCGGCGCCTCCCCAGGCGAGAAGGGGGAGGAGGTCGGGGACGCGATCGTCCCGTTTCCGCGCGAGCAGATACGCGACGAGAAAGTACACGGCCGCAAGCGGTCCGATCGAGGTGGCGAGGAGGAAAGGAATCCCGCCCGGGATACGCTCCTGGAGGAGGAAAAGGGCAAGGAGATATACCGGGGCGGATAGTGCGCCGGCGTTCTTGAAACACTTCAACGTGTCACGCTAAGGACGTTTTGCGCCGGGCTTGGGGGGGAGTTGCGGATGGGAGTCCTCCCGCGAGGGTACGACGATGACGTTCTCCCCCTGCTTGATGAGGCCGAGCCTGCGGGCCTCCTGCTCGATGACCGACGGGTTGCCGCGAAGATCCTCGACCGTTCGTTTCAGCAGCGCGTTCTCCTGTCGAAGCTTGTCGACCTCGACCCGGAGCTGGCGCTCCGTCTTGCGGAGCCTCCAGATGTCCACGACCCCCATGTCGCGGAACAGGGAGATGAACACCGCCGCGATCACCAGGGCCGCCGCGATGAGCAGCGGAAGCCGGCGCTTTTTCCGGTTCGGGTCCCTCAAAGGGATCGTCATGTCGGTCAGGCTCTTGTTTCGTCGCATGGTCGGGTGACTATCATAACCGAAAAAACCGGCTCTGTTCGATCGCCTAAAAATTCACCGCCACGGTCCCTCCCGAGGAACCTCCGGTACCGCCGCCCCCTCCTCCTCCGCCGATAGCGGCGGCCACTCCTGCCGTCAGGAGGACCCCCCAGAACCAGAGGCTCTTGTACCAGGGTCTCTCCGGCCGCTCCGCTCTCGGCCACCCATCCGCTGCAAGGGTGTCGGCGACCCACTTCCCGGAGATCCCGGCACCCTTCGCCCCCCCGGGAAACGATGTTTCCCCCAGAAGCGCCGGATCCTGACCCGCCGGTCTGCCGGCGTAGAGCCGCGCGCGCAGCCCTTCGCCGGCCGCGTCCTTTTCGAGCATCAGGATCGCCACCCGCGAGGTCCCCGCCGCCGCCGAGAGTTCCTCGACCAGGGGACCCGCGCCTCCGCCCTTTCCACGCGCGGCGCCGGCAAGAAGTTCGCCGAGACGAGCCACCCGATCGCCGGGAAGGGAGAAGCGCAATCTCTCCGTGTCCCCTGGAAGCCATTGACCGGTCGTTTCGGCGTCCCTGTATCCCGGGTGGGAGACGCGGATCCGGACCGGCGCGATATCTTTCATTCGAACGCGGGCCGGCGTGACTCCCCTACGCTCTCCGCCTACGAAGATCGCCGCGCCGGACGGGAGCGACTCGACCAGGAGTTCCGCCTCGGGGACGGGGCGGCGGCTGGCCGCATCCCAAACGGCAAGCATCTGGGGGGGGAACAGCGCGGGTTCCGGGGTGAAGCCTGGACGCAACGCCCGCGCGCGGGAGAAGAGCGACTCGGCGTCGGACGTCTTCTCCTCCCAGAGACGGAGGATCCCCCGACGCAGAAAGATCTCCGCGAGGAACGGGCGCGTCGCCTCCGTGAAACGGTACGAACGGCACTCCTTCTCCGCCTCCTCGAGAAGCAGTGAAGCGGCCGCGCTCTCAACCTTGTCCATCCGTTCGGAGGCGCGCGCCACCTTCGCGGCGATCCGTCGCAAGGCCGCGTCGTCGGGAACCGGGATGGCCCCTGTCGCCGGATCCTTCGCTGAAGGCTCCACCGGGACGGGGAGCCATCGGATCCGGAGCTCCTTCGCGACGATCGCGGGGATCGGGTCGAACACATCGCGTGCCGTGGGGTCGGGCAGATCCGGCGCGGCGTATTTCAGGAGAAGCGCGGGTTCCGTCGACGCCCCGTCCTTCGCGGAGGCGACCGTGGGCGCCGACCGCCAGAGCAGCGTTCCGCAAAGGAGAAGCGCGACGGCGCTACGTCGGCTTGACGTAGATCTCATCCGTGATGTCCCGGTCGACGGCGACCGTCGTCTGCCCGATCTCGAGCACGAAGGAGGGATTCCGCTGCAGAAGGCGAACCCGGCTTCCCGGGACGATCCCGAGGGCGGAAAGCTTCTCCAGCCGCTTCTTCGACCGCGGGGTGATGAAGACGATCCGCACCGAGGCCCCGAGGGACGCCTCGGTCAGGCGCATGACGAGGGGACGGATCTCCGTCCGGATCCGGTCGCAGCACTCTCCTCTCGGGATCGGGCGGCCGTGCGGACAGGCGGGGGGGTGGCCGAGAAAGGTGCAGACGCTCTCGACCACGGGCTCGGAGAGGATATGCTCGAACTGGCAGGCGCTGTTTTCCAGTTGCGTGTCGTCCAGATCGAACAGGTTATGAAACAGCACTTCCGCGAGGCGGTGACGCCGGATGATCCCGCGGGCACGGTTCTCCCCGCTCTTCGTGAGGAGGACCTCTTCTCCCGAGGCGTCGACCATGCCGCCCTCGACCAGTTCATCGAGCAGGCGCTCCGGACCCGGCTCCGCCGCGGAGCGGAGAACCTCCGCCCGACTCGCTTTCCGATCCTCCCGAAGCGTCCACAGAAGTTCGAGGATCTCGTCCTGGCCCTGTTCGGTCATTTCCGGATTCCTTTCGTGAACAATCCCTTCACGAAGTTCACCACCTTCGACTCCGGCATGGGGAAAGAGTATCCGCATCCCGGGCAACAGACAAGCGTGCATCCTTTGCTCAGGGGGCACCCGGACTGGCAGGCCCGGTCGTTCGGATCGATCTCCCGCTGGCACAGCGGGCAACGGATCCTGGGCGTGCTCTTCCCCGGATTCAAAATGCGATCCCCGCCCATCGCGAGACGTGGTTGACCGCGGCCCCGACCAGGACGGCGAACGGGAAGATGAACAGGGACATCCCGATCGCCACCTTCACCCCGTGCTCCTTGACGATCACGAGGAGGTTCGCAAGGCACGGCATGAACAGCGTCATGGTGACCAGGCTCACCATCACCTGGAGGTTGGTGAGCATCCCCTCCTTCGCCATGCTGTAGAGTCCCGCCGCCCCGTAGTCCCGGCGCAGGAAGCCGATCAGGAACGCCTCCGTCGCCTTCGGGGGCAGGTTCAGCAGGTGAACGATCAGCGGTTCCGCCGCGGACTGGATCTTCAGCAGCCAGCCCAGCCGGTCGAATGTGAAGAGAACGAGGGTGCCGACGAGGAAAAGGGGAACCGCCTCCCGCAGGTACCATTCGATCCGTGCCATCGTCTTTATGGCGAGGTTCCCCACCTGGGGCCAGCGGATGGGCGGAATCTCGAGGATGAAGTCCGACGACCCCCCCGGGATCACCTTCGCCGCGAGGAAGCCGACGGCGAGGATAACCCCCACCATCAGGCCGAGCCAGGCGATCGTCGCGACCGGCCCGAGATTGGACAGCATTCCGAGGATCACCCCCAGCTGCGCCGAGCACGGGATCCCGAGCGCCAGCAGGAGCGTGACGATCACCCGCTCCTTGCGCGTCTCCAGGATCCGCGTGGTCAAGGTCGCCATCGTGTCGCACCCGAGGCCGAGGATCATCGGAAGCACCGCCTTGCCGTTGCAGCCGATCTTCTTGAAGAGGCGGTCCACCATCACCGCGAGCCGGGGCAGGTACCCGGAGTCCTCCAGGATCCCGAACCCGAGGAAAAAGGTGCCGACGATCGGAAGGACGATCGCCACGGCGTACGAGAGGCCCATGGAGATCATCCCGTACGGCCCCACCAGGAAGTCCCGCAGGAACGCCGAGGGGAAAAACCGATCGAGGATCGCCGCGACGGACGGAACGATCCATCCTTCGAAGAACGAGGTTTCCAGGAAGTCGACGAGGTATCCCGCGCCGATCACGCCGACGAAGCCGTAGGCAAGGGCCAGGACGCCCAGCAGGATGAAGATCCCGTAAACGGGGTCCATCGCGTACCGCCCGAACGCCTGCGCGACCATTCTCGAGGAAGGGGCCGACGTCTCCACCCCGAGCTCGACGAGGATCCGATCGATCCAGGTCAGGCGCGCCCGGTTCACGAGGGAGACGATCTCCTCCCTCGTTTCCTCGATGAGCCGGTTCCGCACGTCGTTCATTTCCCGGATCCGGGCGGCGGAGACGTTCTCCGACAGCCACGGGGCGAGGGAGTCGTCCCCGCACAGCAGCATGATCGCAAGCGCCCTCTTTCCGACCGGCGTTCGCGCCGGGAGCAGCCCCTCCATCCGGAGGATGGCCGGCTCGATCCCGTTTCCGTAGTCGATCCGGACCGAGGACGGGGACGGGCGTTCGAGGAGGGGGAGGAGGCGGTCCGTCCCCTTCTTCCGAACCGCCACCGTGGAAACCGCCGGGACCCCAAGGCGCTCTTCGAGGGTCTCCAGCCGGGGCATCACCCCCCGCTCCCGGGCTTCGTCCGTCATGTTGACGGCGAGCACGAGCGGAACCTCCATCTCGGCGAGCTGCGCGGTGATCATCAGGGAGCGGCGCATGTTCTTGGCGTCGCACACCTGCAGGACCCGCGCGCCGGGTTCCCGCATCAGGATATCCCGCGTGACCCGCTCGTCTTCGGACATGGGGAGCAGGGAGTACACCCCGGGGGTGTCGATCACCTCAAGGGTCGTTCCCCGGTCTCGCGCCTCGCCCCGGGTGATCTCCACCGTCGTGCCGGGGTAGTTCGACACGTTCACGTACCGGCCGGTGAGGGCGCCGAACACGACGCTCTTCCCCACGTTGGGGTTTCCCACCAGGATCACGGCGCCCATCGGCTGGAGGGAGACCTTCACGGCGCTCATCGAGAACGCTCCGGGGATATGCCGGACGCGCACTTCCTGCAGAAGCCGTAGATCTCGAGACGGTGGGCCGTCGGATGGAACCCGTGCCGCCGGGTCACGAGGTCCTGGAGATTCTCGATCTCCCTGTCCTCGAACTCGATGACCGTTCCGCAATGCCGGCAGACGAGATGGTCGTGGTGCGGAGAGAGATTGCTTTCGTAGCGTCGGGCCCCTTCCCCGAAATCGAGCTCCTTCGCGTATCCGAGCCGTTCGAGGAGCTTCAGCGTCCGGTACACGGTGACCGCGCCGATCCCGGGAGCGAACTCCCGGACGGAACGCGTCAGATCCTCGATCGTCACGTGCTCCCTTGACCGGAAGAAACCTTCGATGACGACCGCGCGGCTACGGCTCCTCTTGCCACCGGCGGCCAGTATCTCGCGGTCGATCCGTTCGAGGAGCCGTTTCAACGGGGGGAGATCTCTCCATTTCTGATCTTGAATTTCATTTTCAATATATCCCGGTCTCCCGCCCCCGTCAAGGCGATTCTTGTGGGTGCGACGTTCGATCGAACGAAAAACGGCCCCGGGGGGCCGTTTTTCGCGTATCCGATCCTTCGTTCCGGTTGCGTTCCTACCCCTGTCCGCCCTCCGGAGTTTTCTGGGTCTGCGCACGGGAGGCGCGGGGTTTCGCAGCCTTCGGCGCGGCCTGCTTCACTTTCCGCGCGGCCGGCCTCGATGTCTCCTTCTCCTCCTTCTTCTTCCCCGCGGCTTTCGCGGGGGCTTTCTTCGCCGCCGCCTTTTTCTTTCCCTTCGCGCCGACCTTCTTCTCCTCCGCCGGCAGATACTCGATGATCGCCATCTCGGCGCCGTCACCAACCCGGAACCCCGTCCGTACGATCCGGGTGTATCCGCCCTGCCGCCCGGCGAACCGGCCCGCCAGCGTGGCGAACAGCTTGTCGGCAGCCTTCTTGTCGGTCAGGAGGGAAAAGGCCCGGCGGCGCGCATGGAGCGTTCCGGCCTTCCCGAGGGTGATCAGACGGTCCGCGAGCGGCCGCAGCTCCTTGGCTTTCGAAACGGTGGTCTCGATCCGCTCGGCGTGAACGAGCGCGTTCATCAGGTTCCGCAGCAGCGCCTTGCGGTGCGCGGGTTTCCTTCCCAGCTTCCTGTGGTCGATTCCGTGGCGCATAAGAAATCCTCGTCCCTTCGGTTGGTCAATCCTCTTTCCGCGGCGGGCTGAACTTATCCGGGGCGAACTCGTCGATCTTCATTCCGAGCGAGAACCCCATCCCGACCAGGACATCCTTGATCTCGTTGAGGCTCTTCTTCCCGAAGTTCTTGGTCTTGAGCATTTCCTGCTCGCTTTTCTGGACAAGCTCGCCGATGTACTTGATGTCGGCGTTCTTCAGGCAATTGTAGGCGCGAACCGAGAGCTCCAGCTCTTCCACCGGTTTGTAGAGATTCTCGTTCGCCCCCCCCTCCTCGAGCCGCGCCGGCTCGTCGGGGATCTCCGCCTCGTCATCGAAATTGATGAAGATGGTCAGCTGGTCCTTCATGATCTTCGCCGCGTAGGCGACGGCGTCGGCGGGAAGGAGGGAGCCGTCGGTCCAGATCTCGAGCGTCAGTCGGTCGTAGTCGGTCTGCTGCCCGACCCGCGCGTTGGTCACCGAGAAATTGACCTTCCGGATCGGCGAAAAGATGGCGTCGATGGGAATCGTCCCGATCGGGGCGTTCTCCTCGAGGTTCCGCTCGGCCGGGACATAGCCCTTCCCCATCCGGACGGTCATCTCCATGCGCAGCTTCGCATTCGCGGAGAGCTCGGCGATGTGGTGATCCCGGTTGAGGATCTCCACCATCGGGTCCGGGGAGATGTCGGAGGCCTTTACCCGGCGGGGCCCCTTCGCCTCCAGCACGAGCGTGCGCTGCTCCGGCGAATGCATCCGGAGGCGGACCTCCTTGAGGTTGAGGACGACGTCGGTGACGTCCTCCACAACCCCCGTCATCGTGGAGAACTCGTGCTGCACCCCCTCGATGCGGACCGAGGTGATGGCGCCGCCCTGCAGGGAGGACAGGAGGATCCTGCGAAGGGCGTTTCCGAGGGTGGTTCCGAAACCCCGCTCGAGGGGCTCGGCCACGAATTTCCCGTAATTGAACGTCGCCGTGTCGGTCTGGATCTCGATGCGGCGCGGCTTGATCATCTGTTTCCAGTTTCGCTGAAACATGCGTCCCCCTTCTCCTGCCCCCAAAGAGTCTTACTTCGAATAGAGCTCGACGATCAACTGTTCCTGGATCGGCTCCTGGATGTCCGCCCGGGACGGCAGCGTCCTGATCTTCCCGCGGAAACTGTCGCGCTCGAGCTCGAGCCAGGGCGGAATCCCCTTTCGGACCACGGCGTCGAGCGACTCGTTCACGTTCGGGATTTTCCGGCTCTTTTCGCGCAGTTCGAGGACATCTCCCGAACGGACGAGGAAGGACGGGATGTTCACCTTCTTCCCGTTCACGAGGAAGTGCCCGTGCCGAACGATCTGCCGGCTTTCCCGGCGGGTCGGGGCGAAACCGAGTTTGTAGGCGACGCTGTCCAGGCGGCGCTCGAGGAGGATCAGCAGGTTTTCGCCCGTCTTCCCCTTCATGCGGTCCGCCTTCTCGAAATAGTTGCGGAACTGGCGCTCCAGCAGACCGTAGATCCGCTTCGCCTTCTGCTTCTCCCGCAGCTGGACACCGTAGTCGCTATGCTTCGGGCGCCGCTGGCCGTGCTGACCGGGCGGGTAGCCTCTCCTTTTGATGGCGCACTTGTCGGTGAAGCATCGATCTCCCTTGAGGTAGAGTTCGATCCCTTCCCGACGACAGAGCCTGCAGACGGCCTCACGATACCTTGCCAAAGAAAATGTCCTCCTTGTCCCGTTGGGTTGCGGTGGTCAGACGCGACGGCGCTTCGGCGGCCGGCATCCGTTGTGCGGGATCGGCGTCACGTCCCGGATGAAATTCACCTTCAGCCCGGAGGCCTGCAGCGACCGAAGCGCGGCCTCGCGGCCTGAACCGGGTCCCTTGATGTGAACCGTCACGGTGTTCACGCCGCTGTCCATCGCCTTTTTCGCGACTTCCTCGGCGGCCACGGTGGCGGCGAACGGAGTGCTCTTCCTCGACCCCTTGAACCCCTTCGCGCCCGCGCTCGCCCACGCGAGGGTGTTGCCGTCCGGATCGGTGATCGTGATGATCGTGTTGTTGAAGGTCGCCTGGATGTGGGCCACCCCTACCGGCACGTTCCGGCGGACCTTCCTCTTGCCTTTCTTTTTCGGCGTTGCCATCGTTCCTCCGCACCCGCCCCGCGGCGGGGGTTGTCGCCGGCCGGATCAGCCGTCCTTATTTCTTCGTGGCTTCCTTCTTCTTCGCGACGGCGCCCTTGCGCGGACCCTTCCGGGTCCGGGCGTTCGTGTGGGTACGCTGACCTCGCGCCGGCAGCCCCTTGCGGTGCCGAAGCCCCCGGTATGCCCCGAGGTCCATCAGTCGCTTGATGTTCATCGATATTTCCTTGCGAAGGTCCCCCTCGACGCGGTAACCGGCGTCGATCACGTCCCGGATCCGGGCGACCTGGTCCTCGCCCAGCGTGCTCGTCCGCAGATCCGGCGAGACGCGGGCCTCCTCGAGAATCTTCATCGCGGAGGTCGGGCCGATCCCGTAGATGTACGTAAGGGCGGTCCCGATCTTCTTCGTCTTCGGAATGTCCACTCCCGCTATGCGTGCCAACCGACTCCTCCTTGGTCCGATCTGTTGCGGCGTCTGCTCCAGCGCGTCTATCCCTGGCGCTGCTTGTGCTTCGGGTTCTCGCAGATCACCCGGACGACGCCTTTCCGGCGGATGACCTTGCACTTGACGCAAATCTTGCGCACCGACGGTCTTACTTTCATCCTCGTCCCCTTTTCACTTCGATCGGTAGGTGATCCGGCCCCGCGTCAGGTCGTACGGCGTCAACTGAACGGTCACCCGATCCCCCGGCAGGATCTTTATGAAGTGCATCCGCATCTTGCCGGAGATGTGAGCGAGCACCCTCATCTTGTTGTCGAGCTCCACCCGGAACATGGCATTCGGCAACGGCTCGATCACCGTGCCCTCGATTTCTATCGCCTCTTCTTTTGCCATATTCCTTTTTGCATCCGAATAGATATTACAAAATATATCAAGGAAGACTTAATATTCGATGGCCGTCTTCGGTGACGGCCACCGTGTGTTCGAAATGGGCCGATCGGCTTCCGTCCCGCGTCACGACCGTCCACCCGTCCGCGAGGACCTTCACAGGCCATCCCCCGGCGTTCACCATCGGCTCGATGGCCAGGACCATCCCCGGCATCAGTTTCGGACCGACCCCCCGCCTGCCGAAGTTCGGGATCTGCGGCTGCTCGTGAAGCGACCTCCCGATCCCGTGTCCGACGAAGTCGCGAACCACCGAGAACCCTTCGGCTTCGACCGTCTCCTGCACGGCCGCCGATACGTCGCCCAGACGGTTTCCTGGCCGAACCTCGTCGACCCCCGCCGCGAGCGACCGCTCCGTCGCCGCGAGAAGCCGGGAGGAAACACCGTTCACCGTCCCCACGGGAAAGGTCATGGCGGAATCCCCGTAGAATCCGTCCCGCACGATCCCGAAATCGATGCTCAGAATGTCGCCCTCCCGCACGATCCGGTCCTTCGTCGGGATCCCATGCACCACCTCTTCGTTGATCGAGGTGCAAAGATGCGCCGTGTATCCCATGTATCCCTTGAAGGCGCTTCTCACGCCGTTCCGGTGGATGAACCGGTCGGCGAACAGCTCGAGGTCCCACGTGCTGGCCCCGGGGAGAACCAACGACCTCACTTCCTCAAAGAACCTGCCTACGACGGCGCCCGCGCGCCGCATCACCTCGATCTCGTGAGGCGACTTTACGAGAATCATCCCTTAGGAGGTTAGCCTCCTCACCGCAGGATCTTCACGATCCCGGCGAAGATGGCGTCGATCTCGCCGGAAGCCATCACGGACCGGATTTTCCCCGTGTTTCTGTAATAATCGAGCAACGGAGCGGTGGCCTTATTATAGTTGGCCAACCGGTTCTTGATCGTCTCTTCCTTGTCGTCGTCCCGCTGGATCAGGGCGGTTCCGCACTTGTCGCACTTCCCCTCCGCCTTGGGCGGGTTGAACGTGACGTGGTACATCGCCCCGCAACCCGCGCAGGTTCGGCGTCCACACAGGCGTTCCATCAGCTCGTTCTGGTCGACCTCGAGCGAGAGGACGAAGCGGATCTCCTTCCCCAGCTCCTTCGCCACCCGGTCGAGCGCCTCGGCCTGCGGGATCGTCCGCGGAAATCCGTCGAGAATGAATCCCTTTCCGCAATCGGGCTCCGCGAGACGCTCCTTGACGATCCCGATGACCACCTCGTCGGGGACCAGCCCGCCCGCGTCCATGAACGCCTTCGCCTGTTTCCCGAGGGGCGTCCCGCCCTTTACCGCCGCCCGGAGCATGTCCCCGGTGGAGATCTGCGGGATGGCGAACTCCTGGGTCAACTTCTTGGCCTGGGTGCCTTTCCCCGCGCCGGGGGGCCCCAGAAGAATGATTCCCATCATCGGCTTATCCCCTCCTCCCCTTCATCTGTCCTTTCTTGAGGAACCCTTCGTAATGACGCGTGATCAGGTGCGACTCGATCTGCTGGACCGTGTCCATCGCGACGCCAACCACGATCAGAAGCCCCGTTCCGCCGAAATAGAAGGGTACGTTGAAGCGGGCGATGAGGATGCTTGGCAGGACGCAGATGACGGACACGTAGATCGCGCCGCCCAGTGTGATCCGCGTCAGGATCTTGTCGATGTACTCCGCCGTCTTCTTTCCGGGTCGGATCCCCGGGACGAACCCCCCGTACTTCTTCATGTTGTCCGCGACGTCGACCGGATTGAACGTCACCGCCGTGTAGAAGTAGCAGAAGAAGATGATGAAGGCGACGAAGAGCACCTCGTAGCCGACCCGTCCCGGCGTCAGGGCGTCGGAGATCGTCCGCGTGATCGGGTGCTTGATGAAGCTGGCGATCGTCGCGGGGAAGAGCAGGATGGAGGAGGCGAAGATCGGCGGAATGACGCCGGCCGTGTTCACCTTCAGCGGCAGGTGGGTGCTCTGCCCCCCGTAGACTTTCCGCCCGACGATCCTGCGCGCGTACTGCACAGGGATCCTCCGGTGCGCCCGCTCGAAATAGATGATGACGGCGACGACGGCGACCATGAGCGCCAGCAGGAACAGCGCGGAGAAGATGTTCATTTCCCCCGTGCGGACCAGGGTGACCGTCCGGACCAGGCCGCTCGGGAACCGCGCCACGATGCCGGCGAAGATGATGAGCGAGATCCCGTTGCCGATCCCGCGCTCCGTGATCTGTTCGCCCAGCCACATGAGGAACGCCGTCCCCGAGGTGAGGGTGATGACCGTCATGACCCGGAACGCCCACCCCGGGTGGTAGACGACGGATCCCGCTCCCGCGGAAACGCTTTCCAGCCCGACGGCGATCCCCATCCCCTGGATGACGGAGAGGACGATCGTGCCGTACCGGGTGTATTGGGTGATCTTCCGCCTCCCGAGCTCGCCTTCCTTGGAGAGCTTCTCGAGCTGCGGGATGACGACCGTCAGCAGCTGAAGGATGATCGAGGAGCTGATATACGGCATGATGCCGAGGGTGAAGATGGAAAAGCGCGCGAGCGCCCCCCCGGAGAACATGTCGATCAGGCCGAATAGGGTCCCCGCCTGGCTTTCGAACACCGCCTTGAGCGCGAGGTTGTCGATCCCCGGCGTGGGGATGTGGATCCCGATCCGGTAGACGACGAGCAGGAGCCCCGTGACGAGGATTCGGCGCTTGAGCTCCGGTACCCGCGTGATGTTCTGGAAGCCGCCGAACACCGGTTCAGACCTCCACGGTCCCGCCGGCGGCGACGACCTTCGCGACGGCGGACTTGCTGGCCCGGTCGACCTTCACGGTGAGCCTCCGGGTGACCTCGCCGTTTCCGAGAAGCTTGACGCCGCCCGGGCAGGCGCCTTTCAACAGGCCCTCCCGCCGAAGCGCCTCGGCGTCGACGACGGAGCCCGCCGCGAACCGGTTCAGTTCCTTCACGTTGACGACGTCCATCTCTTCGCGGAAGACGTTGACGAACCCCCGCTTCGGCAGCCGGCGCTGGAGGGGCATCTGTCCGCCTTCGTAGCCGGGTTTCGTCCCGCCGCCGCTGCGCGCCTTGAGCCCCTTGTTCCCCTTGCCGGAGGTCTTCCCGAGCCCGGAGCCTTCGCCCCTGCCGACGCGCCTGCGCGCGCTTTTCGCCCCTTTTGCGGGGCGGAGATCCGTGAGTTTCATGACGTCTCTCCCACCTCTTCCGCCTTGACGAGGAACCTGACCTTTTCAACCATCCCGCGGATCTCCGGCGTGTCCATCCGGACGACGGGACGGTTCAACCGGGTGATCCCGAGTCCCTGAACGACCTTGCGGTGGTATGCGGTTCTTCCGCTCAATCCCCGCAGGAGGGTGATGCGCAGTTTGCCGCTCATGCCGTCGCCTCTTCCTCTCTCGGACCCCGGACCGCCAGGATCTCTGCCGCGGTCCGCAACTGGGAAAGCCCCTCGATCGTCGCCTTCACGAGGTTATGGGGATTGTTGCTCCCCAAAGATTTCGTCAGGATGTTCGAGATCCCGCTGGACTCGATCACGGCGCGGACTCCGCCGCCCGCGATGACGCCGGTCCCCGGTGAGGCGGGACGGATGATGACCTTCGCGGCGCCGAACTCGCCGGTCACCCCGTGCGGGATGGTGCCGTCCACCAGCGGAACCACGATCAGCGAACGCTTGGCGTTCTGCACCGCCTTGCGGATCGCGTCGGGAACCTCGTTCGCCTTTCCGAGACCCGTCCCGACGTGCCCGTTGGCGTCGCCGACGACGACGACCGCGCTGAAGGAGAAGCGGCGTCCGCCCTTCACGACCTTGGCTACGCGGCTGATGTGCACGACGCGGTCCTTCAAATCAAGCCCTTCCGGATCGACTCTTTTCAAGCCTTCCTCCCCGTCCCCTCGCGAACGTTTGCGCTCATTGTCAGAACACCAACCCGGATTCGCGGGCTCCGTCCGCCAGGGCCTTGATCCGTCCATGATAGAGGAACCCGTTCCGGTCGAACACCACCTGCTGGATGTTTTTCTCAAGTGCCTTTTTCCCGATCCACTGCCCCACCTTCTTCGCGGCGCCGCTCTTGTCGAGATCGACGATCTCGGCCCGGAGATCCGGGGAGAGGGTGGACGCCGCCAGGATGGTCGACCCCGTGGAGTCGATCACCAACTGGGCGTAGATATGCTTCGCGCTGCGGAAGACGGACAGCCGCGGGCGTTGCTCTGTACCGAAGATCCGCTTGCGGATCCGGCCTTTCCGGTTCTGTCGTGCGGTTTCCCGCTGGTTTTTCTGGCTCATGATGTCCCGATCCCCATCGTAAGGAATTGCGCGTCGTCCACTACTTGCCCGCCGCCTTCCCGACCTTCTTGATCAGCCGTTCGCCCCGGTAACGGATTCCCTTGTTCTTGTAAACGTCCGGCTTCCGGAGGTTCCGGACGCGGGCAGCCGTTTCCCCGAGAAGTTCCTTGTCGAACCCGCTCAGCCTGATCACGGTGTTCGATTCGACCTGCGCGGTCACTCCCTGCGGCAGGGGGAAAACGACCGGGTGGGAGTACCCCAGCGCGAGGTGAAGCGCGCCGCCCCTGGACTCGGCCTTGTATCCCACGCCGACGATCTCCAGGATTCGCTGGAAGCCGTCGGTTACTCCCTGCACCATGTTGGCAAGGATCGTCCGGTACATTCCGTAGAGGTTCCCGGCGTCCTTGTCGAGAAGGACGACCGTCGCCGTTCCATCCTTCACTTCCACGGCCACCTTCGCAGGGATCGGTCGGGCAAGCCGCCCGTTCTTCCCGGAGACGGTCAACACCCCGTCCACGGTTTCCACCTTGACTCCGGCGGGAAGGATCACTGGTCTTTTACCGATTCTCGACATCGTTTCGCTCCTCGTTGGAAAGAACCCGGAAAACCCCTACCAGATTTCGCAGAGCAGCTCGCCGCCGATCGATAGCTTCTTCGCCTTCTCCCCGGTCATGACGCCTCGCGACGTGGAGACGATGGCGATCCCGAACCCGTTCTTCACCGTCGGGATCTCGTCCTTCGTGACATAGAGACGCCGTCCCGGCCGGCTCATCCGGCGAATCCCCTTGATGGCGTATCCCGTATCCGGGGCCGATTTCAGAACGATGCGGAGGCGGCTCGTGTTTTTTTCGGTCACGACCCGGTATCCCTTGATGAACCCTTCCTCCTTGAGGATCTGCGTGATTCCCTGAAGGATGTTCGTCGAGGGGATCTCCATCTGCTCAAAGCGCGCCTGCTGGGCATTCCGCAGCCGCGCCAGCAGGTCCGAAACGTGATCGTTGTTCGCCATTGCCATATTCATCTCCCCTACCAGCTCGCCTTGGTCACGCCGGGCAGCTCCCCCCGAAGGGCGAGCTGCCGCAGGCAGATCCGGCACAGCTGGAACTTCCGGTAGAAAGCGCGCGGCCTGCCGCAGCGCGGACACCGGTTGTATCCACGGACGGCGAATTTCGGCGTCCGCTTCGACTTGGCGATGATCGATTTCTTGGCCAACGTCTGCTCTCCTCTCTTGCCGGGGGCTTACGCCCGGAAGGGAATCCCCACGAGCCGCAACAGCTCGAGGCCTTCCTCGTCGGTCCGGGCCGTGGTCACGATGGTGATGTTCATGCCGCGGATCTTGTCGATCTTGTCGTAATTCACTTCGGGGAACATGATCTGTTCCTTGATCCCGAGGGTATAGTTGCCGCGCCCGTCGAAACCCCGCGGGGAAACTCCCTTGAAGTCGCGCACGCGGGGGAGGGCGATCGCGATCAGCTTGTCGAGAAAGTGGTACATCCGGTCCCTCCGCAGCGTGACCATGACGCCGATGGGAACCCCTTCCCGCAGCTTGAAGTTCGCGATGCTTTTGCGAGCCTTGGTCACCACGGGCTTCTGCCCCGTGATGATGGCGATCTCGTCGGCGGCCGTCTCGATCACCTTTACGTTTTCGATCGCGTCGCCGAGCCCCATGTTCACGACGATCTTGGAGAGCCTTGGCACCTGCATCACGTTCCGGTACCCGAACTTCGCCTTCAGCCTGGGAAGGATCTCCGCCTTGTACTGTTCCTGCAATCTCGCCATTTCCGATCACCCCCATCCGCCGTTCCGGCGGAGGTATCCATTCACTTCTTTTTGGCTTCCAGGACGTCCCCGCACCGCTTGCAGACGCGGTTGCGCTTCCCCTCCCCGTCGACCGCCATCGCGATCCGGGTCGGCTTGTTGCATTTGTCGCACATGACGAGAACGTTGGAGTAGGAAAGCGGCGCCTCCTTCTCGACGATACCGCCCTGGGGGGTCGTCTTCCCGGGCTTCGTGTGCCGCTTCACCATGTTCAGTTTCTCGACGAATACCCTGGCCTTCTCGCGGTCGACCTTGAGAACCCGGCCGACCTTCCCTTTTTCCCGTCCGGCGATCACCTTGACGATGTCGTTCTTGCGGATCTGCGTTTTGTTCGCGGATTCCATTCCGCCCCTCCGGCTCACAGGACTTCCGGCGCCAGGGAGATGATCTTCATGTACTTCCTGGCGCGCAGCTCGCGGGCGACGGGTCCGAAAATGCGGGTCCCGATCGGTTCCCCCTGGGGATTCACGAGAACGGCGGAGTTCTGGTCGAAGCGAAGGAAGCTTCCGTCGGCCCGGCCGATCTCCTTCACGGTCCGGACGACGACCGCCTTGTGGACGTCCCCCTTTTTCACCTTGCCGTTGGGGATCGCCTCCTTGACGCTCACGACGATGATGTCCCCGACACCGGCGTACCGGCGCCGGCTGCCGCCGAGCACCTTGATGCAGCAAAGACGCTTCGCACCCGAGTTGTCGGCAGCGTCGAGCATGGTTTGCATCTGGATCATTTCATTTTCTCCGCCGGAATTTGTCGGCTCACTGCGTGGCGATGCGTTCGATCAGGCGGACGACGCGCCATCGCTTGTCCTTGCTCATCGGCCGGGTCTCGACGATCTCGACGCGGTCGCCGATCCGGAACTCGTTCTTCTCGTCGTGCGCCTTGAAGTTGACGCGGCGCCTCACGTATTTCTTGTATACGTCGTGCGGCACCAGGCGCTCCACACGGACGACCACGGTCTTGTCCATCTTGTCGCTGATGACCGTCCCCACCTTCCTTTTCCGCGCACCGCGGGCTTCCATCGCACCCTCCGCCGTCATGTCAGTTCGCCTTCCCTTCCGTCTTCGCGTGGAGGAACGTCACGACGCGGGCGAGGTCCCTGCGCCGGTTCCGGATCAGCATCTTGTTGTCGAGCGCCGTCGCGGCACGCTTCATCTTCAGACGGAAGATCTCGTCGCGCAGCTCCCGCTCCTTCTGGCGGAGTTCCTCCGGGCCGAGTTCCCGCACATCCTTTGTCTTCATTGCCGTCTATGCCTCTCTGGACAGGAATGTCGTATGGATCGGGAGCTTGTGAGCCGCCAGGCGGAACGCCTCCCGCGCCGTAGCCTCGTCGACTCCCTCGATCTCGTAGAGAACGCGTCCCGGGCGGACCACGGCAACCCACTCCTCGGGCGCGCCCTTCCCCTTCCCCATCCGGGTTTCCGCCGCTTTTTTCGTGATCGGCTTGTCGGGAAAAATCCGGATCCAGATCTTCCCGCCGCGCTTGATGAAGCGCGTCATCGCGATGCGCGCCGATTCGATCTGCCGGGAGGTGATCCATGCGGCGTCGGTCGCCTTTACGCCGAAATCGCCGAAGTTGAGCGTGTTCCCGGACTGTGCCTTTCCCCGGCGGCGGCCCTTCATCTGCTTGCGGAACTTGACCCGTTTGGGGGCGAGCATGATTCCCGTTCTCCTATTCGTTGGTGGCGGGGGAAGTGGGCGCCTTCGGCAGCACCTCGCCCTTGTAGATCCAGACCTTCACCCCGATGATCCCGTAGGTGGTGCGCGCCTCCGAGAAACCGTAGTCGATGTCGGCCCGCAGAGTGTGAAGGGGCACCCGCCCTTCCCGGTACCACTCGGTACGGGACATCTCGGCGCCGCCGAGGCGGCCGGAGACCTGGATCTTGATCCCCTTGGCGCCCAGCTTCATCGAGGAAAGGACGGTCTTCTTCATGGCGCGGCGGAAAGCGACACGCCGCTCCAGCTGCATCGCCACGTTTTCCGCGGTCAGTTGCCCGTCCGTCTCCGGGCGGCGGATTTCGATGATGTTGATCGACACTTCCTTCGGCGTCAGCTTCTGGATCTCCTTCTTCAGGTTTTCGATCTCGGCGCCCTTCTTGCCGATCACGATCCCGGGACGGGCCGTGGCGATCAGAACGTTGACGCGGTTGCTGCGCCGCTCGATCTCGATCGAGGAGACTCCAGCGTGGTTCAGGCGGGCCTTGACGAAGCCGCGGATGCGCAGGTCCTCCTGCAGTTGCGATGCGTACTCCTTTTCGGAGTACCAGCGCGATCGCCAGGTCCGGATGGATACCAGTCGAAATCCGTAAGGGTGTGTCTTCTGTCCCAAAATCCGCCTCCTGTTAGCGGTTAGATACGGCTATTGCCTGCCCCGGCATTCCCTGTATCCGCCAGGCATAAAATGGTTCGCGCGATTTTATGCCTCGTCGAGCACGATCGTTATGTGACTGGTCCGCCGCTTGTACTTGTGGGCCCTTCCCATCGGCGCCGGACGAAACCGCTTCTGCGAGGACCCCTGGTTCACGCACGCGCTCTTCACGTAGAGCGTCCCGACGTCGATCACGCCGGTCTGCCCGGCGTTGGCGATCGCCGAATCGAGGACTTTTTTCACGGTCACGGCGGCGGCCTTGTTCGCGAGGGCGAGGATCGTCCGTGCCTCGGAAATCTTCTTCCCGCGGATCAGGTCCACCACGAGGCGCGCCTTCCTCGGGGAGATGCGCATGAACTTGGCCGTCGCGGTCGCTTCCATCTGCTGCTCTCCTTCTCCCTACTTCTTGATCTTGGCCTTCCGGTCTCCCGAGTGGCCATGGAACGTCCGCGTGGGCGAGAACTCGCCGAACTTGTGGCCCACCATGTTCTCCGTAACGAAGACGGGCATGAACTTCCGCCCGTTGTGCACGGCGAACGTGTATCCCACCATCGCGGGAGTGATGGTCGAGCGCCGGGACCAGGTCTTGATGATCTTCTTGTCGCCGGTTTCGACGGCCTTGTTCAGCTTCCGTGCCAGGCCTTCCTCCACGTACGGTCCCTTCTTGATGGATCGCCCCACGTCGAAACCCCTTTTCCTTTATTTTCCGCGCCGCTTGACGATGTACTTGTCGGTCGACGGGTTTTTCCGCGTCTTGTATCCCTTCGTCGGCTTCCCCCACGGTGTGCAGGGATGCCGGCCTCCGGAGGATCGGCCCTCACCGCCGCCGTGCGGATGGTCGACGGGGTTCATGACGACGCCCCGGACCGTCGGGCGGACACCTTTCCAGCGGTTGCGGCCCGCCTTGCCGATCGACACCTTTTCATGGTCGACGTTCCCGACCTGCCCGATCGTCGCCATGCACTCGATGAAGACGAGGCGGACCTCCCCGGAGGCCAGGCGCAGGTGCGCGTACGCGCCCTCCTTGGCCAGGATCTGCGCGACCGAACCGGCGGAACGGGCGATCTGGCCCCCCTTCCCGACCTTGAGCTCGATGTTGTGCACGAGCGTCCCGACCGGGATGTTCCGGATCGGGAGGGCGTTCCCGGGCTTGATGTCGGCGCCGGCGCCCGAAAGAATCGTGTCTCCGACGGAAATACCGACCGGGCAGAGGATGTACCGCTTCTCCCCGTCCGCGTAGTTCAGCAGCGCGAGACGCGCGGACCGGTTCGGGTCGTATTCGATGGCCGCGACGGTCGCCGGAACGTCTTTCTTGTTTCTCTTGAAGTCGACGATCCGGTACTTCCGCTTGTGACCGCCGCCGCGGTGCCACACCGTGATCTCTCCGAGATTGTTCCTCCCGCCGCTCCCGGAAAGACTCTCGGTCAGCGCGCGTTCGGGCTTCTTCTTCGTCAGATCGTCCATGATGAGGGCGGTCATGCCCCTTCGCCCGGGGGAGGTCGGCTTGTAGTTCCGGATGCCCATCGCAGTCTCTCCTTGAAAGTAGGGCGCGTGCGCCGCGCCCGTCAGACGCCTTCGAAGAACTCGATCTTGTCGCCCGCCTTCAGCACGACCACGGCCTTCTTCCAGCCCGGCCGAAGCCCGACGGTGCGGCCGCGGCGCTTCACCTTGCCGGCGACGTTCATCGTGCGGACGTCGTCGACCTTCACCTTGAACATCTTCTCCACGGCCTCGCGGACTTCCTTCTTGTTGGCGCGCTTGTCGACGGCGAACAGGACCGCGTTGGACATCGCCTTCAGCGAGGTCGCCTTTTCGGTGATCAACGGCCGCTTGATGACGTCGGATAGATTCATTTCGCCAGCACCTCGGTGATTTTCTCGAGAGCCGCGCCGGTCAGCACGAGCTGGTCGTACGACAGGATGTCGTACACGTTCAACGCCTTGGCGGGGAGGGTCTTGAACGCCTTGAGGTTGCGGACGCCGAGGGCCAGGTTTTCGGGCTTCCCGTCGACGACGATCAGCGCGTCGCGGAGACCGAGCGCGGACGCGACCTTGAGGAATTCCTTCGTCTTCGGGAACGGGAGGGAGAGGTCGTCCACGAGGACGATCTTGTTCTCGAGCGCCTTGGCGCTGAGGGCGCTGCGCAGAGCCGCCTTCATCTCCTTCCGGTTCACCTTCCCGTCGTACTTCCGGGGATGGGGTCCGAATACGGTGCCGCCCCCGCGCAGGAGCGGCGAGCGGGACGTTCCCATGCGGGCGCGCCCGGTCCCCTTCTGGCGGAACGGCTTCTTTCCCCCGCCGGAAACGTCCTTGCGGGTTTTCGTGTCGTGCGTCCCCGCCCGGGCGGCCGCCAGCTTGGCCGTCACAACGTGGTGCATCAGGTGCGTCTTCACCTCGGCGCCGAAAATGGAATCGGGAAGCTCGACGGTCCCGGTTCCCTTCCGTTCCTTGTTCACCATCTCCACGGTTGCCATTTCACTCTCCTCGCCTTACGCCGGTTTCTTCACGGCCCGGCGTATGAAGACCAGGCTGTTCTTCGCACCGGGAACAGCGCCGCGGACGAGCAGAAGATTCTTCTCGGGCTCCACCCCGACCACCCGCAGGTTGAGGATCGTGACCCGCTCGTTCCCGTACTGGCCCGCCATCTTCATGTTCTTGATGACGCGCGAGGGGTACGCCGACGCGCCGATGGATCCGGGGGCCCGATGGAACATGGACCCGTGGGTCGCGCGCCCGCCCTTGAAGTTCCATCGCTTGATGACGCCCATGAAGCCGCGGCCCTTGCTGTGGCCCATCACGTCGACGACGTCTCCTTCCTTGAAGATGTCGACCTTGATCTCGGCGCCGATGTCCAGCGGTGCGGCCGCCTCGACCCGGATCTCCTGGAGGGCGCTGAACGCGCCCTTGCCGGCCTTCTGGAAGTGCCCCAGCATCGGCTTGCCGACCTTGCCGGCCTTCGTCTGCCGGAATCCGATCTGCACGGCGTCGTACCCGTCGGTCCTCGCGGTCTTCCGCTGTATCACCGTGCACGGGCCGGCCTCGATCACGGTGACCGGGATGACTTTCCCCTCCGTGTCGAACACCTGGGACATGCCCAGTTTCTTCCCCAATATTCCGGTCGTCATGGTTTGCCCCTGCTTCCGTTCTCGGTCGTTTTCGTCGTTCCGGTCAGAGCTTGATCTCGACTTCGACCCCGGCGGGCAGATCGAGCTTCATCAGGGCGTCGATCGTCGCGCCGGGAGGCTCGTGGATGTCGAGGAGGCGCTTGTGGGTGCGGATCTCGAACTGTTCCCGGCTCTTCTTGTCCCCGTGGGGGGACCGGTTGACCGTGAAGCGCTCGATATGGGTCGGAAGGGGAATCGGCCCCGCGACCTTGGCGCCCGTCTGCCGCGCCTTTTCGACGATGTCGCCGGTCGCCTTGTCCAGAAGCCTGGAATCGAAGGCTTTCAGCCGGATCCGTATCTTCTGGTGCTCTATCGCCACGTCGGTGTCCCCCCTTGACCTTTCCTTGCCCTACTCGATGATTTCCGAGACGACGCCGGCGCCCACGGTCCGACCGCCCTCGCGGATCGCGAACCGAAGCTCCTTCTCCATCGCCACCGGTGTGATCAGCTCGACCGACATCTGGATGTTGTCGCCGGGCATCACCATCTCGACGCCCTCGGGCAGCGTCCCCACCCCCGTCACGTCCGTCGTCCGGAAGTAGAACTGCGGACGGTACCCGTTGAAAAACGGCGTGTGGCGACCCCCCTCCTCCTTCGTCAGGACGTACGCCGACGCCTTGAACTTCTTGTGCGGAGTGATCGACCCCGGCTTCGCCAACACCTGCCCGCGCTCCACGTCGTCCTTCTTCGTCCCGCGAAGCAGCACCCCGATGTTGTCCCCCGCCTGCCCCTGGTCCAACAGCTTGCGGAACATCTCCACGCCCGTGGCCACCGTCTTCTGCGTGTCCCGCAACCCGATGATCTCCACCTCGTCCCCGACCTTCACCACCCCGCGCTCCACCCGACCCGTCACCACCGTCCCGCGACCCGAAATCGAGAAGACGTCCTCCACCGCCATCAGGAACGGCTTGTCGATCGCGCGCTCCGGCATCGGAATGTACGAGTCGATCGCCTCCATCAACTCGTAAATGCACTTGCACTTCTCGCAGCCGTCCTTCCCGCAACCGCACTCCAGAGCCTTCAACGCGCTCCCCCGGATGATCGGGGTCTTGTCCCCGGGAAATTCGTACTTGCTCAGCAACTCCCGAACCTCCAGCTCCACCAGGTCCAGAAGCTCCGGATCGTCCACCATGTCCACCTTGTTCAAAAACACCACGATGTACGGAACCCCGACCTGACGCGCCAACAGGATGTGCTCCCGCGTCTGGGGCATCGGACCGTCCGCCGCGGAAACCACCAGGATCGCACCGTCCATCTGCGCCGCGCCCGTGATCATGTTCTTGATGTAGTCCGCATGGCCCGGGCAGTCCACGTGCGCGTAATGACGGTTCTTCGTCTGGTACTCCACGTGCGCCGTCGCGATCGTGATCCCGCGCTCCCGCTCCTCCGGAGCCTTGTCGATCTGGTCGAAGGCGACGAAATCCGCCAGGCCCCGGGTCGCCAATACCTTCGTGATCGCCGCCGTCAGCGTCGTCTTCCCGTGATCCACGTGACCGATCGTCCCGACGTTCACGTGCGGCTTCGTGCGCTCGAACTTCTGCTTGGACATGTGTGCGTC
>Ga0326597_10000837_pt1 | contig 52282 bp, 42 predicted proteins | sample RVTome_12_FD_203789 | JGI IMG/M metagenome (GOLD analysis project Ga0326597, IMG submission 203789) | Soil microbial communities from uranium-contaminated site in the Upper Colorado River Basin, Wyoming, United States - RVT100D185 | ecosystem: Environmental > Terrestrial > Soil > Contaminated >... | reverse complement strand
CCGGCGGCGATTATGGGCGTGGACGCCATTAAGTTCTTAGACCGAGCCGATGAGATGGCGATTGCTTGCTCATCCTGCCTCCCGGCCGAGGATAATCCCGGAGTGGTATTGGGCGCGATCTTGGGAGCCCTCGCCAAACACGGGCGCGATAAAGTAACGCTCGTAACGTCGCCTGGCATCCGCGGCTTCGGCGCGTGGCTGGAGCAGTTACTGGCAGAGTCGACGGGCAAAGATGGCAAAGGACTAATCCCGGTGGATCAGGAGCGATTAGGTCCGCCGGAGGTATACGGCGCGGATCGACTGTTCGTTTATGTCAGATTGGATTCCGAGCCCGATTCATCGCAGGATGCGGCGGTCGAAGCCCTCGAACGGGCTGGTCAGCCTGTGGTTCGTATTCCAGTCGCCGACATATACGATTTGGGCAAGGAGTTTTTCCGCTGGGAGATAGCAACGGCGGTGGCGGGATCAATCATGGGCATTAACCCTTTCAACCAACCGGATGTGGAGGCAAGCAAAGTGGCGACGCAAAAACTGACGGCTGAATATGAAAAGGCCGGGTCGCTGCCGCTTGAAGCCGCGATTCTGGAGGACAGTGGAATCAAAGTATTCACCGATGAGAAAAATGCCGCAGCGCTGGCAAAGGCTGCGGGAAGCGATAAGTCAATCGCCGGGTATCTCCGGGCGCACCTGAAGCGACTTAAGCCCGGCGACTACTTCGCGCTTCTGGCATACCTCGAAATGAACGCCGTGCATGAAGAGTGGCTCGATAAGATACGTCTCGCTGTTCGGGACAAGAAAGGCGTGGCGACATGTATGGGATTTGGCCCGCGCTTCCTGCACTCGACAGGACAGGCCTATAAGGGCGGCCCGAACACCGGAGTGTTTTTGCAAATCACATGCGGCGATACATCGGACATGCCCGTGCCAGGGCAGAAATATACCTTTGGTGTTGTCAAGGCGGCGCAGGCAGGGGGGGACTTTCGAGTGTTGGCGGAGCGCAAGCGCCGCGCTCTGCGGGTTCATCTGGGTGCTGACGTCCAGGCAGGTTTGGCAACACTTCAAGCGGCAATCAGACAAGCTTTGGCATAGCGGACCGTTCATCTCCTGTCTTCACTGGTTGAGTTGACCGGGGACAACGTAATTTTAGCTGATCGCTGAAGGAGCGAGAGCTTTTTGACGAAAGGGAGTGACGAATATGCAACTGGGCATGATCGGTTTGGGAAGAATGGGCGGCAACATGGCGGAGCGGCTGTTACAAGGAGCGCACCAGCTAATCAGCTATGACCGCAGTCCCGAGGCCACTCAGCGCGTGGTAGAGAAAGGCGCGGTGGGCGCCCGTTCGTTGGCGGATTTTGTCCACCAGCTCGCGCTGCCGCGATCCGTCTGGCTCATGGTTCCGGCCGGAGATCCGATCGATCAGACTCTTGAACAGCTACTACCCCAGCTCTCGAAAGGCGATATCGTAATCGACGGAGGAAACTCCTACTACAAAGACTCGATCCGGCGCGCGGAAAAACTCAAACAGAGCGGCATTCATTTCGTCGACGTGGGCACGAGCGGCGGGATCTGGGGGCTAAAAGTCGGCTACTGTATGATGATCGGCGGCGAGCCGGAGATTTTTGCCCAGCTCGAGCCGCTGTTTCAGACGTTGGCGCCCAAAGACGGCTACGCCTATGTTGGCCCCAGCGGCGCCGGCCACTTCGTCAAGATGATCCATAACGGCATCGAATACGGCATGCTGCAAGCGTACGGCGAGGGCTTCGAACTGCTTCGTTCTTCCGACTTCGATCTCGATCTGGGAAAGATCTCTCATCTATGGAACCAGGGTAGCGTGGTGCGCTCCTGGCTCCTCGAACTGGCGGAAAACGCATTCCAAAAGGACCCGCAGCTGTCTTCGATCCGCGGCTATGTGGAAGACTCCGGCGAGGGGCGCTGGACGGTGTTGGAGGCAATTGAGAAAAATGTTCCCGCCTCCGTTTTGATGCTGTCGCTCTTTGCCCGCTTCCACTCCCGCCAGGAAGATTCCTTTGCCGCCAAGGTCATTGCGGCTCTCAGGAACGAGTTCGGCGGCCACGCCGTCAAAAAGGAGTAAATACCTATGTCCACCGATGTTCAAGCCGCGCCGGGAAGCGTTCCGGCCGGCGGAAAAACACCTGAATCCTGCGTCATGGTCATCTTCGGCGCTTCGGGAGATTTGACTGAACGGAAACTAATCCCGGCGCTGTACAAACTGGCGTTGGAACAGCGGCTGCCGGAGCGTTTCGCCGTCATCGGCTATGCCCGAAGCGAAATGAGCCATGAGGCATTCCGGCAAAAAATGGGCGATGCCGTGAGCGAGTTCTCCGGCACCGGGCTCAAAGACGAGCCGGTGTGGAAACACTTCGCGGCGAATCTCCACTATGTGCAGGGAGGCTACGAAGAGCCCGAGGGTTATCGCCGGCTCAGAGAATTTCTTTCAAAGCTGGATCGCGGGCATGCTTCGCCGCCGAATGCGATCTTTTATTTGGCGATGCCGCCGGATCTCTACGCTCCGGTCATTCAGCAGATCGCCGGCGCCGGTTTGGTCTCTAAAAGAAGCTCGCAAGGAAGCTGGCCCCGGATCGTGATCGAGAAACCTTTCGGCCACGATCTGAAGACGGCCCAAGAACTCAACCGCCAGGTGCACGAGATTTTCGACGAGAGCCAGGTCTATCGCATCGATCATTATCTCGGCAAAGAAACGGTTCAAAACATCATGGTTTTTCGTTTCGGCAACTCTTTGTTTGAGCCGGTGTGGAACCGCAATTACATTGACTACGTGGAAATCACGGCGGCTGAAACCCTGGGCGTCGGTAGCCGCGGAGGATACTACGAAAAGGCGGGCGCGCTACGGGACATGGTGGCCAATCATCTGCTGCAGCTTTTGACGCTGACCGCAATGGAACCGCCTACTGCATTCGATGCTGATTCGGTGCGCGAACAGAAGGTGCAGGTTTTACGCTCAATCCATCCCATGATGCCCGGAGAGGTGGCGAAGCGAACGGTTCGCGGCCAGTACGGTGCCGGTGAAGTTGGGGCGGAGTGTGTGCTCGGGTACAGGGAAGAGAAAAACGTGGCCAGGGGCAGCTTGAGTGAGACCTACGTGGCGCTTGAGTTCCGCATCGAAAATTGGCGGTGGGGGGGTGTGCCATTTTACCTGCGCATGGGTAAACGGCTGGGACGATCCTTAACGGAGATCGCCGTACATCTTAAACGCACGCCACAGGCGCTCTTCGCGCGCACGCCAAACGATTACCTCGAGCCGAACGTGATAGCGTGGCGGATCCAACCAAACGAAGGCATCACGGTCACCTTCGGCGCGAAGCGTCCCGGTGCTCAACTGCACACGGCCGCCGTGGACATGGATTTTTGTTACCAGACGGTGTTCGGCGTACGCTTGCCGGCCGCTTACGAAACGCTGTTACTTGACGCGATGCGCGGTGACGCAACCCTCTTTACGAGACGCGATGAGGTCGAAGCCCAATGGAGATTGATTACGCCGATCGAGGAGGCCTGGGCAGAGCAAGAACCGCCTGAATTTCCGAACTACGCCGCAGGTAGCGAAGGTCCGGGAGCGGCCGGTGAACTGCTTGCGCGCAACGGCCACAAATGGCGAGTCATTCGTGACACTTTCACCGGGTGCGACGCAGCACCGAAGGGAAAGCAAACATGACGGAGCGAGTTCGAGAAATCCCTCGGGCTATTCGCGACAGCGGGGGATTCGGATCCATCATTGGACGCAACTCGTTCCAACGCAGGAAGCCGGATGCGCTTCGGCTGCTCGATGCCATCATGAAGATCTATACTGAGAAGACTTCATAGGTTTCGCTAAGAACTAAGAAGAAGGGTTATGCTGTGAAGGCAAAGAGAGAATACGTTCGACCGGATTCTGTTATGGCAGCGAACATCGTAGGTAGGAGTAGTAAGTGATTATCCTTGCGGGCGACATTGGCGGCACAAAAACCAATCTGGCGCTGTTTTCCATTCACGGGGATAAGCTGGCTCGTGTAGTCAGGAAAAGCTTTGCCAGTCAAGATTATCGTAGTTTCGAGCCTCTTCTCCGAGAATTTGTGGCGGGGACCACCGCTAGGTTTACAAATGCTTGTTTCGGAGTCGCCGGCCCCGTTATTGATGGCAAAAGTAAAACCCCTAATTTACCGTGGGTGTTGGATGCAGACGAACTAGCGGGTGTTGTCGGTGTCGATTCCGTTAAGCTCATTAATGATCTTGAAGCTACCGCGTACGGTGTTTTGACTCTCGACCCTGATGAATTTGTAACTCTTAACGATGGTGCTGCCCAACAGGAGAGCGGAATGGCGATCATCGCCGCTGGAACCGGGCTTGGAGAGGCCATCATCTACTGGGATGGTAGCCGCTATCATCCACTGGCTTCAGAAGGCGGCCATACGGACTTCGCGCCGAGAACCTCTTTGGAGATTGAATTCCTTCGTTATCTGATCACTCGTTTTGGTCATGTGAGCTACGAGAGAGTCGTTTCTGGGCCAGGCCTCGGCAATATTTATAGCTTTTTTAGAGACTCGAATTATCTACCAGAGCCAGCTTGGTTAAGAGAAAGACTTACTAGGGAGGACCCTGGCGTAGTGATCTCCGAGGTTGCTTTGGCCGAAAAAGCCAAGATTTGCGTCAAAGCGTTGGACCTGTTCGTCTCCATCTATGGGGCCGAGGCTGGCAATCTGGCCCTCAAGGCGAAGGCGACTAGGGGAGTCCATGTTGCAGGAGGAATTGCTCCGAAGATTATAAAGAAACTTACGGATGGCACCTTCATGAGGGCCTTTACAGATAAGGGCCGATTTTCCGACTTTCTCTCTGCCATCCCGGTGCAAGTAGTTTTGAATGACGATGCGGCGCTTTTGGGAGCAGCCTATTACGCAGCTTTTCGATCTGAATGAGTGACGAATATGCAACTAGGCATGATCGGTTTGGGAAGAATGGGCGGCAACATGGAGGAGCAGCGACTGCGGCACGGTTAGGGAGTGGGACGATCCACTATCGAAAATCTGCGCAATTGCAGAAGGAGTTTCATCGTTCCGCGTTGGACGTTGAACTTTAGGGAGACTGAAAAAGAACAGAAGGCAACCTATGGCGTATCAACCCATCGAAAACTACGGAATCATCGGCAACATGCGCACGGCGGCGTTGATCGCCGTGGATGGTTCGATTGACTGGTTCTGTTTTCCACATTTCGATTCGCCAAGCGTTTTCGCCGCGATTCTTGATGACAAAAAAGGTGGTCGATTCCAGATCACGTCCACTCATGAGGGCGTCCGTTGCAAGCAATTGTACTGGCCGGATACGAATGTCCTGGTCACCCGCTTTCTTTGTCCGGACGGCGTGGGGGAAGTTCAGGACTTCATGCCTGTGGGTGCCGCCGCGAGGCGAGACGGCTCCAATCAATTGATCCGCCGTGTGCGCGTGTCGCGCGGAAAAATGCAATTTCGCATTGTCTGTGAACCGGCTTTCGATTACGCCCGCGGCAGCCACGATGTGAAACTGACCGAAGACGGGGCGGTTTTCCGGGCCGATCATCTTACCCTGGGGCTGGCAAGTCCCGTCTCGCTAGAACGCACTAATAGCGCGGCGCATGCGATATTCGAGTTGAACGAAGGGGAAAGGGCCGTCTTCGTCCTGCGACACTTAAATGGTCGGGACGGTTGCGGCCGCGCCCCTACGGCGGACGAGAGCCACGAGCTTTTTGAGCAGACGGTTGGATTCTGGCAACGCTGGCTTTCACAGTGCAACTACTATGGTCGTTGGCGTGAAATGGTTCGCCGCTCGGCGCTGATCTTGAAGCTGCTCACGTTCGAGCCTACCGGGGCGATCGTCGCCGCGCCGACGTGCAGTCTGTCCGAGTCGATCGGCGGCGGGCGAAACTGGGACTATCGCTATACCTGGATTCGCGACGCTGCGTTCAGTCTGTACGGCTTGCTCCGTTTGGGTTTCACCTCGGAAGCGGCGGCGTTTGTCGGCTGGTTGGACGCCCGGTATCGCGAGGCGGAGGAAGATGGTCCACTGCAAATTTTGTACGGCATCGACGGGCGGCACGAACTCCCCGAGTCCACGCTCGATCATCTGGAAGGATATCGCGGCTCCGGGCCCGTGCGGATCGGCAACGGAGCCTACAATCAACTACAACTGGACATCTACGGCGAGTTGCTCGACTCGATTTACCTGTACAACAAGTACGGATCACCGATCTCGTACAGTTCGTGGACCCATTTGCGCGGCCTGCTCGATTGGCTGTGCGACAATTGGCGCCGCAAGGATGAAGGCATCTGGGAAATACGCGGCGGCCGCCGGCACTTCGTCTATTCGAAGTTGATGTCGTGGGTCGCGATAGACCGTGGGCTGCGTTTGGCCACCAAACGGTCGTTGCCTGCCGACGAGGCGCGGTGGCGCGGCGTGCGCAACGAAATTTACGAAGAGATCCTTGCGCGCGGCTGGTGCAAGGAGCGCGAGGCGTTTGTCCAATCGTACGGCAGCGAGTGCCTGGATGCGTCTACGTTGATCATGCCTCTGGTGTTCTTTCTTGCGCCGAACGACCCGAAGATGCTCAAGACGATCGAGGCCATCAATCGACGGCCAGCGGATGGCGGGCTGGTCTCCGATGGGCTGGTTTATCGCTACAACGCCGATCTGTCGAGCGATGGCGTAGGCGGCGAGGAAGGCACGTTCAACATGTGCAGCTTCTGGCTGGTGGAAGCACTGACGCGCGCCGGCCGCGTTGATCCGGACAAACTGACGGAGGCACGTCTGCTGTTCGAACGCATGCTTGGACATGCCAATCATCTGGGGCTGTACGCGGAAGAAACCGGCCGCAGCGGCCAAGCGCTGGGCAACTTTCCCCAAGCTTTTACGCACCTCGCGCTGATCAGCGCGGCTTTTAACCTGGATCGGAGTTTGGGTCGCGATTGAGTTTACAAACACACGGCGAAAGGGTGGCCGCAGCCATGAACGAAACCCAACCGTCACATCATCTGCTCTTAAAAAGGAGACAATTATGCAAATCGGAATGATCGGTCTTGGAAGAATGGGCGCCAACATGGTGCGGCGTCTTCTCCAGGGAGACCATCGGTGCGTGGTCTTCGACAGGTCGTCCAAAGCGGTGGAGGTGCTGACGCAGGAGAAGGCCGTTGGGGCTTCCTCGCTCGCGGACCTCGTGAAGAAGCTGGAGAAGCCGCGGGCGGTCTGGATGATGGTTCCGGGGGCGTTCGTGGAACAACTCATCTCCGACATCCTGCCCCATCTCGAGCCCGGCGACATCCTCATCGACGGCGGCAACTCCCACTACGTGGACGACATTCGCAGGGCCAAGGAACTCGCGGCCAAGCAGATTCGCTATGTGGATGTGGGCACGAGCGGCGGCGTGATGGGCCTGGAGCGTGGCTACTGCCTGATGATCGGCGGCCCGAATGAGGCGGTGCAGCGCCTCGAGCCGGTTTTCAAGACGCTGGCGCCCGGGGAGGGCGACATCCCGCACACTCCGGGGCGTGACAAGATCGGCGGCACCGCTGAACAGGGCTATTTGCACTGCGGTCCGAGCGGCGCCGGCCACTTTGTCAAAATGGTGCATAACGGTATCGAGTACGGCCTCATGGCGGCCTATGCCGAGGGAATAGACGTCCTGGCCCACGCCAATGTGGGTAAGAGCGAACAGTCCCATGATGCCGAGACGACCCCGCTGCGCAACCCCGAAGAGTACCAATTCGACCTCAATCTGCGCGATATCGCGGAGGTCTGGCGGCGCGGCAGCGTGATCGCGTCGTGGCTGTTGGATTTGACAGCGTCCGCCCTGCTCAAGGATCCGACCCTCTCGAAGTTTGACGGCCAGGTATCGGATTCCGGCGAGGGACGATGGACGATCAAGGCGGCCATCGACGAGGCCGTGCCGACGCCTGTGCTCAGCACGGCGCTCTACTCGCGCTTCAGTTCGCGCGGCGAGGCGGAGTTTGCCGACAAGCTGTTGTCCGCGATGCGGTTCGAGTTCGGCGGGCACGTTGAGAAGTCAGTCGGCAAGTAACCACGGAAAGGAGAACCACACAATGAGCATATCCCGGTCCGACATCGCGTTCCTGTTCGACGTGGACAATACGCTGCTCGACAACGACCACGTCATCGCCGACCTGCAATGCCACCTCGATCGCGATGTGGGCGCCGCGCGCGCGCAGCATTACTGGCGCATCTTCGAGCAACTGCGAACCGAGCTTGGCTACGCCGATTACCTGGGCGCCTTGCAACGCTATCGCGGCGAGTATCCGCGCGATCCGGGTATCCTTACCGTCTCCCGCTTTTTGCTCAACTATCCATTTGCCGACCGCCTCTTTCCCCGCGCGCTGGAGGTTGTCGAACACGTCAAGCAATGGGGGCCGGCGGCCCTCCTCACCGACGGTGATGTGGTCTTCCAGCCGCGCAAAGTGGACCGCTCCGGACTGTTTGAAGCGGTGGCCGGCCAGGTCTTTATTTATCTGCACAAAGAACAGGAACTCGCCGATGTTGCGCAACGCTGCCCCGCCGAACATTACGTGCTGGTGGAAGACAAACTGCGCCTCCTCACCGCCGTCAAAACAAGCTGGGGCTCGCGCGTCACCACCGTGTTTGTGCGCCAGGGCCATTACGCCCGCGACGCGAAGATTCTAGCGGACTTTCCGGCCGCGGACATCAGCCTCGATTGCATCGGCAACTTACTTCAATACGACCTGGCGCAATTGCTGAAGCGCCAAGATGTGAAATGACACACAGGCGAAAACGATGAGCGAACGGGAAACCAATCCACCGCCTGCGGACCCGGAGCTGAAATTCGACACGGTGCAATCCATCCTGACGATCAACGGCGGCTCGTCGAGCATCAAGTTCGCGCTATACCAGGCAGGCGAAACGCCGCGGCGGCGCGTTGATGGGAAGATCGATCGCATCGGGTTGAGCGGCACGAAATTGATCGTCAACGATCCGGCTGGAAAACCGCGGGTCTCGCGCCGCATTGCCACCGCCGACCACCGCACGGCGGTGGGTGTTCTGCTGGACTGGCTTGAGGCGCAGCCGGTCTTCGCGTCAGTCAAAGCCGCGGGTCATCGCGTGGTGCATGGCATGAAGCATTCCGAACCGGAACGGGTCACGCCGAAGTTTCTCGCCGAACTGCACCGCATCACGCCGTATGCCCCCGATCACCTGCCGAGCGAGATCGGGCTGATCGAGGAGTTCAGGCGGCGGCATCCAAAACTACCCCAGGTGGCCTGCTTTGACACCGCGTTTCACCGCTCCATGCCGCGGGCCGCCAGGTTACTGCCGATCCCGCGGCGCTATGCGGCAAGGGGCGTCGAACGCTACGGTTTCCACGGCCTGTCCTACGCCTATTTGATGGAGGAACTCGGCCGCCTCGATCCCGCGGGCGCGAAAGGCCGTGTGATCCTCGCGCATCTCGGCAACGGCGCAAGTCTGGCCGCCGTGCGCGACGGCAAAAGCATCGACACCAGCATGGGCTTCACGCCGACGGCCGGATTGCCGATGAGCACCTGCTCTGGCGATCTCGACCCGGGACTGGTCAGCTACCTGGCGCGCACCGAGGAAATGACCGCGAGGCAATTTCACCAAATGGTGAACCACGAGTCCGGGTTGCTCGGCGTTTCGGAGACCAGCTCCGACATGCGGGACTTGCTCACACAGGAAGCCGGTGACGTGCGGGCTGCGGAAGCCGTGGCACTGTTTTGTTATCAGGCGAAAAAGTGGGTCGGCTCCTTCGCCGCCGCGCTCGGTGGATTGGACACGCTCGTCTTCGCAGGGGGCATCGGTGAAAACGCTCCTCCGGTGCGCACGCGCATCTGCGACGGACTCGGTTTTCTCGGCATCGAACTAAACCAGAAGCGCAATGCGAAGAATGCAACGCTGATTTCGCCGGACGCCGGTCGCGTCACGGTGCGGGTCATCCGCACCGACGAGGAGTTCATGATCGCGAGGTCCGTCACCCGCGTCCTGAATCTCGGATCAATTCGGGAAACCTAAACCATGAAAACAAAGACGCTCACTCCGGAACTGTTGCGCAAGATGGACGCCTATTGGCGCGCGGCGAACTATCTATCGGTCGGGCAGATTTATCTCTATGACAATCCGCTGCTGAAGCGGTCGCTTAAGCTGGCGCAAATCAAACCGCGCTTGCTCGGCCACTGGGGCACGGCGCCGGGGTTGAACTTTATCTATGCCCATCTGAACCGCGTCATCAAGGAGCACGACCTGAACGTGATCTACATCGCCGGGCCGGGCCACGGCGGACCCGGGCTGGTGGCGAACGCCTACCTCGAGGGGACCTACAGCGAAGTCTATCCGGACATTTCGCAAGACGAGGACGGGATGAAGCGGCTGTTCAAGCAATTCTCCTTTCCCGGCGGCATACCGAGTCACGTCGCGCCGGAGACACCCGGTTCGATTCACGAGGGCGGCGAGTTGGGGTATTCGCTGTCGCACGGGTTCGGTGCGGCGTTCGACAATCCCGGCCTCCTCGTCGCCTGCGTCGTCGGCGATGGCGAGGCGGAGACCGGCCCGCTCGCCACCAGTTGGCACTCGAACAAGTTTCTTAATCCGGTCCACGACGGCGCCGTGCTGCCCGTTCTGCATTTGAACGGCTACAAGATTGCCGGCCCCGCTGTCTTGGCCCGCATTCCCCGCGACGAACTGGAAGCGCTCTTCCGCGGTTACGGTTACGCGCCCTATTTCGTCGAGGGGGACGATCCGATGGAGATGCACCAGCTCATGGCTGCCACGCTCGATACCGTGGTCGCCGAGATCCAGCGCATTCAACGCGATGCCCGGAAGCATGGGTTCAAGGAACGTCCGCGCTGGCCCATGATCATCTTACGCTCACCGAAGGGTTGGACCGGCCCGAAGATCGTGGATGGCAAACCCACCGAGGGCACGTTCCGCTCGCACCAGGTGCCGATGGGCGATATCAGTCATCCGGGGCATGTGAAGATTCTGGAAAAGTGGATGCGGAGTTATCGTCCGCAGGAGTTGTTCGACAAGACCGGCAAGCTCGTTTCCGAACTCGCGGAATTGGCTCCAAAAGGCGAGCGTCGCATGAGCGCCAATCCGCACGCCAACGGCGGACTGCTGCTGCGCGGCTTGCGGCTGCCGGATTTTCGCGACTACGCGGTCAAGGTCCCGAAGCCTGGCGCGGTGGACGGCGAAGCCACCCGCGTTCAAGGTGAGTTCATCCGCGACGTGATCAAACGAAACCCGGAAAACTTCCGTGTGTTCAGTCCGGACGAGACGACCTCGAACCGCTGGGGCGCCGTGTTCGAGGTGACGGATCGTTGTTCGACGGCGGAAATCATAGCCGGCGACGATCACGTCGCACCCGACGGTCGCGTGATGGAGATATTGAGCGAGCATCAGTGCGAAGGCTGGCTCGAAGGTTACCTGCTCACCGGTCGTCATGGCTTCCTCTCCTGCTACGAAGCGTTCATTCACATCATTGACTCGATGTTCAACCAGCACGCCAAGTGGCTGGACATTGCAGGCAAGATTACGTGGCGGAGGCCGATCGCGTCGCTAAACTACCTGCTATCGTCGCATGTGTGGCGACAGGACCATAACGGCTTCAGCCATCAGGACCCGGGGTTCATCGACCATGTCGTTAACAAGAAGGCGGAAGTCATCCGGGTCTATCTGCCGCCCGATGCGAACACGCTGCTCTCCGTGACGGATCACCGCCTGCGCAGCCGCAACTACGTGAACGTGATCGTTGCCGGTAAACAACCCGCGCCGCAATGGCTCGACATGGACGCCGCCATGAAACATTGCACTGCCGGCCTGGGTATCTGGCCGTGGGCCAGCAACGATCAGGGCGGCGAGCCGGATGTCGTCATGGCGTGCCGCGGCGACGTGCCCACGCTGGAAACCCTGGCCGCCGTCGAGTTGCTGTGGAACCATTTTCCCGAGGTGAAAGTCCGGGTGATCAACGTGGTGGATTTGATGAAGCTCCAGCCGCAGAGCGAACACCCCCACGGCTTGAGCGACAAAGAGTTCGACGCGCTCTTCACCAAAGATAAGCCGATCATCTTCGCCTTTCACAGTTATCCATTGCTCATCCATCGCCTGACCTACCGCCGCACGAATCACCCGAATCTGCACGTGCACGGCTACAAAGAAGAAGGCACGACCACCACTCCGTTCGACATGACGGTGATGAACGACCTGGACCGCTTCCACCTCGTGATGAATACCATCGACCGCCTGCCCCAGACCGGCGACAAGGGCATCTCCCTGAAGCAGCAGCTCAAGGACAGGCTCATCGAGCACAAGCAATACATCGACAAGCACGGCGAGGACCTGCCGGAGATTCGGAATTGGAAGTGGGGCGTAAGTCAGTCAACAAGTAACAACTCAAAGGAGTAGAAAACGATGAGTAAATCCCATTCCGACGCCTTGGTCTTCTTCGGCGCCACGGGCGATCTGGCCTTCAAGAAAATATTCCCGGCGTTACAGGCCATGGCTAAACGCGGCCACCTGGATGTGCCGGTCATTGGCGTAGGCAGGTCTGACTGGACGGCCGACCAGCTCCGGGCTCGGGCCCGCGACAGTCTTAAAAAACATGGGGGTGTCGATCCCGTCGCGTGTAGAAAGCTCTGTGGCCTGCTGCGCTATGTGAGCGTCGACTATTCTGACCCGACGACGTTTCATGCGCTGCGCAAAGAACTGGGCGGATCCGAGTGGCCGGCGCATTACCTGGCGATCCCCCCCAAGATGTTCGAACCGGTGGTGGAACAACTGGAGAAGTCCGGCTGCGCCAAGGGGGCCCGCGTGCTGGTCGAAAAGCCCTTCGGGCGCGACCTGGCCTCCGCCCAGGAGCTCAATCGGATTCTGCTCAAAACCTTCGACGAGTCGGCGATCTTCCGCATCGACCATTATCTAGGGAAGCGGCCGGTGAATAACCTGCATTTCTTCCGCTTCGCGAATGCGTTTCTGGAGCCGATCTGGAACCACAACTACATCGAGAGCGTGCAGATCACCCTGGCGGAAGACTTCGGCGTCCAGGGCCGCGGCGGCTTCTACGAAGAAACGGGCGCCATCCGCGATGTGATACAGAACCACCTGTTCCAAGTGTTGACCAATCTGGCCATGGAACCGGCAGCCGGCACAGACAGCGAGTCCATTCGGAATGAAAGGGTCAATGTCCTCAAGGCCATTCCGCCCCTCGCGGCGAAGGAGCTCGTACGCGGGCAGTTCATTGGCTATCGAGACGAAAAGGACGTGGCGCCGGATTCCCAGGTGGAGACGTATGCCGCCATGCGACTGGACATTGATTCAGAACGCTGGCAAGGCGTCCCCTTCTATCTCCGAGCCGGGAAGTGCCTGCCCACCACCTGGACCGAAGTGGTGGTCCGACTCCGCCGGCCCGCGACTTTGTTTCAAGACCTCAATCTGAAACCAAACGTTTTGCGATTGCAGATCAGTCCCGAAATCCTTTTCGCGCTGAGCATGAATGTGCTTGGCGCCGACGAGCAGAAGCCGGGGCAGGCCGTGGAAATGGTGGTGTGCCGCCAACAAAGCGCCGATGAGCCGTCCGCTTACGAGCGCGTGCTGGGAGACGCAATGAAGGGAGACGCCACCCTGTTCGCCCGGCAGGACTATGCGGAGGAGGCTTGGCGCATCGTCGATCCGGTCTTGAAGGTGGACACGCCGGTCCGCGAATACGAGCGGAAGACCTGGGGGCCGAAGGAGGTCGACAAGATCGTCTCACCTGCCGGAGGCTGGCACGACCCGATCATTACTGACGAATGCGAAGTGGAGACGCTATAATGAAGATTGAAGTCTTTGGTGATGCCGATTCGGCCATGCGGCGCCGCTGCATGTAGAGGAGGCGACAGTCATGACCGTGACCTTCACCTCCCGCCTGTCGGCGGCGGCCACCCCGCTGAACCATGCCTGGGAGCACACCGTCGGCAGCAGCCGCGCGCTCCTCGCGCTACGCGCGGATTGGCAGGCGCAGCTCCAACGCTGCCACGACGAGCTCGGCTTCCGGCACGTCCGGTTCCACGGCCTGCTCGATGACGATATGGGTACGCTGATCTCGCACCAGGACAAGCCCCCTCTACTCGTTTTTCAACGCCGACCGCATCTGGGACTTCATGCTGTCGATCGGCATGCGACCCTTCGTCGAGTTGGGCTTCATGCCGGAGATGCTGGCCTCGGGCCGCGAGACCGTCTTCCACTTTCGCGGCAACGTCACACCGCCTGCGAACTACGACGCCTGGGCCACGCTCATCCGCAAGCTGGTCGGCCACTGGGTCGAGCGTTACGGCATCGCCGAGGTGAGCCAGTGGTTCTTCGAAGTCTGGAACGAACCCAACCTCCCGGCGTTCTGGACGGGGACGCAGGACGACTACTTCAAGCTCTACGGCCACACCGCTCAGGCCATCAAGAGCGTCGACGCGTCGCTCCGCCTCGGTGGCCCGGCGACGGCCGTGACCGAGTGGATCGACGAACTGCTCGACTACGGCGAGAAGAACCGCCTTCCGGTGGACTTCATCAGCACGCACATCTACCTGACCGACCCACTCGGCTTCGAGGGCGCGGACACGGAGGAGCAGCTCGCCAACAGCCCGCGCGACCTCATGCGCGATCGGGCGAAGCTGGTGCGCGAACTCGCGCGCGAAAGGCCCGTCTACTTCACGGAATGGAACATCTCCTCGAATCCGCGGGACCCGTACCACGACGAACCGTTCGCCGCAGCCTACGCCGCCAAGATCGCGCTGGAGACCGACCCCTTCGTGGACGGCTACAGCTTCTGGACCTTCACGGACATCTTCGAGGAGAACTACTTCCCCTCGATCCCGTTCCATGGTGGATTTGGTCTGCTCAATCTCTACGGCGTCCCAAAGCCGGTCTACCGCGCCTTCCAGCTCCTGCATGGGCTCGGCAGCGAGCGGCTCCCGGTCGCCGGCACGCACGACACGGTCGATGCCTGGATCGTTCGCAAAGGCCGGTCGATCACGGTGTTCCTCACCAACCACGCCCAGCCACGCCACGCCATCGTGACCCACCTCGTGGAAGTGCGTCTCACGGACGCCCCCACGCCGCTCGCGGCCTACATCGAGCGCATCGACGAGGACCACGCGAACCCGCGCAGGCGGTGGCGGGAGTTGGGCGAGCCCGAGTATCCGAGTCGCGCGCAGGTGGAGCAGCTCGATGCTGCCTCTCGCCTCGTCAAGGAGCCACTCGGCTTTTCGTACGCGGACCGAACGGTCCGCTTCGACGTTGACCTCCCCCCGCACGCGGTCGCGGCCGTCACGCTGGAGCTCGCACCCGAGCCGTCAGACCGAGGAGCCGTCGCGTGAACAGCGAGCAATCGATGAACGAGCAGACGCTCGACCAGCTCCAGCGCGCCGCGTTCGGCTACTTCCTGCAGGCGGTGAATCCGGCCAACGGACTGATCGCCGACACCTCGCGCGAGCATTCGCCGGCCAGCATCGGGGTGGTCGGGTTCGCGTTGTCGGCCTATCCGGTGGCGGTGGAGCGCGGCTGGATGGCGCGGGCCGATGCGGCCGACCGCGCGCTGGCAACGCTGCGTTTCTTCCACGACAGCGATCAGAGCGGAAGTCCGGAGGCGACCGGTTACAAGGGCTTCTACTACCACTTTCTCGATATGCACACCGGTGCTCGTGTCTGGCGCTCGGAGCTGTCGATGATAGACTCCGCGCTGCTGATCGCCGGCGCGCTGACCGCGGGCAGGTACTTCACCGCGAACAGCGCGGACGAAATCCAACTGCGCGAACTCGTCGATGTGCTGTACCGCCGTGTGGACTGGAGTTGGGCGCAGCACGGTGGCGCGACGATCAACCACGGCTGGAAACCCGAAAGCGGATTCTTTCATTACTGCTGGGATGGCTACAGCGAGGCCATCGTGCTGTACGTGCTCGCGCTTGGCTCGCCGACGCACCCGATCGAGGGTGACTGCTACCAGGCCTGGACCGCGACCTACCAGTGGGAGAATCTGTACGGCTACGATTTTCTGTATGCGGGGCCGCTGTTCGTGCACCAGTTCTCGCACGCATGGATCGATTTTCGCGGCATCCGGGATCGCTTCATGCGCGAGAAGCGCTGCGATTATTTCGAGAACAGCCGGCGCGCGACCGAAGTGCAGCGCGAGTACGCGCGGCGCAACCCGCACGGGTTCGCCGGTTACGATGAAAACTGCTGGGGACTGACTGCCTGTGATGGCCCGAGGAATCAGATGCCGGAGCTGGCCCACGAGCGGCGCCGCTTGTTCGGCTATGCCGCGCGTGGTGTGCCGTACGGGCCCGATGACGGAACCCTCGGCGGGTGGGCGGCGCTGGCGTCGCTGCCGTCGCTGCCGTTCGCACCCGAGGTCGCCTTGTGCGCCGCGCGCAACATGCTGCAACGCTATCCCGAGATACTGTCCGCACAGCAGTACACGAGCAGTTTCAATCCTACCCTCACCAGCGCCGACCGGGGCCCCTGGGTTTCGACCGGCCACTTCGGGCTCGACCAGGGCATCGTGGTGATGATGATCGAAAACTATCGCACCCAGCTGATCTGGCGGCTGATGCGGGACTGTCCCTATGTCGGCACCGGTCTGCGGCGCGCCGGATTCCGCGGCGGCTGGCTGTAGCAGCTCCCGTCATCCAAGGATCACAAAGATGCCGCAGCGCAACGACCCATACTCGACAGCCCCGCAGGACGCGCACGAGCGCGAGCGGCTCGAAAATGTCCATCCAGGCGGATGGCGCAATCCGCAGCCTGCAGTCCGCTATAGCCTGGCGGTCGTCGGCGCCGGCACGGCGGGACTGGTGGCGGCGCATGCCGCGGCGGCCCTGGGCGCGAAGGTCACGCTGATCGAGCGCGACCTGCTCGGCGGCGACTGTCTGAATGTTGGCTGCGTGCCGTCAAAAACCTTGATCCGTACTTCGCACCTGTACGCCGACATGCGTAATGCCGAGCAGTATGTCGCGCAAACCCCGGCCAATATCCGCGTCGACTTCCCCGCTGTGATGCAGCGCATGCGCGGTATTCGCGCCCGCATCAGTCGCGCCGATTCGGTTCGCCGGCTGATCGCGGCCGGTGTCGATGTGTTCTTCGGCCAGGCGTGCTTCACCGGAACCGATGCGCTGACGGTGGATGGCGCGAAACTGCGTTTCAAGAAGGCACTGATCGCTACTGGCGCGCGGCCGGACACGCCCTCGATTCCCGGCCTCGTCGAGGCCGGCTATCTGACCAACGAGAACGTCTTCGACCTGACCGAGCTGCCGCGCCGCCTGTTGGTCATCGGCGGCGGCCCGCTCGGCTGCGAACTGGCGCAGGCGTTCTGCCGCTTCGGAGCGCAGACCATCATTACGCAGAACTGGCCGCTCTTCCTGCCCAAGGAAGAGCGCGACGCCGCGCAGCTCCTGTCCGATGCCTTCGCACGCGATGGCATCGAGGTACGGCTCAACACCAGAGCCGTCAACGTGCGCGTGGAAGGCGGGCAGAAGCTCGTCGATCTGGTCAGTGACGACTACAAAAGCACGGTAGCGGTCGATGCCATCCTCACCGGCACCGGCCGGGTGCCGAATGTAGAGGGTATGAATCTGGATGCCGCGGGCGTTGATTTCGACACCACCACCGGCATTCGGGTCGATGATTTCCTGCAGACCAGCAATCGGCGCATCTATGCCGCCGGCGATGCTTGTCTGGAGCACAAGTTCACCCATACCGCCGACGCGTCGGCGCGCATCGTGGTACAGAACGCCCTGTTCCTCGGTCGCCAGCGCCTGAGTGCACTGACCATTCCGTGGTGCACCTACACCGATCCGGCGATCGCCCATGTCGGCATCTATGTGCGGCAGGCGCGCGCGCAGGACATCCCGGTGAAGACCTTCACCATCCCGATGCACGACGTGGATCGCGCGATCGCCGACGGCGAGGAGGCGGGCTTCGTGAAGATCCACGTCAGGGAGAGGACGGACCGGATTCTCGGCGCGACGATCGTCGCCCGTCACGCGGGCGAAATGATCAACGAAATTACCCTGGCGCTGGTCGCGGGGATCGGTCTGCGCACCCTTGCCCGTGTCATCCACGCTTATCCGACCCAGGCTGAAGCGATCAAGAAGGCGGCTGACGCTTACAACCGCACGCGTCTGACGCCGACGATCCAATCGATGCTGCGACGCTGGCTTGCGTGGTGACACCTGGCCGCCAACACAGCGTCGATGAGATGTCGGCACTGACGAATCCGAAGTAGGAGCCGCTCTCATGAACATTGAAGTCCTTGCCGATGCCGATTCGGTCGCCCGAGCAGCTGAGGAATCGCACGGATTAAAAACCAATCAACGAACAAGACGTCGCGATAAACACCGGCGGATTTTGGAACAGACATTTCGACAAGCTCGGAAACGGCCAATCGCTGGAAGCGGGCGCGGGTCGAAGCTTACAGGGGGCGGACATTCAAATCTCGCGTCGTTGCTCTTGCCGGATGAACTGACGCGCGGTCGTTTCATTTCGGTGGGCGTGGGAGAGGTTTGCTCCGAATGAGTGACATCATTTAAGTTTAAGAAGAGAGAGGGGAAAGTGATGACAGCAGAACCATACAACTTCGACACCTTCCGCCGGGAAATGGTGAAAAAGGACATGCATTTTCGCGGCGGCCCTGAACCGGGAAGCTTCGCGCCAGATTTCGATCTGCCGACGGTAGTCGGAGGCAGATTCCATCTGAGCGAATATAGAGGGCAGCGGCCCGTGCTGATCGAGTTTGGCTCCATCACTTGACCGATGACCACTGGGGCCAGGCCTGGCCTCATCAACCTGTTCAATGATTTCAAAGATCGCGTCGAGGTTGTCTCCGTTTACGTGCGCGAGGCGCACCCCGGCGAGAATTACCCGCACCACATGAGTGCTGAGCAAAAGATGCGGCAGGCGCGCGACTGGGTCAAACTGGACAAAATACCGTGGACGGTGGCGGTGGACACGCTTGATGGCGCGACACATGAGGCTTACGGGCCGCTGCCGAACTCCGCATACCTGATTGACCGCACTGGACGCGTGGCTTTCCGCGCGCTGTGGGCGGGGCAGGAAGGCTTGCTTAGGGGCAAGATCGAAGCACTCTTGAAGCGCGAGGCGGCAGGTCAAGACTCGGTGAACCTGGGGCAACAGGAAAATCTCGTGATCCCTTTGATTCACGGCGGGGCTGAGTTCGATCGCACGATGGCGCGCGCGGGCGAAAAAGCGAAGGAAGACTTTCGGCGCGAGATGGGCAACGTGATGTACGGGATGCAGAAATTGATGAGCAAATTGCAGCCCGTCATCAATCCGGGCAACAGCCCCATCGAGTGATCGATACCTGGGGCGCTGTGCCCTCGTCTTGTCCGAGTTGCGCCGCACTTAATTTGAAACCAAGCTGTATCATTATGGCTGTGAAAGCAGCCTCTACCGAAAAGAGAACAAATGAAACAATCCAAGGATCAATCTGTCCAAATCGATGGCCACAGAGTCGCTTACGATGAACAGGGCGAGGGCAGTCCGGTCGTCCTGATTCATGGCATCCCGACGTCGAATCTTTTGTGGCGGAAGGTGATGCCGGAGTTGGCCAAAACACACAAGGTGTTTGCGCCTGACATGCTGAATTACGGAAAGTCGGATAAACCCGCGGATGCAAACGTCTCGATTGAGGCGCAGAGCCGTCTGATGGTGAAGTTTATGGATAAACTCGGACTGAGGTCTGCCGACAGCGTGGCGCATGATATAGGCGGAGGGGTCGCACAGCTTATAGCAGTCAATTACCCTGAAAGAGTTCGAAAGCTGGTTTTGATCGATACGGTCTGTTTTGATTCCTGGCCGATTCCGGAGTTCCTCCCGCTGCAGAAAGCCGGTGCTGAGGAAGCGATGAGCTGCGCATCATTTTTGAAAATGATGCGCGGGTTCATGCCGCAAGGCGTTCACAACAAGGAGGTAATGACGGACGAAGTCATCGACCTCTATCTGTCGCCCTGGTCGACCGAGGACGGGAAGAAAACCTTGTTTCGCAATTTTCGGCGACTGAATCCAGAGTACACGCAGGCGGTTGCCGGCGAGCTGAAGCATCTTGCCAAGGAAACTCTCATCATGTGGGCAGAGAATGACGTATTTCAAAAACCGGCATACGCAAGCAAGCTTCAGGCGACAATTCCAAATGCCAAGCTCATTTGGATCAAGGACGCCGGGCATTGGCTGATGGAGGAAAAGCCGGAAGAGATAAGCGGCCACTTGATCGCTTTCCTCGAAAGCAAGTGATGGATCTGGCCTGTTGTATTCGCAAGCAGATGAAGAGATGACGTTGCCTGCGAAGTCTAATGTCCGCACACGAGGATAGAACAAGGAGGCACGGTTATGACTAGAATGCTCGTAAAGGGAATTATCTTTGACATGTACGGGACAGTGGTCGATGTTGGGGCTGTCGCGGAGGCATGCAAAGAAGTGGCTCCAGATCCGATCGCTTTTAATAGCCAGTGGCGTGCCAAGCAGCTTGAGTATACTTTCCTGCGGACGCTGATGGAGAAATACCGTCATTTCTGGAAAGTGACCGAAGATGCGCTTGAGTTTGCCGTCGAGCGCTTCACCTTGCAGATTACCGCAGAGCAGCGGCAACGGCTGATGGAGGCTTGGCTCATCCCTACCCCTTACCCCGAGGTTGCGACGGCTCTGCCGCGGCTAAAAGAAAAATACCTTTTGGCGGTATTGTCCAACGGAACCCCCAAAATGCTTCGGACCGGCTTGGACCGAACCGGGCTCAGGCCGCATTTTCGCTGGGTGATCAGCGCGCACTCAGTGAAGCTTTATAAGCCGTCGCCCAAGGTGTATCAGCTTGTGCTCAAGCACACGAGGCTTCAAAAAGCCGAGATCCTTTTCGTCTCCTCTAATTCGTTCGATGTGATGGGAGCCAAAAGCTTCGGCTTCAAAGTCTGTTGGATCAATCGAACCGGTGCGCCGCTAGACACGTTGGGCCCCAAGCCGGACCTGGTAGTCAAGAACTTCGATGAGCTGATTGAGGCCCTGTGAAATCAACAAATGGAGTCATAAGTCGTATGTACATGCTCTGATTTATCGTAAGCAATAAAATCAACACGAATTTAGGTAACAATACCCGCTCGGCCGTGTCTGGACTAAAGCATATTGCTAACACTTTTGACGCGCACTTGCTCAGGTCCAGAAATTCCGGTCTTGAAGAGACGACTAGATGTGTAATTTTCACGAGCTTGGCAACAAGCGAACAAGGGAGATCCCATGGCGACAAAATATGATGCGATAATCATCGGCACAGGGCAGTCCGGACCATCGCTGGCGGCGAAGCTGGCAGGAGCGGGGATGAAGGTAGCCGTCGTCGAGCGCAAATTATTTGGCGGCACCTGTGTCAATACCGGTTGCATACCAACCAAGACCTTAGTTGCCAGCGCGCGCGCCGCTTACATGGCCCGACGCGCCGCCGACTTTGGCGTGATGGTCGACGGTTCGATCCGCGTAGATATGAAAAAGGTGAAGGCCCGCAAAGATGGTGTCGTGCGGAAGTCGAACCAGGGCGTCGAAAACTGGCTGAAGAACACGGAAAACTTGAAGGTTTACGAGGGCCACGCTAGTTTTCAGGGTCCCCGCTCCGTCTCTGTCAAAGAGGACGTATTGGAGGCTGACAAGATCTTTATCAATGTGGGCGGGCGAGCCTTGGTTCCTCCCGGTTTTGAACATGTGGATTACCTAACCAATTCGACGGTGATGGAGGTCGACTATCTCCCGGAGCATCTGATCGTCATCGGCGGCAGTTACATCGGCTTGGAATTTGGTCAGATGTATCGACGTTTCAGCAGCGAGGTGACAATAGTTCAAAGGGGACCACGCTTGATCAACCGTGAGGACCAAGACGTATCGGACACGATCAAGGAAATTCTCGAAAACGAAGGGATCAATATTCGCCTCAATGCGGAGTGCGTCAGCGGGGAGAAGCGCGGTGATAAGGTTGCCGTCAAGCTGGATTGTGATAGCGGTGGCAAAGAAGTGATCGGATCTCATGTATTGCTTGCCGTTGGGCGTCATCCCAATACCGACGACCTCGGTCTCGATAAGGGCGGCATTGAGGTGGATGAGCACGGATATATCAAGGTGGACGATCAACTTCGCACGAATGTACCCGGTGTCTGGGCGCTTGGCGATTGCAACGGGAAGGGGGCTTTTACTCATACTTCCTACAACGACTTTGAAATCGTGGCGGCCAATTTGCTCGATAATGACCCGCGCCGCGTCAGCGACCGCATCCTCACCTACGGCCTATTTATTGACCCGCCGCTGGGGCGCGCTGGAATGACGGAGGCCCAGGTACGCCAGTCCGGTCGGAAAGCGTTAATCGGCAAGAGACCTATGACGCGCGTAGCGCGCGCAGTGGAGAAAAGCGAGACTCAGGGATTCATGAAAATTCTGGTGGACGAGAAAACAAAGGAGATTTTGGGGGCAGCGATTCTGGGAATCGGAGGTGATGAGATCATCCACTCTGTTCTGGATGTCATGTACGCCAAAGCGCCCTACACGGTGATCCAGAGAGCGATGCATATTCATCCAACTGTGACGGAGCTGATTCCCACCATGTTAGGGGAACTTAAACCACTGGAATGAAACTAGAATGCGCATGGGAAGAAAGTCTCACCGCCTGGACCGAAGCCAACCGATCTAAAAAATAGAGTTAGACGTATCGTATGCTAATTACAGCCGGTCTTGGGCTTCTTGTTGGTATTCCGCTCGGCGTCATAATCCACCGGGGTGGATTTTGCATGCACAGCGGATTTCGCCTTGCCCTTCGGGGCGAGCGGTCTTCATCCTTTTTTGCATACCTGTTGGCGTTGGGAATTCAGATGGTTGCTGTGAATGCTCTAGCTGGGAGCCATCTTATCCAGGTTCCCGTGGTATCCCTGAATTGGCTGGCCTCTATCGTGGGCGGACTCACGTTCGGCTTTGGAATGGTATGGGCCAAGGGTTGAGCGACCTCGATTTGGTCCCGGGTCGGGACTGGAAATGTAGGAACTGGTACTGCGGTGTTGGGACTCGCCATCGGGGCGTGGCTCACAGAACAAGCTTATTTCCATTTCCTTGACCGACAGTTTTCACGGCCGGCCCTCTCGCTTACCAGTGAGGCAACGCTGCCAACGCTCCTAGGTGTGAGCGCTGCATGGGTCGTCGTGGCGAGCGTTGTTTTAATCGGACTCTTATTACGTTTCTTTCCGAAGCCTGCCTCATCTCCTGAAATCTGGCCTTGGTATCGTACCGGCTTGATCCTTGGGGCGTTAGGTACACTTGCGTGGATCGTGGGTGCTCCTAGCGGCTGGCACTGGGGCTTATCAATGATAGGACCAAGCCGGAGTCTTCTGCGCGTTGTGCTGGACCAATCTTTAAGCCCCTTGACTTGGGGAGCATTCATGCTTCTCGGCGTGCCATTAGGAACCTGGCTAAGCGCACAGTCGAACGGGATGTTTCGCTGGCAGGCGCCGGCGGCGTCTGAATATCCGCGACGATTTCTAGGAGGATTTATGATTGGATTCGGAGGCACACTGGCGGCAGGATGTAATATCGGGAATGCCTTGACTGGACTATCGATTCTTTCGCTCAATAGTATTGTGGCGACGACCAGCATTGTTGGTGGTCTTGCGCTGGCAGTTCATGTGCTGGAGCCGGTCGATCAGCGGTGATTCGGAGCAGCGCGACGTGTGAACCGGGAGAAGTGACGGGCGAACTCGAACTTGGCGGAAATTTACTCGCCGTCAAACGTATTAAAGTTGTTTGAAAGCTGCGCGCACCTATGCGCCGCCGGGAAACCGTCAAGCGTGTTCAATACATACACGCGAAACACTGATCGGTTGCGCACTCGTTGTGGGGGACCATCGCTATCATTACTTCGCTTGGGTGTATGGATTAGGCATCGAGGTGGGTCAGAAGCAATTTAGAGCGAAGCGGTGAGCGGGAGCGATAGAGCACGACAGCTAGTGGTGTGTCTCACGCTGTTTGTAGTTTATCCAATACGGCCTTGGCGCGACGATACTTGGCGATGATATCTTCGGCCTTGGCGGTCCAAACAAATGGTTTGGGATTGCTGTTGTGATGCTCAATATAGGCTTGGATGGCGGCGATTAAGTCGGCGACTGATTTGAATACCCCTCGCCGAATACGCTTGTCGGTCAGATCGCGAAACCAACGCTCGACCATGTTGAGCCAGGAGCTGGAAGTCGGCACAAAATGCTGATGGAATCTGGGATGGCGTTTAAGCCACGTTTTGACCTTGGGATGCTTATGAGTCGCGTAATTGTCGACAATCAGATGCAAGTCCAACTCAGCTGGGGTTTGTTGATCAATCAGCTTCATGAACTTGATCCATTCCTGATGGCGGTGGCGGTCCATACAGGTTCCAATCACGCGCCCTTCGGTCATGTCCAGGGCAGCAAACAGGGTGGTGGTTCCGTTGCGTTTGTAGTCGTGGGTCATCGTTCCCAATCGTCCTTTAACCAGGGGCAATCCCGGCTGGGTTCTGTCCAACGCTTGAACCGATGTTTTTTCATCGGCACACAGTACCAGCGCATGCTCGGGAGGATTCAGATACAAGCCTACCACATCGATAACTTTTTCAACAAACTTTTTATCCCGGCTGACTTTGAACGTCTTGGCCAAATGGGGTTTAAGACCACTGGCTTGCCAGACCCGATGCACCATCGATTTATCGATGCCCAGCTTCTCGGCCAACGTCCGAACGCTCCAGTGGGTGGCATTAGACGGCTTACTTTGCGTAGTCGTTTCAATAATCAAAGTGGTCATTTGTTCTCGCTTCTTGGCCTTTCGGCCACCCCGCGGAAGATCTTTTTCAATTCCCGCCAACCGCTTCTCGACAAACCGTCGCCGCCATCGCGACACTTGGCGACGGTCAATTCGCAAAAGTTTGGCAATCATCTTGTTTTGTTGCTCCTCAGCCGCCATCAACACGATCTTGGCCCGCTTCATCAAACGCGTGGCGATTCGGCGCCCGCGAGACCAACTCGTCAATGTCTTGAATTCGTTTTCAGTCAGCTCGATCTGTTGTGCGATTCGCATGGAACTTTCCTCCTGAACCTTTAGACGAAGGATAAGTTCCTTTAATTCAGAGACACTACACTAGAGATTGGGAGCTAATTGTTCGACCGCAACCTGACGGGAGTCGGATTTGGATTTGGGGTCGATTGGGAATCGTGCTGAGTATTGACTTACTTTTCGCAGATTCTATTGCGCTTGTGAGCGCGCTCCAAACGCGATTGCTAACCGAACCATTTCACGCTTTGGGACGACAGGCCTTACCGTTATTCCAAGAATTCAGGAATTTGGTGCCGGTCAGTATCGAGCGTCGATGGTCAGGTCTTTAACTTTGCTCTTTGTTGAAACTTTTGATTAGTCGGCTGATCGTCGAGTAGTACAAATTCAGACGGCGGGCGACTTCCATTTGCTGTACCCATGCTCGTTTAACGGGTTCGAAATCACTCGATCCCGTATCGCTTTTCCTTTCCCGGCCTCATCAAACAACTCCTTTAAATTTGCTCGCCCGATAAGTCTTTGCCCTTCGGTTTCTCGCGGAGGAAAAGGGTTGAGTTTATTCTTAACCGTATTTCAAGTGGATTTTACCGAGAAACTTCAGTCGAGCCAATGGCGCCTCGTCGAGAATGAATGCCCTGGATCGCTTTTCACCAGAGAGAAATGGAGTACACCGATTCAAAATCAACTCTTTTGCTCTGTGTCCTCTGCGCCTCATCCTTGAAAACTGTGGCTGATCATCCTAAGGCTGAGCCGCGGTGAATTTTCCCAAAAGCGGTTCAGCGCCAGTCATGCTTTGGATACCTGCGCTGTAGTTGCTGTTTGAGTTTCGGATAGGTTTCACGCCAGAAAGCCGACAGGTTTTCCGTGACCTGAACCGGGCGGTTATTGGGCGCGAGCACCTGAATGCGCACGGCGACCCGGCGGTTAGCGATCCGCAGCGCGTCTTTGACGCCGTACAAATCCTGGATGCGGGCCGCAAGCGTCGGCGGACCATCGGCAGAGTAAACGACCTTTGCGGTGCGGCCGGCGGGCAAGGTAATCCGCTCGGGCGCGTGCTTCTCGACACATGTCTGTTGCTGGCGGGTGAGCCATGATTTGACGACGGGCAGAACCGGGCGATCTTTGATTTCGTTGTAGCTGAACGCTCCGTCGCAAATATGCTCAATCATGATGGCCCGGTCCTCCGCTCCGATGGCGGGCAAGGCCAGCTCCGGCATCCATTCTCGCAACCGATTGACGCGCAGGAGCCATTGTTCCACAGACTCGTTCCAGTTCTCAAGAGCGCAACGGCCGGCGGCAACTTCGCGCGCCAAGATACTCGCCGCTTCTTCAGCCGGTGGATTGTCTGAAAGTTTCTCTTCGAGAACCAGATCGCGGAAGCGCATCTCCTCCCGGGCGATGACCCGCCGCAACGTCGGGTCGTAGACGACGGCATGGACTGCCTTGAAGTCGTTTGGGAATAGCTCGCGCATCCACTCTTCTTTAACCGCCGTGGCCAGATTCAACATGACATTCAAATTGCGGTCTCTGCCGCCACCGCTTTCCACCTCGCGCACCTCGGAGACAACTAAGAGAGGCGCTTTCACGATGCTCTCGCGGGCCAACACGCCGCGCCGGCCTTGGACCAGCTCGCAGCGTCGCGAGACGGCGTCCAAGCGCTTGGCGAGATGGTCGGAAAAACCTACCAGCACGCAACGCTGAACGGACTCGGGCGCAACCGATTTCTCGCGCGTGTCCAAGCCTTCCTCTGTAGCGATGCGCAGAAACTGCTCGAACAACAAGCCGACCTGACGCGCGGCCTGCCCGTGAATACTCATTCGGCGGCAGCGCTCGATTTGATAACCGTTGCGCTCGGCGTAGCGCCAGGCGCGCATCAGTACGAAAAAATCCGACTCCGTCTCTGCGTTGAACAACTCGTCGCTTGCATCTTCAACATGCTTTCCCTGCCGGCGCGTGAGCAAGTCCCGCCCTTGGGTCAAGGCGGCGACCAACGCAACGGGCCGCACACAACCATACTCTTGGGCGGCGAGCAACATGCGCGCGTAGCGCGGATGGGCCGGAAACGCGAGCATGCGCCGTCCGAGCGCGGTGATGGCGCCCGTCGCCCCGTCAATGGCGCCCAAATCAGTGAGCAGCGTTTCGGCGCGTTCCAGGGCGCGCGCATCGGGTGGCTCCAGCCAGCGAAATGTCCTCGCGTCGTTCACGCCGCTCGCCTTGAGTGTCAGAAGCACCTCCGCGAGATCCAGCCGTTTCACTTCGGCAAGTTCCTGGGCGGGACGCGCGCTCTGCTCATACGCCGTCCATAGACGCAGACAGTGTCCGGGTGCGGTGCGTCCGGCGCGACCCGCCCGCTGGTCGGCTGCGGCGCGGCTGATTTTTTCCACGAGCAACGTGTTGATGCCGCGATAGGGGTCATAGCGGGGAATACGCGCCAAGCCGCTGTCGATCACCAAGCGCACGCCGTCGATGGTGAGCGAGGTTTCGGCGACGTTGGTGGCGACGACGATTTTGCGCCGGTCATAACGGGCCACCGCCGCGTCCTGATCGCTCGGCGGCAATTCGCCGTGCAGTGGAAAGACAACGAACTGTTGGCCGAACGCGGCGCGCGCGGCCTGCACGGTGCGCGCGATCTCATAGGCCCCGGGCATGAAAATAAGCGCATCGCCTTCGGGATGCTGGCCGACCAGGCGTTGGAGCTCTTTGACTGCAAGATCCCAGACGGATGCTTCCGCGGCGGGTTTGACGAGATATTCGATGGCGACGGGGTATGTGCGACCCTGCGACGACAACAACTCGCAAGGGTGAAGATACTTCTGCACCGTGGCAACATCCAGCGTCGCCGACATGACGACGATGATGAGATCGGGCCGCGTCGATTCCTGGATTTGTAAAGCGCGGGCCAGCGTGATGTCGCCGTAGAGATGGCGTTCGTGAAATTCGTCGAACAGGATCGCGCTGACGCCTTTCAAGTCGGGATCGGCCAGCATCCGGCGTAGCAGCACCCCTTCGGTTGCGTAACAGATGCGCGTGGCGGGAGAGGTGAGGTTGTCGAGCCGCATCTGATAGCCCACCTCGCCGCCGAGTTTCACGCCGCGCGCTTGTGCGACCCAATTCGCGAGCATCCGCGTCGGCAACCGGCGCGGCTGCAAGACCGTCACCTGGCCGTCACCCAGCAAACCGCCGTCGAGCAGCATCTGCGGTACCCGGGTCGATTTGCCCGAGCCGGTGGGCGCGGTGAGAACCAGCCGCCTCTGCTTGGTCAGGGTTTCGAGCAATGACTGCTCGATTTCGATGATAGGTAAATCTGGTTTTCCCATCGCTTGAAGTTAACTTAATATAATCGAAGCGGCATCGGACGGCAAAAAATATCGGCCAAGTCGCGCTGCCGTCGTTTGAGATGAAGTAAGCCGCTCGAAACCAAAAAATAGGATCTAGGATTTAGAAGCCGGCGCCGGAGTGCTCGAATCCCTGGGCGCAAACAGGGATCTGAAATATTAAGTCACCTGAAAAAAAGACGACGTCAGCGCCAGCACAAGCAGGCAGGTCCAGTGCATGAGCAAACAAGGTAAAACACTCTCCGAACGCTCACGCGCCATACCCGAACTAATGCCAAAGAGCAGGGCGGCGGCGAACGTCAACTCCAAGCTGGGGGAAAAGAAAGGAAGAAACCGAGGAAGGGACCAGAGAGCATAGAGCACGCTGGAGATAAAGACCGGCCAGGAAAGAAACCACGGACCGCCAGAATACTGCGTCGTGAAGCGCTGTGCCAAGATGCCATGTAAGAGGCTTCGAAATAGCAGCTCGGCAACCACGGGAAAAGCGAGAAGGACAGCCCACTCGGTCCAGGGGTGTTGAAGTAAAGTTTGCGGCGGCATTAGCGCAATGTCAAAAATCCAGGCGCCTCCCACCGCCCCTCCAAACAGAGTCCCGGGGAGTAACAGCAGCCAATCGGAACCGGCCGGCCGGCAAAGTCCGAATAACTTCCGTCCGCTGCGCATAGCGAAAAGAAGCAGCAGGACCGTGAGACCCCCGAGCACGCCGGCATAGGTTCCCGCTTGACCGCGAAAGTAGCGCTCGAGGGAACCCGACGGATCGTTAAGGCGTGCCAAAGAATAAGTGCTCATCATGGACGCAACCACGATAGCCACGTTTCCTAGTATGCCTATCGAAAGGGACCACAAACGCTGCACTTTCGTCGGCCCACGGTAGGCCTGGCCGATCGCGTCGGCGATTTGTCGTGGTGTGAGCGATGTTCCGGTGGCTCGCGGCGAGCCGCCGATTTCGGCTGAGCCGCCCCACCGGTTGCCGGAGCGTCGGGTTCCCGCGGCCGGATCGATCAGATTCAGCTTCGGGTAGGCGTTCTCTAAAGATGCCGGGAGAAATGTTTCGACCTGGCGCAACGTGTAAGTCTTACGGCCACTTTTTAATATGATGACGCCGAGGCGCTTGCCGTGCAGCCGGCGTAGCTGTGACTCCACTTCATAAATCCCCATGTCACCCTGACAAACTATTGCCAGTTGTTTGTTGCCGATATCGACGCGCGCCATTTCCTTGACCTCGATAACGCCTTCGAAATGATGCGAGGAGTAAATAATCGCGTCGATCGCGCGCAGGACTTCCGCCGTGTATTCCAGGAAGTCGATCTCCTGCCATTTCCCCTCCTTTTTTAGCGCTACTTCTTTGCTGCGCCACTGTTCCAACTGTGAAAAAACGGATGCCTGGAGCTCGACCGGGAAACCGCACAGTTCTTGCATCTCCAGTCCGTGGGCATCAATCAAGCCTTGAAGCCGGACAAACGGCACGACCTTATTGCGAATTTCCGGGTCGACGTCATTGATCCGCATGTGGTTAAGCAACAGCCAGATGGCAAGGATCGTATCGAGATCCGGGTCGTTGGCGTGGATCGTCCAGTCTCGCGCCTGGAAATCCATTCCCTTACGAATCAACACCAGTGCCTGCTCGCAGGTCGCCAAAGTGAAGGATCGGACGCAGCCTTCGTGATGGTCAAGATTGAAAACAGCTTTTTCCACGTCGAGAAACGGACCACCCTCGGCGGCTCCGTCGAGATAAATGGTTCCTGGCTGGGCTTTACGGGCGGCGCCGGACGGCACTGCCATTCCTCGATCAATTTTCACGGACAGGGTAGGCGACTCGCTGCAACGCAATTCCCGCTGTTCGCTTTCTTCTCGAATCGAGTAGCGATCCGGAAGCTCAACCGCGCCGGGTTCCGGGGGCGAGTTTTGCTGGTTCAACGGCGTACCGCCGTCGGTGCTATTACGGGGATCTGGGCTTGAAAGTTCCTTTTGAGGCATGGCCGATGGAATTCTTGGATTCAGTTAATACCTTCCCCTCGCTCCGCTAACGGGGCCGTTACGCGTTCGATAGGGCGGATGGGTAGCCCAGCTGAAATGTTAATCGAAGCCTATCCAATCACGCGTCGCCATGTCAAATCATATTGCGCTCCCTATTCACTACATGCCATCGGGGTTTACCCAGGTGACCAACCGCTGTTATGCGCCACGTGCCCAAGTGGATGATTTGAACCGGGGAGGAATATGTGCCCCGATTCCACGTGGTTTCAACTGTGGCTGATCCGTTTCAGCCAAACAAATTGGGGCTGATCCGTCCTTTGGTGCCAGGTCACGACCGCCCTCTCAATTTTGCAAGCGACTCTACGAATCGCGTGCTTCCCACAGGCCGATGTCCGACCCGCGGCCTTGGAGAAGGAGCGGTGAGGGTGGCGGCGACTCGCTTTCCGAGAGCCTGATTGAGACCGGATTCCGCAGTAGGAAAGTGACGCTGCGAGCGAGGGGCAAACCTTGCGCAACGAAGACAATGCTTTTCTACCCCTGAGCTCAGGACAGATCTCGCTGCTGTGCGAATTTTGTCAGAAGAATAAGGCGTTGTGCCAAGCGGCAGAAAAGACTTTGAAACAGCACACCTGGGTGTCTTCGCCGCTCCAGGTTCGCCTCTCGCTCATGTTCAACTGCGGAATTCGGGTTGAGTTCAACCGGTCGGGCTCTTTTTGTTAGAGAACCGGAAGTGAAAAGCAAAACATCAAAGACTGACACGGAAGATTCTCCTCGCTTGGGCCGCTTTGAGGTAGACTCAAGGATGGTTGACAGTGCGCGCATGCTTGTGCGATCAATCATGCTAAAGGCTCGACGTGTGAAACTTTGAGTTCATCAGAAGAGGCTGGTTTTATGAAATGTTCCAATCTTGCCCGCGGCGTGCTTTGTTGCCTGTTTTTGTTCGCGGTTACAACTCTTCACGCGCAATCGTCGCCGTCCCTTGTGGAACCTGCGAAGAAAGAGGGCAAACTCGTCTACTATACCGTCTTGACGCTTCCCGAGAGCCGGGCCCTGGTGACGGCGTTCGAAAAAAAGTATCCCTTCATTAAAACTGAATTGTTCCGCCTCGAAGGGGACAAGATGCGCGCGAAGATTGCAACGGAAGCGCGAGCCGGCCGCTACACCGTCGATATCACTTCAAATAGCATCACCAATATCGGGCTGCTCATGCGCGACGGCATGCTCGCACGCTACCAGTCCTCTGCGCGCGAGCGGATCTGGCCGGGACTTAAGGACCGCGACGGCTACTGGACGGGTCTCTATGTCCGTCTGTACGTGATCGCGTACAACACCAAAATGGTTGCGCCGCGCGATACGCCGCGCGACTGGTGGGATCTGCTTGACCCCAAGTGGAACGGGGAAAAGATCGGGCTGGATGAAGAGATCGAATTGTACGGCTCCCTCGTAGTTCGCTGGGGAAAAGAAAAGGCACAAAAGCTATTTAAGGGACTCGCAGGTCAAAAACCTATGCCACGCCGTGGTCACACCCTTATTTCTCAGATGATGGCCGCGGGGGAATTTCCTGTTTCCATTGGTTACGGAAATCGCATTGAGGAAATGAAAGGCAAAGGGGCGCCGGTGGACTGGGCAAGCACGGCCGATCCCGTCGTCGCCTCGCCCAGCGTGATCGGGATGTTTGCGCAAGCGCCCCATCCGAACGTAGCGCAGCTGTTTATTGACTTTGCCCTTTCGGCGGACGGTCAATCTCTGTTGAGAACTTTCGACCGAGTCGCCGCCCATATGGATATTCCCGCCCCTGTACCTAAGCTCGATCTAAAGAACCTGAAAGTCTTCTTTGTCGACACCACAGTTCCCGGGCGATTCGAGGAGTTTCAAAAAGATTACCAGGCGATTTTTCGCTGACCGGGGTCAAAAAGCGGGCTGCTTTTCTTTTCAAACACGGAATCCGGGTTCAGTAATTGTCGAGCAACCTGATAATTTTTTCCGCCGCGACTTGGGCGCCGTTGAGGGGAATTGCGGGCCAGTTTGGCGGTTTTTCCAACAACGCTTTCAGGTACGGGGCGATGTTCCCTGATAACAGTTCGCTCTGAGGGATAAACTCCGCTGTGGCGCAGTCGTGCAAGGCCTCGACGAGCCTGGGATATTCCGGAAATTCGCCCCGGTCGGTGTAGAGCATCGGCAACTGATGCGCGATGGCATCGGCAACAATGCCGTAGCCCGGCTTGGTGATGATCGCGTCCACGGCTCGGACCAAATCCTCATAGTGCGGCTGTTCATCCGGGAGAACGAGGAGATTGTCGTTGCTGATATCTGCTTTCCCGGTCGCGACGAAAAAATATTCCCGAAGCCGGCGCAATTCTTCCCATGGCAGCCGCTCGAGGCCCAGGCCGCCGAAGCTCAAGAGAATAATGGTTGCAGAAACGGGGAGTTTGAATTTCGTTCTTGCCTGGGCTTTGGAAAAAGAGGAAAACCTGGCGACCCATGGGATCGGCTCCCGGCGCGGGAAGACTTTCAAATCGCAAGGATAAGGCAGCGTCAGCGCAAATCCGGCCTTGTTGTAGAAACTCTCAATCTCTTCAACCAGAGGCAAGAAGTCGGGGTACTCTTGCAGATACGCTCGATAGATGACGTCCCAGCTAAAGTTTGTGATCGCCACCGAAGGAACCGAGGCGCGGGCGGCAATCTCAAAGCAAAGCGGTGGAATGTCGCCGACGACAAGCTTTACTCGCTCGCTTTTGATAAACTCGATTTCCTGACCGATCACCTTTGGAAAACTCTGGCGTAAAGATTGGCATGCTTCCAGCGTCTCTGCGAGCCCCATGCTCAAACTGTCCGATTGTCGAATGCCGGTGTCGATGGATTGTGGATGATGAAATACGGCGTCGCCGAAGAGCCAAGACGGAGCCATGGTGCGGACGTGTATCCGCAAATCGGGCCGCGCCTTTCTTAGACTGCGGATGACCTGATTCGAGCGCACTGCATGGCCGAAGCCGTGGCCAGTGATATAGTAGACAATTGAACTCATGCGGGGTTGGATATAAGTAGTCAGGAAGACCAAGCTAAGCGGGCAGTTGGGAATTGTCAACGATCGCTCGGATTATTGGCCGGCTCTGCCGCCACAAGAGGAGGAATTGAAGTATGACAGGAACCATTAAGAAAATCATCCGGCAAAAGGGCTACGGATTTATCACCCCTGACGACGGCAGTGACGAGGTCTTCTTTCACCGTGGAAGTCTAGCTCCGCGCACTCAAATCGAAGACTTCAACGAAGGAGATACCGTGCAGTTCCAAACCCGCAAGGGTGATAAGGGCCCGGTAGCTCTCGACATGAAAGTTCGCTGACGACGCGGCCATGGCGACAAAGGTCAAGCTCGCAGATGTGAAGGCAGACTTTATCACCGCGCTCAGAATCATTTCCCATGAACGACTGAGCGACGCCTTCGCCCACCTGAGCGCGCGGGTGGAGGACGGCAAGAAGATGCTTTTCATGCCACGCAAGAGTCCGGTTTTGGTAAAGGCCAAAGATCTCTTTGTCGTCGATTTCGACAAGCTCGTGCCGCAGTCGGCCGTCCACCAGGCGGTATACAAAGCCCGAGAAGATGCGGGCGCGGTCTTTCATTTTCATTCCCCCGCGGTCATTCTATTGAGCGTTGTGGGCCAGACCGTTCAGCCGATGCATAACTACAGCGCGATCTTTTACGAGGGCGTTCCCGTCTTCGAAGGAACCGGCCAGGTGGAGTCCCCGGAGCGCGCAGGGGAGATCGCCCAAATCCTAGGCGCCGCCAAAGCGGTTATCTTGCGCGGCCATGGGGCGGTGGTGGTAGGCCAATCGATCCGCGAAGCCTGCATCTTGTCCCTTTACCTCGAAGAGTCGGCGCGCTTACAAGTCGAGACGCTGAAGCTCGGCACGCCGAAGTTCTTTTCCCGGCAGGAAGCCGAACGGATCGCCAAGCGGACCTTCAAGCCTGCTTCCACGGAACGGGCGTGGGAACATTTCCAAAGTAAGAGCAGAGCTTGATCCTCTGGCTTGAACTCTTTATCTGTTTAAGCTGGACCTCAGGTGATGAACCAATGACAGCAGGAAAGGTTGAGCATGTAATCGGAGGTGTCGTATGAAACAAGACGGAATCGTTGTCGCCGTTGCAGTTTTTTCACTGCTTTTGCAGTTCCCCGCAGCATCGGCACAAAGCTTAAAGACGGTCTACATTGGACTCGTGTCCATCACGCCGTCCAACGCGCCAGTCATTGCGGCGGCCGATGGTGGATATTTCAAAAAGCAGGGACTGGACGGCAAGCCCCTCGTGATGTCCGGATCAACGACTGCGCTGGCGGCAATGCTGTCCGGAGATGTGGGCTTCATCAATGTCGCCGGTTCTGGCCTGATCAATGCGTATCTTGGCGGCAGGGATGCTGTAATGGTATCTGGTTTAGTCAATTTTGCACCGTACGATCTCATCGTCGCCAAAGGCATCAATACGATCGAGGATCTTAAGGGTAAGAAAGTCGGGATAGCCCGGTTTGGTGGATCAGCAGATTTTCTTGCCCGTTATGGACTGGAAAAACATGGCCTTAAGCCTGGCAGGGACGTGACGATTCTTCAAACTGGCGGAAATGCCGAACGCCTGTCTGCTGTTTCTCAGGGTGCGATCCAGGCGACTTTGCTGGAACAAGGATTCGCCTATCAAGCCAAAAAGGCCGGCTTTCGTTCGTTACTAGACTTCGCCACGATCGGTTTAGACTATCAGCATTCGGGTATCGCTACGACCAAGTCGTTTATCGCGAAGAACCGCGAGATAGTCGTCGGTTTTCTTAAGGCGTTGATCGAGGCAACAAATCGTTACAAGAATGACCGGTCCTTCGGTATTAAAGTTTTAGAAAAACATCTCCGTATTTCTGATGTCGACACGCTTCAAACTACGTACGATTACTATGCCCCCAAAATAGGCGCCGTTCCCTATGTCAATCTCAAAGGCATGAAGTTTCTTTTGGATACGACGGCGGAGTCCAATCCGAAGGCGAAGAACATCAAGCCAGAAGAGATCGGCGACAATACGCTTCTGAGGGAGATTGAAGCAAGCGGTTTTCTAAAGCAGGTCTCCCCCGGACGTTAACCCAACGGCCCAACGTTCTAGACGCAAATCGACTGTAGCTGGCTTGGTTCTCTCACTCCGAAGCAAATAGCGAGCGTAGCCGATTTCGTAGACCGGCCATACATGTTAGGATTTCAGCGAGAACCAGTCAGCGAAGAAACTGTCATGAGTTCTGAGCATACGAACCATCTGATTCACGAAACCAGTCCGTATCTCTTGCAGCACGCACATAATCCGGTGGACTGGTACCCTTGGGGCGAGGAGGCATTCGAGAAAGCGAAAAAGGAGAATAAACCGATCCTTTTGAGCATCGGCTACTCCGCCTGCCACTGGTGCCATGTGATGGAGCATGAGTCCTTCGAGAACGAAAAGATCGCGGGTCTGATGAACGAGCTGTTCGTTAATATCAAAGTCGATCGTGAGGAACGCCCCGATCTTGACGAGATTTACATGAACGCCGTGCAGATGCTGACGGGCCGGGGCGGCTGGCCGATGACGACGTTTCTTACGCCCGACGGCAAGCCATTTTACGGTGGCACCTACTTTCCACCTGAAGATCGCCACGGTATGCCCGGCTTCCCAAGAATTCTTGCAGGGGTCGCTCAAGCGTACCGCGAACGAGCACAGGATGTGGAGAAGAGCGTCGATCAGATACTCGCCGGCTTACTGCGCATGTCGGAATCTCAAGAAACCCAACGGACTTTTTCCCCTGACGTGATCGGAAAATCCGCAGAACATATCTCCCGTGCCTATGATTCCGAGCACGGCGGGCTGGGACAAGCCCCGAAGTTTCCCAACGCCGGGGTCTACGAGCTTTTCCTGCGTCACCACTACCAATCCCAGAGCCAACGTTATCTCGACATGGTGATTCATACGCTTACAAAGATGGGTGAAGGGGGGATTTACGATCACCTGGGCGGGGGATTCCATCGCTATTCCGTCGACGCTAAGTGGTTGGTGCCTCATTTCGAGAAGATGCTCTATGACAACGCGCAGCTTGTGCGGATTTATAGTCAAGTCTATTGCATTACGAAGGACACCTTCTTCAAGCAGATCGTCGACGAAACGGTGACCTATCTCCTTCGCGAGATGCTTGTTCCCGAGGGCGGGTTTTATTCAACCCAGGACGCCGACAGTGAAGGGGAAGAAGGCAAATTCTTCGTCTGGACGCTACAACAAGTCAATGAATTGTTGGGCGAGGAACGGGGCGAAATTTTCTGCCGCATCTACGACGTGAGCGAACAGGGCAACTTCGAGGAGAAAAACATTTTGCACCCGATCCTCACGGTGGAGCAGGCGAGTAAATTTTTTCGCCGGGACCGGGGCGAGATCGAGGCTCTGATCGCCGACGGGAAAAGGACGCTTTTCCTGGAACGGGAAAAAAGAGTGAAGCCGTTTCGTGACGAAAAAATCATTACTTCCTGGAACGGCCTGATGCTTTCGGGATTGGCCGAAGCAATCAAGATCTCGCCGCAACCGGCTTACGTCGAAGCAGCCAGTCGCACCCTCGATTTCATCTTCACGAAGATGGTTCGAGACGGCCGCTTGTTCCATAGCTATAAGGATGGGAAGACCAAGCAACTTGGCTATCTTGATGATTATGCTTTCTTGGCGTTGGGCCTTTGCGACTATTACGAGGCGACTTTCGACAGCGGGGCCTTGACGCGAGCGCAAGAGCTGACAGAGACCATGCTGCGCGAGTTCTGGGACGATGCCGGCGGCGCTTTCTTCTACACCGGGAAGTCTCACGAGCAGCTCATCAGCCGCACCAAGCCCGTCTTCGACGCGTCCATTCCATCGGGGAACGCCACAGCAACGCAGTTGTTATTGCGCTTCTATCACCTGACGGGAAAAGAGGATTACCTGAAGCGAGCCGAGAAAATTCTGCGTTCTTATTACGATGTCATGGAAAACCAGCCCTTCGGTTTCGCGCATATGCTTTGCGCGCTGGATCTGTATTTGAACAAACCCAAGGAGATCGTGGTAGTAGGAAAACGAGAGGATGCAAAGACGGCCGAATTGCTCAGTGAAATTCAAAGTCATTACCTCCCCAATAAGACTCTTCAACTCGTCGACCCGGACACGCCGCTCGAGCAGATTTCCCCACTCTTAGTTGGGAAGACACAAGTGAGCGGCAAGCCGACCGTATACATTTGCGAGAATTTCACTTGTTCTGCGCCGATAACCAACCGCGGGGAGATTCAAACGATCCTGCAAAGATAATCCCGGATTCCGCAGTGGGAAAGTGACGTTGTGAGCGAGGGGCAAACCTTGCGCAACGAAGACAATGCTTTTCTACCCCTCAGCTCAGGACAGATCTCGCTGCTGTGCGAACTTTGTCAGAGTAATAAGGCGTTGTGCCAAGCGGCAGCAAAGACTTTGAAACAGCACCCCTGGGTGTCTTCGCCGCTCCAGGTTCACCCCTCGCTCATGTTCAACTGCGGAATTGAGGATAATCAAAACCGGAAGAATCGTAGTTCCATTTTATTCAATTATTCAAAGGCCTTAGCAAACCATACTAAGAACGCGCAGGACTCTTGGTAATCGTTTCAAAGATTCGCCCCAAATCCGCCTGCGAATAGTATTCGATCTCGATCTTACCTTTTGCGGATCTGGCCTTGGGCAGCAAACGGACTCTAGTTCCAAGCAGACGTTGCAGCTCTTCAACGATGGATTTCAAATCGGGATCGATGAGCGGCGCGAGGCGTCGGCGGCGCCTGCCGAATAAAAGGTGGCGAACCATCTTTTCCGTTTCTCGTGTCGACAACCCTTTGCCGATGACCTCGCGGCATGCGGAAACGATCAACGGCTCTGTGTGCAACCCCAGTAGGGCGCGCGCTTGACCAGCGGGCAAATTTCCCAGCGCGACTTCTTGCTGGACCACAGCGGGAAGCGTAAGCAACCGCATGGCGTTGGCGATCGCCGGCCGGCTCTTCCCAACCTTCGCCGCCATCTCTTCCTGGCTCCAGTGAAATTCTTCCTGCAAGCGACGATAACCGTTCGCCTCTTCAATGGAATTGAGATCCTCGCGTTGAAGATTTTCCACCAGCGCCAATTGCAGGGCCTCGTGATCCGTCGCGTTACGAACAACCACGGGTACCCGGCTCAGCCCGGCCTTAATCGCCGCGCGCCAGCGGCGTTCGCCGGCGATCAGTTCAAATTGTTCGCCATTGGGCCGGACCACGAGCGGTTGAATGATCCCTTGGTTGCGAATGGACGAGGCAAGCTCTTCGATTTTGGCTTCGTCAAACGCGCGCCGCGGTTGCAAAGGACTAGGCACAATTCTGTCGACGGCGACCTCGAAGTGGGAATTTTCTTGCTTGGGTTCTGTTCGCGGTTCGGCCGCGACCGGAATCAGAGCGCTGAGCCCTCTACCCAATCCCTTTTTCTGCATGGACATTATTTTCTCCATGAGTCATCAACTCCTTAGCTAGTTCTAAATAATCTTGCGCGCCCGTTGAACCTGGATCGTACAAACAAATCGGCTTGCCGTAACTCGGACTCTCGCTCAGCCGAACGTTTCTGCGGATGATGGTGCGAAACAGCTTGTCCGGAAAATGCGCCCGAATCTCCTCGACGACTTGATGGGAAAGTCGATTCCTACTGTCGAACATCGTGACGACGATTCCCTCTAGGTACATTCGGGGATTGAGCCCGTTGCGAACCAAGTTCATTGTCTCAAGCAGAGCGCTGAGTCCTTCGAGGGCGTAGTATTCGCTCTGAATCGGCACGAGCAGGGAATCCGCCGCAGTGAGAGCATTCAAAGTCAGGAGACCCAAAGATGGGGGGCAGTCGAGTAAAATATAATCGTAGCGATCACGCACGGACACGATTGCATCCCTGAGTTGGTATTCCCGGTTTTCTACTCCGACTAACTCAATTTCCGCGCCGACAAGATCTTTCGTTGCGGGTACAATTACCAGTCGCGGGATCTCTGTTTGACGTAGGACTTCCGCGAGAAAATGCGCCCCCGCCAAGACATCATACAGACTCGTCGTGGATTGGCTTCGGTCGATACCTAAACCGGTGGTCGTATTGCCCTGAGGATCAACATCAATTAGCAACGTCTCCTTGCCGGCAACCGCCAGCGACGCCGCCAGATTTATCGCCGTGGTAGTCTTGCCGACACCGCCTTTTTGGTTTGCTATGGCAATAACCTTGCTCACAAAAATGCTTTAATTTGAATAGCTTAGATAATACAATACGTTTGATTGACTATTATCACAAGTTGCTTACCAATGGAAGCAGAAAATTCTTGTTTCACGTGAAACGCAATATCCCGGATTCAGCAGTCGAAATTACAAACTCTACTGAGGGAGGCGTGAGACTGTAGTAGCGAAGGCACCCGGCTCCGCAGTATCAAAGTTGGGATCGAGTCGAAGGGACACAGAGATAATAACAGGCCAAGAATCGAATCGATGCGGGCTACTCGGTCACAGACGAAAGCTGATTATCCGCCCTTCGTCTTTTTCAAATGAATCGACAAAAGCGACATTGCAGCAGGGGTAATTCCAGGCACCCTAGATGCCTGCCCTAAAGAACGAGGCCGAACCCGGGTCAACTTCTCGCGCGCCTCACGTGAAAGCCCGCTGATTCTTGAATAGTCAAACTCGTCTGGGAGTCTGACATGTTCCATTTTCTGGAATCGCTCGATGAGGTTGATCTGGCGATCGACATATCCGGCGTATTTGATCTGGAGCTCGGCTTGTAAATCCGCGCTTTTTGAAAAATACGGCGTGCTGGGAACCATCACTCGAATCTGATCCAGTGAGACCTCTGGGCGCCGTAACAGCTGTGCGAGTGAAGTGGTGTTCTTGAGCGGCGCCGAGCCGCATGACGCGAGCACTGAGTCCACAGCCTGATTTGGGGCGACTTGCGTCTGTTCCAAGAAAGTAAGTAATTCGATGATTCCTGTCTTCTTGGCCTGAACTTGTTTAAAAGTCTCCTCGGATGCCAGCCCAACGCCATGCCCAATCTCGGTTAGCCTCAAGTCGGCGTTGTCTTCCCTCAGTAGCAGTCTGTATTCGGCCCTGGACGTAAACATTCTATAGGGCTCACTGTCGGTCCCTTTCGTCACTAGATCATCGACCAAAACACCTAAATAGGCTTGATCCCTCGATAGCACTAATGGTTCCTTGCCGCGCAAGCTCGAGGCGGCATTGATTCCCGCCAAGATTCCCTGAGCTGCCGCCTCCTCGTAACCTGTTGTGCCATTTATCTGGCCGGCGTGATAAAGACCACAAACGAGTTTCGTCTCTAAAGACGGATAGAGTTGAGTGGGGTCGACGTAGTCATATTCGATGGCGTAACCTGGTCGCATGATTTCCGCCTGCTCCAGGCCTTCGATCGAATGAACCATTTCGGTTTGAACATCCAACGGTAAACTGGTTGAAAGACCGTTCGGATATATCTCAACCGTATCGAGTCCCTCCGGTTCCAAGAAAATCTGATGCCGGTCCTTGTCTGCAAATCTCACAATTTTATCTTCGATTGAGGGACAGTAACGAGGACCTTTACTCTTGATTACACCTGAATACATCGGCGAACGATGAATCGCGGCACGGATTATTTCGTGAGTTCGCCGATTCGTGTAGGTGATGTGACAGGGGACCTGAGGTTGCAATACTCGTTCGTTCGAGAAGGAAAAGGGGACTGGGTTTTCGTCGCCGTTTTGGATGTGTAATCTAGAATAGTCAATGGACCGGCTATTTAATCGGGGACAGGTTCCCGTCTTGAGTCTTCCGATCTTGAACCCAAGATTTATGAGCGACTCGGTCAATCCTTGAACGGCAAAATCTCCGGCCCGACCGGCAGAGTAGTTTCGGTCTCCGACATGTATCAAACCTCTTAGAAATGTCCCCGTAGTTAAGATCACGCGACGGCCGAGAAATTTCTCACCGATCTGCGTCTCGATCCCCCTAATTGTTCCATCCTCGACGATCAGCCGTTCTGCGCTGCCTTGCCTGAGCACTAATCTCGGGCAGGTTTCTAAGATTCGCTTCATCCGCTGACGGTAAAGGGCTTTGTCGGCCTGGGCTCTCGATGCTCTCACGGCCGGCCCTTTTCTGGTGTTCAACATTCGAAACTGGATTCCAGTCTCGTCGATAGCACGTGCCATTTCCCCGCCAAGTGCGTCGATCTCTTTGACCAAATGGCCTTTGCCAATTCCACCAATAGCTGGATTACATGACATCTGACCAATATGATCGAGATTCAATGTGAGCATCAAAGTGTCGCAACCCATTCGAGCCGCGGCCAGAGAAGCCTCGATACCAGCATGCCCAGCTCCAACGACGATTACGTCAAAAATTTTCTCGCTCTTAGCGTTCATAGTTTCACGTGAAACAAAACTCATATTGTGCTAATTATATGATTTTTAATATTTGTAAATAACTATTTTCCTAAACAAAAATTTTTAAAAATAGATTCTAATATATCGTCATTATTGATCAAGCCGATGATTTCCTCAAGCGCTTCTCGCGCCTCACTGAGCTCGACTGCAACAAGCTCTGGCGGACAATTCTTCGCAAGAGTAACCAACGCATCGCTCAGAGCTTTGTCGCTCCTCGCAAGAGCAGCCTTGTGGCGAATGTTCGTTAAAACGACCGGCGGCTCCTCCGGGCAATCTACTATTAGATTTCTCAGTTGCCTCTTCAGCCCCTCGATCCCGGAACCGGTCTTGGCAGAGACAAAGGCCATCGCTTGCAGAAATCCGCGATTTTTCAGCTCCCCAACATCCAGTCTCTGAGGGAGGTCACTCTTATTGATGACGATCAGAGCGTTTTTTCCGTCGAGACTCTCCAACAAGGCGAGATCAGCCGGAGCGAGGGACTCAGAGCCATCTAGGGTGACCAGCACAGCTTCGGACTTTTCCAGATAACGACGGGATAAATTGACTCCGATCTGTTCTAGCCGATCATCAGTTTCCCTAATACCGGCTGTATCCCAGAGAACAACCGGCAGGCCATCAAGATTGATGGACTCTTCAATCACGTCCCTAGTCGTCCCTGGCACGTCGGTGACTATGACCCGATCTTCGCCCAACAAAGCATTCAAGAGACTCGATTTGCCCACATTGGGACGGCCGCAGAGACAAACCCTAGCACCATCCCGGAACAATCTTCCCCACTCATAACTCAATAGAATGTCGCCTATTTGTTGTCTAAGATGCTCTACCTTGATGATCAGTTCCCGGCGTTGCAGCAGTTCGATTTCTTCTTCCGGAAAATCGATCGCAGCCTCGATCTGAACCAAGATAGCCAGCAATTCCTCGCGCAGCTCGCGCATCCATTCTGAAAGCCCACCGCCAACCTGATTAAGAGCCAACTCAATTCCTTTGTCAGTGCGCGCACCGATTAGGTCGAGTACCGCCTCGGCCTGAGCGAGATCTAAGCGCCCGTTGAGAAACGCGCGCTTGGTGAACTCGCCGCGCTCCGCATGGCGCGCCCCCTGAGAAAGCATGAGCTCCAATACCCGCCGCACGACAAGCGTGCCGCCGTGACAATGCACCTCGACGATATCCTCGCCGGTGTAGCTGCGCGGCTTGCGCATCACCGCAAGCAGAACCTCATCAAGAAACTTGTTCGACCTCGGATCCTGAATCTTGCCGTGATAAAGCCGGTGCGAGGCCAGTTTTCCATTTTTACCTTGGGCGCGCACAAAGACGCTGGCCGCGATGCGCTCGGCATCGGGCCCGCTCACGCGAACGATCGCTACCGCGCCCTCGCCGACCGGCGTGGCGATCGCGGCAATGGTATCCTGTTCGTACATAAGAGCGGGGTAATCTTAACAACTATCGGGGTTAAAACAATATGAAACGATACAGTGGGAATTGCCGAGCTAGCGCGCGGCAAGACGCGATCGAAGGAAATCACACCAGGCGGATTTCTAAACCGCTCTTAGAGTATCTTGCCGCACGGTGATTTCTTCAGAGCCGGAAAAAGCAAATCGTTGCAGCGCTTCGGGATTCAGTTCCACACCCAAGCCCGGTTTCTCAGGAGGAATCAAGCATCCATTGAGCAACCTGAACGAATCTCGAAGAAGTTCCTCCCGCAAGGGATTGTACGTGTAGTCAAGTTCCATGAGAATGGAGTTTTTTAAGGCAGCGGACAGATGGACACTGGCGGTAAGGGCGACCCCGTCGCCCCACGTGTGAAATGAAATCGGAACGTCGTATTCCGCGGCCATCGCGGCGATTTTTTTTATCTCGCTGATCCCGCCGGCGCGGGCGACGTCGGGCTGGAGGTAATCAACCGCGCCGCGAACCATGAAATTCTCAAAGGCGTAACACATATTCAGGTTTTCACCGACGGCGATGGGAACTTTCCCTCTCTCCCGAAGCTCGGCATGGCCGGCAATGTCTTCAACAAAGAGGGGTTCCTCAAGCCAGAAGACGCCACAGTCGGCAAAAGCCGCCGCCGCATCAAGTCCAACCTCCAGCGTGTAGCCCTGGTTGGCATCGGTCATCACGATGAAGTCCTTACCGAGTTCCGCACGCACCGCGCGGACGATTCGAATATCCTGATCCAGATCAAACCCGACTTTGATCTTGACGCCATGAAAACCCTGCTCGGCAAATCCCCTCGCTCGCTTCGCCACCTTTGACGGTTCTTCGGGATAAAGAGCGGTCGCATAGACCGGGACTTTGTCACGGCACTTGCCGCCAAGGAGCTGATAGAGGGGAACTCCGCGCACCTTGCCGAGAATGTCCCACAGTGCGACATCGATCCCGCTTAACGCCACGACGCCAACGCCCCGCGTGCCGAATTCTTTATGTCCGCCTCTGACATAGGCCTTGTCCCAAATCCGGTCGATCTCCGTTGGGTCCATGCCGATCAACAGCGGCTTTAGAACCCTCGCTACGATTACTTCGATCAGCTCGCCGTTGCCCGAACACGAGCCATGACCGGTGATGCCTTCGTCGGTCCCGACCTGAACCAGCGTCGTTGACCGCGAGTTTCTCACCCCCGAGCGGCTGAACACCTGTCCTTCCGTCGGGATCGTTGCCCGCAATCGAATTGTCTTGACGTCGGTGATCTTCATTACTGCGTTGAACCAGGCCCTAAGAATTCTTTACCGCCGGCTTTCCTTCGGCGACAGCGAAGATGTGATCCTCCAGCGGAGTTTGATATATCGCAGAAATCGAGCCTTGAAAAGCGCCTCACGACTGGTCTATTTTGTTTTAATTAGGCTTCTTGAACCGCTTGAACGTTTTGAACGATTTGAACTGATAACTTGCTCACGCTAAGGAGAAACCAATATGGCCAATATCGGACTCGCCTTTGTCAACCCAGCCCCCCTAACCAAACCTGAGAATGTCGTCAACTTCGCCAAGAAATGCGAGGCGATGGGAGTCCACTCCATGTGGACCATAGACCGGGTCGCCTACGATAATCTCGATTCAATGACCCTTCTTGCCGCCGCGGCCGGGGCGACGCAAAGAATCAGAATCGGAACTTCCGTCCTGCTTCCCGGCCTACGTCATCCCGCGCTGCTGGCCAAAACCATCGCGACATTGGATTTTGTTTCAAACGGACGAGTAACGATTGGCGTCGGCTTCGGCAGCCGGGAAAACGATTTCACCGCCGTCGAGATTCCATTCGACGGTCGTGGCAGCCGAGCCGTCGAATGCGTTCAGTTAATGAAACGTCTATGGAGCGAGGACAACGTCACGCACAAGGGGCGATTCTACAACGTTCAGAATCTCACCATCGGCCCCCGGCCAATCCAGAAACAAATTCCAATCTTCACCGGCGGCAGCGCTGAGATCGCCCTCAAGCGTGCCGGCACCTGGGCCAACGGGTTTATCTGCGGCAGCTCGGCGATCCCGGAATTTTCCGTCACCTGGGAAAAAGTCGCCGGCTACGCCCGGACCGCAGGACGCAATCCCAACGATATCGAAAAGGCCGGGCTCACCTTCATGGCGATCAACGACGACCACGCCAAAGGATTGGAAACCTTGAACGCTTATGTCGCGCGCTACTACGGCCGGCAACGGGGAGACGTGGCGGCCACTTCGTTGGTCGGCTCGCCCGCCGCCGTCGCAGAAAGAATAGAAGCGTTCTTATCGCGCGGACTCGACACCCTGATCATCGGCCTGGCCGATCCCGATCCGAGACAGTTGGATCTATTCGGAGAGAAGGTGCTGCCGAAACTGAAGTGAAGAATTCCTGGGGCACGGTGGCGACCAACGACCAATTCATCAAAGCGAAACCCAAGTTGATGCATAGATTCATGCGTGCCCTGCTAAAGGCTCTGCGCCTGGTCAAGCAGAACCGCTAAGTGGCGATCGATACGATGATGAAATTTTCCGAGTTGAACAGGGAATTGGCTGCGCGTGGAACCGAGCGAAGCGGTGGAACTCTTCGATAGACTCAGGGCAGGCTTCTGGAACCGGGCCCGCGGTACTAAGGTTGAACGTTTTGAACTGAGCGGAGCGGTTGAACGGCTTGAACGATTTGAACCCAGCAAAAGCACTGGAACTATTGGAACGTTTAGTGCGTGGTCGACGAAGAAACGCAGAAAAACGATCTCGACATCGTTCGCGAGGTCCTCAAAGTCACAAAGGAAGTACCCATCGACCGCGCCTACGATTTCAGCTTTGCCAAGAAAGCGGACAGCGAACTGACACAAGCAAGCTGGAAACCTTAGAAACTTCCACGGGTGGGTGCCTTGCGAGCCTCGGCACGAAAGGAAAAGCCTGGAGTACGGGGCTCACTGGTGGCCCTTGATTTACTCTCTGTGAGAGCGGCTGCGATTATCCCGGCCATTCGAATCAGCAAAGTGGATTTCCCAGCTAGGTGAATGTGTGATTGCAAGGCCTGGCCCTGCCCTCTTGATTCTAGACCCTTAATCTTTTGTTCTGTCCTATACGCGTAATTGTGGATGCGTTGTAGGGGTGGTTGTTGACTAGCTGAAATCATACCGGAGCGCGCCGCCTATTCTGAAGCTCTGAAGGGAAGATATTCCACTTAGACAACAGCGTGAAGTTGCCTCTCAATTCGCCAAGGCGGTCTTATGTAAACTCGAAGGGCAGTCTTAGGGCAGGGATGGACATTTGCCCCCGGTTGGGCTATGAGGCCATTAAATTAGCTGCTAATATACAGCGTCAAAAGCGAACTCTCGTACTGCAACGTTGTCTGGCGGCTTGTGAGACTCTTCCCACTAACCCAATGCCGTACGTAAGGAGGCGTCCATGCGCATCATAGACACCCACTTCCACTGGTACCCACGCTCGGTGTTCGAGATGCTGTGCAAACGCACCGAGTACCCGCGCGCGGTCCCGACCACTAGAGGTGGATACCTCGTATCTCCGTACGAGGGCGTGTCGCGCTCCGATACCTGGGCCGACTGGTTCGACCTCGATGCAATGCTCGAGCACATGGACAATGCCGCGGCCAAGATCGGCTGCGACTTCGGGGTGGTGTGCACCACTGGCCCCGGTGGGGCGTTCTTCTCCGAGACGGACGCCGCGCACGGGCTAGCCGCCGCGCAGATGTGGAATGACGAGATGGCGGCCGCGGTTGGCCGCTATCCGGGCAAGGTCTGGGCAAGCGGGGTCGTGCCGCTGCAGGACCCGAAGAGGGCCGTGGAGGAACTCGAACGCGCGATGAAGATGGGTCTCGTAGGAGTCAATGTTCCGGGAAGCATCGGGCCGCGCGGGGAAACCCGCATCGACGACCCGAGCCTGGAGCCCCTCTACGACCGAGCGGAAAAGCTCGGGGCGATGCTGTTCCTGCACCCGACCGACGTGGTCTTCCCCGACATCTGCGACGGCAAGGACGGCGCGCTCTACAACAGTCTCGGCAAAATCATCGACTTGAGCATCGCGATTTACCGCCTCGTGGTCTCCGGCATAATGGAGCGCCACCCGAAGCTGAAAGTCTACGTTTCGCACACCGGCGGCGCCCTTCCCTACCAGTCGGGCCGTATGGACAAGAACTCGAACGCCGCGAAGCTGCCGCGCGCTCCGAGCGAATACCTCAAGCGCATGTACAGCGATACCGTACAGCCGCATGCCCTGGGGATGAAATTCACGATCGACTACTACGGTGTCGACCACGTGATGTACGGCGACGACTACCCCTGCTGGAACCCAAAGGCGGCGCTCGAGGTATTCGGGGAGATCGGACTGTCGAAGGAAGACCAGCGAAAGATTCTGTCCGACAATGCGCGGCTCGTCCTTAACCTCAAAGACCCGGTGCCGGCGAAGCAAGCCGCGACCGTCTGAGAGTGATAGAAAGTTGCTTTTTTACTCCGCTCGAAGCGCCGGATTTTCCCCGGGAAACAAAATACGTCGTTGACTAGTTGGAATGACGCCGAAACGCGCGCTCCATACTTAACCTCTAAGGAGAAGCTATGGGCGGGACGAGAGCGTGGGACCAAAGCGGCGCGGTGCGTTTCAAGTTTGCCACCGATCGGGACTTTGACCGCTACCTAATCGCCCGCTGCCAATTCGGCCTGCCAAAATCCGCAACCGGCCAAGCCCGATGATGTTTTTTCGTTGCGCGAGAAATAGCGCACCGATAAGCGCGCCTAAACCAACCGCTCCAAACATGATTCCGAGCGTAAAGAGAACTAGTCAAATCTTTTGTTGACAGTCAATCGTCAGAGGTCGTTGAAAGTCCGGCAAAGTGAATTTCGTCGTGGGCAAGACACGTAATTGTAAGTGGGGTCAAGCCGGATCTTTGCTATTCGCAAATCGCCCGCCTCTTCTTGCCCGGCGAACAATTTCTTATATGTCAAAGTCCAAATGGCAAATATCACGACCCCGAAGGCTGCGCCTGATTTTTCCCAGGGGTCAAGAGGCATTCTTGTCTTCTGAGTACCTCCACTTGAAATCCCTGTCCCTATAAGCCTCATCTGGCATCAGACTCTTTAAACCACTCTTCGCCAGCTCTTCTTCAAACTTCTTTCGGATCCAGAGATCTTCATCAGGGTATTCAATTTGGTTTGCAGGGTCGTCTTCAGGGGCAACTGTCAGCTTCTCACCTTTACTATTGGTAAAGTAAGCATTCCCTGTCGGCATGCCAGTAGGCGCGTGCAGAGCCAGATATCGGGCTGGGGCGCGCCCCGGATTAAAGTGCTGGTGCCACCAGTTATTGGGGGGAACAAAGACGCTTCCTTCATGCCAGGGAATAACAACCTTGTCGGCCCCTTGCTCGGGCCACATGATGGAATATCCTTCCCCCGCCAGAACGAGAACAACCACGCCCGGTCCATGCCGATGAGCCTTCTTGTAAGTGCCGGACGGAAAGACCGACATGTGACTGACATGCAGCGATCTGGGGAAGGATATCCAGACAATATGCCCGCCTGCTCCCCTTTCCGTCAACGCCTCAAGCCTGTACCAAGACAGCATGTCGGGAAAAAAACTCCCTATCCAGACGTCCCTTGGATTTTTGTAGCCGGTGTCTGTGATCACCTGGATCTTGGAGTAAAGCTGTCCCTCGTCAGTGCCATACAGGACACTCAGATCAACAGCCGTGCTTTGAAAGTAGAATTCGGGATCCGGGATAGCCGCCATGGCGGTAGGAAGACCGCTGCAATGTAATAGCCTGGCCGGCTCGCTCCCACGCATGTTGCTCAACTGGTAGGTATAATTTGCCGGGAGCAGGAAGAAGCTGTGTTTTTGCCACTCAAATACTCTCTTTGGCCGCTCTCCTGACCAGATTGTAGTCAGTCCTCCCCCCTGGATAACATAAACGAGTTCATCTATGGCCATTCTGAAAGGTCGGAGAGTTTTCCCAGCGGGCACGTCGGTAAGGTAGATTGCACTGACCCCTTCTTGTCCCGCCAGCTGTAAGAAGGCTGCGTCGCATTCCCGATCTTCCCACCTTCCCAGCTTGAGGCTACCGAGATCCTCCATAAAGTACCCGCGGTAAATAGGCACGTTCAGCGACTCAATCCACCGTTCGTACGGATGAACCTGGTTCAGCCACGCTCCTGCCTTAGTTAACTTTTCTGTTTCCCCCATAACCTGTCCTCCGCGGTAAACTTATCCAGAGTCCGAAACACATCTCTAATCCAACCCGCTACTAGCACCGGTGAAAGACGCCTGTCAAGGTTGTGTATTGGGCCACCACATTTTGCACTCCTTTGGATTTCGCTCCATCAGGAACTGGACGGGCGACTGAGCTTCAAATTGTCGTCTTAAACTGCTAAACGAAACAAATTCAGATTTGCCATTTCGCACATAGGAGCCCGTCTTGTTTTTCCAATGGGAATGCTGCGAAACGACCGGCCGGAATGGTGCGAAATACCCAAGCAGGTCGAGAAAGCTCTGCCGCCCTTTGCCTTCCAAGAACATATTGCCGCGGGATTGGCCACGGTTCACGACATGGTAGAACGCCCCGGGGTATTCGATTCGTGGCGATCTGGCCATGCCCGTCGTTTATTTCATCACAAATCTCCTGTCAATTAGCTAAAAGCGGACTTGCCCCCTTTTTAGCCGCGCTGAGCCGTTCGCGGACCTGACCAAGACATTCAGGCTGTTAAAGAGTGCTCTTTGGGCTCTGCGCCTATTGACCGGCGTTCGCAATAATACGAACATAGCTGCCCGAGATCATGCCAAAGACGACCGTAGTCTTTCATCAAGACGATCCGGACACCGGTGCTTGATTGGTTGGGATCGACACACGTACAAGGAGTAGACGTCATGGTAAAAGCAAAGAGGAAAGCGACTGCGAATGCCGTTGAAATTCTCCACCGTCGCTACTATGCGGGCAGGCCGCGGCGACTCGCGGCCCTGGAACAAGCACGGGCCAACGACCACGTCGCTCGCAAGCTAACCGCACTGAGAATTGCCAACGGGCTAAGCCAACGTCAATTGGCACAACTCATCGGAACCACAGCGTCAGTCATTTGTCGTCTCGAAGACGCTAACTATGAAGGCCATTCCCTGGCGATGCTTAATCGAATCGCCGCGGCCCTACACCAGCGTGTTGAGATTCGTTTTGTGCCGGCCGAACGACGCTTGCGTTCCGCATGATTCTGACCGACTGGACAGGCGACTAGAACCGACTCCTCGAGAGAATTCGCAACTCCGCTATTATTCTAGGCCTGACCCCAGCCCCGGAATCAGCCGGCGTCCCCGTCTCGCCGCGCATGGTCATCACCACCGGCAATCTCGCCAGCCAGCCCGCCCCGCTCGCATTGCGCCCACGCTCAAGAAGCGGCAAACTATGCCGTACGTGGTCTCTCAAATATCTATGAACTTACTTCGGCGATATCGATTTGGTGCAGCGCTAACGAGCTTGCTGGCGATGCCCATCATGGCTTGCCAACAAACTCCCGTTCCGTCGTCACCCGTGGCCGAAGCGCCACAGGAGAGTCCGAGTCCCGAAGCGACTCTCCCCGTCGAGATCGCCAAGCTTCCCGAAAAAAAACCCGAGATCGCGCCGAAAGTGGCCAAGCCGGCGATTCCCAGACTGCTGCCCGAGTCGATCCTCGCTGCGCCGCAAAAAGACTTGGCGTCACCTCGGCTCCAATACAACACCATGCTCAGCACCAGAACTGGAGATGCTGCTCAAAAATCGAGCTGGCAATACCGGCACACTCGCGATGGCGCTATCGTCGGTTTTGAGCTTTCCAACCACGGCGGCAACCGCGTGCTGCCGCCGCGCCAAGATGCCGTCAAGAATCTATTTTTCACACGCGACTTTCAGTTCCGCTTCGATGAGCGGGCGCGCCAAGACATCTACTTACTCGTCACCGACTGGGTGGCGTCCCGCGATCGGCAGTTTCGCCTGAGTGAATTGATGAACAGCCTGATCCATTTTTTCCCGCGCAGCTTTCTACCCGCGATCGTCAACTTCAATGGCAGAAATATCATCACGCTGCCGACCGGTGAGGAAGTCGAGTTCGACGCGCGCACCCACGAAATAATCGCCGGCGTGCTGTCAGAAGCTCCAGTGGATCTCAACCCGGATCGCAGCACACGCAGTTATCCGGCTATCAGCTACAGCGGGACCGGTGTGATCGTGCGCGCCAACGCGCGCGGCAGGGATCCCCGGCTCGGCACCACGGCAACCATCACCACCGCAGGGCCGATTCCGGCCTGCGATAAAGAGACTCCGTGCAACCATTGCCAAGTGCCGTCGCGAGAGCTGTGGGACCAAAGCGGCGCGGTGCGTTTCAAGTTTGCCACCGATCGGGACTTTGACCGCTACCTAATCGCCCGCTGCCAATTCGGCCTGCCAAAATCCGCACCCGGCCAAGCCCGATGGTAGACCCCGTTTCGGAGGTTCGCAATTAAAGCAAGTCTGGCACGGCAGACGATCTCGCGAGGAGAGCAAGCAAAACCTACTCTTTGATAACACAGCGCGCTTTTACAGGTTCGAAAAGTAGCAAACGTGATTGTCTAGCGTTGCGATTAGGAAGGTCAGCTACTCTTATCGCCGATCCGCTGCTGCCCAATGCGCTTGGCCAACTCGGCGGGCGAGGCCATGGCCAAGGACAGCGGCATCATGAAAGCGCTGATGACGATGAGTCCCCAGATGGCGGCGGAGTAGTTGCCGTTCAGGTCGAAGATAATACCCATGACCAAGGGGCCGATGACCCCCGCCGCAATGGAGCCCCCCTGCAGAAGGCCCAAGACTCCTCCGATGGCCCGGGTGCCGAACATAATGCTACCGACGGCGCCACGCATGGGAACCAGGCAGCCGAAGCTAACGCCGAACGTCAGCGCGAAGGGCAATGTGGCCCAGACCGTTTTGACGGCCACCACCTGAAGGTACAACAGCGCAAAGCCCATCATCGCGGCGACGACTGCCAGGACGAGGCGATAGTCTATTCTGT
>Ga0326597_10000836_pt1 | contig 52299 bp, 43 predicted proteins | sample RVTome_12_FD_203789 | JGI IMG/M metagenome (GOLD analysis project Ga0326597, IMG submission 203789) | Soil microbial communities from uranium-contaminated site in the Upper Colorado River Basin, Wyoming, United States - RVT100D185 | ecosystem: Environmental > Terrestrial > Soil > Contaminated >... | reverse complement strand
TCACCGATATCCGGCTCTTCGAGTGGCAGTGCCTTGTCATCGGGTGCCCGCTCGACGAGGATTGGTACGTCGAGACCAAGCGCCTCGGCCATGTCTTCTACCTTGGGCAGATCGTCCAGGTCGTTCAGCCCAAACCGAATCAGGAACTCTCGGGTTGTCGCGTACATGAAAGGACGACCCACGACCTGCTTGCGGCCCACGATCTTCACCAGGTGCCGCTCCAGGAGCGTGTTGAGCACGCCCGAGGTATTGACGCCTCGAATTTCGGAAATCTCGAGCGCCGTGACAGGCTGCTTATAGGCAACGACGGCAAGGGTTTCGAGCGCCTGGACGGACAGCTTCTGCGTCGACCGCTCGTGAAAAAGACGACGCACCCATTCGTGGAGATCGGGGCGGGTCACGATCTGGTAACCACCAGCGACCTCGACCAGTTGCAAACCTCCCGCGCGTTCGTACTCCCGCTTCAAATCAGCCAGCGCGGCCTGAACGGCTATCCTGGACTCTCCCGAGAGAAGTTTGGCAATGGCCTTGGGCGTGAGCGGCTCAGGCGACGCGAAGATGAGCGCTTCGAGAATTGCCTTCAACTCGGCCGAAGGTGCCGACTCCTCCAGCTCGTCGAGACCCTCCTGCCCCTCCAGTTCCCCCCGTTTCTCGTCGCTAGCCACCATGTACCTCCGGATCGCCAATGGGATGCGGCGCGTCGGATGGGCGCGGCCGCTTGTAGACACGAATCGGGTCGAAACTTCCCGTCTGGAAGACGCGTACCAGCTTCAGTCTGATCATCTCGAGCAGCGCGAGAAACGTGACGATGAGTCCCGCGCGGTCCTGGACGTCCGCAAACAGCTCTTCAAAGCCGCAGGCCGCGGTCTCCGACAGTCGCGCCAGTATTTGATCGATCCGCGCTTCCACGGAGATCAGATCGGGGGGCAGCAGGACCTTCGGCCGACGGTTGGCGCGCTCGACCACAGACTGAAAGGCGCTGAGTAGGCTGAACAGATCGACCTCCAGCTCTGGCTCGTACCCGTCGCCCGCAATTTCGGGGATCCGTTCGTCAGCCCTGCCCCACTGGGCCGATCGAATCTGCTGCCGTTCGTGCAGGAGTTCGGCGGCCGCCCTGAACTTCTGGTGCTCCATGAGTCGCCGCACGAGCGCGTCTCGCGGATCGTCATCCTCGCCCTCCGCGCCAGCGGCCGTTTCTGGTCGCGGGAGGAGCATCTTGGACTTGATGTGAATGAGCGTCGCCGCCATGACCAGGAAGTCACCCGCGACGTCCAGGTTCAACGTCTCCATCAGGTGGATCGTGTCCAGGTACTGCTGCGTGATCAGGGCGATGGGTATATCGTAGATATCCAGCTCGTGTTTCCTGATGAGGTAGAGCAGCAGATCGAGCGGGCCCTCGAAGTGATCGAGGTGAACCGGCATGGCGTCTGGCGATGACTCGAACTCGTGCGGGTGTTCCATGGGTCACCTATACGTGATCTTCATCGCGTCTCTCACTCGCTCTATCGTCCGGTGCGACACGGCGCGGGCGCGGGCACTCCCTTCGAAAAGAATCTCTTTCAGGCGCTGAGGTTGAGCCAGAGCCGCGGCACGGCGTTCGCGCATCGGATCGAGATGCGCATTGAGGGCCCGGGCCAGCTTCGTCTTGACCTCGACGTCTCCGACTTTTCCGGCGCGATATCGAGTCTTCAGATCGTCGACCTCCGCCTTGTCTGGATTGAAGGCGTCATGGTACGTGAACACGGGATTCCCTTCGACAGTGCCGGGGATGTCGGCTCTGACGCGCTTGGGATCCGTGAACATGCTCATCACTTTCTTCTTCACCTCTTCGGCATTGTCGGAGAGGTGAATGGTATTGCCGAGGCTCTTGCTCATCTTCTTCCCGCCGTCCAGTCCGGGCAAACGAGCGAACTTGGCCAGCAGCGGCTGGGGTTCGACCAGCACGTCGCCGAAGAAATTATTGAACCGCCGCACGACTTCGCGTGATAGCTCGAGATGCGCAACCTGATCGTCGCCGACTGGAACGAACGTCGCATCGTACATCGTGACATCCGCCGTCTGGAGGAGCGGATACCCGAGGAAGCCGATCGCCGACAGATCACGGTCGGAGAGCGTCTCCTGTTGCTCCTTGTAGGTCGGCACCCGCTCGAGCCATGGAACCGGTACAACCATCGACAACATCAGATACAACTCGGCGTGCTCGGGTACCAGCGACTGGACGAAAAACGTACTCTTTTCCGGATCGAGTCCGGCCCCGATCCAGTCTGCGACATTGTCGTATGCGAACGACGTGAGGAGGCTGGTGTCCGCAAAGTCGCTCGTAAGAGCATGCCAATCCGCCACGAAGTAGAAGCACCGGTACTGATCCTGCAGCGGCACCCAGTTCCCCAAGGCGCCCACAAGATGCCCAAGGTGCAGGCGACCGGTTGGTCGCATCCCTGAAACGACGGTTGGCTTGGACGAGTGGGCCATCAGGAAGCGTGGCGCCTGCGGACGGCGAGGGCGTTGGCCATCATCAGGGAAGCCAAGCGCGTATGAAGTTGGACGGTCTCACCACAAAGTAGTAGAAGCCGTCGGTGAGCAGCAGGGCGTACAACAGCAGGAACCCATACGGGCGTATCTGATCGAACTGTCGCGCCACACCGCGAGGGAGCAACCCGCTCAGCACGTTGCCGCCGTCGAGCGGCGGGATGGGCAACAGGTTGAAGACGGCCAGCAGCACGTTGAGTCGCACGGCGAGGCCCAGGAACGCCACAAGAGGAGCCGATACGCTGGCCTCACCCAGAACGACGGGCGAGACCGGAACGACGGTCAGCAGCAACGCCGCGACGAACGCGATGGCCAGGTTCGAGACAGGCCCCGCGGCCGCAACGAGGACGAAGTCGCGTCGCTGGTTCCGCAGCCGCCGTACATTCACGGGCACGGGTTTGGCCCAGCCAATCAGCGGCACACCGCCGACCATGGCGACCAACGGAAACAGAAAGGTGCCGATCGGATCGGCGTGGGCCAGCGGATTCAGCGTCACCCGGCCGCCGAGGCGAGCGGTTGGATCGCCAAGCGAGTCGGCGGTCCACGCGTGCGCCATTTCGTGCACCGTCAGAGAAAAAAGGAGAACGCTGAACCCGATGAAGAGCTGCGCGAAGTTGATGTCGAGCAAGAGGTCAACAGGTTAAGGCCGGCCCTCGAAAAACGCAAGGACGGTATCGGCGACTTTGGAGCCGACCGCGGCCGAGAGTTCCTCGCGGGTCGCCCGCCGAACACCAGCCAGGCTTCCGAAACGGGTCAGTAGCGTGCGTCGGCGGCGAGGGCCAATGCCAGGCACGAGGTCGAGCTCCGACCTCAGATCGCGCGCTGCGCGCGCCTTGCGATGATACGTCACCGCGAATCGATGAGCTTCGTCGCGAATTCGCTGTACCAGGTGGAGCACTGGATCGCTCGCCGCGAGCGTGATGGGGGCCACGCTGTCTCTCGTGTACAGCAGCTCCTCTTGCTTGGCGAGACCCACGGCAACCAGATTCGAAAGTCCGACCTCTTCGAGTGCTGCATAAGCAGCATTCAGCTGCCCTTTTCCACCATCGACAAGGACGAGGTCCGGGAAGGGCCCGCCCTCCTCGAGAACCTTGCGATAGCGCCTCCGCACGACCTCGTGCATCGCGGCAAAGTCATTATTGAGGGTGAGCGGCGCGCCCCCGGTCTCGGGCGAACCGCGGATGCGATACTTCCGGTACTCTCCGCTCCGCATGCGGCCATCTTCGCAGACCACCATCGACGCAACCGTTTCCCGACCCTGAATCGTCGAGATGTCAAAGCACTCGATCCGTCGAGGTACCCCTGGCAGCGCCAGAATGGTACCGAGGGCCTCGAGCGCCTCCAATCGGGAGACAGCGGCCTCATTGAACCGGGCCTGGTACGCGAGCGACGCATTGCGGTTCGCCAGGTCAACGAGGCCGCGCTTGCTGCCTCGCTGCGGAACGACCAGGCGCACTTTCGATCCGTCCCGATCCGACAACCAGGCCTCGAGCGCCTCCCGGTGGGCGGGCTCCGATGGAAGGTCGACTTCCGAAGGGGCCCTCCGAATCTCGTAAAACTGTTGGACCGCGGCTTCGAGCACCTCGTCTTCGCCACCACCCGCAAAGCTGGTCTGCGAGCCGAGCTCGATCCGCTCCACCACCCGGCCTCGCCTCACCTGGAACACCTGCACGACGGCGCCGGCCGCACCCAGCTTCAGCCCGAAAACGTCTCGATGACCGAGCTCGGCCGTCGCCATTTTCTGCTGTCGGTCCTGGAGGACCTGCACCGTTCGCATCGCGTCGCGCAGCTGAGCCGCTTCTTCGAACCGCTCCCCCTCGGAGGCGTCGAGCATCCGCGCTCGTAGGGTCCTCGCCAGCTCGTCATTCCGCCCCTCGAGAAAGAGCTGTGTGAGCTGCACGGCCCGACCGTACTCCTCAGACGAGCACACGGAGTCCACACAGGGCGCGATGCACCGTTTGATGTCGTACTCGAGGCACGGACGATCCCGCTTTCCCGTGATCACTTCGTTGCACGAACGGATGCCGAACAGCCGGTGCGTGAGCGACATCGTCTTGCGCGCAAAGCGCGCTGGCAGGAACGGGCCGGCGTAGAAGCCTCCGTCGCGTTCCACGCGGCGCGCGACGAGGACGCGGGGGAACGCTTCGGCAGTTGTCAGCTGGAGATACGGATAGCTCTTGTCGTCGCGCAGGAGGATGTTGTATTTGGGGCTCCGCTGCTTGATCAGATTGTTCTCGAGCGCAAGCGCCTCGACAACCGAGTCGGTGACGATCACCTCGAGACGCACCACCTCATCGAGCAGCGCGTCGGTCCTTGGGTTGTTGCCGTACGCCCCCAGATAGGTGCGGACGCGGTCTCGGAGCGCCCGAGCCTTGCCCACGTACACCGTTTCATCGGCTGCGCTGAAGAACATGTATACGCCAGGCTGCTCTGGCAACCGGGCGATCTGCTCCTTGAGTTCGCGGATGGGCATACGCTACTATGTCGCGTTTACAGTCAGTGACTGGACCCCCGATTATACCTTTGCCCCTTCGTCTCGACCGGCCTCGGATGACGTTCACCGGCGCAGTCGGCGCAGTGTGCATGCTCCCGCTCCGCGCGATCATCGAGGCGTGCGTCGCGCTCCGCGTGCATCCCAACGTCCTGACGCTGGTCGGCGTCATCATCAACGTCGGTGCGGCATGGGCGCTGGCCCACGGTCGATTCGTGCTGGCTGGCTTCGTCATGATCGTCGCCAACATCTTCGATTTCATCGATGGGAAGGTCGCTCACCGGCTGCAGCTGCAATCCGAGTTCGGTGCGTTCTGGGATTCCACCCTGGATCGCTTTTCCGACCTGGCGTTACTCACCGGACTGATCTACCTCTATTCGAACGTGGGTCGAAGCGACTACGTCCTGGTCGCGGCCCTCACGCTGATTTTCTCAATCATGACGAGCTACGCGCGCGCCCGAGCCGAGTCACTGGTCGAAAAGTGTAAAGTCGGCTTCATGGAGCGACCCGAGCGAATCGTGCTCTTCATGATTGGCGCGTTCACCAACCGCATGGCCGCTGTGCTGTGGGTCATCCTGCTGCTATCGATCCTGACGGTGGCGAATCGGATCTACTACACATACCTGGTGCTGAACCGCCTACCCATGCCGAACAAGCAGGGACTGTCCGGGTTCTTCAGGCGCGCGTTCTTCTGGACCGATGAACGGGCGACGCTCCCCTACGACCTGTGGGTCATCGCCATCCTGGCATTCGTCTGGCTCACGCCGCCAGAATGGCTGGGTGATCCGACGGCGAGCGGTGCCGGGCTGCTTGGGTGGGTCTTGCGCCTCGGCGCGTAAGCGCCATCCGATCGCACGCGCGCCATCGGATGGCACGCCAGCGGCACGTCGGTCTTCCGTCGAGGGCCGACTCGTCTTCGTTGATCAACTCATCGCAACGGGTCGGCAGTCTCCGTGGGGCGACGATCGTCGGAGGATCCCGGCGCCGGCGTCGCGCCGGGCGTCCTAGGCCCTCTTGCGCTTCGCGATGGGCCTCACGCCGGTCGCTTTGGCGGGCTTCTTCTTGGCACTGACCGCGTCGAGGCTCTTCTTGAGTGCCTCCATCAGATTGACGACCTTGGCCGGGGCCTCGACTTGGGGCGTCACGACCTCTCGCCCGGCGATCTTGGCGTCGATGATCTGCTGCAAACCCTCGCGGTACTCATCCTTGTAGATCGCCAAATCCAGTGGTGCCTCGAAGGTCTCGATCACCTGTTTCGCCAGCTTGATTTCGCCAGGCTTGCTCTGCGCGGGAACCGAGTTCAACTCTTCGACCACCGAGAGATCACGGATTTCTGCAGGATGATGGAGCGTGTGCATCACGATCCCGCGCTGATACGGGCGAACGGCAACGAGGTATTCGCGCCCGTACAGCGCAAGCTTCCCGATGCCCACCTTTCCTCTCATGCCGTCGCGCATGGTCGCGAATGCGTCTGCGGCCACAGGGCCGTCAGGCGCGAGATAATACGTCCGATCGACGTACATCGGGTCGATCGAGGCATCGTCGGCAAACTGGACGAGGTCGACGATACGAGTCGACTGAGGACGAACCTTGTCGATGTCTTCCGCAGTGAGCACGACATAGCGGCCCCGTTCAAACTCGTAGCCCTTCACGATTTCGGAATTGGGCACCTCGCGGTCGCAGCTCGGACACCATCGTTTCTGCTGGATCCGGGTCTGGCAGGCGCCGTGGAGCTGATTGAAGGAAATCGCGTGACGTGATTCGGTCGCCGGGAAGACCCTGATTGGAATGTTCACCAGGCTGATCTTGAGGTATCCCTTCCAGGTTGCTCGTGCGCTCATGTCGGACAGTCTCTCATGGTCTAAGGGCTCAGTTTCCTCACGATTGACCAGGGTCCTGGGTTGTGTGCAACCACGCGTCATCCTGTGCTATCGGCGGGGCCGGGCCGGAGCAACAGACCAGACGACACGGGACCCCCAGCTGCGCGGCACCGAGCGCGATTACGCCTCATCCCGCTCGTCGCGAGCCCCGAGATCCAGTCCCGTCCCGGTGAAGTGAATCTCATGCTCACCTATCTTGTCCCGCAACAGCCGCCGAGCCGCGGCGTAGTGCTCCGTCGGCACGGCAAGCCGGCGGGCTAGCTTGCGAAGCCGCGAGATGATGACCAGTGAGACCGAATGCTCTCCCTCTCGCCAGCTGATACCCCCGACTTCGTTGTACGGGATGAAGCCGGAATCCGACCAGATGCCGTCCTCATAGAAGCCCCGGCCGATGCGGCGGGACAGCGGGACCATGTAGGCGTAATAGATGAACATCATGCTCACACCGAAACCGATGCGACGAAAGAAGAGCACGTTGACGATCATCAGGACGCCGAGGACGACCCCAAGGGCGAGCCCAATACCGTAGTAAGGCGGGGCGGCTCCGTACCAAGTCAACAGTGCGCCGGACCGGCGCTGGAGGTAGCGCAGGTACTGGAACACCAGCCGGGCGTTGCCCACCAGGAAGAGCACCCCGAGCGCCAGCAGCACGCCTGCGACAACCGACTGGGCGTTCACGCCATGATTGTAACGTCACCGCAAACCGTCGCGGCCGCCGGGGAGGCGGCCCTTCACATCAGACCCTGGACTGGTATTCGCCGGAGGAGGTGCTGACCCGAATCGTATCGCCTTCGTTGATGAACGATGGGACCTGTACGACCAGACCAGTTTCAAGCGTGGCCGGTTTTACCTGAGCGCTCGCGGTGGCCCCTCTGATCCCCGGCACCGTCTCCTTGACGACAAGGTCCACCGTCAGGGGCAACTCGATCCCAACCGGCTCCGCCTCGTAGAACTCGACTCGAATCAACGCGTTCGCCACCAGATAGTTCGTTGCGTCTCCCATGGCTTCCTGCGAGATATGAATCTGCTCGAAGGTCGACGTATCCATGAAGTAATAGTGGTCGGCGTCGTTGTAGAGATACTGCATCTCATGTTCGTCGAGCGTCGCCCGCTCCAGGTCTTCCTCGGCCCTGAACTTCTGGTCGACCAGCGTACCCGTGCGAATGTTGCGCATCCGGGCCTGAATGAACCCGCGCTTGTTGCCGGGCGTCAGATGATGCAACTCGAGGATGCGGACGAGATCGTCTCCGAGCTTGATGAGCATCCCCTTACGCACCCGAGTCGCCTGTACAGAACTCATCGTGATCCTTGACACCGGCTTCGCACGCCACGTCGTACGGTGATCGAAACCTGGCTCGAGCGCCAAGCGTCTGCGCTGTGAGCCCGCAGAACCCTGAGATAGTAGCATGCGACCTTGAGGCCCGTCGCGGCGAAGGCCCTCTGGAAACGAGCCATGCTACGATGTTTGGGTGGCCGCTTTCACACGGTGGGAGACGCTGCGAGACATGCTCGCCCTCCACGAGGAAATCGGGCAATTGGTCGGCACCGATGCCCCCGGGTGGACCCCGCCGGTCGACCTGAGCGAAACGGCGGAAGGGTTCGTTCTCACCGTCGAGCTCCCCGGCCTCACCCGTGACCAAATCGAAATCCACGCTGAAGCGCGTCGCGTCGTCATCCGTGGGGAGCGAATCGGCTGTCAGGTCCCGTGCGAACAGCATCACCGCGTCGAGCGCGGCCACGGTCGCTTCTCCCGATCGTTCGTGCTGTCGGACGCCGTCGACGTCGACGAAGTCAGCGCAGACCTTCAGGACGGCCTCCTCACGGTCACCCTCCCGAAAGTCAGAGGCGACGAACCACGACGTGTTGATGTGACGTCATGAAGGCGTTGCTGCCCCTCGTACTGCTCGTGGGCGGATTCACTGCGGGCTTGGCCGTAACGGGCCGTATGTATTCGGCCGCCGTCAGCCCCGCTCACCCAGTGCCGCCGGCATCGGTTCAGCCGCTCCCAGCACAGGACACCCGTGCCCAGACGCCCTCGCCGGCCGTCATCGCACCAATCGTGCCGGGGGCTCCAGACTTCACCCGCATCGCCAGCCTGGCGGTCAAGACCGTCACCAATATCTCGTCTGTCCAGCTCGTCCGACGACCTTCGTCTCCCTTCGCCAACGATCCGTTTTTCCGCTACTTCTTCGGCGACGACACATTCGGCACCCGCGAGCAGCGGTCTGCCAGCCTGGGCTCTGGCGTCATCGTGTCCTCAGATGGGTACGTGGTCACGAATTCACACGTCGTGGGTGAAAACGCCCGCCGCCGCGAGGTGACCGTGTCGCTGGCAGACAAGCGCGAAGTACCGGGTACGGTGATCGGGACCGACCCTCCGACTGACCTCGCGCTCCTGAAGATCGACGTACGCAACCTACCGAGCCTGCGATGGGGCGACTCTAGTCAATTGCAGGTTGGCGAATGGGTGCTGGCGATCGGTAGCCCCTTTCAGTTGAGTCAGACTGTCACCGCGGGCATCGTCAGCGCCACGGGGCGCGCCAACGTCGGCTTTGCCGCCTACGAAGACTTCATCCAAACCGACGCCGCCATCAACCCTGGCAACTCGGGAGGCGCGCTGATTAACACCCGCGGTGAGCTCGTCGGGATCAACACAGGCATCTTCAGCCAGAGCGGGGGCTACCAGGGCATCGGCTTCGCGGTCCCGAGTCTGCTGGCTCGCCGCGTCGTCGACGACCTTATCGAGTACGGAGAGGTCCGGCGTGGCACGATCAGCTGGATCGCGATCGAACCGATGAACGCGCAGATCGCAGAACAGTTGGGCGCGCCCGACTCGACCGGCGTGCTTATCGTCCAGATCGCCGGCCAGTCCAACGCCTACGGAGCGGGTCTCCGCCGATGGGATGTGATCGTGGAATTCAACGGCGAGGTCATCCTGGATCCCTCGCAGTTGTTCCGACTCGTGTCCGACGCGCCCATCGGTTCCGAGGCGCAGGTGACTGTCTGGAGGAACGGCGACACTGTCGACCTGAATGTACCCATCGTGGCTGCCAGCCGGCAGAGCCAGTGACACCATCCTGGACTCAGCGGTGCGTGCAACGGCCGATCGACCTTGACGTTCAACCGCACGATCCTGAAGGGCCGAACTGAGGCAGGTGACTGTCGCGCCCTGCGGAGCACACCGCGAGTCCACGGTCGGTCACGGGGCCGGCCAATCACCGACCGTCCGAACCGGGTCAATCAAACCGCTTGGCGTCGGTGGCTGCATAGTTCGCCATCGCGCGATTGAGGCCTGCCGTGCGCTCCAGGGCCTCCACGACTTCCGCGAGCCGGCTCCCGGGGATGGCGCAGGTCATCTCCTCTGGTCTCATACCGGTGCGCGCCCGACTCAGCGCACAGCCAACGCTGGCAGCAACGGTTCCCTGTTCCTTGGCGATGGCGATGATGTGGCACTGTGGCTTGCCCTCGATCCGCAGCTCGGGTAGCGCGTCCTTGAGCGTCATCAAGGCGAGACCGTCGACCCGCAGGAGAACCACGTCGGGAGCCACTTGGCTGTCCGCCAATGCACCGTACACGACCGTCCCAGGCTTCTCGGTCACACGCGGCAGGCCGGCGACAGCCGCCTGATCGACCCAGCCTGCCTCGAGCACGGCGCAGATATCATCTTTCGATGCGGCCTCCTCAAGCGTCAGAAAGCCGTGGGTGAGGCTTCCCACGCTGCAATTGGCATGGTCCGAAGCCGTCGTCGCAAACGTCTGGGTCGCCCCACGGATCCAGAACACGCACCCCGCCGGCACCTGACCGGTGCGGCCCTGCTCGTTCGGCTCCGGGTACGACGCGTTAAGCCGGGCAGTAGGTGTAGTTCGGCCCTCAGGCAGAAAGGAGATTGCTACTGGCGCCGCGAACGGCCTGAGGGTCGCTTGCAGCCTGCCGCTAAGCGAGCGCCAGTCTCCCTGCACCGCGTTCGACTTGCTTTCGTCGTTGTGCTTCACTGGTCGGTTACCTGTTCCTCGAAAGCGCGGTGAGAAAGCTCGGTGAGGTCTCGTATCAGTAGTCGTGTCAATGTGATCGGGTCGGCCCCTTCGCCCCGTCTCATGAGCTCGTGGTCACAGGGTTCACAGAAGCGTCCGTTCTGAGGGTTTCTCACCCACCAACTCGTCTCGACGCTGCGCCGACCAGGATCGTGAGGCGTTCACCGTCGTCTTGACGCCTGATCGACCAACCCAGTCCCCACGCTTGCCGCCGGCGCCATCAATTGTAGCCTGCGCTACGCTGCCCGCTCGGACCCGCCGCGTTGAGCGTGAACATTTCGGTCGAAGCCGTCGAGCAACGCCCCCATCTCGCCCGAGTCCCATCTTGCCTGGACGATCGAGTAGGAAGAATTGGACGAGGTAGCCGGCCGGCAGCCGAGCAACGGCGCCCCTCACGACTACCGCACCTTGACGGCCATCATCGTCACGTCGTCATTCTGGGCGGCATTCTCCGTGAAGGTGGCCAGTACGTGCTGTATGTGGGCGAGGACCTGCTCAGCCGACCGTCCGCGCGCGCCGGCCAGGCAATCGATGAGCCGCTGCTCACCGAACTCGTCGCCCGCCGCGTTCTCGGCTTCGGTCACGCCATCGCTGTACATCACCAACATGTCCCCCGCAGCGATCGAGGCGACCCCGGTTTCATACTGGCCATCTTGGAACAGTCCCAGGACGGTCCCGCCCGTCTCAAGACGTGTCGTCCCCGCATCCGTTACCAGGAAGGGGGGATTGTGACCCGCGTTGCAGTAGCACATGTGGCCGTCGCCAGATATTTGCCCGTAAAACCCGGTGACGAAACGCGACGCGACGGCGCGGCGGCAGAGTGCTCGGTTGACACGTGTGATGACCGCCGCCGGTTCACCTAGATTTTCGACTTCAGCGGAGAACAGGCCCTGCACCACGGCGCCGAGCAGGGCGGCCGAGGGCCCCTTACCCGCGACGTCGGCCACCGAGAACGCGAGGGTGCCGTCCCCCAACTCGAAGTAGTCGAAGAGGTCGCCGCCCACCGCTCGGCAGGGAGTGGTCATCGCGGCGAGATCCGCCAGCTTTGTGGTGCTCCGAAGCGGTGGTAGGAGCGACTGCTGCATCCCTGCCGCTATCCTGAGCTCTTGCGCCGCCATCTCTCTTTCGAGAACCTCCTGCGTCAGACGGGCGTTTTCGATGACCAGCGCGGCCTCTGCGGCCAGCGCGTGTAACGTGCTCGCCTGTTGGAGATATCCACGCTCGCGGCTGTCCAGGTACAGAACCCCGATGCGCCGCTCACCGCCGGCGCCAGACTGCGGGACCTTCAGTGGCGTGCAGAGCACGTGCCGGATACCGAGCGCAACGGTTCCCGCATGCTTGGGCGCGTACGCTTCGTCGAGCAGGTCCGTGACAATACGGTCTTCACCGGTCGCAAACACTTCATCCGGAATGCGCTGGCTCGTTCTCTCGTCCGCAAGGATCGTTCGTCCGTCGGCCCTTGCCAGACGCAGGGTCAGCGGTCCCTCGGCCTCCGCCAGCAGAATGAACCCCCGCTCTGCTCCCGTCAGCTCGAGCGTGCTATCGAGCACGATCGCCAGCACCTCGTCGAGGACCTGGGACGAGCCGAGCGCCCTGAGCCCGGCCAGCAACGCGTTGACCTGGCGAAAGTCAAACGAGGCAGGACTGATTGAACTGGCCTCATCCTCCTGGAGTCGTAATTCGGTCTCGCCTATTCGGAACACGTCGCCGACGGCTATCTCAGCCTCCGGCACCCTGTCTCCGTTAACGTACGTACCGAACCGCGACTTACGATCCCGAACGCGCCAGGTACTATTCTCCAGGAGGATCTCCGCGTGGTGCCGGGACACCTGGCCATCCGACAGCTGCAGATGGTTGTCAGAACCGCGCCCGATCGTGTACGGCGTCGTTTCGATCCTCGTCTGCCGCCGGCCCGTGACGTCCGTGATGGTTAGAAACATGAACTTCACTCCAACGAGGGATTATAAGCGCGGAGAGGCGCGATAGAATGCGGCTATGGACGACCAGCCCACACGACTCTGGTTGGTGCGGCGTGGAGATCGTGAGGTCGCCTGCCTGGTGCGACTCGTGCCGTACGGCATCGAGGTCGATATTGCCAGTAATGGCATAGTACTACTCACCCGCTCGTTCGACACCGATAGCGACGCGCTAGCCTGGGCCGACACGAAGCGCCGCGCCAAGGAGGCTCAGGGATGGAGGCCGGTCGAGCTCGCCCCCTCAGATCTCGACCTACCCGCGAGCTAGAATCTCTCTCATACACCCGGTGAGCACCGACGGGGTCGAGGCGCCCGTCCTGTCAGGCGCGAGGCACGAGCATACCGGACATCTTCGACTCACCCGCGCGGCCACAGGAGGGGATGCATCGGCGGTGGCTGCGCGATGTATGAGAGGTTTCTCTCGAAGCCGGGAAGAGAATAACATGGGGTCTGATGACCCTGGACGGAGATCGCACGCTGAAGCTTCTGGGGCCAGTCGCACTTGTGATGGTCCTGTCGTCTGCCTTTTCCGCCCCGCGTACCGGGCTGGCGAGCCAGCAGACCTCCGGCGGTGAAAGCTTCCAAGAACGGGATTTCTTGACCCGAGTCCGGCGCTTGACGATCGAGGGGCGCCGTGCGGGTGAGGGGTACTTTTCTCCGGACGGCGCCCGCATGGTGTTCCAAAGCGAGCGGGAGCCGGGCAACCCCTTCTACCAGATGTACGTCCTCGATCTCAACACGGGAGACGTCACCCGGGTGTCGCCGGGACTGGGCAAGACGACTTGTGGTTTCTTCAGTCCAGTCGGTGATGCGATCGTTTTTTCATCGACCCATCACGATCCCCGGTCGAAGGCCCTGCAGGACGAAGAGCTGGCGCTCCGGGAGTCGGGCCAGGAGCGGCGCTACGCCTGGGACTACGATGCGGAGATGGATCTGTACGCCTACAGCGTGGGGACTGGAACCCTGACGAGGCTGACGACAGCCCGCGGCTACGACGCCGAGGGCAGCTACTCGCGAGATGGCGAGTGGATTGTCTTTGCTTCAATCCGTGACGCGTACGATCGGGAACTCACGGCGGCCGAGCAGAAGCAGCTCGAGACGGACCCGAGCTACTTCGCAGAAATCTATATCGCTCGAGCCGACGGCAGCGAACAGACACGCCTCACGTTCGTCCCCGGCTACGACGGCGGACCGTTTTTCAACCACGACGGCACTCGCATCGTCTGGCGCCGGTTCAATGAACAGGGTCTACTGGCCGATGTGTGGTCGATGAAACCGGACGGGTCTGACGCCAGGCAGATCACCGACTTTCACGCCATGAGCTGGGCCCCTTACGAGCACCCCTCTGGCGAGTACATCCTTTTCGCCTCCAACAAGCTGGGTTTCGAGAACTTCGAGCTGTTCATCGTGGACAGCGAGGGGACCAGGGAGCCCGTGCGCGTCACCTACTCCGACGGTTTCGACGGTTTACCAGTCCCGTCACCCGATGGCACACAGCTGTCGTGGACTTCTAGTCGAGCGGGCGGCACAGCAGGGCAGATTTACTTGGCCCAGTGGAATCACGAGCGGGCGCTGCAAGCGATTCGAAGCGCTCCGCTGAAGAACGCTGAACGCTGAATGCCAGTTTCGGGAGTGTGAGGTTCTTCATGCATCGCGTTGGTGTACTCTTCGCGGTCCTCGCCGCGGCCTCGGTGGCGCCAGTGTCGACTCAGTCGGTTATCACGACGTCGTCAACGCGCGCCCACGTCGAGGCCTTAGCGTCAGAGCGGTTCGAAGGACGACTGGCCGGGTCGAACGGCGAGCGGCTGGCCGCCGAGTACATCGTCCGGCAACTCGACGTGATTGGTGCTCGTCCGCTTCCAGGGCTGGCAGACTATCGACTCCCTTTTGAATTTACCGCCGGGACCAGCGACGGTGGTTCGTCGGTGAGCGTCGGTGAACAGAGCGGAGCCGACAACCCAGCATGGCGGATCCAGTCGCTTTCGTTTTCCGATAACGCGGAAGTGACAGGCTCAGCAGTCTTCGCCGGGTACGGCATCGTCGTCCCAGATAGTCAAAGCTTCGGATACGACAGCTACGTCGGTCTCGATGTGCGGGACAAGATTGTCGTGGTCCTGCGCTATTTTCCAGAAGACGCTGATGCGGACACCAAGTCGATCCTCGCACGATATTCCGGATTGCGGTTCAAGGCGATGGCCGCCCGCCAGCGGGGAGCCAAAGCGCTCCTCGTGGTGACCGGACCACGATCTCCCAACGCCGGTGAGCTGGTTCCCATGACCTTCGATACCGCGCTCGCGGGTTCGGGCATCGTTGCGGCAAGCGTCACCCCTGCTGTCGCCGCCGCGATCTTCAGCGCCACAGACACGACACTGGAAGAGACCCAGCGAGAACTGGACTCGGGCAACCCCCACGTCACGGGCTTTGACATTCCGGATCGGCGCGTGACGGTCAATGCGCGCGTCGTGCGCGAGACCAGGACGGGCACCAACCTGGCCGCGTATCTGCCCGCCACCATCCCCGTGGACGCCATTGGCAAGCCCTGGATCGCCATCGGGGCACACTACGACCACCTCGGCCGGGGCGGTCATGGCAACTCGCTCGCCGCCGCCGGCGATGTGGGCAACGTCCATCTGGGCGCTGACGACAATGCGTCCGGGACGTCGGCAGTCCTCGCAATCGCGGAGAGGCTTGCTCGGCAACCGCTCGGACGCAACGTGGCGCTGCTGTTCTGGTCAGGGGAGGAGCTTGGACTCCTTGGCTCGAGCGCCTTCATCGACTCACCATCGGTGCCCCTTGACGAGCTTTCTGCGTACCTGAACCTCGACATGGTCGGCCGGATGGTAGACAACCGGCTGACGGTGCAGGCCGCCGGCACCAGCCCGGTCTGGGCACGCGTTCTGGAACGAGCGAATATCGCCTCGGGGTTTGACCTGCATCTCCAGCAGGATCCCCACCTGCCAACCGATTCTGCAAGCTTCAACCAAGCGGAAATCCCGACGCTCAATTTTTTCACGGGAACGCACGCGGATTATCACAAACCTTCGGACACCCCTGAGCGAATCGAGTATGAAGATCTCGATCGGGTGGTCGACTTCGCGACAGCGATCGCGAGGCGCCTGACCGAGCTCGAGGAGGCTCCGGCGTTCACGAAAGTCCGGCAGCAGATCGAGGGTGGCGGACGAGCCGAGGTACGGGTCTTTACCGGTACCATCCCCGACTACACAAGCGACGTCGAGGGGTTGCTGCTCGGCGGCGTCGTCGGGGGAGGCCCGGCCGAGGCGGCGGGACTCCGTGAAGGCGACGTGATCGTCGAGATCGCAGGTCGGAGTATCGCCAATATCTACGACTACACCTACGCGCTCGAGGTTTTGAAGATCGGCGAGCCGACAACGGTAATCTATCTCCGGGACGGAAATCGCATCGAAGCGACGCTCACGCCGGCGGCGCGGCGATAGGCGCGCTCCCGACAGATGACGCCCGAATACACAGAGTCAGAGTATTGGATGGGAGGCGGGACGGTCCGCCCCGCTCCCATCCAAGAAGTCATTCTCGCGCGCCTGCTCAACCTCTCGATCGAACGGTCAGGAACTGGTCACGTCCGTCCCGGTGCACGAGCAGCAGCATCGGCCGGTCAGCTGAAGCGCTGACGGCAGACCGCAGCGCTTCGACCGAATCGACCGGCGTCCGGTCCACTTCCCGAATGACGTCGCCTTCCCGGATGCCAGCCGCGCCGGCTGGACTGTCAGGGCGAACCCCCTGCACCAGGAGGCCGGTCACATCGTCGGCAATTCCTGCTTGCGACGCCAAGGCGGGTGTCAGCGGCGCTACCGCCACGCCGAGCGCCGCCCTGTCATCGACGGCGGGCTGGCCGCCGGCGGGCTCCTGCGACGCGGACGCTTCGTCGAGGGCGACGGTCAGGCTTCGTTCGCGACCGTCGCGGATGATTCCAACCGTCGCCTGTCCACCCGGTTCAGCCGCGGCCACCCGGTTGCGCAGCGCGTTGACATCACCCAACGGCTGACCATTGAACGAGACGATGACGTCGCCTTGTCTGATACCGCCCCTGTCGGCCGCACTGCCTTCGGTCACGTTGGACACGATGGCTCCGGACACGTCACTCAAGCCGAGGCTCTCGGCCATGTCCGACGTCACCTGCTGAACGACGACACCGAGCTGCGCCCGGCGCACTCGCCCTTCGGTGCGCAACTCGGTCATCACGTGGCGCGCCATATTGGCTGGGATCGCGAAGCCAATGCCCATGTTGCCGCCCGATGTCGACACAATCTGCGAGTTGATACCCACCAACTCGCCGTGTGTGTTGACGAGTGCGCCGCCCGAATTTCCCTGGTTGATCGCCGCGTCGGTCTGGAGAAAGTCCTCGTAGCTGCCATCACTTGCGCCTCCCGTGAACCTCCCCTTCGCGCTGATGATCCCCATCGTCACCGTTTGTCCGATGCCAAGCGGATTACCGACGGCCAGGACGACGTCTCCGACCTCGACATCGTCCGAGTCGCCCAGCGTGAGCGCATCGAGGTTCGTCGCCTCGACCTTGATCACTGCCAAGTCAGTCGGCACGTCCGATCCGACCAGTGTCGCCTCGAACGTTCGGCCGTCGAGGAGCTCGACCATGATGCGATCGGCTTGATCGATCACATGATGATTGGTGAGCATGTACCCGTCGCTGCTGGCCACAACGCCGGACCCAAGCCCACGGCGCTGCGGCGGCGGCATCTGCCTTGGAAGACCCTCGAAACGGTCGCCGAAGAAACGGCGGAAGAAGTCGTCCGATCCCTCGAACTGCGTGGGACTGACGCTTGGTCGGGCTTCAACGCGGACGGTGACAACCGCCGGCGCCACGACCTTGACGATATCCGCGTACGAATGATGCGCGCCGGTCGGGACCGGTGACGCGGCCATGGTGGTCGTTGGCTGGGCTGTCGACGCAGCCGGGTCGGCTGCAAAACCCCGCCAGCCGGCGCCGCTCACGAAGATGACGACCCCCAGGACCGCGAGCCCGGCTCGCGTCCTCCACCGCTGCCATATCGTAGATGTGGTCTGCATGAATGCTTCCTCCCTGATCGAGAACTACTACATCCCATTAGACGGGAGACAGCCTGTCCCGGACGTTACGGGAACATTACAACGGTGAAAGGAACGAAGGAACGGCGGCAGACGCCCTATTGATGCCGAGGCAACGCGATCGTGAAGGTCGAGCCAAGGCCAGGCTGACTTTCGACGTCCACGCTTCCACCGTGCGCCCGCACAATCGCCCGAACGAGGCTCAATCCAAGCCCGAGACCGCGCTCGGTCCGGCTCGTGTCTCCCCGAAAGAGGCGATCCCAGATACGCGGTAACTCCTTGGCAGGAATCCCGATACCGGTGTCTTGAACCCGCACACGCGCCACATCGTGGTCCGCCAGCGCCTCAACAACCACCCGCCCCCCGCCCGCCGTGTACTTGACGGCGTTGTCGATCAGGTTGGCCGCGGCCTGTTCGAGTCTGACGCGATCCCCAATCACTGCCAGCGTCTCGTCGAGGCGCATCTCGAGTGCCACCCCCTTCGCGTCCGCCACGTCACGGTACAGGTCGGCGGCACGCCCAACCACCTCTGCCAGTCGAACCTGCTCACGCTGGAGCGGCATGGCACCGCTTTCGGCTTCAGAGATGTCCATGAGGGCGTTCAACATGACGAGCACGCGATCGGACTCCTCCACACAATCGGCGAGGGCCTCCTGATAGCGATCGAGGTCTGGCGCCGACGCCAGTGCCATCTCGGCGGTACCCCGCAGCCGGGTCAGCGGCGTCCGGAGATCGTGGGAGACGTTGTCGAGCGCCCCGCGCATTCCGGTGACGAGATTCTCGATTCGGTCGAGCATGGCGTTAAAGAGGACGGTCAGCTCGCTGATCGCGTCTTGGGACTCGCCGACTGGCACCCGCTCGTCAGTTTTCCCAGTTCGAACAATCCGGCTGGCGGCCGCCGCGAGGCGCCTGATGGGTTCAACGGCCGACCGCGTCGCAAGCCAGCCACCGGTGAGCGCGATAGCTACAATCAGGAGGGTCAGCAGGCCGAGCCCCGCGCGGAAACGTGCGAGAAGGGCGACCCGATTCTCGGTGCTCTTCCCGACCTGCACGAGGCTCCCGTCGGGGAGGCGCACCGAAGCCGTTTCCAGCGTCGCTGGATCCCAGCCGTCAGGCATGCTCAGCACGAGCGCCTCGGCGCCACGGTCCACGATCCTGACAAACAGGCGCTCGGGAGCCGTCGACTGTTCGGCCCGAACCGTGTTGGTCAGCGCTCTGAGACCGCCGCGAGAATAAACCGCGGCGTATTCACCGACCCGAGACTGAAGGATCTGCTGGTCGCGCTGGGCGAGCGACGCCGCCGTGATGTAGTACGTGAGCGCGGCGAACGCGGCGGCGCCGATGATGAACGAGGCCGCGTACCACAAGGCGAGCCTCAGCCCGAACGGCCGCCCGAAGCCGCTAGCGGAGGACATACCCGATACCCCGGACGGTGTGCAGATGCTTGACGCCGAACGGACGATCGATCTTTTCGCGCAGACGACTGACCAGCACGTCGACAACGTTCGTCTGCGGGTCGAAGCTGTAGTCCCACACGTGAGACAAGATCATGGTCTTCGAGATCACTCGCCCTGCGTTGCGCATCAAGTACTCAAGGAGCGAAAACTCGCGAGGCCGCAGCTCAATCTGAACCCCGCCGCGGGTGACGTGTCGTGACAGCAAATCCAGCGTCAGGTCTCCCACCGTGAGGGTCGTCGCCTCGGACGTACGGGTCGAGCGGCGGACGAGCGCCTGTACCCGCGCGAGGAGCTCGGTGAACGCGAACGGTTTCGTCAGGTAGTCATCGCCGCCAGCCTGGAGGCCGCGAACACGGTCGTCGACGGAGCGACGCGCGCTGAGAATGAGGACGGGGGTCGAACACCCTCGCCGTCGAAGCTCGTCGATGACGGAAAGCCCGTCTCTCCGGGGAAGCATGAGATCCACGATGGCGACGTCGTACGACTGCTCGAGCGCGGCGGCCAAAGCCTCTTCCCCGTCGGCCGCATGGTCGACAGCGAATCCCGCCTCGCGAAGCCCCCGAGCGACGAAGTCTGCAATCGTGTTGTCGTCTTCGACCATGAGCGCGCGCATGATCCGATGATAACAATGTGCTCTCGCGTTCTCATGACGTTTTCGCAGTCCGCCTTTCTTGTCGCGGTGCTCTCGCCGCACGGTCGCTACCGCGCTCTGTGGTTTTCGTGACGTTGCAACCAGCTGTACACTTGTTTCATGAGGGCCACATTCATGTGGGCGGCGGTTGTGATGGCCACTATTGTCGTCGCGTCCGAGCAGGACGTCACTCGCCCGACATTCGCACAATGGCTCGAAGGAGTGCGCGAGGAGGCCCTCGGACGGGGTATCAGGCCCGCAATCCTTGATGCCGCATTGACCGATATCGATGAACCGCTAACGACCGTCGTCGAGAGGGATCGGGCCCAGCCGGAGACCGTGCAAACCCTCGAGCACTACGTCAGTCAGCGAGTCACGAGCGCGGTCGTCAGATCCGGGCGCCAGCTGGTCGCCAAGCATCGGTCGATTCTCAATCGAGTCTCTGAGGCGTATGGCGTTCCGGCGCCGGTCATCGTTGCCATCTGGGGGATGGAGTCGAACTTCGGCCGATTCAGTGGCACATACCCGGTCGTGCCAGCCCTGGCCACGCTCGCATGGGACGGCCGGCGGAGCACGTTCTTCCGCGGGGAACTCCTCGACGCCCTCGAAGTCCTGAACAGGGAGGATATCGAGCTCGAACGGCTCCGAGGGTCATGGGCCGGCGCCATGGGCCAACCCCAGTTCATGCCCTCGAGCTTCCTGCAGTTCGCTGAAGACTTCGACGCCGACGGGCGCCGCGATATCTGGGGTAATCCGGCCGATATCTTCGCCTCCGTTGGCAACTACCTCCGCGGTCATGGATGGGTGACCGGCTACCGGTGGGGACGTGAGGTGCATGTTGAGCCAGACGTTGCCGACAAGATCCAAAACGATGTCGCACGGCGCAACGGTTCGTGTTCCGCGAAACGCAGCATGATCGGCGCTCTGCCGCTTGAAGCCTGGCAGCGGCTGGGGGTCAGGCTGCTCGACGGCAGTCGCCTGCCGATCGCAGATCAGGAAGCTTGGCTGGTGCAAGGCGCCTCTCGAAATTTTCTCGTGTATCAGAATTACGACGTCATCTTGGCGTACAACTGCGCACACGCCTATGCGGTGAGCGTGGCGCTGCTCTCCGAGCGAATCAGCGGCTGAACAGATGCTAGCGTCCTGCGTCCGACGCCTGAGGATGTCTTCCGGGCGGGGCATCCCGTGTGGCCGACTGCGGACCAGACGGCAGCCGCTCCTATGCCCGAGAACCTCCCAGTCGGGCTCACAGCGGGCTCTGCCACACCGCGCGTCCGATGAAGAACGGCCCCAGTCGATCGAGATAGAGCGACGTTTGCTGGGTCTTCCTCATGGTCTCGACGACCTTCGACAGCGGGAACAGTTCCTTTCCAATCAGCCCAACGACGAAGTCGCTATCCTCCTTATCGAGGCCGTGGCAAGCCAGGCGGATGTCGTGCGCGTAGTCGGCGACTCCGAACGACCTCCCAATCGTGCCGTGCTCGGCGAGAATCGCTCGCTGCTCCTGTTCCGGGAGTTGCGCGAACCGGCCGTTCCTCCGGAGGGGGTACCAGACCGCCCAGGGCCAGGCGGGGTTCAGCACCGTCCGTCGAGGACGTTCGAGCAGCGTTTCCTGTAGGTCGGGTTCATAGCCGATCGCGTAGGTCCTTCCCAGCATCGCGAACTCAGGTTTTTGGACCAGGTCCGCAAAGGGAGGAACGTTGAACAGCGCCCGACGGTTCTCGATGAAATCGGTTGGGTCCTGGCTGAACGTCAGGAGGCCGACACCGCGCGGGTCACTGATGTCTTCGTAGAGGACACCAGCCCTCCCGGCTGCCGCGAATGCGTCGCGTAGGGGTTGGGTGTCGAGGCATCCGCCAAACGCCAGAAACTGCATGAACAGCCGCTCGTCTGAGCGCTGAGGCTGTCCGTTCTTGACGCCGCCTCTTTCGCTGATGTCCGGCAGCTCGGGTCCACGTCTCGTCTCGGTGGCTTCTGTCATGACTTCAGTATAAGTGGCGACCTGAATCGGACCGCCAAGATCGGGATTGTGCTGTGGGGTTCTCAGGGTATAATTCACCGGCTCCGGCCAGTCGCCGGAGACTAACGGATACGGAGATTCGCGAGCATGCCCTTTATCATTACGGACCCTTGTATCGAGACCAAAGACACGGCCTGCGTGGATGTCTGTCCGGTCGATTGCATCCACCCACGGAAGGACGAGGCCGAGTTCGAACAGGCCACGATGCTCTACATCCATCCTGAGGAGTGCATCGATTGCGGCGCCTGCGTGCCGGCTTGTCCGGTCGCGGCCATCTACGAAAGCATCGAAGCCACGCCGTCTCATCAACAGGACCTGGTCGAGGCCAACGCGGTGTACCGCATCGGTGACGCCGACACAATGGCCGCCGCCGAGGAGATTGTTAAGGCACATATCGCTGCGCAACCCGACCTCATGGCGATCCCAGCCGCAGAGCGTCAGGCGGCTCACGCCCAGTTCTAGCTGGCACCGCTGAAGATAGCTACCTGGAACGTCAACGGTATCCGGGCGCGCTGGTCTCAGGTCCAGAACTGGATCGCCCAGGAGCGTCCGGACGTCGTGTGTCTGCAGGAGCTCAAGGCCTCATCAGATCAGGTACCACAGGCCCTCTGCGAAATGGAGGGCTACTGGTGCTATTGGCACGGAGAAGGCGGCTATTCCGGTGTCGGCCTGCACATCCGTAAGGGTCTTTCTCCCCAGCGCCCGCATTTCGCCCATCCTCGTTTCGACTTCGAGCACCGCATCGTCTCCGCCCAGCTTGGCGCCGTCACCGTCGCATCGATCTACGTGCCCAATGGCGGCAAGAACTTTTCCGCAAAGATGAGATTCCTCGAGGCCCTCGACGCGTATGCCGGCGAGTTGCTGAATACGAAGCGGGGCGTCCTGCTCTGTGGCGATTTCAACGTGACCGCGGGCGAAGCCGACGTGCATCCGAAGGAACGCAAGACAAGGGCCATCGGACAGCTCCCCGAAGAACGCGCGATTCTGGAGAGAATCGTTGGGCGGGGGCTCGTCGATGTCGGCCGCGCCGTCGACCCAGAAAACGACGCGCTCTACACATGGTGGCCTCCTTGGCGCAAGATGCGCGAGCGAAACATCGGCTGGCGGATCGATTACGTCTTCGCCGACCGGGCCCTGGCGGCGCGTGTGGAGTCGTGCCGCGTGCAAAAAGATGTCGGCACAAGCGACCACGCCCCAATCGTCGCCAGTTTTCTGCTCGATACCGGAGTGCATTCCAGTGACAAGACGCCTGCCGCCTCTGCGGGGGCCAGCGAGCCGATTCGTGGAGGCCAGAATGGAAACCGTACTCAGCCGCTTCCTTCGTTACGTTCAATACGACACGCAGTCCGACCCCGATTCGACGTCGTTCCCAAGCACTGAGACACAGCTGAGATTGCTCCGCGACCTCACCGACGAGCTTCGTGCCCTCGGTCTGACCGACGCCACCATTGACCGGCACGGCTACGTCATGGCAACCGTCCCATCCACAACGCGGAAGCCTGATGTCCCCGTCGTCGGATTCCTGGCTCACGTCGACACGTCGCCCGAGATGACCGGCGCCAACGTGAAGCCGCTCGTACACCGGAACTACGATGGCCGCGATCTTGTCCTTCCTGACGATCCGACCGCCGTCATCAGGCTCGTCGACGACCCCGCCCTCGCGGAGCAGCTGGGGCACGACCTGGTGACGGCATCAGGCACAACGCTGCTCGGCGCCGATGACAAGGCCGGTGTCGCCGCCGTCGTCACCGCCGCGGCGTACCTCGTCGCCCACCCGGAGATTGCGCACGGCACGGTGCGGATCGGATTCACCCCGGACGAAGAGATCGGGAGGGGAGCCCAGCATTTCGACGTGTCGCGGTTCGGGGCGCGCTGTGCCTACACGTTGGATGGAGGCGGCAGGGGCGAGGTCGAGGTGGAAAACTTCTCGGCCGACCAGGTCACCGTGACCTTCCACGGGTTCAACACCCACCCCGGCTACGCCAAGGGGCGCATGGTGAACGCCATCAAGATCGCGTCAGACTTTGTGACGAGGCTGCCGGCCGACTCGTGGTCGCCGGAAACAACAGCCGATCGTGAGGGTTTCGTGCATCCTTACGCGGTTGAGTCCAGCGTCGAACGTACGACGATTCGGCTTCTGATCCGCGATTTCAATGCAGAAGGCTTGCGCGAAAAGGAACAGCTCATCGAGGACCTCGCGAGACAGGCCGCCGGGCACTTCCCGACGGCACGGGTTGATGTGGCCGTCGAGGAATCGTACCGGAACATGCGCGAGGTTCTGGACCATCAACCGGAGGTCGGCGAGTACGCGCGCGATGCGGTTCGACGGGTCGGTCTCACCGTGATCGACCGCCCCATCCGCGGTGGCACGGATGGGTCCAGACTCTCGTTCATGGGCCTGCCTACCCCGAACCTGTTCGTGGGGCAGCACGGTATCCACTCCCGACTGGAGTGGGTGTCGGCACAGGACATGGAGAAGGCCGTCGAGGTCATCGTGGCCCTGTGCCGGCTCTGGGAGGAGCGGGCACAGGGTCTTACCGGCGCCGAATCGCTCCCCGCCCCTGAGCCGCCTCCTGGTTGATCGTGACCGTGAAGGCTCCGGTGTTGTCGTTGAACCCGTCATCGTTGATGCCCAGCATCAACTTGCCGTCGGCGGGCATCGTGATTGGCTGTTCGATGGAACCAACCAGAAACGGACGGCCGTCGGCGCCTACCTTGGCGATCAGTGAACCGCCCGGAGCCACTGGAACCGGGTAGTTCGGGCTCTTCAGGATGGGCGACCCCGCGGGTCCGGCGCTCGCGCCTGGCCCGGCCATGATGTTGCCACTGGCTCTGAAACTGACGGTGTCTCCGCGCCTAACGCTGACACCGGTCTCGACCCATTGCTGATTCGCAGCCACGCGAATCGCCCCGTCCGGCATCACGCCCGAGGGCGGTTCTTGAGCCGAGCGAAAGGCCTGCGAGTCTGCCAGGTACACTTGCGCCACGTCGTTCGACGTGAAGTCGCGGGAGCCGCTTGGGGTGTCCACGCTGAGCCGCAAAGGTGACGTGCCGCCAATGTCACTGAGGCGGCCGTCGACCAGCATCCCATTGCGCAGTACGACCACCGGCTGACCGGCGCGAAGCTTCGCCTGGACCTCGGGACTTGGGGCGCCCCCGCTGAACTCAACGGCGGCCACGTCATTGGTGGCAATCTGCCGGTTCTGCCCCCCAGCCTGGACCGTGAAGCCTGCTCCGCCCATATCGATGAGCACGCCGCTGATCCGCTCGCCAGACCGCATCACCAGAGTAGCCGAGACCTGCGCCAATACCGGCCAGGAGATGCCCGTGGCGAACACGACTGCCAACCCAAGGACCGTTCGTTTCAACATGAGGATTCCTCCTTCGCAAACTGATGGGAATGGCACCAACCGGTCGACGCCAGTTCCCGTATGACCCGGGACGATGTCATACACAAAAATGCCGACACACGCACCCTAGGTGAATCTGAGTCGATGTTATCCTTTATGATGCTATCCTCTATAGGAAGCGAACGCACGCCAAGCAGGGAGACCACATTCCATGAATGAGCAGCCGTCCCGTGAATGAGCATCCGCCGGCTTTGCCGGAGTTCCCTGCGACAATAGATTCTCCCAGTGAAGGCGACTCTTTCCATGAGTCCGATCCGTCCGTTGGCCCTGGCAGTGCACACGGCGGGTGGAGGCGGCTCCGCTCGGAGGTGTCCGCGGGCCTCAAGACACTCTTCACGGCTGCGGTCTACGCCACCTTCATCGTCACGTTCGGGTTCCAGGTCGCGCGGGTCGACGGACGAAGCATGTCGCCGACGCTCGAGGACCACGACCGTCTCATCGTCACCAAGCTTCCGTACAAGTTCTGGGACCCTGAGCCCGGTGAAATCGTGATGCTGTTCTATCCGATCGACCCGGAGAAGATGTTCGTCAAGCGTGTAATCGCCAAGGAGGGCGACACCGTCCGGATCGTCGACGGGGGCGTGTTCGTGAACGACATTCCTCTGGCAGACGACTACGTGCCGGCTTCGTTCAGGAGCCACGACGACTGGGGACCGACCGTCGTCCAGCAGGGCTACTATTTCGTGATGGGGGACCATCGCAACAATAGCTCCGACAGCCGACACTGGGGACCCGTTCCGAAGAAGTACATCGTCGGTAAGGTCAAGATCCGCTGGTGGCCGCTTCAGGATGCAACGATTTTCTGATGTCCCCCGTGGCTTGAATTTCTGCGTCTTCCCTTCCGCCGCCATCGGACACGCCGTAACAGACCCTACGTCGCACGTCGCTCCAATCCAATCCAGGTATCGACCTGGCTCCTCCCTCGAGGACCCACGAATCGCCGCGATAGACACCGTGACGGTCGTCTGGGGGCTACCAGAATGGCATGGATTTTCACACGCACGAACGAGAGGACAATCCACTGCGGGTCGATGGTCGCCCGGGCGATCGTGGGCCCAATCCCCGTTGAGATGAGATTGTGGATGATCACGCGAGCTTCACGCTCGGGCTGACCAAGGCGCAGCCGGGCGGCCCCCACCGGGGACGAGCGGGCGGTGATCGGGAAGTGCCTCCGGCGGCTGCGTCAGATGTCCCCCGCGCACCTGTCACGGTGTGGAGGCGCCCCCGTCGTTCACCGTATACTAATGCCTTGTGCCAAAGCCGTATAGAGTTCTCGTCGCTGCCGCCGATCTGCTGCCGGCGCTGAAGGAGCGCGCCGGCACGGAGGGCGGTGAGCTTCTCGCATTCACCGACGCCGACGCGTTGAAGGCGCTCGAAGCGATCATGAAGAAGCTCCCTCAAGTCGTGATGCTGGAGCGTTTGTTCGCGGCCACGCCCCGCGGCTCAGCGCTCATCCATCGCATCAAGGCCGATCCGACGTTATCGGAGACTGCGATCATGGTCGTCTCGCGAGATAGCGACATCAAGAGCCTCCTGCGACGCTCGTCGGAAGGGGATGCGCCCGGCAGAAACGCCGGCGGCGTGGCCACAGTCGCTGCAGCCCCGCCCGTGGCCGCTGCCAAGACGCTCGACCAAACAGGTACGCGCCGTGACGATCGGGTCGCAATCAAGGCCAAGGTCAACGTGCTCGTGGACGGCAACCTCGCCTCTCTCGTGAACCTCTCGACCACCGGCGCGCAGGTCGTGTCGTCGACCGTCCTGAAACCGAACCAGCGCGTGAGAATGTCTCTCGTCGACGAGGAAGGCACTGTACGATTCAGAGCCTCGGTCGTCTGGGCGTCGTTCGAGATTCCGCCGGGAGGGAGTCCTCGCTATCGCGCTGGGCTGGCGTTCATTGACGCGAACCCTTCTGCGATAGACGCCTACGGCTCGAGGCACAAGGCCTGAGTCTCTTCCGCATCAGAACTACGATCGAACGGTCACGCCCGGAGTCCAAGGCCCGCCATCCGGAGCTCGAGCACGTCGTCTCGCATGATTGTGTCGTCGCGCTCAGAGCCCGTCGAGACAATCGCGGCCGGCACCCCGGTCACTTCCTCCATGCGAGCGATGTACCGGCGTGCGTTGCTGGGGAGATCCTCGAACCGCTTCACGCCGCGAGTAGGCATCGACCAGCCTGCCACGGACTCATAGACCGGCTGGCACTCCGTCAGCTGTCTCAGGTCTGACGGAAAATCGGTCAGGGTGTGGTCACCGCATCGATATTCGGTGCAGATTTCCACATGGTCCAGGCCGTCGAGCACATCAAGCTTGGTGAGTGCGAGCGCGTCGAGACCATTGATCCGCGCAGCGTAGCGCATCGCCACAGCATCGTACCAGCCGCACCGCCGCGGGCGGCCGGTCACCGCGCCGTACTCGTTTCCGCCATCACGCAGTCTCCGACCCATGGCGCCATCCAGCTCGGTCGGAAGCGGCCCTTCACCCACCCGCGTGGTGTAGGCTTTGGCCACTCCCAAGACCGCGTCGATCGCACGAGGCCCGACGCCCAGGCCGGTACAGACGCCACCAATCGAGGCGTTCGACGAGGTGACATAGGGATACGTGCCGTGGTCAACGTCAAGGAGAGTGCCCTGCGCCCCCTCGAACAAGACTGACTTTCCGCCACGAATGGCCTCGTGCAGGTAGAGCGACACGTTCCGAACCCAAGGCCGAAGCCGCTCTCCGTGTTCTCGAAGCTCGTCGAGCACCGCCTTCCAGTCCATCGTGGAGTCGCGGACCAGTCGATTGCGTGCGGTGACGTTATCGCGGATGTCTTGTTCGAGGCCGGCCGGATCCGCGAGGTCGCCGACCCTGATGCCACGCCTGGCAATCTTGTCCTCGTACGCCGGTCCGATCCCGCGCGACGTGGTCCCGATCTTGCGTTCTCCGCGACGCGCTTCCGACAGCAGGTCAAGGTCACGATGGTACGGGAGAATCAGGTGGGCCCTGTCGCTGACAAAGAGGCGATCGCCCACATCGATGCCGCTGTGAGCCAGCTCGTCCACTTCGGCGAAGAGGGCTCGGGGGTCGACGACGACACCGCTGCCAATCACACAGGCCATGCCGCGATGCAGAATCCCGGACGGCATCAGGCGGAGGATGAACTTGGTCCCGTCCAGGTACACCGTGTGACCGGCGTTGTGTCCCCCCTGGTACCTTGCCACAATATCGAAGTGCGGCGTCAGCAGGTCGACGATCTTGCCCTTCCCTTCGTCGCCCCACTGAGCGCCCAGTACAGCCAGATTCATATAGCGTCAGTCGTAAGAGTCGTCGTGTTCGTGAGCAGGTGTCCGCGGCAATTTGTTGGACCCCGATTGTACCTTCAAACGGGCCGGCCAGACCGCCGGGGCGCTCGTGCCGGTTCTGCGGCTGGACGCCGCACATGAATCGACCAGACGAGGTACGAGTCAAGCAAAAAAAGATTTGATTTTTGAATTGACATCGCGCGCGTCACTTTCTATTTTCTAATCTTTCTCAGATGTGCACTCTTCCCATGGTCCTGGCGACATGCTCATTCCCCGTCCAACATTGATTCGTCGCATCGCAGCGGCACTCGACGCGTCGCCCTCACGCATCCCCGTGCTGCTCGGAGGTTGCGGTACCGGACGCACGACGCTGTTACACCAGCTGCGCGATCACGTGGGACGAGGAACGGCGCAGTACGTGAACGTTGAGCGCACGGCCACGACGCCGGAGCGGTTCCTGCGAGCTGTCGCGGTCCCGTCACCGTTTCCCGCTGTCGACCAGTCAGTCCGGAGCACCCGCGAGGCCTTCGAACAGACCCTGGCGTTCCTCCTCAGAGCGCGAACCGGTGGTGACCAGCCGGCGACGTTTTTCCTCGACGAATTCTTGGAGCTGCGCACCTTCGAGAGTTTCCCAGGATTGCGCCGAGTCTTGCGCGAGCTCGTGGATGGATTGATGGCGAGTCCGAACCGGTTCGTGCTCACGAGCCGGTACACGGCACGAACGCTGCGGCTCCTGCGCGATCGGTCGTCGCGCTTCGAGATCGTTCACGTGCCACCGCTGTCAGTCCAAGACACGCTCGATGTCCTCGGGGCTGCGGCCGGACCGCCTCGTACGGCGGACGCTCACGACGCCGAATACCTTGCCCGGACGATCCAACGGCTGGCAGACGGCCGCCCGAGCTACGTGCGGGCCATCGCCGACGAGCTCGCCGCACAGCGGTTGCAGGGCGGTGGTGACGCCCTCAGCGCCTTCGCTGCGACGCTCGCGACCGACGGTCGCCTGTGCGCCCAGTGCAACCACTGCTACGAACTTCGGCTCCACCGAGCGCGAGGCTACGGGGCCTTGAAAGCGATTCTCGAGATCCTGGCCGAGGAAGAGGGACTGACGCTCACTGAGATTTCAAGACGGCTGCGCCGTACACCGGGCTCGACGAAGGACTATCTCTCCTGGCTCGAAGACGTCGACTTGGTCAGCGCCCGGCAGAAACGTTACGCTTTCACCGATCCGCTCCTCCGCGTGTGGGTGCGGCTCCACTGCCGCGCTTCTGCACCCGCTGAAGACGACGTGGCCCGCGAAGTCCACCGGTACGCGCTCCCGCGGGTGCCCGACGCCGAGTCCACCCCCGCGATGGCCGGCGCCGGCCACGCGGCCCCCGAAGGTAAGAAGCCCTGGGGGATCATCGAGATTGACTAGAGCCGGCCTCTGGATCGGCAGTACCTGTCAGCAGCGTCAGCGCCACTCGCGCGGCTTCTTGTTCGGCTTCCTTCTTGCTCGGGCCCATTCCTCCAGCGATCGGGCGGCCGGCCACGCAGACGTCGATCTGAAACGACTTCTGATGGTCGGGACCCATCGTCGCCACCAGGCGATACTCCGGTAGCGGCTCGTTGCGCGACTGAAGGAGCTCCTGGAGCGTCGATTTGTAATCCTGCCCGACTGCGCCTCGGCGCCTCACCTCATCCAGCAGCGGCGCGAGGTCCCGCACGATGAACGCCTGGGCGTGTTCGATTCCCCCATCCAGGTAGATGGCGGCTATGAGCGCCTCGTAGCCATCAGCTAGCAGCGCCTGCTTCTTGCGACCTCCCGTCTTTTCTTCGCCTCGACCCAGCAACAGGTGTTCGCCGAGCGCGAGGCGCTCGGCTTGTCGCGCGAGGGTTGCCGTCGAGACGAGCGAAGCCTTTATCTTGGACTTCTTACCCTCGTCGAGGTCAGGAAATTCACAGAACAGCAGATCGGCCACCACAAACCCCAGGATGGCATCTCCGAGGAATTCCATCGATTCGTTGTCCAGGACGCCGCCGCTCGCCTCTTCGTTGGCCCGAGAGCGGTGGGTCATCGCGTGTTCGAGCAGTCCGCGGTCGCGAAATCGATAATCGACGGCGCGCTGGAGCGTCTCGAAGTCCCCGCAGAAACGTACGACTTGCCCCGTTGGAATCTCCGTTCGGTGGGATTCGATCACCCGCTGTGCCTCGTCGGCGTCGCGTGGACTGACCGACAGCCGCACTTCTCCCAGTTCGCTGACCGACAGCGGGAACACCGCGTGTGTCACCGACGACGACACGACGGACATGATGCCGTGGGCCTGGAGGAGTCCTCGCACGATGCTCGCCTCGACGTCGGACTGCGTGCGGAAGATTACGAGCAGTTCGGCCACACCCGCCTCGCCACCTCAAACATGGCCCGGCGAACATACCGAACCCCCTTCATTGTATCTCTGCGACCCTTTCGACCCCGCTGGCCTGCGTCGGGTGAGACTCGACGGCTGGGTCATCTTCGATCCGCAGAAGAATCATGGTCATGTCGTCGTGCTGCGGCGCGTCGCCCACGAACGCAGCGATGTCCCTGACGACGCGCTCCCTGAGCTCGTCAGCCGGCAAGTGGGCGTGCTCGGCGACGAGTCGGCTCAATCGCTCTACGCCGAAACAGTCGTCTGCCTCGTTCATTGCTTCCGAGATCCCGTCGGTGAAAAACACGTATAGGTCGCCCGACTGGAGGGGCAGCGTCTGCTCCTCGAGGAGCCGCTCGAACAGCTGGCCGTCGTCGATCTTGAGGCCGAGGACGAGCCCGTTCGGCACGAGGATGCGCGCGTCGCCGGTTCCACGGTCCTGCGCCGGGAGGTGAATAAGGGGCGTATGCCCCGCCCTCGCGAAAGTGATCGTATGGGCCTCGAAGTCGAACACCGCGTAGGTCATCGTGATGAAGCTTCGGGCGTCGAGATGCTCGGCGATGATTCGATTTGCGGCGATGAGCAATCCGCGGGGCGACCTGTGGATTCGGCTCAATGAGGCGACGAGACCCTTCAGTTCCGCCATGTACAGGGCAGCCGACGTGCCCTTCCCAGACACGTCAGCCACCAGCACTCCGACACTCCGGTCACTAAGCGGGAGGAAATCGTAGTAGTCCCCACCGACCTCTCGAGCCGGCACACACAGCGCGGTCACCGAAAGCCCCTGCATCAGTAGCGGACCCTGGGGCAAGAGCGACATCTGAATCTCATGCGCAATCCGGAGCTCCTCTTCGAGCCTTTCTTTCTCGGCCGACCGGATGAGCAGCGCCTCGATATGGGTGGTCATCGAATTGAAGGACCTGGCCAGCTCCCCGAGCTGGTCCTGTGCGGTGACGGGAATCTTGTACGTGAAATCGTTGTGCTGCGCCCGCCCGGTGCCCAGGAATAACTGGTGAACCGACCCCGTGATGGAACGCGCCAGCGCCATGCCAGTGCCCAGCGCCACTCCCTCGATCACCAAGAACAGCACACCGATGACAATGAGCGCAACCAGGAGCCCTTGACCGAAGCTGCGATCACCAAGGGTGCCTTGAGCGGCTGAGATCCGATCGTAGATCTCCACGATGCTCAGCGCCGTGGCGATCGAAAGACGGCCGGTCTCGCCCGTCGACCAATCGCTGAACTCGAGCATGAAGATCGACGGGAACCGGATACGATCGTTCAACTCGGAGGAGATTGCGCTCGAGTCAGCGCCCGCCTTGCCCGGAAGCGCGGCCGCACCTGACGGAACCCGCTGCACGCCCGTGAGCTCTACTCCTGTCTCCGCGCTGATTCCTCGTCGCACCGACTCCACGACCGGAACGTCGACGACCACCGTCCATCCCATACCGGAGCCTGCAGTGGAAGCGACCGCGCGCGCCAGCGCGTGGGCCGGCCTGGCGGGTTCTCCATCGACGACGATCGTGGGCGCACGAGCGGACGACGCCGCTTCGCCGTGTACCTCGTATGCCAGCATGCCGGCAAAACCGCTGCAGGACACCCATGCGGGGACCCGCTGCGGTGGCTCGACGTGTGCCCATGGTCCTGCCGTTGCCAGGGGGCCGCTCGATGGTGCCTCCGTGGCGTCGGCCGAGGCCGTTCGCACACAACGATCTGACGCCGGTACGACTGCCACAGAAAGACCGGAGAGTTCGCCGGACAGCGCCTCGACCCTTCGGTCGAGGATGGCCTGCAGATCGCGTCCGCTCGAGCGCTGGACATCCGCCAGTGTCGCCGATGCGACGGCACCAGCGCGTGCGGTGAGCGCACTCAACCGACTTTGGACGAGGTACGAACTGAAGTTTGAAAATAGAAGCAGTCCGCCAAGAAGAAAGAAGACCGCTATCAGCATGGTGGGGACGACGCCGATGAAGATGTACGAAATAATCAGCTTGCGCCGCACCCGCCACAGCAGGCGCCGATTGGACAGCGCCAGTGCACCGAACAGGAAGTACGCGCCCCCTGCAATCAGTATCAGGGTCGCCACCGCGTCGATCGTCTCAACCACCGGTGACACGACGACGGCGCGGGCCAACAACACGGCCAGCTTTGCGATGATCCCGAAAGCGATCGCGCGGCCGGGCCAGCGGTCGGTAAGCGACCACGCGACGGTGAAGGCTGATCGGAGCATCTTGAGCGTGGACAGCGAGATACTAACAGGCTATCGTAAGGGGATCGTGAAGCTTCCGGCGAACGCGCGCTTTCGAACAACATGCCTGCACGCCGGACAGGAACCCGACCCGTCGACGGGCGCCATCGTCACGCCCATCTATCAGACATCCACCTACGTCCAGGAGGCGCTGGGGCGCCACAAGGGCTACGAGTACGCCCGGACCCAGAATCCCACTCGCACCGCACTCGAGCGCAACATCGCCGCCATCGAATCCGGCAAGACGGCGTTCGCCTTTGCGTCAGGCATGGCGGCCATCAACGCCGTGGCGACACTGTTGCGTCCCGGTGACCACGTGGTGATGTCCAACAACGTCTACGGGGGCACGTTCCGACTCTTCGAGCAGGTGCTCGATCGTAATCAGCTGTCGGTAACCTATGCAGACACGACGGATCTTTCCCTGACAGAGCGTGCGTTCACCTCGGCCACCCGGATGTTGTTCGTGGAAACACCCAGCAATCCCGTTATGCAGCTGACAGACCTCGAGCAGGCTGCGGCGCTGGCACATTCGCATGCGGCGAAGTTGGTCGTCGACAACACGTTCGCGAGTCCTTACATCCAGCGGCCCATCGAATTGGGCGCCGACCTCGTGGTGCACAGCACCACGAAGTACCTGAACGGTCACAGTGACGGCGTTGGGGGCGTGGTGGTCGCTGTGAACGACGACGACATCACCTGGCTGGGGTTTGTGCAGAACGCGGCGGGCGCCATACTCGGCCCGTTTGATGCGTGGCTGGTCCTCCGGGGCACCAAAACGCTGCCGCTGCGCATGGCCCAGCACAGCGTCAATGGTCAGGCGCTGGCCGAGTTTCTCGAACGTCATCCAAAGGTGCGCCGCGTGCACTACCCGGGGCTCCGGTCGCACCCCCAGCACGAGCTGGCGCGCCGACAGATGCGAGCGTTCGGCGGGATGCTCTCGATGGAGGTCGGTTCTCTGGAAGCCGCCCGTACCCTCCTGAACGGGGTGCGACTGTTGGCGCTCGCCGAAAGCCTGGGTGGCGTTGAAACGCTCGTTTCGCATCCGGCCTCGATGACCCACGCCGCTGTACCACCCGAGCGTCGGGCAGCGCTGGGCGTCACCGACGGGTTAGTGCGCATCTCGACCGGCATCGAGGATATCGACGATCTCATCGCGGATCTCTCCCAAGCGCTCGACAAAGTGTGATGCCGGAACTCCTCGACCTGCTGCTCCACGTCGACACCTATCTCCTGGATCTCGTTGCGACTTACGGTGTCTGGATCTACGGGATCCTCTTCGTCGTCGTGTTTGCGGAAACCGGCCTGATCGTCACGCCCTTTCTCCCGGGCGATTCGCTGCTCTTCGCGGCGGGCACCATCGCCGCGAGCGGCGCTCTGGACATCCGGTTCATGGCCCTGCTTCTCCTGGGGGCGGCCGTGGCTGGCGACGCGGTCAACTACGCGGCGGGGCGAGCTGCTGGGACGCGCATCATCCGTCTGACCGAGACCGATCCACGTTGGCGCTGGTGGATCAACCCGGTCTATCTGGCTCGAGCGCACGTATTCTTCGAACGACATGGTGGGAAGGCCATCGTATTGGGCCGTTTCATGCCGATCATTCGAACGTTTGTGCCCTTCGTCGCGGGGGCCGCCGAGATGTCGTATCCGGCCTTTGCGTTGTACAACGTGACGGGCGCCGTGGCCTGGATTGGTGTCTGTGCCGGGTCGGGCTATGCCTTCGGAAACGTCGCGATCGTCAAGGACAACTTCTCCGTCGTGGTGCTGGGGATCGTTGCGCTCTCGCTGCTTCCGATGCTGATCGAGTACCTGCGGTATCGGCGCGGGGGTGCAGGGGTATCGCGCGCATCAGCCTGACTGCGTTTCGTCGCGTATCCAGTCGAGATATCGAGATGAGCCTCCGGACGCGTCGAGAACGAGAAGCTCGGGCACTTCGTACGGATGTAGCGCGGCGATCCGCGTCTGCAGCGTGGAAAGTTGGTCTCTCGTTGTCTTGATGACGAGCTGTCGCTCGGTCTCGTGCTCGACTGCTCCCTTCCAGCGGTAGACAGAGGTCATCGGCGCGCTCACCGACACGCAAGCCGCCAGCCGCTCGTTGACCAGAGCGGTCGCGATCGATTCGCCAAGGTCAGCGCTCGACACGGTTGTCAGCACGAGCACCACGTCGGTCATGTCTTGACGGCTCTGACTTGTACTTTCCGGTCCTGTTGTTGTACTGTCGGGATCCTCGTGGCGAGTCACCATCATCGCCCCACTCGGAAAGGCCGACTCGTCCGCCCCGAACCGACCCCTCGGGCCTGGCGAATCGTGCGTGCGCTGCTGCTCTTCGTCGCCCTCGTTCTCGTCGTCGACGGGATCGTTGGCGAGCGCGGGCTGATTGCGATGCGGCGTGCCAGCCGTCAGTACGACGAGCTTGCCAGCTCGATTGCCCTGCAGCGAACCGAGAATGCGCGCCTCCGGGAGCAGGCTCGGCTGTTGGCCGAGGACCCCGCGACCATCGAAGCGATCGCGCGACGCGAACTCGGGCTCATCCGGCCGGGCGAGAAGGTCTTCATCGTGAAGGACCTCGCCCAGCCAAAACGACCCTGACGCAGGACGCATCCGCGTCAGAACACGTCTTTTTCGCCTGTTCGGATCTTGTAGGTCTCGTCCACCGGTAGGACGAAGACGCGCCCGTCTCCAATCTCACCCGTGCGCGCGGCTTCAATGATTGCTTTGATGGCGTCCTCGACCATCGAATCGGGTACCACGATTTCAATCTCCATCTTCGGTAGAAGACTGACGTTGTACTCCTGCCCTCGATAGATGGCCGTGTGCCCCTTCTGTTTGCCGTGGCCTCTGACCTCGGTGACGGTCATCCCTGAGATGTGTAATTTCTCCAGGGCGTTCTTCACGTCATCTACTTTATTGGGTCGAACGATCGACTTGATGAGTTTCATGGGCGTCCCTCCAGAACACCTTGCAGGTTTGCGATCAGTTCCGAATGCTGCGGCGGCGACAGCTTCGTGCCGTTCCGCGTCAGATGAAAGACGTCGATCGCACGCCGTCCCTCCGTCGCAATGAGGACGAGATCGACGTCGCACCCCGATTCTGACATGGCGCGGCTCATGCGATACAGTAGTCCAATTTCGTTGTCGGCGAAGATCTCGACGATCGTGTAGCGGCGCGACGATTCATTGTCGCAGCGAACCACGGGCGGCGTACCCGGCATCCGCTGCCGGAAGGCCCCTTCCTCTCGACGCCGCAACCGCTCGGCCAGGTCAACTCGTCCGGAGACGACATTCTCGAGAACGGACAGGAGCTGGCCGTCCCCACTCTCGTTCAGCTCCAGGAACCGTTCCTGGTCGATGAAGTGAAACATGTCCACGACGAGCCCGTCGCTCTTCGTGAACGCGTAGCCACGGAGAATGTCCGCGCCGAACGAGGACAGGACGCCGGAGATGTTCGAAAAGAGGAAGGGCTGGTCGCGTGTCAGCACGGTCAGCTCCCACCCGACGCCCTGGCGCTCGATCCAGGCCTCAATCGCCCCTGGCCGCAAGTCTCGCGCGTGACGAATATGCCTGTACACGGCGTCTCGAGAGAAGAGCTGAAGGTACCGCCTCGGTAGTCCCTCGAGGAAGGCCTCGATATCGCTGGCGTCCAAGTCCGCCGGCCGCCCGTCGATCACCGCGGCGAGCGCAGTCTCGTTGCGGTGGATCACCTCGTCGCCATACGCGTGGGTCAAGTGGTTGTAGGCATCGACGTACAGTCCCCAGAGCAACTCTTCCTTCCAGGGGGTCAGCGTGTCACGTCCGACGGCCTCGACGTCCGCCAGAGTCATCAAGCAGAGCATCTTCAGTCGCTCTTCGTCGCCGACGAGCGCCGCGAAATGCCTGACGATCTCAGGGTCTTCGGTATCGCGCCTGAACGCGACGTGCGACATGCTCAGGTGCTGCTCGACAAGAAACTCGATTGTGGCCCTGGCCTCCGGGTCGAGGCCGAGCGTGTCGAACATCCGCTTCGCCATGCGGGAGCTTTCGCTCACATGGTCGTCGTCGCGCCACTTCCCCACGTCGTGGAACAACAGCGCCAGCACGAGAAGCTCAGGCTGCGCAAGCTCAGAGAGCAGACCCGATAAGCGCCGACGCTCCGGGACTGGTGTCGTCAGCTGCTCGAGGTTTCGAATCGCCAGCAGCGTGTGCTCGTCAACGGTATATTTGTGATAGAAATCGCGGACGACGCGGCAATTAATGGCACGGAACTCCGGGAACATCTGCCCCAGCAGGCCGATGTCGTGCATCTCGGAGAGCCGCTCGTACAGCCCTGGTCGCGGCCGAAGGAACCGTAACAAGTCGTCACGGTGCCAAGGCTGCTGGAAGAAGTCCATCGGGTCGAACCGCTCTGCGTGCTGCTCCAGCCAGGTCAGCGTCTCGTCCGAGACGGCACAACCACAATCGATCGCGGCTTGAAATGCCGCAAGCCAGGTGTCCGGGCGGTCCGCGGCCCGGCGGACGTCGACGAATTTCACGCCGTCGCTCCCCCGCACCAGGTTATTGCCGACTGGAACCGGCGCCGCCCGCAGTGCCCACCGCAGCGAGCGGTCGATCGCCCGGGCGTGGCGGAAGTAGTCGCTCATCAGCCGCTCGACCCGCTGCCTCGGGGTCGTGCCCGGATAGCGCAGGCTCTCGGCGACGCGCTCCTGGAGCTCGTGGCCGAGGATGTTGTGCTGCCGGCCGAGCTGCAGGTGCAGGGTCGATCGCACCCGCAGGAGGAAATCTTCGGCGTCGGCCAGGGCTCGCGCCCCAGCCCCCCCTTGCTTGAGCAGAGCCGGGTCTGTGAGCTTGGCGATCGTCATCGCTCCGAACAGGTCTCGGAGGCCGCCAGGGGCCTCCTTCACGTCAGGCTCGAGCTGAAAGAGCGTACCGTTGAAACGCGCGTGACGCTCCGTAATCAGCGCGCGGAGCTGTTCGAGCGTGTGCGTCGCCGTCGCGACCGCATCGGTATTTTCGAGGAACCGTTCGAGCCCCGATGCGTCGCCCGCGATCGGCCTGGCATCGACCAGGGCCAACAAGAACTCGGCATTGTCGCCGTCGAGCCCGACACTCTCACCGACCTCGCGGATGTGATGGCCAACGGTGAGTCCAAGATCCCAGAGCGGGTTGAGGAATCCCTGGAGAAAACGCTCGTCGGCGGGGCCGATCTCGCCAGCAAACACCACGAGCAGGTCGATATCGGAATGCAGACACAGCTCGCGCCGGCCGTAGCCACCGAGCGCCCATACGCCGACGGACTGAGACGCGCGTGGCGCCTCGTTGAATAGCTGCTCAACCATCGCGTCCATGCGATAGGAGTACTGCTTGAGTGCCTGACTTCCGCCTTCGCCCCGCTCGGTGGCAAGGGACAGCTCCGTTCGCGCCTCCGCGAGGCGTCGCTTGGGCGACAGAACCGCGCCGCTGCGCGGTTCGGCTGAGACTGACTGTGGCTCATTCATCGCATTACGTCGTCGGCGCAGAAGCCGAAAACGGACGACCCGCCTCACTCGAGGACAGGCCGTCCGTGTGCCAGGCGTATGGTAGTCGGAAACCGCGTATGGGAACAGCCGAGGGCCCTCCGTGCGAATGACGTCACGGAGCGGATGTCGCCGTCCGCTGCCGCGCCCGGATCACGCGCCGAATCTAGTAAGAGATCCCGATGCCGATGGCCAAGACCCCTTTGACATTCTCGTCGTCGTTGATGATCTCCGGCGTTTCGCCAAGGAACAGCACGTCTCCGCTCGCGTGAAAATCCCACGATCCGTATCGGCTCGGGATTCTCGCCAGCGGGATAGAAATGGCGGCGCCGACGCTTAAGAACCCGAACTTCTCGTCGTCGCCCGTCAAGGGATTTTCGTAGTAATTACTCAGACTCATGCCGAGTTTGACGGGAACCTCTACCTCGAGACCGGTCTCAAGAATGGGGAAGGTTGGCCCGACGCCCAGTTCAAGATAGCTGCCCGCCTTGTCGCCGCCGTCGGCTTGGCCCTCATCATCGAGCTCGAAGGCGAGGATCAGGTAGGGCGCCAGCGTGTGATCGTACGAGAGCCCAAAGTCCAGCTCGTTGACGGTATCGAAAAGGCCGTTCGGACTCGTGTACGCGATATACGACGCGTCAAAGCCCCACCCCCCGGAGAATCCCAATGACAGCCCCGTGTAGAAATCCAGCTCGTAATGCGATCTGCCGGGTCCGCCTTTGTCCTCGTTACTGCCCGAGGAGCCAGTATTGACGCTATTCCAGACGCCGATTGTGACTCCCGCACTCGAGAGACCGCCGTCGCCCTCGAACAAGTCGACACCCATCTCGCCGTACGGCCAGAGCGTCAGCCCGGGTTCGCTTTCCTGCGAGATGCCGCGAAACACATATGTGGTACCGGGCAGGAGGTCAACGCCCGCTGAAAAAGAGATAGCACCACGGTTCGGACCGTCCTGCGCCAAAGCGGCACCGGCAACGGCTGCCGTCATCACTGCACTCGCGAGTACTACGCGGGTACCCTTCATGATCAGTCGAGAGAACGTCGTCATCACGTGCACCTTGGCTCCTCCGTCGAAATGAGTCAGCAGACCGACCGGACGTCAGGCTCGCGACTCGTCACAGAATACGCTCGTGGAACTAGATCACTTCGGTTCGAACGTCCTGCTGCACGAACCCGGCATACGCTTCCATCCCGTGCTCGCCGACATCGAGCCCCTCGAGCTCCTCGCTGGGCGACACCCGGATTCCGATCGTCGCTTTGAGCGTCACCCAGACAACACTGCTGAGCGTGAAGGCCATGACACCGAATGCCGCGACGCCGATGAACTGCGTCACCGTGCTCCCGATACCGCCGCCGAAGAACAGGCCGCCCTCCGTCGCGAATAGGCCGACCGCCATTGTGCCAAATACTCCGTTGACAAGGTGCACGCTCAGGGCACCAACCGGATCGTCGAGCTTCACTCTATCAAAGAACAAGACGGCATAGACCACAAGCACGCCGGCGATCAGCCCGATGATGATCGAGCTAGTGGGGGTCACGACGCTACACGGCGCGGTGATGGCCACCAGGCCGGCGAGCGTGCCGTTGATAATCATGCTCAGATCGGGCTTCCCGAGCAGAATCCACGCCGTTGCGGTCGCGGCCAGGCACCCGGCCGCCGCCGCCATGTTCGTATTGAGGGCGATCATCGAGATCGCCACCGGGTCGGCCTCCATGGTGCTGCCGGGGTTGAACCCAAACCACCCGAGCCACAGGATCAGTCCGCCTAACGTCGCCGAGGTCATGTTATGGGCAGGGATCGGCCTGACGCTGCCGTCGGCCAGGTACTTCCCTGCTCGTGGCCCAAGGAAGATCACACCGGCGAGCGCGGCCCACCCGCCAACGCTGTGGACGACGGTCGAGCCGGCGAAGTCGACGAAGCCCATGTTCCCGAGCCATCCGCCGCCCCAGGCCCAGTGCCCGCCGATGGCGTAGGTGACCGCCACCAACACGAACGAGAAGATGATGAAGGCGCTGAACTTGATCCGTTCAGCGACGACACCGCTGACGATCGTCGCGGCGGTGGCGGCAAACGCCAGTTGGAAGAAGAATTTCGCAAAGAGCGGCACCCCCGTCCAATTGAGCGCCGAGAAGATGCCCTGATAGGCTTCGCCGGTGGCCGGACTATTGTCGAGGCCGCTCAACGCGAAGCCCGAGAAACCCGTGAACGCGTTCCCGTCACCGAACATCAGCGCGAAACCGAGCACGAAGAAGGCCAGCGACGACGCCGCAAACACGATGAAGTTCTTGGCGAGGACGTTGACGGCATTCTTTGCACGGCACAGGCCGCTTTCAACCAGCGCGAACCCGGCGTTCATGAAGAACACGAGAAAGGCCGCGATCATCACCCACAGCGTGTCGAGCGCCACCTTGGTCTCCGGATCGATCTGCGCCATCGCCAGGCGCGGTGTCGTCATCGCAAGCATGAACAGCAGTCCCCGTACGAATGTTCGTTTCATCGCTTCTCCTCATGGCAAGACTCAAACTGAGAGACTCCAACGCCGTGGACGCAGAGCGGCCCGAGCATCGCGGCGTCGGTGTGCAAGAGAAACGCCACGTCGTGCGGCACGTACCGTGGCGCACGATTCGAGGGATTCCTCAGTCGAAACGGCCAATACAGGGGCTCTTTCCCCTTTGGAATAGAGCCGCCAGATAACGACAATTACGCTCTAAGAGATGACATCTATGACATTTATGTAGTCTTTTGTCTTCTTGCCCCGGCGGTCAGGCGACCCGCAGGCGAGATCTTACCGCCCCACCCGAAAGGCAACAACGCCGACAGTGATAGCCCCGAGGTGAGGACCGCACGGACTCGAGCCATGACTCATGAAAGAAGACATTTTCGTCTGAGGATCGAACGAACTGACATTTATGTCTCACGCCATCATGGCCGGTTGCGTCGCTCGCTGCGTCTGGCGACCACGCAGAATCACGACTGGCTAAAGCGCTTAGAAATAGCCGACATCTTTGCTAGACTGGCGCCCACGTGTCTGCCAGAAATCGCGTGCTTGTTTCTGGCCCGATCGCTCTCGCGATAGATCGGCCCGTACGCGGCCGCCATGGGGCGCGACCCGCCGGGCTGGTGAGGTGAAGGAATGAACGCTGCCGACACGAGCTGGATGCTGATTTCCACGGCCCTGGTGCTGCTGATGACGCCGGCGCTGGCATTTTTCTACGGTGGGCTGGTCCGCTCCAAGAACGCCCTGAATACCATGATGATGAGCTTTATCTCGCTGGGCTTCATTGGGGTGCTCTGGGCTGTCATCGGGTACTCGCTCGCTTTTGCCGAGGGCAGCGCATGGGTCGGTGGCCTGTCGTACGCCTTCCTCGGCGGCGTGGGTCTCGAGGAAAACGGCACGATTCCGCACGTGCTCTTTATGTGCTTCCAGGGGACGTTCGCGATCATTACGGCTGCGTTGATCTCGGGTGCCATCGTCGAGCGGATGCGGTTCTCAGCGTATGTCGTCTTCATCTCACTCTGGGCGCTGCTCGTCTACAGCCCGGTCGCCCACTGGGTCTGGGGCGGCGGCTGGCTGGGCGACATGGGAGCTCTCGATTTTGCTGGTGGCACCGTCGTCCACGTCAACGCGGGCGTCGCCGCCCTGGTGGCCGCGGTGGCCCTGGGGAAGAGAACTGACTACCGACGAGTGGCTCTCATCCCGCACAATGTCCCGTTCACGCTCCTCGGGGCGGGCCTGCTGTGGTTCGGCTGGTTTGGATTCAACGCGGGCAGCGCGCTCGGGGCCAACCCCATCGCGGGGCTCGCCTTCGCGACCACGATGGTGGCGCCGGCAGCGACCGTCGTGGTGTGGACGCTGCTTGACGTGACACGGACCGGTAAACCAACCGCCGTCGGTGCAGCCACGGCCATCGTCGTCGGGCTTGTCGCAGTCACACCGGCGGCCGGCTTCGTGAGCCCGATGAGCGCAATCGTGATCGGTGGCATCGCCGCCGTGCCTAGCTATTTCGGGTTGGTCTGGAGGGCGAAGTCGAACCTGGACGATTCGCTCGATGTGGTCGCCGCGCACGGGCTTGGAGGGACGACCGGAGCGCTCCTCACCGGGGTTTTTGCCCAAGAGAGTCTGAACGGGGTAGCCGACGGCTTGCTATTTGGCAACCCGGGGCAGCTCTGGACGCAGATCGTCGCCGTCTTGGCCGTCATCGTCTACAGCGGCGTTGTGAGCTTCGTCCTGCTCAAGGTCATCAATGTCGTGATTCCAGTTCGCGCCTCCGTCGATGAAGAGAACGAGGGCATGGATGTGAGCCAGCACGGAGAAGACGCGTACGTGCAGGTGGGATCGCCTAGCCGAGCGTGACCGGCGAGACGAAGCTAGACGGCTTCACCGCCAAGACCGATCCCCCAAGGCGCTGGAGGACGCGCTCGGCGGTGTTGCCGATCAAGAGGCCGGCGACCCCGGTTCGAGCGACGGTTCCCATGATGACCAGGTCGACGGCCCGAGATTCCACGAGCTGCGGAATGATATCGGCGGCCTCGCCCCGGACAAGCTCGATCGTGACACCGGCGAGTCGGTCTCCGAACAGGTCGCAGAACGCGGTCAAGTCGCGGCTCGCAGTTTCACGGGTACCCTCGACCAAGTCCGCGAGCGTCTGCTCCGTCATGTGCGACTTGAGCAACTCGTCACCATAGGCATCCCAGACCTGGACGACGGTGAGTGCCGCATTCTCGAGGCGCTTCAAGAGCAACGCGATTTCCATGATCGCGCCGTTCAGCTGCTGCTCGCTGGCTTCGAGCGGGTTGGTGTTCACAGCGGCCAGGATCTGATTCGGGCGGTCGGGGTACGCTGCCCGACGGCCGGCAACGAGCCAGACCGGACAGGGGCACACCCGCAGGAGCTGCATGTCAACCGGACCGTAGGGGCGCCGTCGCCCGTTTTCGAGGTCGCGACTGTGTGACCGCAATACGAGGTCGTGCCCGGACCGCAGCACTTCCTTGGTCAATTCAATCGCTGGGCGACCATGAAGCAGCTCGGTTGTCACCGACACACCGGCAGTGTTGCCGACGGCGCGAGCGAGGCGCTCGAGTCGTTTGACCGTTATTTCGTCCTCGAGCGCAAGGGTCAGGAAACCCTTCGCCGGCGCGGGTACCTCGGGGACCACCTCGACTGCTTTGACCCGCGCCGAGCAACTCACGGCCAGTTCGAGCGCCCGCTCAAGCGCCGGATGCCTGGCAGCGGCCGAGTCGATATCTACAAGAATGCTTGACAACGAGGTCATCAACTTGAAGCGTAGCACACGGCTGCTGTCGCTTCGACGACGCTGACGACAGCGATGGCAAGGTGGTTTGTATCCGCAGGACCCGCCCCGTAAGGACCCAATCCCTGGCGGCGGGTCGTGAAGATCGAAGCTGCCCACGAGCCGTCGTTGTTCGGACTAGGATATCCCATGCCTCTGGAGGCGATCCTCGCCGCGCTCTCCAACTTCGTGTGGGGCCCACCGAGTCTCGCGCTGCTCGTCGGCACGGGCATTTTCCTGACACTGCGGCTCCGCGGCGTCCAGTTCACCGCGCTCGTACCGAGCCTGCGGCTGGCGCTGATCGTCCGCGAGGAGAAGGGTGGCACGGGCGACGTCTCGCATTATCAGGCGCTCATGACGGCGTTGGCCGCTACGGTCGGCACCGGCAACATCGCGGGTGTCGCCACAGCCATCGCTGCCGGCGGACCCGGGGCGCTCTTCTGGATGTGGATCACCGGTCTGGTCGGCATGGCCACCAAATTCGCCGAAGCGGTGCTCGCCGTGAAGTACCGCGTGACCGACGATCGCAACGAGATGGCGGGCGGCCCCATGTACTACATCGAGCGCGGCCTTGGCTGGCGCTGGCTGGGGATCGTGTTTGCGGGCCTGACCGCCGTGGCGGCCTTCGGCATCGGCAATCTGGTGCAAGCCAACTCGGTCGCCGACGCGTTAAACGCTACCTTTGGTGTGCCACGTCCCGTGTCGGGTGCCGTCATCGCGATTGCGACGGCGCTCGTCGTGCTTGGCGGTGTCCAGTCGATTGCGAAAACCGCGAGCGTGATCGTGCCCACGATGATCGTGTTCTACATGGTCGGAGGGATCATCGTGCTTGCGATCAACTGGAGAGCGCTGCCAGAGATCGCGGTCCATGTGTTCAGGGATGCGTTTTCGCCGGCAGCCGCGGCCGGCGGGTTTGCCGGTGCGACCGTGATGCAAGGTATCCGATTCGGAATCGCCCGAGGCGTCTTCAGCAACGAGAGCGGCCTTGGCTCCGGGGCGATCGCCGCGGCGGCGGCGCGGACACGACATCCGGTCTCCCAGGGCCTGGTCTCCATGACACAGACCTTTATTGACACGCTGGTCGTGTGCTCGATTACCGGCTTCGCGATCATCGCCACGGGGGCTTGGCAGTCAGGCGACACCGGCGCCGCGCTCACGACGCGCGCGTTCTCGACAGGTCTTCCAGGCGCGTGGGGCGGTTCGATCGTCGCGATGGCGCTCGTGATGTTTGCCTTCTCGACGCTGCTCGGTTGGAGCTACTACGGGGAAAAAGCCCTCGAGTACTTGGTCGGAAGCACTCGGTTCGTTCGCTACTATCGCGTTGCCTGGGTTGCCGCGACATTTGTCGGCGCCGTCACAAGCCTCGAGGTCGTCTGGAACATCGCCGACGTGTTCAACGGCGCGATGGCGATCCCGAATCTCATCGCGCTGGTCCTTCTGTCAGGGGTCGTCGTCAGCGAAACGAGGGACTACATGGGCAAGCGGTCGGCGGACTCATCCTACAGACAACGTTGACGGCCAGCGCTCGAACACGGCGAGCCGATACGGCAGGCGTCACAGGGGCATCTTCAGCAGGCACAATCGGCGAGGCGCAGCGCCGCGTTCTTACCCGCCTGTGGACGCAGACGCCGGCCTGACGGAGGGAACCTGTAATTCCGGCATCGGGGCCGCGACAAACAGCCGCCTGGCCGCTATTCCCATCCACCGTGCCCAGCGAGCCGATCGCGCCACACGCGCACTGTCCGTCGCGATGCCGGTGTTCGCATACATCTGGCGATACAGCTTCGACACGAGGACAAACGCGACCCGAGAGCGAACAGACTTCACCACGCGGGAGCGTTTCCAGACCGCAGACCAGCGATAGAACCGATCCCACGCAGCCTGCGTCCCGACACGGATTTCCTCGAGCGACATCGTCGGATGGGGGCTATACAACTTCGGGCGACGATCCTGCGGAATGAGCCAATGCTGCGTGATCGGCACGCCGTCGATCAAGGTCCGTTTCTGCCCTTCATCGGCGGCCCATTTTTCAAAATCGATCGTGCCTGGGAAAGGCGTGAGGAGCACGAACTGGGCGAACGTCACGTCGGCCTCCTCCGCGAGCGCAACTGTCGCGTCGAAGGTATCGCCACGGTCGCTCGGCAATCCGAAAATAAACGACCCGAGAACATGCACGCCGTGCCGGCGAAACGTCCGCAGACGCGCGACCAACTCGTCTCCCACCAGGTTGAAGCCCTTGTAGACGTCTTTGAGTCCTTCCTTCGTGACCGCCTCCACACCCACCAGAGCACCTCGAATACGAGCCGCTCGCATCGCGTCGAGGAACGCCGTGTCCTCAGCCGCTTCCATCGTGATCTGCGTGTAGAAGATGAGATCGTCCGGCAATAGTGCCAACTGCTCCATCAGCTCGAATCGTTCATCGCGGAGCGCCTTGAGCTCTTCAAACCGTGATTGATCCGACCGCCTGCGCGCCTGCGCCAGATCGTCGAGCGTCACCGGGTAAAAATTGTCGTCGGCGAGTGCGATGAAGCGGAACCCCAGACGTCGGAGCTCCACGATCTCCTGCACGATGCGATCGACGTTACGCTGCCGCGGTTCCTGGCCATCGGTACGCCATACCGAGCAGAAGGAACAATGTTTCGGGCAGCCGCGCACGGTCTGAACGGAGGCCCACATGTACCGCGCGGCCGGTAGCAGATCCCATCTCGCGGAAGTGAATCGGTCGCCTTCGACGCGACCACCTTCGTACAAACGCGACGGTCGGCCGGCAAAGCAGTCTCGAACCACCGACGCCCATACGACATCGCCGTCGCCTTTGACGACGGCGTGCGCCCCACCGTGGGTGTGGGCCTCGTCGGGGAAAAGCGTCGCGTGTATTCCGCCGAACACCACCCACGCGCCCCGCTCCTGCGCCTGACGTCCAATCTCGTATCCGCGCAGCGCGTTGCCCGTGTGAATGCCGATGCCGACGACGTCGCCCGGCGCGATCGTGGAGAAGTCGAGTGGTTCGAGCGTTTCGTCCACCAGCACGGGAGCGCCCCATTCTCTTCCAGTGGCCGCAGCCAGCACGTATAGCCATCGTGGCGTAATCACCGCCACACCGAACGACACCGAGCTGGGATTGATTAGATGAACCCGGGAGGGCGACGATGGATCGTCCCCATCTCCACGATGAATGATTTGCGGTCGACGTACTGGCATGCTCGTCCTCTCGCCTCTGTGAGGGCAGGCAGGCCGGCAGGCTGCTCGCTCAGGAAGGGCTGGATAAGATTACTACACGTGTCACCGAAATTCGTGCATTCACTGAAATTTGTTCATGGCTGCATCGAATTTCGTACCAGGCCCGGAACCCGGCAAATGAGGAGCCCTCGTGGGTCTGGCGTCAGCCCGAAAAGGGTTTCACGCACTGGCAGCTGCGCGTACTCCCCGGCACGCACTCATGCTGACCCTTCGGCCTGGTCAGGCGCAACAACACGAGCATTGAGAGCTGTCATGATTGGCCTGCCCATCATGGATTGATATACGCTAGTCTGCGTGGTAGCTGTGGACCGGTACGTCACGGCGCGACACGGCACCGGCGCTTCGATGGGCCCACGCCCAACGTCCGCATGGCGTGGCGCGCGCGGCCTGTTGGCCGCGCTGTTCTTGTCCGCCTGCGGATCCTCACCCCCGGGCGACCAGCCCGTCGCGGTCACGACCACCGACCCGGGCCCAGCGTTTCAGAGTACCGGGGACGGCGTGCCGATGCTCACCGCCGACGAGCTCGAAGCCGCCGAGGCATTCTACCGTCGCCATACCATCAGCATCATCGTCGGCTCCGGCGCGGGCGGTGGCTTCGACACGACCGCCCGTCTGGTGTCGCGCCACATCGGCAGGCACATCCCAGGGACGCCCACGGTCATCGTCGTCAATATGCCGGGTGGCGGCGGACTGGTGGCCGCCAACCACGTGTTCAGCGCGGCCCCGAAGGACGGCACAGTGATCGGTCTTTTCCACGAAGCGCAGGTCATGAACCAGCTGACCGGCGGCGAGGGCGTCCAGTTCGATCTGCGGACCTTCAACTGGCTCGGCAGCTCGTATGATGACCCCAACGTCTGCATCGTGCGCACCGATGCGCCCGTGACGGACTTGGCGGATATGATCGGCGGTGCCCGGCAGATTGCCGTCGGTGGAACGGGACCGGGATCGAACACGTACGACGCGCCTCGCGTGCTGGTGGAGGCAACCGGCGCCAACCTGAAGGTCGTCGCCGGCTATCCCACCACGAACGACGCACGGCTCGGTGTCGAGCGGGGGGAGATTCAAGGCATGTGTCTGGGCTGGGAGTCGGTTCGGTCAGCCTCGACCCAGTGGCTTGAGGACAAGTATGTGAAGGTCTTCGTGCAGAACGGAGCCACGCCACACCGGGATCTCCAGGACGTGCCGCTGGCGCTAGATTTCGCGAAGGACGAGGAGAGCAAGCTCCTGCTCCGCCTCGTGGAGGCACCGGGCGCGATGGCCAAGCCCTTTGCCCTGCCCCCGGGCGTGGACGAGAGACTGGTACGGCTGATGCGCCGCGCGCTCTCCGCCACCTACCACGATCCCGCGTTTCTGGCTGAAGCAGACATCATGAAACTCAACTTCCAGCCGAAGACGGCGGACGAGATTCAACAGATTCTGAGCGACGTACTGGCGACGCCGCCTGGCATCGCGGCGAAGTACCGGCAGATCATCAAACCCTAGCCCGACGCTGTTCATGCAAGCCCCAGGACCTCTGCCGGTCGCGTTTCGCCCACCAGCCGCGTTCGTGGATGATGCTGACCCGAACACGGTGCCTTTGACATGAGCAACGCCGACGACCCCCAGGCGCGGCGAGGGGTGAGACAGCGCTCAGCGGCGGCGCGGCCAGCCGACCTCCGCGAGTGGATCGACCGGATTGACACCTTGGGCGAGCTGCAGCACGTCTCCGGTGCCCACTGGGATCTGGAGATCGGGACACTTTCCGAGATCAACTATCGCCGCAAGCCCTCGGCGGCGTTGCTGTTCGACGATATCGTCGGCTATCCGCCAGGTTACCGGTTGCTGACCGGATCGCTTAGCACGGCGCGCCGTATGGCCGTCACGCTTGGCCTCGACCCGAACCTGGACACGGCCGGCTTGGTCCAGGCTCTTCGCGGTAGGCCGCTCGAATGGGAGGCGGCGGCGCCCGGTTTCGAACCGGAGGTCGTCGGCCGAGGATCGGTCCTTGAGAACGTCGTGCAAGGCCCTGACGTCGATCTCACCCACTTTCCCGCCCCACTTTGGCACGAGCACGATGGTGGCCGCTACATCGGCACGGGCGTCGCCGTGGTCACGAGCGACCCCGACAGTGGCCGAATCAATCTCGGGGCCTACCGAATGATGATCCAGGAAGATGGTCGCTCGGCCACCGTGAACGCGGAAGCCGGGAAGCAGGGTCGGGCCCAACTCGATCGCTGGTTCACCAAGCACGGCAAGGCCCCGGTGCTGGCGTCGTTTGGCCACGACCCACTGCTGCTCATGGTGGCCGGCACCGAGGTTCCAAACACGATCGGCGAGTATGCCTACGCGGGGGCAATGGTCGGCAAGAAGCTCCGCGTCGTTCGGGGCGAGGTAACCGGGCTCCCGATGCCGGCCTCGGCCGAGATCGTCGTGGAGGGCTGGCTTCGTCCTGAGCGAGTCCTGCAAGAGGGGCCGTTCGGGGAGTGGACCGGCTACTACTCAGGCTCGCTTCGTCCCGTGCCGACGATGGACATTGAGCGACTGTACTTCCGGAATTCGCCGATCATCCTTGGCACCCCGCCCGGCAAGCCGCCAAACGATTACTCCTACATGCGCGCGCTGTTGAAGTCGGCGATGATCCAGGACGAGCTCGCCAAGTCTGGCGTGCGAGACGTGTGTGGTGTCTGGGCGCACGAGACCGGCGGCGGCCGGCTGCTTGTCGTGGTGTCCATCAAGCAACGTTTTTGCGGCCATTCACGGCAAGCCGGCTACATAGCCGCTCAGTGCCAAGCCGCCGCCTATATGAACCGCTTCGTCATCGTGATAGACGATGACGTGGATCCGATGAATCTGGAGGAGGTAATGTGGGCCGTCAGCACGCGTTGCGAACCCTCCGAAGACATCGAAATCATGCGCAAGTCCTGGGGCAGCAAGGTGGACCCTCTGCTCGAGAATCCGGCGATCCCGTATAACACTCGCGCCCTCATCGATGCCTGTCGACCCTATGAAAAGCTGGAATCATTCCCACGCGTGGCCCAGTCGAGCCCTGGACGGGTGCGTGCGACAGTCGCCAAGTGGAAGGACGTGTTTGCCGACCCTCGTTTTCCCCTCCCAGACGCCGTTATTCCTTCCACCGCGGTTCTTGAAGCATCGGGGGACGTTCGACCCTCCCGCGAGACGACCGCCGCGCCTCCGACCTCCGTCGAGCCAAAGGCACCCGACCTCACTTGCGAGAGCGGCGGGGAGCCTGGCGTGAGCCCGATGGGCGGGAAGGAATCGCGCTGATCCTCGATGGACGTCTTCTTCTCTGCCCTGCTGCAGGTGCTGGCGCCCCACACGTTCGGCATCATGCTGCTCGGGATCGCGGTCGGCCTTACCGTCGGGATTCTGCCGGGATTGGGTGGCGCGGCAACGCTCGCGATGATGCTGCCGTTCGTGTACTCCATGGACGCGATATCCGCATTTGCGTTTCTCATCGGGATGCACGCGGTGACGGCGACAGCTGGCGACATCACATCGGTCCTGTTCGGCATTCCGGGCGAGGCGGCTTCAGCAGCGGCCGTGCTCGACGGCTACCCGATGACCCGTCGCGGCGAGGCCGGGAGGGCACTTGGCGCGGTCCTGTTCAGCTCACTGGCCGGCGCGGTCGTGGGCGCGGTGGTGTTGGCGGTGTCGGTGCCGGTGATTCGTCCGGTCGTGCTCGCTTTAGGTCCCCCGGAATTCCTGATGCTGACGGTGCTGGGGTTGAGCTTCGTCGTATCGCTCGCCGCGAAGAACCTCCTCAAGGGATTCATCATGGTGGCGTTTGGATTGCTGCTCGCCATGGTGGGGCTCGACCCCCAGAGCAGCATTCAGCGCTTCACCTTCGGCCAGCTGTACCTGTGGGAGGGCATCAGCGTTGTACCGGTTGTCGTCGGGCTCTTCGGCGGGGCCGAGGTCCTGCAGCTGATGCTCACCAAAGGCAGCATTGCTCAGCCCCGAGAGGGGAAGCCGATCGCCGGCGTCATGCAAGGAGTCCGCGATACGTGCGAACACTGGTGGCTGACGCTACGCGCCAGCGCGATTGGCGTGGGCGTGGGCGTCATCCCTGGCATGGGAGGGGCCGTTGCGCAGTTCATCGCCTACGCCCACGCCCAGCAGACCTCGAAGCACCCTGAGTTATTCGGGACGGGCACCGCTGAGGGCGTGGTTGCGGCCGGCGCGGCCAGCAATTCCCGCGAGGGCGGCAGCCTGATCCCCACCGTGGCCTTCGGCATCCCTGGCAGTGTCTCGATGGCAATCCTGCTCAGCGTGTTTCTACTGAAGGGTCTGGTGCCAGGGCCAGCTATGCTGACAACGAACCTGAACGTCACCTACGCAATGGTCTGGATCATCGTGCTATCGAATATCATCGCGGTGTCCGTATCGTTCCCGCTCTTGAATCAACTCGTGCGCCTCACATTCGTCAAGGGAACGCTGCTCGTGCCGTTCCTGCTGGTGCTCGCAGCGTTCGGCGCGTACACCACTCACAACAGCATGGCTGACATCCTGCTGATGGTGGCGGCGACCGTCGTCGGTGTGGGCGCCATTCGGTGGAACTGGCCCCGAGCGCCCTTGCTGCTGGCCCTCGTCCTTGGCCACATTGCCGAGCGCTACCTGTTCCTGTCCTATTCGCTATATGAGTGGGATTGGCTGAAGCGGCCGCTGGTCATCGTTCTTGCGGCGCTTACCTTGAGCGCGGTCGTGTGGTCGTTTGTTCGTGCCAAGACAGACGTCAGACCGTCACCGGAGCCTCAGCCGTCCCCCCTCGAGGAGGGCGCGGGCGCCCGCATGCGTGGGTTGAACATGGATGTGGCGATTACGCTTGGGTTCCTGGTCGTGGCTGCAGCCGTGCTGGTGCAGGCGCG
>Ga0326597_10000835_pt1 | contig 52306 bp, 52 predicted proteins | sample RVTome_12_FD_203789 | JGI IMG/M metagenome (GOLD analysis project Ga0326597, IMG submission 203789) | Soil microbial communities from uranium-contaminated site in the Upper Colorado River Basin, Wyoming, United States - RVT100D185 | ecosystem: Environmental > Terrestrial > Soil > Contaminated >... | reverse complement strand
GGCAAACGGCATTTCTTTTAAATTCAGCATCATATTTTCTTCTGTTTTGAACACTCATTTCTTCCCTCCAGTCGTTTTTATACCAACGACTTAACTGAGTGTCCACTTTTTTAGGGAAGGTTCAGATATCTCTTTGCCGACCAGGTCCATCTCATCGCAAATTAAAAGCACATTGCGAAATAGCGGGGTGATCTCTTTCTCCAGGGTGGAGATAAAGTCTGCGATGGTGGTGAAGTGTGGAACTGTATCGGCTGCGAGGGCCTTGAGGAGGATGTTATTTTTACAGCAGGCTTCGATCTTTCTACTGGAGGTGATACCGTGGGAATAGGCGATGAGAACGATCTTTAAAAGTATCGCGGGGTCGTAGGCGGATACGCCGCATTCATCATTCTTAAAACGGTCTAAAAAGATCGAGAGATCGAGTTCATGGGCGACGATGTGGTTTAAGGCCTATTCGAAGGTGCCGGACAGGATTTGATCGGCGAAATAGACGGGAATGAGTTTGCTTTGTTGGTAGGAATAGGGTTTGTACCGGGCCATCGCGCCTCCTCATAAATAAAATTCCAATGGAGGATATTCTCGCAAATCAAAAAGAAAACTTACAGACTTTTCGGGGTTTTCCTACAGCTTCATCGATGGACTTCCTCTCGATGACTAGATCGGAGGCACTTAGGAATGTCTTGCCCAGCTCCAAGCCTTGCGCTTCCGCATTGAACCCGTGCTTGCCAGCCCGTTCGGTCTTTTCAAAAAAGCGGGAAGAAAAAAGGTATAGGGCTGAAGGCCATGGATTCATCTTGATTCCTTTGGGCATGTGGCATCAAGAGTCGCTCTACGCCCCATCCAGAAGGCCATAAAAAGGCGCAAGAACCTGAGCTACTTGCCCCGCGCACCCAGGCGCTGCCGCAGACTCTCTACTTCTTCGAGCAAATCGAGGACAAGCGCCGCACCGGAAAGATTGACTGCGAGGTCGCGTTCAAGACGGAGAACGACGCTCACCCGCCAGCAACTGGCTTCGCTAAATCGCCATTCGCGCGGCTCCCGCCCGACGGGGTCGAGGATGCCTTCTTCCACGAGAGACACGATCCACTCCCCTTGCACCGCATATTGCCGGCACAACTCGCTCAAACTCATGGACGATGTATCGTCCAGCAGCACGCCCGCGGCGATCGAGTTCATTTCATGCTTTGGGTTCATGGTTTATACCCCCAAATGGGCGCGTGGATTAAAGGCCATCTCCTGCGCCATTTGTTCGTAAAGCGATTTTTCTTCCTTGGTTTTTGCAGAAGGCAGGACAATCGTGAGCACTGCATATAAGTCGCCCTTTTCCTGTGCCGGAAGCCCCCTGCCCTTCAGTCTCAGTTTGCTTCCTTGTTTGGAATCGGCAGGGATCGTAAGCGTGACCATGCCATCCGGCGTGGGGATCTTCACTTTGGCGCCCAGAGCCGCCTCCCACGGTGCGACGGGAAGATCGACATAAAGATCGGATCCCTCTACGCGATAATAGGGGTGTGGCCGAAACGCAACTTCCAGATAGAGATCCCCCGCCGGGGCCTCACCGTGACCGGGAGAACCTTGCCCTGCCAAACGAATCCGCTGGCCGGGACGGATGCCTTTTGGGATTTTTACGTCCAATCGCTGTTCGCGCATGTGCACCTGACCACCTTGACCCATCTGCGGCTTTTGCAAGGTGAGCGTTTGCGTGCTGCCGTGATAGGCGTCTTCGATCCCGATAAGCACTTTAGCCTGTTGGTCTTCTCCCCGCATCGAAAACGATCTGCCGCGGCCCACGCCGCCTCCACGGGCTTGACCGAAAAGACTCTCGAAAAAATCGCTAAATGCACCGGCCCCGCTTCCGCTAAAACCGCCCGCCCCAAAATCAGTGTCGCCGCCCCAATCCGGCGGCGGCCGGAACTCCTCGCCGCTTTGCCAATTGCTGCCCAATCGGTCATAGGCCTTACGCTTCTTCGGATCTTTCAAGACCTCGTTGGCTTCGTTGATTTCCTTGAAGCGCTCGGCGGCGCTGGCTTCTTTGCTGATGTCCGGATGATATTTGCGGGCCAACTTTCGATAGGCCCGCTTGATTTCATCCTGGGTCGCATCGCGCTTAACGCCGAGGCTTTTGTAATAGTCTTTGTAATCCATCGATCCTTCCGAAATTAAATAAAGATAATTTTATTGCAAAGCTATCCGCAACTCAACTGCAATAAATTTCACTGCCTCTGCTTTTCCCTCGCCAAGGGTTTTTCGCCCGCAGAGCTTATTGTCTTTATTCCAGCACCACGGACTCTTTATATTCCGGCACATCGACCCGCCACTTCAATTCTTCTTCGATATGCAATCTGAATGCGTTAGCCGCCACAGGTTCGCCATGGGTCAAGAAGGTCTTCTTAGGCTGCCATTTAAAACATTTAAGCCACCCCAATATTTCACGATAATCGGCGTGCGCCGAGAGATTATGCAGCAGTCTCACTTCCGCATTAACCGGGAGATAGACCCCGTGTATCTTGATCGATTGGATCCCGTTCACCATGGCTTCGCCGCGTGTCCCTCCTGCCTGGAAGCCCACGAATAGGATCGTATTTCTCGGGTCGGGGGCAAAGGCTTTGAGGTGGTGAAGTACCCGTCCACCTGTGGCCATGCCGCTGGCGGAAATAATAATCATCGGTTCCTTTTTGGCATTGAGCGCTTTCGATTCGTCCGCTTCGCGTACGAAGGTCGCCGCAGTGCAGGTCTCCTGCGCCTCCGCTTCCGTTAACCGATGTTCTCCATGATACTTCAGGAAAAGTTCTGTCGCATTCACCGCCATGGGGCTGTTTAAATAAACCGGAATATCCGGGATTAAAGATTTTCGTTTGAGTTGATAAATGAAGTAGAGCAGGGTTTGGGCGCGTCCGACGGCAAAAGAAGGGATGAGGGTCGTCCCGCCGCGTTCGACCGTTTTATTGATAATGGCCGCGAGGGTTTGGAGCGGATCGTCCTTTTCGTGGAGGCGATTTCCGTAGGTCGATTCGCAGACTAAATAGTCGACTTTCCCGATTTCAGCCGGAGGTTTCATAATCGGATCCTGCGGTCTTCCTAAATCTCCAGTAAACCCGATCGTCGTTTTTCCGTCGCTTAAGCGGATAAGCGCGGAACCGAGGAGATGTCCGGCCTGCAAAAAAATAAATTTGATCCGGGCAAACAATTGAACTGCTTCGTTAAAGCGAACAGGCCGAAAACTGTTCAGCGCGTTTTTCCCGTCCTCGCTCGTATAGAGCGGCAAAGCCGGTGCGTGTTTCGAAAAACCTTTTCGATTGGCGTAACGCGCTTCCTCTTCCTGCAGGAAGCCGCTGTCGGGAAGAAGGATGGCGCATAGATCGCGCGTCGCCTCCGTGGCGTACACTGGGCCGCGGAAGCCATTTCGAATGAGCAGAGGCAAGTAGCCGGAATGATCGAGGTGGGCATGGGTTAAAATCACGGCGTCAATCTCGGAGGCTGCTAGGGGTAAGGGCGCCCAGTTTTTTAGCCGAAGCTGCTTAAATCCCTGAAAAAGACCGCAATCGATGAGGATCTTTTTGTCCTCAATCGTCAGAAGGTATTTAGAACCGGTCACCGTTCCGGTTGCGCCGAGAAAAGTGATGTGCATGACTGAACCTCCCTCTCCTACATTGGCATTTTTAAAATCGAAAAGTCCAGTGCTTTATTTCAAGCGTCGAGGGGGGGGAGCAAGCAAGACTATAAAGCGGGCTCGAATCGCGACCCTTCCCCGCGGTGAAGGAGGCGCGAATCGAAGAAATACGGTATCGGAGGAGACACAAAAAAGGTGTGGACGCTTAAGCGTTGAGTGGGATTCAGGACGAGGCCAGCTCACTGTGTTTCATAAACTCCATCCCTGGGGCCAAGGTAATCCTCCACGCCAACAATTTAAATTCGGTGCACTCTTCGTCCGTCCCCTCAACCGCTTCGAGCAATGCTTCCAACCAAAGATCGTAAATGTCCGGGCTAATCTTCAATTGATCGCGATGCATGACGGCCAGTGACTGCATGAACTCGGATGCCGTTTTGGTCGAATAAAAATTCACGAGATGCACGATGGATTCCGCCAACATTTTCTTTTGGTTTTCAATATGGGTCTCTTTAAAAGCCTCTTTTATTTTGGGGGACTTGTCCAAAAAAATTGTATAAAAGAGATCGATAAATCTTTTACTTTTCTCCTTCATGACCGCTGCATAACTGTAGTTAAAGTCGACATTGAAATCGATCATAGGACTCCCTTTCTGGAAGGTGTGTAACAAATACGGGTCGCTTTATGCACCGAATCTCCTAAATAATCACCCCCGCCGCCGTGAAGACACTGTGAGGTTTCAGGTCGAGCCCGCCCAGGCGAGCAAGGGATGTGTCTTGTTCGCCGCAGAAACGAGTTGCAAGCCGTATCGCGCATAATATACAGTTTCAAGTCTGTTCTTTCAAACAAGAAATCACCCGGTCTCGAGCACAACCTTTAAGACTTGAGGGGATTGCCTATTGATGGGAGAAGTCTTGAAAAAAAGTACGACCATCATGCTTATGCCTTATCATCCCCGATGTGTTGACTATCGAGAAAAAATTTTGGTACGCCCCTTGGAACGATCTGGCACATTACTTTCGGCGCAAAGCGGGCGGATATGCGATGATGTTCCGACAAAATGAGGGCAAGCGAATGGAGGCGACAAGATGAAAAAGGGGTTTTTCGCAATACTGATCGTCAGTGGACTCGCGCGACTCGCGTGCACCAGCCTCCACCCAGAGATGCAGGCGTTACAGCCGGCACCGATAAAAATCATGCAAAGCCTGCGATTGATAGAAGACCCGCTCCCGCTCCCGATACAGGGAGCGCCTTTTCAGCCGATGCTGCTCGCATTCGATCGAAAGACGAGTCGCCTATTCGCGGCGACGCCGGACACGGCCTCCAGCGGCACGTCCTTGATCGTATTTCAAAACCCCGAAAGCGAGGGGCCTGCACAGGAACGCATATTCACCCTTTCCGGCGTGTCCTCGGGACTGAGCTTCGATTCGGAAGGGCAAACCCTCTTTATATCCAATGCAACCAAACATGAAATCACGATCTTCGACCGCATCGATTCAAATCGCATCCGCACCCCCAGCCGAAGACTCGAACGCTTTAACTTTCCCACGGGTATCGGTTTCGATCGTGCGTCGAATCGCCTCTTTGTGGCCGATGCCCACCCGGGGGCGGTTTTGGTTTTCGAGGGGATGGATACGGTTCAAGGTCCTGCACGCCCCGCGCTGACCTTAGGTGGGGAGACCGGGTTAAATGGACCCTTCGCTGTGTTAATCGATAAGCAACGCGGCCGCGTCTATGTCTCGAACTTCGACGGGGTCTTTGCTTTTCGGTTAGACGATCTCTCTGCGCCGCCCCTACGCTTGCCGCTTCCCAAGGGAACCCTCGCCCGCGGCCTGGCCATCGATCCCCAATCCGGTCGGCTTTATATTGCAGCCCCGATGCGCCGATCGTATTTTGTATTCGATGGCGAATCCCTTGAAGAATCGCAACTTCAAGGGGTGTCGGGCGCCTTTCCTTTTTCTCTCGCCCTCGATTCGAAAAAAGATAGGCTCTATCTTGCGGGAACGGACCCGAAAATCGGGGTGATCGACCGCGCCAGCGGCAGCCACATCCCAAGACAGGGTCCGGGAGAAAAACGCCGATCCATCGATCGCTGGATCCCTCTAGATCATTCCCCCACGCCCGAGCCTCCCGGACAGCCCAGACCCTCACCACCTGCGCCCTTCCATCCAAGCCCGCCAAATCCGCCTCCACACAAAGCGCAGCCCGAAGGGCCAAGCACTATCCATTTCCGGAGGCCGCCTTCTTCACAAACAAACCGCCCGATAATCGCGCCTTCTAAAAGGGCGACGTCCTCGTATAGATAAAATCTAAGTGCGCAAAGGCGCGATTACCCTACGCCGCTTCGGTCGCAACCGCAATTAAAGGAACTCTAAATCGATGCGCCTTGAGTGTGATCAAGGATAGCAAAAGACAACGAGAACGCATGCTGTTTTTTTACAGGGAAGAACCCGGAGTCGATCGTTGAAGCCAGGCTTGGCGAATGGGTGGGAGGGAAAACGGGACACCGGGCTAAAGGACAAAGCCTTTCCCCTGGATGCGACGCTCGAGTTTTTCTTTCATTTCTCGTATTTCCGGATTAGCTGGGTCTAGCCGATGGGCTTCAACAACCGCTTCGAGCGCCTCATCGTAGAGGCCCAAGCTGGCCAAAACCGCGCCTTTGTTCTTCCAGCCTTCAGCATTTTTCGGATCGAGCAGGATCAACTGTTCGTAGGCCGAGACCGCTTCTCGAAATCGTCCGAGCTTGGCGAGCGCGGTCCCTTTGTTATTCCAAGCCTTCGCGAATTTAGGATTGTAGGACAGGGCCGTATCGTATGCGGGGAGCGCCTCTTCATGACGGCCCATCCTGGCCAAGGCGGCGCCTTTGTTGTTCCAGGCCTCCGGGTTATCCCTTTTAAGCGCAATGGACTGATTGAAAAACCCCAAGGCCTCTTGATAGCGCCCCGCCTCGAAATACTGGGTCCCTCGTCGATTCCAGGCCTCCGGATTGGCTGCACTGTCTGGATCGCCTTGGATGAATCTATCCTCTTCGACTTTGGATAGCACTCGAGAATAGGATCCCAAAAAGTTTGGGCGGGGGAGGAAATCCTCGCCCTCTTGAATTACATCGCGGTGGCGATAGATCCTAGGCGCAGTCGGGCTTCCCATCGCCAAATCCGACACTCCACAGAGCACGCCCAGACATAAAATAAATCGCACCTGGTTCATTATGGCCTTGTTCGCCGATCCACAATAATCACTAGCGTCCGCCTGTACAGATTAGTCTCATGTTTAGGACCGAGGATGTGGAGAGACCCCTTTCCATACCCCGGCATTGCTCATCTACTATACAAAAAAAAGGGTCACATCACAAGCGCCACTGCGCTTACATGACTGCACCCTCTGCGGTCATCCGCAGTCATAGATGACGCGAAGGAATGGCGTGAGGAGTTCGGCTTTGCTTCCTACCGGATGCTTTGCGGCCATAGAATCCGGCACCCTTTTATGCTGTTGAACTTTAAGGAACGATTGTGGTATAAAAGCCCAGGTCCATCGTCGAAAGTGAACAGAAAAATTTATAATTGCTGCAACGTGATTTGATTTGTTGCAGCTTATTTTTACTGATTAAAGAAACGTTGGACATTTCGTCAGCAATCCGCTGATAACATAAGTAGGAGAATCAAACAGTGAGTACAGGAACAGTCAAATGGTTTAACGGAAGCAAAGGTTTTGGATTTATCACCCGAGAAGGGGGTGAAGATCTTTTCGTCCACTATTCAGCCATTGTTGGAGAAGGCTACAAATCTCTCGAAGAGGGAGATAAAGTCGAATTCGAAGAGAGCCAAGGCCAGAAAGGCCCGCAAGCCATCAACGTCCGTAAAGTTTCCTAAGCGAAAATTTCAGTGACTTTGCATTGCCCCGCCGGAAAATCAATCCGGCGGGGCTTTTTTTACACCCAAATCGGAAAGCGCCCGAGCGATTCGCCTCCAATGCTGCGATCTTCTACCATTTAACGTTTGACCCGACCCGGGATGATCGGGCTAATTGACCGGATTCTCCCACGCCCCCGAATTAAACTGTAGCAATCAAAGCCTATAAATTTCCCCGAATTTTTTGTGGAGATGATCGCTGAAATATTTCGGGTTCAGGGCTTCACCGCAGACCTTCTGCACCAACTCGCCGCTGGTGTATTGCCGGCCCCAGCGATGGATTTTTTCATTAAGCCATCCTTTGAGTGGAAGCAGGTCGCCCGCTTCGATACGGGCGTCCAGTTCGGGCCTCTCTTTTTTCGCTTGGTTTAAAAATTGGGCGGCGTAGAGATTGCCCAGGGTGTAGGTCGGAAAGTAACCGAAGGCCCCACCCGACCAATGCACATCCTGCAGTACGCCTTCGGCATCGGTCTTGGGTCGAATGCCGAGGTATTCTTCCATTTTCGCATTCCATAATTCAGGAAGGGCATCGACCTTGAGATCCTCTTCGATGAGCTGCCGTTCAATTTCGAAGCGGAGCATAATGTGAAGATTGTAGGTCACTTCGTCGGACTCGACGCGGATCATCGAAGGACGCACCGTATTGATGGCGGCATAGAAACCCTCGACGTCCACGCCTTTTAGCACATCGGGAAAGGTCTCTTTCAAAATGGGAAAGAAATAACGCCAAAAAGGACGGGAGCGGCCCACGCCGTTTTCCCAAAGGCGAGACTGGCTTTCATGAATGCCGAGGGAAAGGGATTCGCCCAAGGGCGTCCCGAAATCCGCGACCGAAAGACCCTGATCGTAGAGCCCATGGCCGCCCTCATGAATGGAACTGAAGAGAGACGACAGCAGGTCTTGCGGATCGACCCGTGTGGTAATTCGCACATCCGTGGGGTGAAAGGAAGTGGTGAAGGGATGGGCCGAGAGATCTTGGCGCCCGGTATCGAAGGAGAAGCCCATGGCTTCGAGGACCTTTTTCCCGAATACGATTTGATTTTCTTCATCGTAAAACGCGCGAAGAAAATCATCCTTCGGGTGCGCTGGCGAGGCCGCTATTTTCTCAACGAAGGGGACCAGCATTTCTTTCAAAGCCGCAAAGACCGGGGCGATTTGTGCGACCGTCATCCCCGGCTCGAAGGTATCGAGCAGCGGATCGTAGGGCGAGGCTTCGTAGCCGAGATAATCGATCTCTTCCTTTTTTAAGGCGACGATTTTTTTAAGGCTGGGGGCGAAGTGCGCAAAGTCATTTTGTTTTCTGGCCGCGATCCACACTTGATGGGCGAGAGAGCATTCCAAACCCATTCGGCGCACAAAGTCGGAAGGGAGTTGTGTAGCGCGGTGATAGTCCCGCCAGACCTCGCGCAGGAGGGCGCTTGCGCGCGCGTCCCCGCTTTCGGGTCCGAATTTTAATTCGCCCGTTTCCAAATCGACGGAGGCGGAGAGCAACTGCGACATTTCCTTTCCGGTCTGCCGTTCGTGAACCAAGCCCATCAAGGCGCTCAACTGTTCGGCCCGCGCCTGACCGCTGCCCGATGGCATGTAGGTTTCCTGGTCCCAGGACAAAAGAGCGATCGCGCTGCTTAAGACTTGCGTTTCTTTTAAAAAAGCAATGAGCGCTTTGAGGTCTTTTAAGGTCTGCATCGTTCCTCCCATTTTTTCATATCACCTTCGCCAAGGCCCAGCTACCCCGCCTTGTGTACGGCACTTCCCCAGATGTTAAAGCAGGCCGGACGCCATCCTGGAATATAGCCATGGTCCAAGGCCTTAATCGCAAATCCGGCCTGTTCGATGAGATTGGGGATTTCCCGATTCAGATGACAGCCCCCGGCGAAACGCGTCCAGATGGGATCGCACCAATCTTGCCATCTGCGGACATGCGGTTCGATGGCGGCACCATGTTCGCAAAAGACCAAGGCACCGCCCGGTTTCAAAACGCGGCGGATTTCCTTTAAGGCCGCCGGAAGATCACCGATGCTGCACAAGGTATAGGTCACGAGGACCGTATCGGCGCGCGCATCGCCAAGGGGGATATCTTCACACGCGCCTTCGATGAAGCGAACCGCAATGCCGCCGACGGATTCCCTGGATTTCGCCAGCGCCCGCATCTCCGGCGAGGGATCGAGTCCATATATTTTTTGCACTCGCGCCGAATCGTAAAAAGGCAGGTTCAGGCCGGAGCCGACGCCGATCTCCAAAACGGTCCCCTTCGCCAGCGGGACGACTTTACGGCGCTGTACGGCAATCTCTTCCAATCCGCAGGCGAAATGCAGAAGTCTCGGCAAGATATATTTTTCGTAAATACCCAACGGCCTTGCTCCAAATCGGGGGACAGTATAGCAGGCCATTCCATCGAATTGAAATACGCGCCCAAGGCCAGGCCCTTCACTGTACAATCGGGCTTAAAGTGTTTACAATCATCGTGATGCAGAACCACGAAGACCTCAAACAGCATTTAATTCGGATCGACGGCAAAAGCTACAAAGCCTATAAAGACCTCAAAGGAAGCTACGCTTTTCCCGAATACACCTTCAGCATCGACCATGTGCAAGGCGACCCTTTTGCCGCCCCCAGCCGCTGCCGGGTCGAGATGCCACAATCCATCGCCCGATTTCCGGACGATCTCATTCGTAGCCCCATCCGCCGGATTGCTTTGGCCGATGCCCTCACGCGCGAATTCGATTCCCAAGCGCGTCGTGCTTCGAAACGATGCGGCACCGGTAACAGTGGCTTAATCGAAATCGACCGACCGAAGCAAGAGGTACTGGAAAGGAGTTCCGCATCCATCGACGAGGAACGTATCGAAGTCCGCTTCTTCGTCGGTCTCCCCGCCAAGGGCCGGACCCTTCTTGGGCGCGAGGCCGTCCGGATCATCAACGAAAGCCTGCCTAAACTTGTCGATCGCTCGCTCAAGTTTAAAAATTTAGATCCGGCCCGGCTTAAACACTTTGTCGAAACGATCGAGGACGCGGATGCGATTCGAAAGGGGCTTCGGGCCCGGGGCCTCATCGCCTTTGTCGCGAATGGTTCAATTCTTCCGAGAAAAAGCGGTATCGATCCGCGGCCTTTGGAAAAGGGGGCGATTCCTTTTAACACGCCTGCAACCCTTGCGCAGACTTTCGAGCGGCCGAATCAAGGCCCGATTACGGGCATGGGGATTCCGCAGGGCGTCACCTTGATTGTCGGCGGAGGCTATCACGGAAAATCGACCTTGCTCCGAGCCATTGAATGCGGCGTCTACAATCACGTTCCGGGCGACGGCCGCGACTATGTCGTGTGCGATCCGGATATCGTTAAAATCCGAGCCGAAGATCAACGCGCGGTCACGGGCGTGGACATCTCGCCCTTCATCAATAATCTTCCCCAAGGACGCGCAACCACGTCCTTTTCGACGGAGAACGCCAGCGGCAGCACCTCGCAAGCGGCCAATATCGTCGAGGCCTTGGAAGTAGGGGCGAAAGGATTCTTAATCGATGAGGATACGGCGGCGACCAACTTTATGATCCGTGATCATCGGATGCAAGCATTGATCGCCAAGACCCACGAACCCATCACACCCTTTATCGACAAGGTCCGCCTGCTCTATTCGGACTTCGGTGTCTCGACGATCTTGGTCATTGGCGGCAGCGGAGACTATTTTGACGTGGCCGACACCGTGATCGCCATGGAGCAATACCAGCCAAGCGATGTCAGCAAACAGGCAAAAAAGATCGCACTAAAATACGCAAGCCGGCGGCGATCCGAAGGGGGCAGCGGCTTTGGGACGATTCGCCATCGGATTCCGATTCCGGAAAGCCTCGATCCCAGCCGCCTCTCGCGGGAGGCGCACCTGAAAACCTACGATATTGAAACGATCGCCTTTGGCACGGAAAAGATCGATCTGAGCGCCGTCGAACAACTGGTCGAGAAAAGCCAAGTGCGGGCCATCGCCCATGCGATGATTTATGCCAAAAGACGTTATATGGACAAAGATGCAACACTCGCGGAAATCGCCGATCGCATCATGCAGGACGTCGCGGAGCGGGGCTTGGATGCACTTACGGAGGAGAAGTTCGCCGATCTCGCGACCTTTCGTAAATTTGAATGGGTGGCGGCGGTGAATCGGCTTCGATCACTCAAAGTGCGATCAAAAGAATAGAGGGTGTTCTATCATGGATTCATTTTTAATTGAACAGTTTGTAAACTACGGAGCGACCTCCGAATCTGCCGCACTCTTTACCCGCGGGGTCCTCATCGGTCTTGTCCTTGTACTCAGTCTCGCGGCCAAACGGATTGCGCAGCGTATCCTGCTCAGCGCCGTCGCGCACCTGATCTCCCATACGCAAACAGACTGGGACGACGCCCTACTCAAAGCACATTTTTTCACACGACTCGCACACCTTGTTCCCGCCGTGGTGATCTACCTCTTAAGCCCCATCCTCTTTGAGGGTTTCGATCGCCTCATTACCTTGGCGACGAATGGGGCCATGATTTATATGATTGCGGCAGGCATCTTCGCGGTGGATGCCTTTTTAAACGGGGCCGCCGATATTTACGAAAGCTATGAGATCTCGAAAGACATTCCGAGCAAGGTCTTTGTCCAGATCCTAAAGATTATCGTCATTTTTGTCGGCTTGATTTTTATCGTCTCCATCGTGCTCGGTAAAACCCCACTTTATCTCTTTAGCGGACTGGGCGCGATTACTGCCATCCTCATGCTCATCTTTAAGGACGCCATCTTAGGTTTCGTGGCAGGCATCCAACTCACAGCGAATCGAATGGTGTCCGTCGGAGATTGGATCGAGATGCCGAAATACGGCGCGGACGGCGATGTCATCGAAGTCGCCCTCACGACGGTAAAGGTGCGGAATTGGGACAAAACCATCACAACCATTCCCACCTACGCCTTGATCAGTGAATCCTTCAAAAACTGGCGCGGCATGTCGGAATCAGGTGGACGCCGAATCAAGCGGGCCTTGTCTATCGATCTGAATTCGATACGTTTTTGTACGGAAGAAATGCTCGATCGCTTCCAGCGAATTCAGTTTCTCTCCGAGTACATTGCGAAAAAACGAAAGGAAGTTCTCGAATACAACGCAGCCCACCAAATCGATGAGCGCTCCTTGGTGAATGGCAGACGGATCACCAATATCGGCAGCTTTCGCGCCTACACCCTGGCCTACTTAAAATCGTACCCAAAAATCGATCAACAGATGACCTTGCTGGTGCGGCAATTGGCGCCGACCGAACATGGGCTACCGATCGAGATTTATGTCTTCAGCAACGATATTGCCTGGGCCAACTACGAAGGGATTCAATCCGACATTTTCGACCACCTTTTCGCCATCCTTCGCGAGTTCGATTTAAGGGTGTTTCAGAATCCGACGGGCAGCGATTTTAGGTCCCTAAAACAAGAACACGGAGAAGATTGACAGCACTCTAAAAGATACGATAGAATCGGCCTCACCTTCTGTAAATTGCGGGAATAGCTCAGTGGTAGAGCATCGCCTTGCCAAGGCGAGGGTCGCGGGTTCAAATCCCGTTTCCCGCTCCAATTTTTTCAATGCCGCTAGAACGCCAGCCACGCAATCGGCCGCGATCATAAAGACCGGCTTCCGCCCGTGTTTCATGATGTTCCCCTGGTCCAAAGCCTATCCGAATGGGGCCCCGATTAAAACAAGTCGCGCAGTGATGGCGCTTTATATCGATCGACATCCACGACTGATCTTGAAAGAAGATACCATTCATTTGTCCTATCGAATCGAGCCGCCGGACGTGTCTTGGCTATTGGACCCCGCAATAAAAAAAGAGAAGTCGGGATAATAGATTGGAAGCTGAGATCGAAACGGTGATAAGGATTGAAATAGTTTAACAAAACAGGTAGAAATAGGGCCGAAGAAAATACCGACAGCGTTAATACGGCGTCCCGTAGCTTGAGAATACGTAAAAGCGGTTCGAGCCTTGGGCTTGAGTGCGGGCGCATCGTAAGGAAAAGCCATGCCAATCTCGGAAATGCTCAATCTCGCCAACAACATCCTCGATTTGACGATATTCAAAGTCGCTCAAACCAGTATTTCCTTGCGTTCGCTCATCGCCTTTGGGGTCGTGTTCACCTTATTTATTATTGGCGGGAAAGTGGTCCGGCGGGTGCTGATGACGCGCTTCTTCTCCCGTTTGCAGATAGAAGAAGGCACCCGCTACTCCCTGTCCCGTATTGTGCAATACATCGTTGTGGTGATCGGCGTGGTCGTCGCGTTCCAATTTATCGGTATCGACCTCAGCGGACTCTTGGTTGTCTTTGGCTTTCTGTCGGTCGGGATCGGTTTCGGCCTTCAAAATATCACATCAAATTTCATTTCCGGGCTCATCCTACTGTTCGAGCGACATATCAAAGTGGGCGACCGAGTCACCGTCGGCGACACGGAAGGCGATGTCATCGAAATTAACATCCGCTCAACCACAATTAGATCTCTCAATAATATCTCGATCATCGTTCCCAACACGGAATTCATCTCGGGGACAGTCGTCAACTGGTCTCACACCGATCCCAAGGTGCGTCTGGATATCCTCGTTGGCGTCTCCTACGACTCCGATTTGGATACGGTCTTGCGTTCCTTGACGGAAGTCGCAGACGGAAATCATGAAGTGCTGAAATATCCAAAACCGGAAGTCCTTCTTGAAAAGTTTGGAGATTCGTCATGGGATATGAACCTTCGCGTTTGGATCGGCGATCCGAAACGGAACCGCTATGTCCACTCCGATCTCAATTGCGCCATTGTTCGGAAGTTTCGTGCCACCGGGGTAGAAATCCCTTTTCCGCAGCGCGACCTTCATGTCCGCTCACCCTTGCCGCTTCCTTTCGCGTCCTCCCGGGACGACACTGATAACGGATAAACACACGCTCAACCATGCCCTCCGACAGCAGACTCCCCTTTTCTGGTTTATTCATTTTAACCAGACGGTCTATCCCCCTCATTGATTTACACAGAAAATAGGTCATTAAATATTGCTCTCCTAATCCTGCCCATGCAATCCGAATAGGGGCCTGCACCCAAAGTTAAACTCACTATTTGAGGTTTGCGAATCATATGCGGGTAGGCCTTTTTGCTTTTCTTAGCCCAAGTACGTATAATACAAGGTGTTCGCGGCCTGAGAGTGTCCCTGGCAATGAACTTATGGAAGAGCTAAAAACTCCGATCCGAACGCGCTCATTTAAAAGGAACTCTGTATGGGGTTCCGCCCAAGTCTAAATTTCTCCGAGTTTTCATCCAGCCATAGACCCGTTACGCGAATAGTCCCGTTATGCGATCGGAAAAGCGATATCGATGGAACAGGTGTCTAAAAAATATCACTCACCGAACAACGAGAAAAGTAAGCGGCGAATAAACCACAAGGAGGATAAAATGATTAGTGCCAATGAAAAAAAAGACCAAGATAAGGATAAAACAAAAGTAATCGATCCACTCCAACGCAACGGAAGCTCCGGGGCAAAATCAACCTTGCCCCCCTCTCCAGATAGAAACAAAGAAGAGGGTGAAAATCCTGAAATAGAACCAGAAAAAAACTTTTCCAGCACCCTGAAAGAGATGTTCGTTAACGCCACCGAAAAAGGCGAAAAACTCATGAAATCTGGCGCGGCAGCAGTCGGAGATTTTACGGTTCAGACCGCCAACCACGCCAAACTGAAACTCGAAATCCATCACCTCCACAACAATCTTGAAAAACTATATCAGGAGTCGGGGCAAAAGCTGTGGCGGCTGCAAAAAGAAGGAAAATTAAGCGACATTAAAGCGGCCTTTGCGGAGGACTTTAAACGGATGGCTGAGACGGAAGAAACCTTGCGAAAAAAAGAAGCACGAGTCGAAGAAAAGGCGGAAGCGCCATCGACAGAAAAGCCTTAATCGGCGATTTCAATGCCACACAGAATAATGCGATAAAATTATACTATTCAGAGTCACAGGGAGAACGAAAAACCGCTAAACCTTTGCCCATCGGAGATAAAGAGCGCCCGCATAACATTGAGGAGGCATGGGCCATGCCTCCTCAATTTGATTTAATTTCCAGAAGGGTCCTGAGAGTATTCCGTATTTTTGGGGTCGGGTTCTTTTCGAATGCGTTGCATGCGTTCTTCACCGGCCTTTAAAATGCGATGCAGCATTTGCGCATAGGAAATATCGGCGAACTTCGCCATCTTGGCAAGATGGCCGTCCCAACACCAGCCGGGATTGGGGTTCACCTCTAGGAGTCGCGGCGTTTGCTTGCTGTCTAGGCGCCAATCGAATCTTGCATAATCGCGGCAACCCAAGCGTTCGAACAGTTTGAGGCAGCTCGCAATTAAAAATTGCTCCGTTTCTTCAGGCAGGTTGGCGGGCAGCGATTTGATTTGAAAGTAAGGCGAACTGGGATCCCATTTTGCCTCGTATCCGCAGATTTTCGGTAAATGCGGCGGCAGCATCGAATAATCTTCCTCGATAATGGGAAGAATGTGATAAGACTCCGGCGGGTTGCCGATAATCCCGACACTGATATCCTTCCCCACCAGAAATTCTTCTACCAAAACAGGCTTGTCGTAGCCGACTTTATCGCGGACCTTGATGAGGGCGTTCTCGAATTCTTCGATAGAACGGCAAACACTCTCTTGGGTGATGCCGAAGCTCGAATCGCCAAAATTGGGTTTCACAATGACGGGAAACTCGATCTTCATTTTAATAAAATTGGTGTCCTCCGGTTTAATAAAAAAGGCGAGGGGCACCGGGATATCCATCTCCTTGGCAACGCCCCGGGTCAAGGATTTGTCGTAGCAATAGGCTAGACACTGTGGCGTACCGCCTGTGTAGGAGATACTAAGCATTTCCAGCAAGGTCGGGACATGCAGTTCTTTGGTCGCGTCGTTATCGAAGCCTTCATCGCACAAATTCAAAACAAAATCGAAGCTCCGTTTCTTATTTTGAAGGTCGTTTATCAGGGTATCGTGCTTATTGAAATAGACGAAGTCGTATTCCTTTAATTCCCCCAGTGCATTTTTGAGTGCGGTAATCGTAAAAAAATCGTCTTCGTCAAATTTACCGTCGGGCTTCACGTTGTCCGTTTTCCGATGGTCGCCCAAGAGCACCGCAACCGGCTTGGCCTGTTCCGTTACTTTTCGGACCCGACTCCATTCCTTTTGCGCGACGGCGGTCACCAAGAAGCGTTTTTCCATCATCCCCAAATCCTGTTTTCTTTGCGAATCCGTCGTAAATTGGGGATGGAAGGTAATTTCCGAAAAGTTCGAGCTTTTCAGCAAGGCATTGAGGCTTTCCTGTGTATACAGTCGTTCCGCGTAGAACTGATCGGCAATCACACCTTTTTTGACATTCGTGATCACCTCACGTGAAATCAGCCGCTCATTGTCGGAGGAGATTGAACGTTCGCGGCAGACAAAATGGTTTTGGTTTATCCACTCCCAGCTACGCGGCTGGAAGTTGTTCCTCATAAAATTACCGTCCGAGATGTCGATCAAGATCTTGCCCAAAGGTTTGAGCACGCGAATCACCTCTTTGAGAACCTTCAAGTCGTCGTGAATCGATTCGAAATACCCGAAACTATTTCCCGCAATAAAGACATAGTCGAAAGCGTCGGTCGGAAAAGGCAGTTTCCGTGCGTCCCCTTCCCTAAAAATAATATTCAGACCTTCTTTTTTATTGATCGATTTCGCCCGGTTGACCAGGTAGTGAGATCGATCAAAACCGAACAGATTGATAAAACCGCGGCGGGCCAATTCCAGGGAATGGCGCCCCTGTCCGCAACAGAGGTCCAAAATCGATGCCTCTTTGCCGGAAGGCGCCAACACGTCCAAAAACAAGTCGATTTCGGAGCGGGTGATGGCCATGTCTTCCACCACGTCGCCGTCTGTTCTCAAATAATTGGCGTTAAAGATATGCCGCCACCAATCCGTCTTGACGTGATTTTCAAGATCTTCGACCGGCCCTAAAAAATTGGGCCAGCTGGCATTTCGGGGTTTATTCATTGTTGCTTACGAGCCTCCATTGTGAACGCTTCCCGCCTGCCTTAACTGTAACACCCCGTCGACCGACACCCCATCTGTCGGGAACATGGCTATTTTTATTTCTGATTTCTTGTTTGATTACCGGTCTGCAACTCTTTTTTTGAGACAGAATTTCAATCGGGAATTTCAATGGATCGCAACGAAGTCTCAAACGCTGCAAGGCCCGACGATACCCAGGACAGAACAACCGGAACGCTCCGCCGGCTACAACATCCTATGAGACCTGTGTAAAAAAATACTAAGGTAAGCGACCTCGAAAGTCAATTGGTTTTAAGCAGCCCGCATCCGACCCTTGCGCGACTTAATTCGCATTGATCCGCTTTCTGAGGCTATCGATCCCGACATAACCCCCATCTTCTCTTTCAAGTTGCATCAGGGTGTTCCTTGCTTCTTCTTTCCGGCCCTCCAGAGCATAGGCTTCGCTGAGATTATAAAGTAATTGAGTGTCGTTGGGGAGCTCTACGAAGGCTTTTTCAAGGTAGGGCAGGGCTTCTTTCGACTGGCTTAATTCCAGCAGAATATGCCCCGACCATTTGTTGGCGACAGGGCTATTCTTTAATAACAAGGCGCTTCGAAGCAAGTCTAAAGCGGCTTCGAGCTCTTTATTTTCGAATTGGAACCTGGCAGCCAAGATATAGCGTGTCGCATCGAAGGGGGAAGATCGAATCAGAGCCTGGAATTCTCGATTCGCCAGATCGACCTGTCCTTCGGCCATGTAGACCTTCGCCATTTCGATATGACCCTCGATAAAACCGATTTCGTCTTTCATCGTCCGATAAGCCAGGTCTTCCGCAGGTGTAGCCGGCTGAAATTGCTCGAAGCCATGGCTCGACTTCAAGGGCGGGGTAAACGGCCAATGATCCATCAAGTGCAGGATTCGCAACTTGCCAAGGGCGCGATCGTATGCCGTCACCGGCCATTGTTCCGCATAAAATGACGCCGGTTTCAGCCGATCCGAGTCCCAAACATCACGGATAAAGCCGTGCTCCCGCATCCCCTCGAAGAAAGCCTCGGCGATTAGGAGATATCCGTCTGTCGTCGGATGCAAATGTTCCAGCATGATATTGGCGCCGATCAAGCCATTGGGCGAGGCCGCTTCGAAGTATTGCTTCATAGGGACAACCGGCACATCGAAGGCCTTGGCCGTCTCGCGGATAATCTCGTTGAGGGCCTCTGCCGCGCGAAATCGGAGGCCATCCAGATCTTTCGCCCGATAATAGGCCTCCCGTGCCAGGTCGTATTCTCCTTCCGATTCCAATTCGCGCGCCCTTTTAAAAACACGATCGGCCGCCTCATCGTCCGCCGTCTCGATAGGTACAAAGGGCCGGTGATCTCGAATATTACTCACCAATTCGCTGACCAAAATCCGGACGCCCGCCGCCCGAGATTGCTCCAGAATTTCCCGGAGGTTGGCCTGAAAATGGGTATGCGCCCTTCGATAGAGGGTCCCGTTATAAGGGATGCTCGCCGTGCCAATCATCTCTCCCATCAGTGTTGAAAAATGGGGACCTTCCGATTTCCCCTTCTCAAGAGTTTGCGACCAGCGTCGGATGCCGTGGAAGCGGTCACGGAGCCACTGAACGGTCTTAAAACGAAGCAATCGCAGATAGCTTCGGATAAACCAATGCATCCCCCCCAGTGATTCGGTTGAGGCCGCTCCCAGCGCCCCATAAAACTCATTGTGACCCGCATAAACCAGAATCGCATCCGGTTTTTGGGCCAAAATCTCGTCCATAAAGTCGCGCAAGGTGTGGCTGTTCACGGCCGCAATGCCTGTATTGATCACTTCGACATGGAGATCTGGAAAGGCATCCGCAAGCCGGAGGTTTAAGACGCGCGAGGCCATCACATGATTGGGATAAGGCCAGCCCGCAGTCGTTGAGCCGCCGATCATAAAAATACGATAACTGTTTTCCGGTTTTTCCCTCAAAAAATATTCTTCGGGCGGTCGGGGCGTGGAGCTGCTTTGAGAAAAATAACGCGAAGCCACCTCGGGGTTCAGTCTCAGAAGTCTTGATCCGAAAAACCGGCTTCCGCGGGAATAAAAAGCTTGAGATTTTGCCCATAATCGAAGGCCCGAAGACCGGACTCGAAGGCTATAAAAAAAGATGGGAAAAGCCAGCGTTAAGAAAAGAAAGAGGCAATATTTCTGCTTATCGATGGATTTTGGCATGGCAAGGCGAGTGAGACATATCGGTGTTTTGCCGCAAACAACAGCATTTGTAGTATAACCTGAGTTTTAGTGAATATAATGTAAACCCTCTCGACGCACGTTCCGCGAGTCGGGTCGGGCCCACGCGGGGCCGGACCGTTCTGTAAATTGTATTTTGATGAGTCATTTGTTATTCTACTTTAACTTTGAAGACACCGTCCAAGAGGGTTCTGTCGAAAAACAGAAAGTATAGGCCAATGGTCATGCCTCGTTTGGGCTTAGCTCTCCCCGCCCTTTTCTGCTTCATCTCTTTCCTGCCCTCCGGCCTACAGGCGGAAGCCCCCGCTTCGATTTCGCTTTCGCTGAATCAGGCCATCGATATTGCCTTCATGAACAATATCGATATCCAGGTCGAGCGCGAAAATATCCATATCAGCCGATTTTCGTATCTTATCGAAGCGGCGCAATTCGACGCCAGCTTAAGCTTCGATGCGCGAAGTAACCGTACAATTCGCAGCTCCACCTCCGGAATAGAAACCGGACCGAGCGGGACGGATCAAATCGTACAAGAAAACCAACGGCTCAGTGCCGGACTCCATCAGCGCTTTCGGTGGGGAGGGGACTACGACCTCAACTTGGGACAGTCCCGGTCGAAGGCCAGCTTCCAAACCCTAAATCCCACGATCAACGGCACCCTCATTTTCTCTTTTACCCAGCCCCTGCTCAATGGCTTTGGGCGAGAAATCACCGAAGTGCCCCTGCGAATCGCCCAAGGACAGATCGCCGTCTCCGAAAGCGCCTTCCAGACCCAAGTGATGAACATGATCTTGGGCGTGGGCAACGCCTATTGGGATCTGGTCTTCCAACTAAAAAATCTAGAAGTGCAGAAGCAAAACCGCGAATCGGCAAAGCAACTGCTCGATTCGGTGCGGGCGAAAGTCAATTCGGGAGTCTTGGCCCCTATTGAAGTGTTGGTCGCTGAGTCTGGTGTCGCCTCCCTAGGAGAAGCGGTGCTCATTGCCGAAAAAGCGGTCCGCGATACCGAAGACCAACTCCGCCTCCTCCTCAATTTTCCAGATCAGTCGCTCGGTAAGCCCCCGGTGATTCAGCCCAGTGAGCCCCCCATAGAAACGGAGAAGACGATCGACGAGGAAACCGTGCTCAACTGGGCGCTGGCCCAACGGCCCGAATTGAAAGGGAATAAACACTTGCTTCAAAACCAGGCCCTATCTGTCAAACGGGCAAGCGATCTGCTTGCCCCTTCGCTCGACCTGGTCGGGAATGTCGGCCTCAATGGCCTCGGCAGCGACTTCTCCAGCGAAACCGATCAATTGACTTCGGGCAGCTTTCACCAATGGGAAGCGGGGCTGGTCTTGTCCTTCCCCCTGGGCAATCGCTCGGCGCGCGCCGCCCTTAAAAGGGAAAAAGCGGAACTCAGCAAAACCGCATTGACCCAACAAAAGATCGCCCAGGAAATCGCCAACGAGACGAAAGAAGGTATCCGGCGCGTTCGGACCGACTTTCAACGCATTGCCACCACGCGCCGGGCCCGATTGCTTGCCGCGGAAAAATTAACCGCCGGGAACGAACGCTTTCACCTTGGCCTCATCAGCAGCCACGATCTTTTGGAATTTCAAGATGATCTGGCGGAGGCGAAGGGAAAAGAATTAAAGGCGCTCACTGATTACAATAAGTCGCTTATCAACCTCGAAAAAGTAACGGGCACGCTCTTAAGCCGCTACCGGATCGAAACCGCTGAACCTGGAGCCCCCTTGCAATGAAACACCCCGCGCGAAACCTGATCCTCCTCCTGATCTTGGCCTCGCTCCTGGCGATGGCCTTCTACCGCGTCCGAAACGGAAAACGCGAAGCGGCCATCAACGAACAGTCCGTGTTTGTAAAAAGGGGCGATGTCATCGTCAAGGCCGCGGAAATCGGATCTCTAGAGCCCACACATATCGTCGAAATCAAATCCGAACAGGCAGGCGAAGTGAAACAACTCTTCGTCGAAGTGGGCGATACGGTGGAGACCGGCCAAGCCTTGGCCACGATTCAGCAAGAATCGATGCAGGCGCGGAGGGTGGCCGAGGCGCGCGCCGCCATCGAACAGGAAGCCTTGAATCTTAAAGAAGCAGAACGGGAATCCAAACGGATGCAGGAGCTTTTTAAAAAAGGTTTTGTCGCGCGAAAAGAAGTGGAAAATGCCGAACATGCGCTCGAGAATGCACAGATTCGAACCCAATTGGCCAAGCGAAACCTGCTCTTAACCCTGAGCGGCAATCAGGCCTTGTTCGAAAAAATCCTCGCGAAAGATCTTTCTGAGGAGGCCCTCGACGATTTTACGCTTCATGCCCCCCTGAACGGACGGGTTCTTGAAGTGCTGGTTTCCGTGGGTGAGATCGTCTCCTCAGGGACCTCCACGGTCACGGGTGGAACGGCCTTAATGCGCATCGCCGACCTCTCGAACATGTGGGTGAAGACCAAGATCAACGAGGTGAACATCGGCAAGATCGCAGAAGGGCAGTCTGCCCAGATTCGGCTCGATGCCATTCCTGAAACGGTTTATGAAGGTCGCGTGGCCAAGATCGCACCGAAAGGCGAAAAAACAGACAATGTCGTCACCTATGAAATTACCATCGCCCTTGCTAACTCCGACCACCGCTTAATGCCCTCAATGACCGCCAATGTAGATATCATCACTGAAGTCGCTCAAGATGTCTTCTACCTCCCCTTGTCGGCGATCACGGAAGAGGGCGGCAAGGCCACCGTCCGCCTGAAAAAGACCTCCGGCGAGATCGAAACCCGTGCCCTCGGCCTCGGATTAAAAAACGAAACAGAGGCTGTGATTACCGAAGGCCTGCAAGAAGGCGATGAAGTCCTTCTTCCCCAAAGAGCGAGCAAAGAAGACAGAGGGCGGAGCTAGCTTTTTCCCAGGATTTATCTCGATTGATTAGAGCCATTGGCTATGCTTATCGCACTCAAAGAGGTCAGCAAAACCTACAAAATGGGGGAAGTTTCTGTTAAGGCCCTCGACCAAACCAGCTTTACGATCGACAAGGGAGAATGTGTCGCGATTGTTGGCCCTTCGGGGAGCGGCAAGACGACCCTGCTCGACATCATCGGATGCCTCTCGCGTCCGACCTCCGGAGACTACCTCCTCCAAGGACAGGCCGTGCAAGATCTTTCGGATGCGGAGCTGGCGCGTACGCGAAACAAAAAGATTGGTTTTATCTTTCAAACCTTTCACCTACTCGGACGCAATACCGCACTGGTGAATGTCTCCTTGCCGCTTTTTTACGCAGGCCACGCGCGAGAGGAACGCCTGGCACGGGCAGAAACGGCGCTATCCACCGTTGGCCTCGCCGACCGCATTCACCACCGGCCCAACCAACTTTCAGGCGGCCAGCAACAACGCGTCGCCATCGCACGGGCGCTGGTGAACGATCCGGAAATCATCTTAGCCGACGAGCCGACCGGCAATTTGGATTCGAAGTCGGGACAGGAAATCATGAAGCTCCTGCTCGAACTCAACCAAAAGGGACAGACCTTGATTTTAATTACACACGACCGGGAATTGGCGGAAAGAACCAAACGAACTCTGATGATTAAAGACGGCCGCATCGTGGACGATATTCGGCGATAGAAAAGACAGCTTCAAGGAGGAAAAACCTGATGAATATGATCGAAATTTTTGTCGACGCCATTCGGAACCTGGGCGCGAACAAACTGCGTTCGGGCCTGACCATGCTGGGTGTCATTATCGGGGTCTCGGCGGTCATCTCCATGTCGTCCATCGTCGAGGGTGGAAAACAGATGACCGTCGAAATGATCGAAAAGATGGGCACCAATCTTCTCTCCGTCCGGCCCAAGCGTATGGACAAGGAAGACCGCCTGAAATTCTCCGGACGTTCAAAAGGCTTGCGCTACGGCGATGCCGAACTCATTCAAGCGTCGGTTCCCTATGTGGAACAACTCACCCCGGTGATTAATTTTCAAACGCAATTGCGCTATGGCGACAAGGATCGCAGTGGGATGGTTGAAGGGGTGCTCGAAAGCTATCGGGAGATTCGAAATTATGACGTAGGGCGGGGACGTTTCCTTTCGGAAGAAGATGCCAAAACATTCAAAAAGGTGGCGGTCCTCGGAACGGAGGTGGTCTCCGATCTCTTCGGAAAGGTCGATCCCCTGGGAAAAGACTTGCAGATCGGAAATCAGCGTTTTGTCGTCATCGGCGTCTTGCAAGAAAAGGGAAGCCTCCACGGCATCAATTATGACGACACCATCTTGGTCCCGGCGACCACGGCCATGAAGCTGCTCACGGGAAACGACGCGCTCAACTCCTTCATCGTGAAGGTCGATCAGCGGGAGAACATGCAGAAGGCCGACCGCATGATCCACGAGCTGATGATGAAGCGCCATGACGGCGTCGAAGATTTCGCCATCCGCAGCCAAGACGAACTGTTGCGCAACACGGAGTTGATCATTTTTACCTTTAGGGTCATCCTGGGTGGAACGGCCGCGCTTTCATTGCTGGTCGGTGGAATCGGCATTATGAACATCATGCTCGTAACCGTCACGGAACGCACGGCGGAGATTGGCCTGCGCAAGGCCCTGGGCGCAAGTCGCCGCGCGATATTGTTTCAATTCCTCATCGAATCCACAGCCATTAGCCTGCTCGGCGGATTGATCGGGATTCTCTTCGGCGTCGCCCTCGGCACGGGCTTTGGCTGGCTGGCCCAACGGGCCATCACCGGCTGGACGGCCGTCATCCTCCCCAGCGCCGTCATCTTGGGTTTCTTCTTCGCCATGACCGTCGGCATGACCTTCGGGCTTTACCCGGCCTACAAGGCCGCTCAACTTGACCCCGCCGAAGCCTTGCGTTACCAATAAACAAAAGGGAGATAAACATGAAATCCGATCTGAATAAAAAAGGTTACGACAAGGAGGAGGAATATTTCCATAAACTCAACCAAGAACTCATCAAAAAACAAGAAGAAAACAAAACCTCAAAACAAAGCGAAACGCAAGAACCCAAAGCCGATCAATGATCTTGCGTTTATTGTTCGCCTTACTCCTTACCGTTCTCCCCGTTCAAGCATCTCAACCTGTTTCCATGGAAATATTATTCGATGGCGTTCCCGCCCTAGGGGGAGGATGGGTGTTGACGGTAACGATGAAAGCAGAAACCGACATCCTTACGTCCCAGATCGAACTTGTACATTCCGATGGATTACGCGTCGATGCGGGTTTGGGGTTTTGGAAAGGCCCCTTGTCGGCCGAACAGGAGACCGTCTTAGAAATCGCCTATACCCTTGTCGACAAACCGCCGCAAGACATTATCGTCAATATCAATGGTCAAACGACTGAAGGCCATGCCTTTCAAATGCAAGAACGCCGTGTGATCGATTTGAAATGAAGTGAGGCGAGGCGTACTAGATAAAAAGCGGAGGGAGGCTTAATCCGCGACCAGATGTAACAGGGTTCTACCCTGGTCGATGGTCCACTCGTCCAGTACGGGGTCGCTATCGATATTCCCCCGGGCGGTGGCTAAAAAAGTCTGCGATCCTTCCGATATCGTCACGGTAATGTCATACAATTTTTGAAAACCCAAGGTCGGTAATCCCAGGAGGTCTAAATTATCCGTGTATTCGTCGTGGGCCACGAAATAGGCTTCTTCCTGCTTGGTGAGATCGCTCAAGACTCTCTGCGCCTCCACCCTCCGGGCTTTTTTAAGAAAATGCGCGTACACCACGATCGAAAGCGCCGACAAAATCGAAATGACCGCGAGCACGATGCTCAGCTCGATTAAAGTAAAGCCGTGATTTCGAAAAACGGGTCTTGGGCGCATCATTATTTTTTATCGAGTTGGAATTTTTCGATCGAATGACGGAGGGCTTCTTCAGTTTGGCCGATGAGAAGGGTGGATGCTTTCAGGACTTCTGTAGAACGTTCTCCTTTGTCGAGCTTTGCATTTAAATCGGCGATCGCATGTCGCATCTCCCCTTCCTTATCTTTTAACTCTTGAAGCCCCGACCGCAAAGAAAGCGTCATCTTATTGATTTCGTCCATTAGATCGACGAAAAAATCGCCATCCCTCAGGTTGATGGTATAAGACAAGTCGTTGTTTTGAATTCCTTTGAGCGTCTCTTTAAATCGATAAACCGGGCCGACCATCCGATGGCTGACCCGAATACTGTGGATGCCGATGACGATTAAGAGAAGAAGAATAGCCGGCCAAAAGTGTTCGTGTAGGGCGAGAAAGGCATTCGCGGCCTCGTGAAGTTCTGGCCCGCTGTCCCCATCATTAAGACGAATCGCCAAGGGAACAAATATAAATAGGGCAAGGAGAAAGAGATAAACCAGGGCATTCCGAACGACCGTAATGGCAAGCCGCCCCTGTATTTCCCGGTCTATAAATTTTTTCTTCCTTTGATCCGGCGCATTATCTTTCATCGCATTAAATCCTCAATCGGTTCGACGACGGAGAGATGACAATTCCGAGGAAATTATTTTCCACGCAACAAGTCACTTTCTTAAATGATAGCATCCCTCTATGCGCTGTCAAGCCGCTTTCTCAAGCGCTTATTCGCCGGAGAAGGCCTTGCAGATTTAATTCATATCGGTCGCCAGTTGGGGCCACTCGATTTGATTAGCGACAAAAAAGGGAGCATGGGGTGCGAGATTTTCTCGATGATTTATTGGGAAAGGGTGACGGCGTTTTGCGGCCTAAGACGCGAAAGCGAGTTTATGAGATATCGGTCTTTATCTTATTTTGGCTTTAACCGGTGAAAGATTTCGCCAATTTGGGCCTTCGTGAGGGTCCCGCCGAAGACCTGTTCTTTAATGATGCCCTGCGGATCGATAAAAAAGCTGACGGGCAGAGAAACCACATTGTAATGTTCGGCGACTGCGACCTTCTCGTCCAAAACGACGGGGAAGGTCAGGCCCATCGCTTTAACAAGTGCTTCCGCCGCTTCCTTTTTCTCCCCGAAATTGACGGCCAGGACGGTGAAACCTTCGTCCTTATAGGCTTCATAAGCGGCCTGTATCTCGGGCATCTCTTTTTTGCAGGGCTCGCACCAGGTCGCCCAGAAATTCAAAAGGACAACCTGGCCGCGATAGTCGGAAAGTGAAACCGAAGGGCCTTCCACCGTTTCGAGTTGAAATTCCGGCGCCGGCCCGCCCACCAACGGCGGCCGTCCGGCCATGCCCAATAAAACCATAAAAATACCCAGACCACCGACGCGCTTGAGAACCCAGAGGGTCCATTGTTTAATGCTGTTCATCTCGCCTCACCTTTCTAAAGTCCAAAGAATAAATATTCGACCTATTCTTCTCCGTCCTGGGTCGGGGCGGTGGAAGAAGGCCCGTGTTTTAAGGTCATCGCAAAGCGGCCTAACAGCCGGCTGCCACGCACCAGGGCGCTTGCCTTTTGCAAATAATCCGTCCCGCATCGTATTCCATCCGATCCACAGCCAGGGTTGCGCGATAAAAAAAGGCGCCGGCTTTGGCAAAATCGCCGAGGCCGCTCTCCGTGTCCGATAGGCGATCGAATAGGTCCGCCAGATCCGACCCGACCACCTGCCTTTTTTGAATATGGCTGATCGGAGCAAGATATTCAATGATCGGACGATCGTCCGTATTGAGGGGACCGTCTCCCACAAGGGGTAAAAGGGGTTGGGCGTCTCCGGCATACAGCAAAAGAAAATCTTTCTCAGTCATGAAATAAGGGTCTTGGCCGATCTTGTGTTGATCGAAGAACGGCATTGTTTTAGACAAGGCCTCCGAATCGATCGCGATGGGACGCCGAGATCCCATCAAGCCAAGGATGGGATGTTTCGGAGAAAAGTTTCCCCGCCAGATCGACACGTGCGGAAAGACGGTCCGAAAGGTCCGCGCGATAATCCGGAATTCCTTGTAAGAGATTTGATACAGCGGCAGTCACTGGGCGTAGATACCGTCGGGCGCCAACTTCGAAGCGGCCTCCCGATAATATTCCAAACTGTAGAGCGCCCCGGTCCCGGCGTGCCAGGGGACGAAGAGGTCCGAGAGAATGGCATCGACGAGATAATGGCATCGAATTGTTCCCGACGCTTTGGAATGACGATGCGCCCGTCGGCCACGACCGTCTCCCAACGCCGATTTCGAAGCAGCCCCCGGTTTTCCGCTTCAAAATAGTTTGCAGCCCGCACCACCTCCGGCAGCAGTTCGATCAAGGTCACGTGATCCACGACAGGATGATCGTAGACCGCGCTCGCCGTAATGCCGGTGGCCACGCCGACAAAGGCCACACGCCTCGGATGGGGATGAAGCAGCGGGATCTGCCCCATCCGGCGCTCCTCCGCTTCGGCCATGGTGTTGCCGAGATTGTAGGTGTTGTTGACTTTCAGCAGCCGACCCCCCGAAGCGCCGTGGACGACGGCCACCTGCGCCTCCGCGCCCTGTTCGAGCCAAAGGAGGGTCTCCCCTTTCTTTAAATGTTGTACGGGAAGGGAAGGCCAGATCAAAAGGATCGGCAACACCAGGCCCGCCGCCATCGCCGTTGCATACGCGCTGCTTTTTCGCCCTTTTACGGGCAGGAAACTAAAAATCAAGATCGCGCCGAGGGCGTAGCTCAATGCAATGAGTCCGAGGCCCGGCCAAAGCCCCAAGTGGGGAAGCAAGAGAAAGCCGGACGCCAGCGCGCCCAAGATGCCCCCCAAGGTATTGATGCCCAGAATCGAGCCCATACGCCAGCCGCTCGCGGTCTCCGCCCGCCCGTCAATAGTCCAACACAGGGGCAGCACCATGCCCGCCGGGATCATCACGGGAAGCACGATGCATCCTGTAAACAGGACAATCTGACTGACATAGGCCAAGGGTCCCGCGTCCCGCAAGAGAAAGCGGAGATCGCTTACTTCAAAAAAGAGCCACGCGCCCAAGGGCACCGCGATCGAAACGAAACAAAGGCTCAGGCCCATCAGGTGCAAGGGAGAGCCTCCAAGACGAACAAGCCTGCCGGCCCATGCCGCGGCCAGGGCCAAGGCAAATAACGCGAAAAGAAGAATCAGGGAAAAACTATAAACGGAATTTTGAAAGACGAGACTGAACATCCGCCTCCAAAACACCTCAAGCGCCAATGTGCCCACGCCCGAAAGAAAGGCGGGCAGCAAGAACATCTTAAGCCGCGCCGTTGCAAGCGGGTTTGACCCGGTCGTTTTCCCTTCTTCCACATGGATCTTAGCACGCCCTTCCCCCATGCTTCGGCGCACTGTAATCAGGGCGAGACCCAGGTTGATTAAAATAAGAAAGAGAAAACGGCCTCGGATTCCCAAGGTCACCGGAAGAAAGAAGGCGGCCAGGAGGGCGCCCAACATGGCGCCGGCCGTGTTGATGCCATAAAGGCGAGGCGCATCTTTTCCAAGTTGAGGCCGCTTGTCTTCAAGCGATTGCATCAAGAAGGGGAGGGTGCCGCCCATAAGTATGGCCATCGCCGCGAGGAAGAGAAAGAACGTGGGGAGGCGAAGATCGCCTCCCCAGGCTTTGATGATCAGCGTCGACCCCGCGCAAAGCGCCATCCCCAATTCCAAAACGGCATAGGCCAACAAGGGCCGCGCATGCTTGTTTGTCCAACGGCCTGCCAAGGCGTTTCCCAAGGCGAGACCGCCGAAGACCGCCGCCAGAACCAGCGAGGAAGCATGGGCGGTATTCCCCAAAAGCAGGGCGAATTCCCGGTACCAGAGGACTTCGTAGGCCAGGCCCGCAAGACCTGAGAAAAAAGCGACGATGCAGATGAACATCGGATACGGTCTCCCGGCTAGTGGCTGTGCCCGCCGCCTCCGCCGCCTTCGGGCAAGGCGAGGGTCGCCGCATCGACATAGGCCAATGCGTTGGGTTCTTCGCCGACTTCAAATGTCCCCAGCAAAGCGAGACTTGCCGTGTCGAAGACCGATACCGTTCCCGGATCGGCCCCGGAGTTCGGCACGAACAGCCTCGCGTCGTCGCCGCTTAGGGCGATGGCGCGATGATCGTGGCCGCGGCCGGCTTGAAGAAAGGGCGTCGTCGGATGAAGCGTCGCCTCGCCGGTGGTCGTATCGATATCGACCACGGCCACGGTCGTTCCTGGAACCGTCGCCGTGTTGTTTTCGTCCTCGACGCTGCTGACATAGATGCGGTCACCGTCTTCAGTGATGACGAACTGGTCGGGTTTGAACTTCGGCAGATCCAAGACAGAAACAACCGTATCGTCCGAGGTCCGGATCACCGAAAGGTGTCCGGTCTGGGACGCCGCAGTGTAACCCACGGTGAAGACGAAGGTGCCCGCGTGGTTGGCGTGGGTATAACCCGAGGCCGGAATCTGCCCGGGGCCCGTTCCGCGCGCAATCCCCCCACCATCCAGGGCCGTGCAGGCGGGATCGTCTACTTTATAAGGATTGGCGGGAACCGTGATCGCCGCATTAAGATGAATCATCGTGATCGCCTCGGTCTCTCCTCCGCTGACATTGGCGTTGTAGGCCTTGCCGCTCACGGGGGAATAATCGATACCGTGGGGCACCGGCGACGCCCCCGCGCCGACCTTGACCGTGCACATGACCGAAAGGGCGTTCACATCGATAATCGTGACCGTTCCGGCCGACAAATTCGAAATGGCCGCGCGCTCAGTCTTGTCGCTGTAGGCCAATTTATGATGGCCGTTTCCCACGCGGATCCGGGCGATCTCCATCATGAAGGTGGCGTTGTTCGGGTTGGTATCGATGACCGACACCGTATCGTCTGCGGCCACCAGATTCGGATCGTTTTCGGGATCGCTCCCCGACGGCCCGTCATTGCCCACCAACAGGAGATTCCCTCCCTTGACCATGAGGCTGTGCACGGGCCGGACGCCCACGCTGGTCGTGCCTTTGACGACATCTTTATTCGCGTCGATAATGGTGACGCTGTTCGCGCCGGAATTATTGACGTAGACGTGGCCGAAGGCGGCCGTGACGTCGGCCGAGCCGCCGGCGTTAAGGGTCGCCACGTGTTTCGGCTCATGCCCGTGGGTAATGACGGCGAGGGTGCCGTCTGCGCTGGTCACATAGGCCTTTTCCGTGTGGGTTTCCGTGACGGGCAGATCAAACTCTTTTGCACAGTTCGCCAACAAGAACGCAAGTGACAGGGCCAGCAAGGCCGCTACTTTTTGCTTTTGTTTTATGAAATGGATAACCATCTTAATTTCTCCTTCGCTATAAATAAAGTTAAGACCTCATGACTTTTTATGAAAACGCTCTCCTCCCTAGAAACGATAAGACGCCCCCAGGGCGAGCGCATATCGCGGCACCAGATTGACCTCGTTTACATATTGGTAAATCGGGATCTGCACAAAGGTGTAGAGCCCAAGCGAGTCCGAGGCCTGCACCCGGATGCCCGGCGTGAAATAAACCCAGGTGCCTCCGGTCGAGGCCACGCCGATGTCCTTAAATTGATCGTGGGGCGTGTGGCGAAAGTTCACTTGGCCGCTGAGCGTCACTTTATCGTTCGCAATGTAGCCGAGCCCTCCGCTTAAGATCGACGCTTCACCGAATTCGTAGCCGAGATCGTTCTCCGTGGTCAGCTGATAACTGCCCGAGAAAAAGGCGTCCACTTTGTGGGGCCGAATTTGATAATCGTAGAAAAACGAAAACAAATAATCGAGCGATCCGCTGCCCGGCATGATCGTCGGTTCGTTGATCTCGCCGTGGGCGTCGAGCAGCTTGTACTCGCCCGTGGGCAGTTTCAAACCGGCGCCGACAACCAGGAGATGCTTCGTCCGGATTAAGGCGGCGTATCTTCCGGTCACGCGGATATCGCCCATGCCCGAGGTCCCGTCCTGGCGGGTAAATTCTTCGTCCGTGGTTCCCACGCCGTCAAAATGTTCGTGGGTTCGGTCATTGACCAGTGGGATTGAAACCTGAATCGTGAAACGTTCCGTCAGGCCATAGCCGAGATCCACCTGTACGAGTTCGTTGATCGTGCGGACTTCGCGATGATGGCCGTCTTCAATCACACCGTTCCCGAAATCGACCTTGGGAACCACGGCTTCGCCTGCGCTGCCGCTCCCTCTTTGAAAATCGTCCATCGGGATGTAGCGATAGGAGATGTCCAAGGTCATTTGACCCGAGTTGGAAATGCCTTCCTGCGTGCCGGTCACTAAAAAACAATTGGCCGATCCGCAACTTGACCAGGCCTTCGAAATGGAGAAGGGAAACAAGAGACTTGCACAGAACGCGGCAAGCGCATATTTCTTTAAATTTAAAAATGAGGTGGCCATACAAACTCCTTTCGGAATCATTACGATAACGATTACCTGAGCCGCCATGTCGGACTCGGAGGGAGGCCGCGCGGCGCAAGTATTATCGAATCTAAGATTTGTTTTTAAAAAAATAAGAACTCAGGAAATTGCAAAAGGAGGAGGGCGGATATAAAAAGCGAATAACGGCGCATTGGAAAACACCTGCTCTGCGTGAAAATCAAGCACTTCAAAAAATAGGCCCGGGTTTTTCGAGAGCTGCTGTTGAAGGCTAAAGATATGCGTCGAGGCTGCGCACATCCAGGCGCAGAGAAAGGTGGCATGCTGATAGGCGTGGTGAGGCCCCTTGTCGTGCCGCAGGATATGCTGCCCAGATGAAAACATCACGAAAAGCGACAAAAAGAAATAAACTAGGGCCGTCGGAAATGCGATGTTTTTGGCCTTTAGGCTTCGTTTGATCTTCATAAATTCTATCGAATGAATGGGATGCGTTATGCCATAACGCAATCACATCTTAATAATAAAGCACCCCAAGCATGGCATCGATGGCGAAGCGGACTTGAGGGATTCCTATTCTTTCAACAAGGATTAACGAATTAAATACAGGAAGATGAACAGACGAACTCACGGTCAATGAGCCGACTGTTATCCTATTCTGCACAGGGCGGTGCGCGGGTGCGGAAATGAGAGGGGTCAGATTTATAAAAGGGGAAAAAGAAAAGAATAAAAAGCGCGCCGAATAACAGATGGGCGGCGGGCAACTGGGGAGCGGCTGCATCCTTTGCCAGCAAACTGGAGCAGGCGAGCAGGCAACTCAAGCTGTGGTGCACGCGCTGCTTTTGGTGATGATGGCTCGCGCTTGCCGTTGTTGGACAAAGGGCGCTCAAAAAGACGGTCGCCCCATAAAAGAGGATTAAGAAGAGGATGGGAGCCGTCTTTTTGGAAAGGAGGGTTTTCATGGTTCCTCATTATATAGACCCAAACGATAATGTCAACTCCAAAATACACGCTCGGACCTTGGCGTATACCTTTGAGGTTCCGAAAGGAACAACAGGATCCGTCCTTGGTACGCTACCGCACAGCCTCTAAGTGGATCTCAGCGGATCCCTTCATAAATCGGAACAACAAGGGGAAACTGGGATTCGATCCTCCGTATCCGGGTCTTGTCGCTAGGATGGGTCGACATAAACTCCGGCGGCTTCTGACCCCCGTCTTCCCCCATGCGTCGCCAAAAAGAGCTTGCCTCTCGCGGGTCGTAGCCGGCCTTGGCCATGAGGTGGAGGCCGATTTCGTCCGCTTCCGATTCGTGATGACGGCTAAACGGGAGCATGATACCCACCTGGGTGCCAATGCCAAAGGCCTGCTGAACCGCATGCGTTGCTTGCGGATCGCCCTCTCCCAATAGAATGCCGATGCCCTGCACCCCGATCTGGGTAATCATTCCGGTCGACATGCGTTCGCCCCCATGACGCGCCAAGGCATGGGCGACTTCGTGTCCCATAACCACGGCCAGACCCGTCTCGTTTTGGGTATATTTTAATATGCCGGTATAGATGGCGACTTTACCACCGGGCAAAGCAAAAGCATTGGGGATATCCTTTTCGATAAGATTGAACTCCCACTGATAATCAGAACGGCCCGACACTGCGGCAATCCGACTACCCACGCGCTTCACCATCGCCACCTTCTCGGCATCGCTTGAAAGCTTCTCTTCCTCCAAGGTTTTTCGATAGGCCGTCAGGCCCAAGTCAATCTCTTCCGATTCCGAAATAATAAGAAACTGCTGTCGACCCGTAATCGGAACACTTTTACAGGCCGAAAAGGCAAGGGACAAACAGAAAACCGCCATCACCACCCATGCCCTGGTCTTCCATATTTGTTCCATATTCTCGTCTTCTCCTCTTTTCCTCGCCTCATCTCTCAAAGCGAGTATGGCATAGGGTTATTCGGGTTTCAATCGCAATGAAGGAGTGCGCACCTTAAGCACAAAAAGGAGAGGCCTACGGTCGGTATCCTTTTGCCCTAGGATTTTCTCTCGCTTGGGAAGCTGTCGTCCGCTCGATTCCAAGCTTGTGCAATACCCGCGGGGGTTGTACAGTTTGAGAATACGGCAGTCATCGATCCCATGACGCCAGTCCCTTTTGAGTCCGACGGGCAATATCACAAAGGAGTATGCGCATGAAAGCTACAAGTTCTCTGTACTTTCTCATCGCCCTATCGTTTTTAACCGCATGTTCCGGAGGCGAGGATGGGGCGACGCATGTCTTGAAAAAATCACAAGATGCGATGCAAGAAAAAGCCGACGCCTTTATTCAACCAAGAATCCAAGCCATCGAAAAAGCGAAAAGTTTGGAAGACAAACTCAGAATGATTGAAGACAAGCGACTACAAGACCTTCAGGGCTTTGAGGCCGGTGGGCAATAAACCGCTTCGCCAGCACGGCCTTTTTAGAGTATGAGTGTGAAGATGAGTCTGCCTGACTTAAACCGGAAATGGCACGTGTAGACGAATCCCCTTTTTGATCATTTTCCAATGAACCACGACAACGACCAAAAACATTGAGGCGAAGAAAAGGCTGCGCCATCCGGCTTCTGCCATCATCAATACGGGCGAGACGGTCGCATCGTGCGCAAAATAGAATTCGACGCTCCTTAAATTGACGAGGATGTGAAATAAAATGCTGGGTACGAGCGATTGGGTCGATTCGTACAAATAGGCAAAGAGAAGGCCAAAAACAAAGATGCCCTGTGCAATTTGACCATGACCCAACATAAATAATAATGCGGTCACTAACGCCGCAAAAACCGGACCCACCCGACGCCGCATCGGCCCGTAGAGCAAACCTCGGAAAACGATCTCTTCTAAAATGGGGCCCACTAAAACCAGAAAAACCACTGGAATCCAAAGGAAAACCGCTCCCCATTCGGTTTCGACCAAAGTCAGCAGAACCGCGCCCTCCTGTATCGCCTGCTTTTGGCGAAAGATCAGGGCTTCGAAAATGTGCGGCACGTTAAAAACCTTCAAAAGGAGGAGCGCAATCAGATAAACCGACACATTCCCAATCACGAAATACCCAATAATCCATCGCAAGCCCAAGACCAATTGCAGTGGAAGTTGAATCCTGGACAAACCTAATTCCGCAAAAGACTGCTTAATCACCGCCCGGTAAAAAATAAGGAGGCCGACCAAAATCGCGACCTCGGTACCGATGTACACCAACCAAACGATCGGACGGTCCTCCGAGAGCAAGCCGGTGACCGTTCCGAGCAGGTGAATCAGGATCGCCGAAATAATCCCCGGCCAAATACGCCAGCCTTGGCAATCGAAAAGCGTCCGGCGCATTGGGACAACCGATTTATTGATGGTAAAAAATACACCGACCCCCAATAAAAGAACCGGATACAAGACACGAATCCCCATGGACGCCTCCTCTAGGCCTAAAATATCCGAAGCAGGGAGGCCTGCGCAATCTTCATCACTTTTCAGGTCCCCTATTCATGAAAACACTCGGCGCCCAACCGATCGCGATATCAAGATCCAAAACGGAAGCTTTGTGTCGTCTTTGTGTCGTCATATTGAAACAAAAACAACTCCGATCGCCATAGGTCTATGACACCTTTGGCAATTTTCTGTCTCTCGAACCCGACAGTTTTTGCATGGACCCAAGCTTTATTACTGCGACCTCATGCTTTCGAAACCCCATACAACCTGACAGCTCCATGTGATTCCCCCTTTTTCTCGGCCGTGTCTCATGAACGAAATTCCGAAAACCGGAATTGCGTTCCAATTCAGGGAAATGTTTGTGCTTGCAGGCCCTTTATCTGTCGATTGCGAATGTTTGTGCCCCAAAATCGCGACCAATTCATTGGTACGTTTATTGCTATTAGCTTCAAGAAAACTATGAACAAGGAAAATTCGAGGCCAGTGATAAACCAAGCCATTCGCCGGGGAATAGTGGGGGACAATGAGGATTCGCATCTCATGAAGAAAATGAAATTCCAATTAAAGCATTTATCGAAGATGCTTGAACAGGCATCAGATTCCATCATGGTCACCGATGCCGAAGGGGTAATCGCATACGTCAATCCGTCCTACACCCGTTTGAAGGGCTGTCGGCGGGAAGCGCTGCTCGGGAAAATGGGATGTTTTACGAATGCCGATCAAGCGTCGAACGAAGTCTTCTTGGCGCAAGTTCGCCCAATCCTAAAAAAAGGAGAAACCTATCGAGAAATAAGGACCCGCCGCTGCGAGGATGAAACCCTCTATTACGAGGAGCTCAGCATCTCATCGATGGTGGACGAAAAAGGAGAGATCACACACTTCATCGTCACGGGAAGGGATATCACGAAACAGATATTGGCACAAGAAAAGCTTTATCGTCTGGCCTATTATGACCTCTTAACCCAACTACCAAACCGCGCCCTTTTTTTAGATCGTTTCAAGCATGCCATTGCGGGCATGCGCAATGGTGTTAAGACGCTTGGCCTCCTCTTTCTTGATTTGGATCGATTCAAAAACGTGAATGATACCCTTGGCCACGATATCGGGGATAAGCTACTAGGTGCTTATGCTTCAAGGCTTGTGGAATGCATGCGAGAAGTCGATACGATAGCGCGGCATTCTGGAGATGAATTTATTGTGTTATTGGAAGATATCTCTTCCGCCGTCGACGCCGCGCCCATATGTACCAAGATCCTCAGTACTCTATCGCAACCATTCAATATTCAAGGCCACGAACTCTTTCTCACCACAAGTATCGGCATCAGTATGTATCCTCAAGATGGAACTGACCTACCCGAACTCATGAAATCCGCGGATCAGGCGATGTATCGGGCAAAAAAAGCGGGAGGCAACATCTACCAATTTTATGCAGACGTGTTAAGAAAAACGGGCAACGAAGACCTTGCACATGGAATTCGTGTCGATTATCGCAAGAATCGCATCAGCGAATTGGATGCAATGAGAAAATAAAAAACTGCAAAATTTTTTCTCTCCCTCCACCGCCCGGCTTACAACAGAAAAAAAATCTCTTTTATTGAACTTGGACAATAACCGTTCAATGAAGGATCGCCTCGTAATGCAGACCGCTTTCGTCCATGCCCACCGGGACAAGACGGAGATCGAGAACCCCCAGGGTTTCGTGTACCAGCCGATAATTTTGTGGGGAGAGCACATAGTCTAATGGACCCCGAAATAGAAGGGAAAAAGATTGACCTTCGGCGGAAGTGACCTCCACAGGCCCTCTCCGTTCGGCCACTTCTATCAATTCGAGGCTCACTCCGGTGGCGGCCTCCGAATCGAGCCGATAACGACTACCCAGACATTTCGAAAACACCGTTTTATTCAGCTGAATCGACATCTCACCTCCTCTCTCTTCCCTTCCGGTTCAACAGAGTGCTATTCCACAAACGGGAAAGGCGGACAATCCCTCAAATTCCATACAATGGTCAAACCGCCCTTAATGAGTGCTTATACAAACTTCTTCAAAAGAGGTCAAGCCCTCCAATAAACCCGATGAGCCGAGAATAAAAATAGTATCGATAGCAACGGCGCATTGTTTGAAATCGATCCTATTTAAAAGGCATCCCCAAGACCGAAACCGATATTGCGGCTCGGTTTTCATTTTTAATGTGACCGCAGGAATGCCCAAAGTGCTATGATATGAACCTCACTCCATCAATTATGTTTGTGCATTTCGGCCGAATGATTCCCCATGGATTTGGATAAAATGAATAATCCGGCCCCAGAAAGACCACAATACTCGCCGAACCTAAACCCGCCTTACTCCATCTCGACCCTTGGGGCAAGCACGTCTCTCCTGGTTTTCCTCCTTTATCTCGCCGGTCAGTTTTTGGGAGGCTTAGTCCACACGGCCTACGACATCGTCACTGCCGTTTTCCAAAATGGAGAGATCCAAAATACACTCTCGCCGCAATTATCGAACTCGGTAATATCCCCTCTATCGGCACTGGCGATTACATTAGGCAGCGCCTTTGGTTTGGCCGTCGGCGCCTATTTTGTTCGAACCACCCTCAGAAACAACACCCCATTTGGCGCGGCTTTTCGCGTGGGAAACTCAAGGGGGCTTTTCACGTCCTTCCGTCTGGGTGCGGGAATTTCAATACTCTATCTCCTCTTTTCGATTTTCGTCTTTCCTCCCCCAAAAGGGACTCAAATGAGCCCGCTCATCGAGATGGGCATGCAGGCCGGTTTCGGGCAATACGTCTGGATTGCATTGGCGCTATTCCTCGCGCCACTGATTGAGGAACTTCTTTTTCGAGGGATATTATTGGGGGGTTTGAACCGATCCTTCGGGATGGGATGGGCCACCGTCTTGTCCACTACCCTATTTGCCTCACTCCATATCCCGGAGGGTTTTTATTACTGGCCATCACTCATTCCTATTGTATTGATGTCCCTAGCCGCGACTGCCCAAAGGATACGATGGCAGGCAACGGGGGCCGCCGTCGCCGTTCATTTTGCTTACAATCTCGTTGTGGTGGTGTCGGTGCTCCTGGTGGCACCCTAATCCGGAAACAATCCGGGACTCGCCGTGACTCGGTTCCGGACTCTCCCGGCTCATCGATCCATTTGACGCGATCGATCCGAACTGCAACTTTGGCTTTAGGGAATGGAAAGACCGCTTCCGCGTCTAAGCGCGAAGGTCCCGTACTTGTCGTGTATGGCGTCTGCCGCCGCATCAAGGCGCTGTTGTTTTTGTGCGGACTCGTTCGCAAACAATTCTCCTTGGAGCGGCCCACCGGATTCCAACTGACTGAGGCCCATGCCCAACAATCTCACGCCATTGTGTTTTTTGGGAAGCGAGGCCAGGAAGAGTCCCAATGAAACCTTTAAAATCTCTTGCGTCTCCTGCGTGGATTGGGTCAAGGTCCGTGAACGCGTAATCGTCTTAAAATCGGCAAAACGGATTTTAATGTCCACGGTGCGGGCGCTCAAATTGTGACGGCGCAATCGACGCGCCACCTGGTCTGCAAGCATGACCAGATAAGAACGCAGCAAATCGGAGTCCTGAAGATCGTTCTTAAAGGTTATTTCGTGAGAGATCGACTTGGCTTCCCGATCGCAAATAACGGGGCGATCGTCTCGTCCGTGCGCGAGCGCCCAAAGATGATCACCCCCTTTTCCAAACAGCTGCTGAAGCAGGGAGCGCGGCTGCTGGCGAAGCTGTGAAATCGTTCGAATGCCCAGCCGCGCTAGAACGCGATCGCTTACTTTGCCCACACCCCAAAGGCGGGATACCGGAAGCGGATCCAGAAAGTTTTGGATGTCATCCGATTGGACCACAACGAAGCCATCGGGTTTTTTTAGGTCGCTCGCCACCTTGGCTACGAATTTATTCGGCGCAATCCCGACGGAGGCGCAGAGGCGAAGCTCGTCCCGAATGCGCGCTTTGATTTCTAATCCGATCGTCTCGGCATTGCCAAAGCAAGTGCTGCTTCCGCGCACATCGAGAAAGGCCTCGTCCAAAGACAAGGGCTCCACCAGCGGGGTATAAGTCTTGAAGATATTTTGGATCTGCTCGGAAATCTCGGCGTAGAAATGAATCCGCGAGGGCAGAAAAACGGCATCGGGGCAAAGCCGCAAGGCCTTCGATACAGGCATGGCGCTGTGCACCCCAAAAGCGCGGGCCCTGTAATTCGCAGCCGCGACGACGCCCCGCCCCGTCGGGCTGCCACCGACAATGACCGGTTTTCCGCGAAGGTCTGGTCGCTCCCGTTCCTCAACCGAGGCATAAAAGGCATCCATGTCGACATGAAGAATCATGGAGCTATTCTAGTCAGCTTGGCATTGCAAGGTCAACAAACACCAGGACGAATGAAGCCTTTAAATATCTCGAGGATTTGTCGCAAAACCTAACCCTCTTCTATGTCATTGTACATGCAGAGTAGGGGATCCGATCTTTCTCTACTTGCAATTCTTCATGCCGTAATGTAATGAAGTGGCATGACAACAAAGACAGGCATAGACTTCATTTTTTATTTTTTGACGCTCATTAATTTTATCTGGTCAATTTCAAAAACCTTTTCTCCAAGTATCGGGACGCCCCTCAGTTCAGAACACGCTGTTCTGTCTTTGCCTTTCCGTATCCTTGCTTTTATTCTTCTCCAACTTATCGTATCTTATTCTTTTTGTGGTTTAATTCATAAAACACAGCAACGGATTATTGATAAACCGCAAAGCCTCGTGGCTTCCGCAATCGTGGTACTGATTTCTGCAAAGGTTTCTATCTTTAATTTACAATGGCTTCTCATTGGTCCTTACATCCCCTACCCATCTTACCTGTCTCGCTATGTTACCGGAAGTATTTTTGCGAATGCCATGGGCACAATAATGCTGATGTCATGGAGAAAGGACGAAAATATCGACCATTTTTTGGAGGTATTTGTGATGCATGGGATTCCCTATGCCATTATGGCTTTTTCTCTGACTTTTTCATAATAGACGGAAGATGCTGACGCCGAGGAGGCGCAAAGGGGAATGAAACCGAGGAAGCGTTGGAGAGGCTCTAAAGGCTCCTCTAAGTGCGATGACGAACCTTAAAACATTCTGGAGCCACCTTGCATTTGAAGTGTACCCATTGAGGTAGAATCGTCGTCCTGAGGGCTTGTGAAAAATACACCTCAACATCGGCAACCATTCAACCGTTAACAAGACCTGCATCAATATAAAAGCACGTCAGTGACCTAAGGATCGGCCTTTGCCTAGGGCGTAATCGTAATAATCACGGCGTCGGAATAACTTCCTATCGCGGCATTTTGATAATCAAGGGCATTCACGGTTCCCGTCACCGTCAAGGTTTGAACCACCCCTTTTGGCACCGTTGCGGAGGATGGAGACAAGCTTGCGCTATACGGTATAAATTCGCTCAGGAGGGTTGCGTGTCGCATCCGATTATTACCAGGGCCCGTTCCATTTAATCCATTATTTTTAGTCATTAAAAATGTCGCATTGGGTGCGCTCCCGTTACAGACGAAGCCTATCGTCGTCACTGCGGTCACATTCGCACCACTTGAAGGCACTAAATTTCCGAAAGCTAAAGCGGAAGCCTTGGTTTGAAACTTACAGACGCTTTTGGACAAAACAGTCGCTGTCACCGAAAGGACCGTGGGTCCGGCGGCGATCGTTTGCTTTGCCACGGCAAAGACCGTTGCAATCGATAAATAAAAGAGCAGTCTCTTCAATCGCATTTTCGTCATTGCGCCCAAAGGGTAAAACACGGAGGAAGCACTTCTTCGCCTTATAACGCTAGGGGCTCATCCCGGCTTAAGCGTTTGGCCTATGTTTTTGGGTTCCGTCCCGCCAGTGTCGCCGTCGTCCAAAATTAAAACCCCGGTATGATTCTGGTGATTCGACGTGTTCGGGCCTGAACCCCTTGCTGAATGTAGGTGCATTCCAATGCCCCCCAGCCAATCGATTTCCCCGACGACAAAAAAAAGCCCATACTCACCTTCGTATGGGCTTAAGTCCTGCGTAAGCCGCTTCGGTAATTCTTCAACCCTATCCACGCTGGACGTAGGTTAAGGACTTTGCGACCCTATTCTTTCGAAAAGGTTAGCTTTTATCGGTGGCGTATCGTTTTTTGTTCTCTTATATAACTATACATTAGACCCAAAATATGTCAAGAATTTCCACATAAAAGTAGGCGGATGAAAGGCAGCGCCCAGAATAAAGTTGTATCCTTTCAGCCATAATCTGTATAAGTAAGCGATGAAAATCCTCTTTTCCAATATATACTTTAAAAACCCACGCATGCATTGGGCGGTGGAACGCTTAAAGGCCCAGGCGGCGGATATTATCGTGCTTTCCGAATTGCCGAGCACTCAAATCGCAGCCATCAGCCTGCGCTTACAGGACTACCCCTATCAAGAAGTGGTTTCTCCCAATCCGGTGGGCAGCTTGGCCGTTTTCAGCAAGCATCCGATTGCCGATTTCGAAGAATTAAACCAGGGGGCCTTTGCCGGCCGGCCGCAAGGGATGATGCACATCGATTATCGTTCCGGTTTCAAACTCATGATCGTACACGCCTCCGCGCCTTGGACCTACCCTCGTTATCGGAAACGAAACCTTCAATTGTTGGCCTTAGCCCAGCTCGCCAATACACTTGAAGACCCTTTACTCATGATCGGCGATTTTAACGCATCGCATCGAAGAAAAGAACTGAAGACGCTCAAGGCAAGCATGTCGGAATGCCGCGGCGGCTTACGAAGGCTGGCCTCGTGGCCGATGTTCGGAAGCTTTTGGTGTATCGACCATGTTTTTTATTCGGAGCATTTTCAAATGAAACAGTTCGAACGTTTGAATTTTTTGTATTCCGACCACCTCCCCGTTTTCGCAGAATTCGACCTCAATTAACGCCGCGCGACCTACCGGATCGACCCGACGGACAATGCGCCCCTTTGACGATTTCGGGGCTTGGCCTGCCCTAGACAAAAAGCGTATAGTAAGTGTAGAGACTTTGCGCTTTGCTTTGCATTTTAGAATCGAAGACAAATCGATGTTCGGTTTAAACGAAAAAATCCTTCGCACTTATCTTGAATCGCTGCTGGATAAAACGGTCGAAATTGTCGGCTTCGGACCTTTGGGAGAACCTGTGGAGTCTGGCGCAGACAAGGCCTACGGCTATGGCCTGCCCATACTCATCGATTATAAAGTCGGCGGCCAGGCAAAGCGGGCCGTGTTGGAAACCATGAAGCCGGGCCCCTTCGGACACGAAGACATGGCCGACCGCGCACAGGTTCAGCTTTGGAATTATGAAACATTTAAACGTCTGCCACGGCATGCCCGCGCATTGGATGTCGGGGGATTCGAAAAAGGGAAACACCTCCGCTCTTTGCGCCGGATCGAAGAATGCTTTGTGCTCATGGAATTTGTCGAAGGCCGGGGCTACTTCGAAGATCTTGACCGCCTGCGCGATCACCCCGAATTAAGCGAATTGGATATCGCCCGCGCCGATGCCCTCTGCGACTACCTCGTCGAAATCCATCGCAAGCCCGGACCCGATCCGGGTCTCTACATTCGACACATTCGCGAACTACTTGGACACGGCGAGTGCATCATGGGTTTAATGGACAGTTATCCCACCCCGCACGGTTTTATCACCGCAGCGCTACTCGAAGAGATCGAGCAAAAATGCCTCTCGTGGCGATGGCGGATTAAAACGCGGACGCATCGGCTCCGACAGCGCCACGGTGATTTTCATCCCTGGAACATCCTTTTTCGCATGGGAACCGATTTCAGCGTGCTCGACCGTTCACGCGGCGAATGGGGCGATCCGGCGGATGACATTTGTAGCCTCACCATGAACTATCTCTTCTCTTCGCTGCAACGCAGCGGACGTTTGGACGGTAACCTGGAAACCATTTTTCAAGGCTTCTGGCGGCGCTATCTCGAACAAAGTGGCGATGCGGAAATTTTGGAAGTCGCCGCGCCCTTTCTTGTCTTTCGCGCCTTGGTCATGGCCAGCCCCATTTGGTACCCCCACCTGGAGGATTCAGTCCGCCAGAAGCTTTTCAATTTTATGCATGCGGTTTTAGACGAAAAAAGCTTTAATCCCGAAAAAGCCAATGCCTACTGCGGCGCGTAAAATAGAACACGGTTTTGCCCTTTGGCTGACGGGCTTGCCCGCTTGTGGAAAATCAACAATCACCCAGGCCCTCGTCACCCGCTTGGCCCAACGCGGCCTCAAGGCCGCCGTGCTCGAATCGGATGCGCTGCGCAAGGTCTTGACGCCACATCCCCGCTATACGGAAGAAGAACGGCAAGTCTTTTACGCGTCGATGCTCTATATGGGGCGCCTGCTCACGGAACATGGTGTTCCGGTCATTTTCGATGCAACGGCGAATCGCCGTGCGTATCGCGATGCCGCACGCGCACAGATTCCGAAGTTTCTCGAGATTTATGTCGACACCGCATTGGAAACTTGTATGGCGCGCGACCCCAAAGGCATCTACAAAAAAGGACAAGAAGGCAAAGCCTCAAACGTACCCGGCCTTCAATCGCCCTACGAAGCGCCGAGGTTGCCAGACCTGGTCATCGACGGCGAAAAGGACGAGGCGGAAGACGCAGCGGAAAAAATGGTCGCTTTACTGATTGAAAAAAAATTCCTTCCATAAGAGAATAAATGAAGCGGACAAGGCGGGAGCATAACGGACGGATGTGGATAAGGGACTCGCAAATTCAGAACCTTTATTATAGGATGAATAAGGTCTAGTGCATCGCCTAGAGCATCGCAATGACAAACTTCGAACCTTACTTCGTCTTCCGCTTGCTGATGACCCTTTTTTTTCTGCCTATATCTTGTACGATCTGATTGGGAGGGTCCTCTGGTACCGTGCGCTGCCTCGGCTTGTCAAACGGATGGTCCTTTTAAAGCTCTTGCAATTGCGCTCGGGTCGAATAAAATTTGAACTTTCGATCGTGCTCGTGCTCGCCTCCGTTCAGGTATGGCTGATGTTTTTGTTGATGAAAGGAATTTAAAATGGCCTGGCAGGGATGGTTGCTTCGCATGGGCAAGGCCTTGTCTCCCCTGCTCACGGTTAAGGCCGTGGGAGAAGCGACCCGGTCGGTTCAACAAAAAACGGACGCATACATCGGAAAAAAGCGAGATGAATTTGTCACCCAAGCCAGAACGGAAGCAGAACACTTTATGGTGGAACAAATGGCCCTCATCGAAGCGAAGGTCGATGCGAAGATCGTCGCAAAGATTGAACACACAAATTGAAAACGAAGTGCGCAACAAACTGCGCGTTTTAATTTACACCTTAATCGCCGTCATCCTGATGAGCCTTGTCTCGTTGGGCTACCTTTACCTAAAACGACGATACGCCTTGTAATATGCCGACAGATAAAGAGATCGATCGATTCATCCGTGCCATTGCAGAACCACACCCCGCGGGCATGTTTAACCCTTGGTCGCAACAGTCGCCCTCGGAGTTAAAGCCCCTCGCCTATTTAGCCCGTCGCAAGCGCTTACACCATCACCTCGACTGTCCTAATCCACGTATTATATTGATTGGTGAAGCGGCCGGATATCAAGGTTGCCGTTTCAGCGGCATACCCTTTACTTCCGAGCGGCTCCTGCTTGAAGGCCAGATTCCCAGAATGCCCGATTTAAAAGGGAAACGCCTCACCTCCCGACCGCGCCCCTGGAGCGAACCCTCGGCCACTGTTGTCTGGGAGACCCTCCATGCCCTCGGCTTGGCCTCAGAAACCATCCTCTTTAACGCCGTCCCATGGCATCCCGAAGGTGCAAAAGGCGCGCTCTCGAACCGCACGCCGACGCTCGCCGAAAAAAGAGAAGGGGTGCCCTACTTGAGTCACTTCATGTCTTTATTTCCCGGCGTCCCCATCGCCGCCCTCGGCAATACGGCCAGCGCCATGCTAGCCTTTTTAGGACTTCCCCATATTCAAGTCCGGCATCCCGCCTATGGCGGCGCAACGCAATTCAGAACAGGCCTATCGGACTTGGTCAATGCTGGAAAGTCGGTCGCATGAAGATTTTGTTGAGCGTGAGTTGATGTTTTCGGGGAAGAAATGTGCGTCGATTCAGGACTCAATCGCGGAGCACTTTTCATTGGCAGGGGAATGATCGGTTGGCCGCAAACGGCCAACCGCATCCCTTGGATAAATTACTTCTCGATACCGAGCAATTCAATTTCGAAGATCAAAGTGGCGTTCGGGCCGATGGCTTGCCCCGCGCCGCGCGGGCCGTAGGCTAGATCCGAAGGAACGTAGAGTTCCCAATGGGAACCCACCTTCATCAATTGTAAGGCCTCCGTCCAACCGGGAATGACCGCGCCCACCGGAAACGTGGTCGGTTCTCCGCGTCCATAGGAGCTGTCGAACTCGGTCCCGTCCACCAAGCGGCCCCGATAATTGGTTTTCACTGTTTCATCTTTCGTCGGCATTTTCCCATCACCCTCTTTTATCACCTTATATTGCAAACCGCTCGGCAGGGTGACGACGCCTTTTTTCTTCTTATTTTCCGCTAAAAACTTCATGCCTTCCGCCTTATTTTTATCGGCGATCTTGGCTTTTTCCGCCTCCATTTTACCTCGCATCTCTTCTTGAAATGCATTCATGACCTTTTGCACTTCTTCGGAGGTAAGGCGCGGTTCTTTACCGGTAACCACATCGGCAATGCCCGCCGCGAGGGCGGCAGGATCGACATCGATCGATTGGCTTTTTAAAGTGGTCCCGATATCCAGGCCAATGCCGTAACTGACTTTCTCTTTTTGCGTTTTAAGCGAGACCGTGTCTTCGGCGTCGGCGACGCGCACAAACAGTCCAACCCCTAGAATGACCAATACACGAAATAACATCCAATCTCCTTTCGATTCGGTTAGATAATAAAAGAAGTTCTCTTTAGATCTCATGAGGGAAACACCAAAGAGACTATCCACAATGATAGACTTGGGCCATCAATGTTCTACTCGATAGCGAAGTGAAAAGCAAGTGGGACAACGCCCCGAACAATACCCAGTTTTAGGTCCGAGTCGCGAGGTATTTTGCTTCAAGCCGCACTAAGCGCCGTTTATTTTCTTCGAGCTTCGGCAGCTTATACCGTTCGTCGAAAGCAACCACCTCTTTCATCAATCGAATCGCCGCATCTAAATCTCCAGCCTGCTCTTGCAAAGCGGCTTGATGATAGCGCGCTCCGGCGCAGCCCGATTCGTCCTTTAATCGCCGAAAGAGCGCAAAAGCCGATTCACTGACGTGAAGGGCATTTTGCAGATCGCCCGATGCACCATGTGCCTTAGCCAAGCGATGCGTGGCTTCCGCAATCAACTGCGGCCGATTTAAATCGCAAGCGAGGGTGATACCTTTTTCGGCAAATGCAAGCGCCTTCGCTGCGTCGGAAAGTTGAATCCAGGCGCGGGTGAGATTTCCGTACAAAACCGCTAAAGCCTCCCCTGGACGAGATCGCTCCAAGAGCAACACGCCCTGATTGTAATAGTCGATACCTTGCCTTGGATCGCCATTGTCCGTATAAAGATTCCCAATATTCGCATAGGTCATCCCGATCCGATCGTAATCTTCGAGGCGGCGTAAAATGGCTAAGGCCTTTTTATAAGCCCCAACCGCCTCTTCGATGTTTCCGGTCGCAGCGTAAACATTCCCAATATTCCCATAAAGATCGGCCAGCGGACTCTCATCTTCCCGGATGCCTTCCAAGGCCTTATTGTAATAACGCAAGGCACTGCCGTAGTCCTTATTCGAAAAAGCGTGATTCCCCTGCTGCATAAAGAGATAGGGATTCATGACACTCACCGACAAGAAATGTCTCTATTGTGGGCACAAGCCCCATTCAGGATTGACGGCACTTCCGCCTAGGGGCTAGAATCCCCTGTCACTGCAATAGGCTTCAAACATCCTAAGGCAGTTTAGAGGATTTACCCCACTTTTTACAAGGGGACACGATCGAAAGGACACCATGAATAATCCCTTACTCGAAATAAAGGGCCTGCCGCCTTTCACAAAAATAAAACCGGAACATGTCGTTCCCGCCATTGAAGGGATCTTGGACGAAAGCCGCCGTGACGTCGCCGCCTTACTCGCCGCCAACGACACCTACACCTGGGAGAACCTCATCCACCCCTTAGAGGAATTGGGCGATCGGCTCAATCGGGCCTGGTCACCCGTGTCGCATCTGAATGCGGTCGTCAACAGCGACGCCCTCCGTGAGGCCTACAACGCCTGTCTCCCCAAATTGAGTAACTATGCAAGCGAAATGGGACAGAACGAAGACCTATTCCGGGCCTATCAACAGATCGCCGAGGGGCCCGTTTACGAGACCCTCGACATTGCGCAGAAAAAAATCATCGACAATGCCCTGCGTGATTTTCGCCTCTCCGGCATCGATCTCGCGCCGAAGGACAAGGCCCGTTACAAAGAAATCATGGAGCAACTTTCGGCCCTTACCAGCAAATTCTCCGATAATCTATTGGATGCCACCAACGCCTGGAAAAAGGAGATCACGGACAAGTCCCAACTCGCCGGACTGCCGGAATCGGCCGTGGCCATGGCGAAGCAAACCGCGGAACGGGAAAAGGTCGCGGGATGGGTTTTTAATCTCGAATTCCCTTCCTACCTCCCGGTGATGACCTATGCCGATAACCGCGCCCTTCGCCAAGAAGTCTACACCGCCTATGTCACGCGCGCCTCCGACGAAGGCCCCAACGCGGGCCAGTGGGACAACACGCCCAACATGGAAGCCATCTTGGCGCTGCGCCACGAAACAGCGCGGCTCTTGGGTTTCGAAAACTACAGCGCCTATTCCCTGGCGACAAAGATGGCGGCCTCCTCGGATCAAGTTCTCTCTTTTTTAAAAGAACTCGCCGGGCGCTCCCTGCCCAGGGCGCGGCAAGAATTGGACGAAGTCCGCGCCTTCGCGAAGTCAGAATATCAGGTCGATGAACTGGAGGCCTGGGATGTCCCCTACTTTTCCGAAAAGCTGCGCCAGCATAAATATGCCATCACCCAGGAAGAACTCAAACCCTATTTCTCTGTCGAAAATGCGCTCAAAGGAATGTTCGCCGTGGTGGATCGGCTCTATGGCCTCTCGATCTCGCGCCTTGAGGGGATCGAGGTCTGGCACGAGGACGTCCGCTTCTATGAAATCCGCGATCATGGCGGGGAAATACGCGGACAGTTTTATCTCGATCTCTACGCCCGGCCCCACAAACGCGGCGGGGCCTGGATGGGCGATTGCATCACGCGCAAGCGGACCGCCGATGGCATACAAACGCCCGTGGCCTACCTGGTCTGTAATTTCTCCCCGCCCGTGAGGGAGACACCCGCCCTTTTTACCCACGACGAGGTCTTGACGCTGTTTCACGAGTTTGGTCACGGCCTGCATCACATGCTGACGCAGGTCGAATACCTCGGCGTGGCGGGCATCGGCGGTGTGCCCTGGGATGCGGTCGAGTTGCCGAGCCAGTTCATGGAAAACTGGTGCTGGCAACGCGAAGCCCTCGACCTGATTGCAAGCCATTACCTTAGCGGCGAAGCCCTGCCGGAGGACATGTTTCAAGGTATGCTGGCGGCCAAGAATTTTCAATCGGGCATGCAGATGGTCCGGCAGTTGGAATTCGCTATTTTCGATTTCCGACTTCACGTCGAATACGATCCCAAAAAGGGCGGGCGCGTTTACGAAATTCTCGACGAAGTCAGAAAAGAAGTGGCGGTTATGCATCCGCCCTCCTTTAACCGCTTCCCGCACAGCTTCTCCCACATCTTCGCCGGCGGCTATGCGGCGGGATACTACAGCTACAAGTGGGCGGAGGTGCTTTCCGCCGACGCTTTTTCGAAATTCGAAGAGAACGGCATTTTAGACCGGGAAACCGGTCTACGATTCATGACGACAATTTTAGAACAGGGCGGCTCCCGCGAACCAATGGAACTCTTCATCGAATTCAGGGGACGCGAACCCAGCATCGATGCCTTGTTGCGGCACAGCGGCTTGAGCTGAAGGCCAAAAAGAGGAGAAACAAAACCCATGAAAACGGACGAACGGATTGCAGGCGAATGCTGCTGGTGCGAAAGAGATCTCAGCGCGACGATTCAGGGTATCGGCGCCAGCGACACGGAAGCGATTTTATCTCAAGGCACCTTTCATGAAGTGCACCTTCCGAAATCGGAGCGCTCGATTAACGCCGCAATGACCAAACCGGGGTCGGTGGCCTTGACCGAAGGTTATCATCTGATGTTCGCCACGTGCTCGGAGGCCTGCACGCAGGAACTCAAAAAGGCCTTGTCGCTGGAGAACGGCCGATTCGAAAAACAAAGTAACCTCAATGCCATCCCATAGCCTTGTGGCACTGACGCAGGAACGACCGGCGACGCTTCAAGGGCAACTCTCCTTCAAACGGGAAAAATCAAGAACCCGATTGCCGTGTTGAATTGAACGGTTTTTTGTACCCTGATCACGACGATGAAACACGAATCCATCGAAGATTGTCTTAAGGCCGCATAGGCACTTCCTCTTGCACTTGCCCGCGAATTCCTCTCGGGCAGAAAAAAAGACTTCAGCGAATCGCTTCTGGGCTTGGCGTCTCTCCATTTGGAAGGCCCGATCTCGGAGGCGCTCCTCAAACCGAACCGAAAACGATTGAGCGAGACGGCCCGGATCTTCCATCATCTGCATCGCGCAGCTGCATCGCGAAGGGGAAGCCTGGCTACAAAAATATCTGGAACCGGAAACGAAGGCATAGAAGAGGAAATGCCAATATCCATCACCTATTTTCAAGCACCTATTTCAAGGCATCTCCCCAGCAATGGGCGAATATGCGGCCAAATGCGATCAAATCGAAAAAGAGATTTCAGGAGAGATTGAAACGGAGTGCCGCAACGCGCTTGAGGCAGCATGGCGGCGACTCAGCGAGATCGCGCGGGAAAATGCAGCGAAGGGGTTTCATGAACAATCGGACCCCGATACACAGCGGCATCGGCTTGACGCGGATGCCGAAAAGACTCGGGAAGGCTGGAATCGGCACTTTGAGGCCGAGCAGGACGACTGGCAAAAAGATCTGGAACTGGCCTTGCTGCGGGTGCGAATCACCCAGGCCCACAGCGAATCGGAACAATCCATCCAGGCAGAACAGATCGAAATCCGAAGACATTTTTATTTGAATAGCAGCTAAAGAATTGATATTTCAACAACAAATCGCTGCTATCTGGAAACCATATACTCACTTGTTGGGGATAGACAAAGGATAGACGATGGCGAGTACAAATCGGCAACGTGTTTTCGGTGACAAAGTACAATTCAAATCCCTGTCGTGCGCGCCGGTAAATGAACTCGGCGTCGTCTATCTTTTCGGCGTACTGCACGACACCTTTGACTTCCAGATTGAATCCATTCAAGCTGGCTTTCCGGATTGTCTTGCGCGGAGACGAATCGGAGCGAACCGATGGGAAGAGGTGCGCATTGAATTTGAATACGAAAGTCGATCATTCGTGGCCCATCGCCACGACCCTACCGGTGTCGATGTCATCGTGTGTTGGAAACACAATTGAACTGACTGCCCCAAAGAGATAGAAATTATCGAGCTGTCAACGCTCCTGGGCGATGCTGAACAGATCGACACGCAGATCAAGACGAAGAAGCAACTGACGGCATGGCAGGCATTCTGTCAGCAGAAACGTCTTGAAGGGGTCGAGTTTGCCGAGATCGCTCGATTGTGGAAAAAGCTAAAAGAGACGGGAAACCCCAACAAAGCGCTGTAGGCGACGCCCTACAGCGTCCGCTCCGCTCCCGCTTCCGGGCGCGCCTGAGCGCCAGCGTTAGGTTGCTTGCGGAGACTGCTAATGGCATCGAATGACCGAATCATTCTGGACGAGGTTCTAAAGCAACGTCAGGCGGATATTGATCCGGTCGCTGCTCCTAGCGAGTTTTTCGAGCTGTTTACTGCCGAGCAGGTGTTGAAAGATCACGACCTCTCATACGACGAGATTGATTCAGGCCTAGTCGGTGACGGTGGCGATGGTGGAGTCGATGCCATCTATGTTCTCGTGAACGGTGAGTTGGTTCAGGAGGAACCTGACTATTCGCACCTGAAAAAGAACATCACACTCGACCTGATCATCGTTCAAGCGAAAACTACTGCGGGATTTCAGGAAACTCCGGTGGAACGTTTTCTTACGGTAAGCGAAGACATTCTTGATTTGTCCAAGGCCACAAGCTCCTTTGGCACTGCGTATAACGAATCGCTTCTGGAAGCCATTTCGTGCTTCAGGACCGTACACAACCAACTCGCCGCGAAGTTTCCCACGCTGAGGATCAGCTATTTCTACTCATCGAAAGGCGACCAGCCGGACATAAATGTCCAACGAAAAGTCGAAAAGCTGAAAGCGGCGGTTCTCAGACATTTCCCATCAGCAGACTTTGAATTCACATTCCTTGGAGCTTCGAAGCTTCTCCGCTTGCACGCCGGGCGCCGCAGACAACCTATACCTTGCCTTTGGCGGAAAACCCGATTTCCTCAGCAGGTCAGGTAGGGTTTGTCTGCCTCGTGCGACTTCGAGATTTTTTCGCATTTATCTCAGATTCCTCGGGCGGGCTACGCCGCACCATTTTCGAGGCAAATATTCGCGACTATCAGGGTCGTACCGAAGTAAATGGCGATATTCAGTTGTCGCTTCAGGATCCACATCAAGAAGATTTCTGGTGGCTCAACAACGGAATCTGAACCTTCCCTAAAAAAGTGGACACTCAGTTAAGTCGTTGGTATAAAAACGACTGGAGGGAAGAAATGAGTGTTCAAAACAGAAGAAAATATGATGCTGAATTTAAAAGAAATGCCGTTTG